>Ga0116227_10008922_pt1 | contig 18522 bp, 12 predicted proteins | sample S1TSphgellanicum_FD_89693 | JGI IMG/M metagenome (GOLD analysis project Ga0116227, IMG submission 89693) | Host-associated microbial communities from peat moss isolated from Minnesota, USA - S1T2_Fb - Sphagnum magellanicum MG | ecosystem: Host-associated > Plants > Peat moss > Unclassified... | reverse complement strand
GGCCGATTGCGTGAATTTGTGTGGGGTCCAGATCGACTGTCGTGTAATTGATGATATTGTGCCGATAAAAGCGCTCGCCATCGAGATCCTCCGTACAGCCGAGGCTGTCACGTGCGATCGGCACCAACGTTGCTTCGAGGAAATCGGCGTAATGATGAAAAGCGGCGTAGACTTTGCCAGCGATCAGCATTTGGCCTTGTTCTGCTAATGCCGCTATAGCGGCACCGCGAGTAGCGAGTCGTGACAGCGGCTTATAGAAAGCGTTGCTTTCGATTGGCATCGAGACATGACCGCGGACCTGCTCGATAGCGCGCTCGACGACCAGTCTGGGATAAGTAAGACCTTGTCCCGCGCCCTGAGCGAGCCCGGTCATTACACTGCCGAGGGAGGCCGCTATCTTGTCGAGCCGCGACAGATAGCGGCGGGCTTCGTCAATGCTGCCAAGCGCAGTGGCTCCTGCCCAAAAGATAAGCGAAAATTCCGGGCCAAGCGGGAAAAGGGACGGTCGCAAATGCGCGCGCTTCTCAACGGTATCGATCAGCGCGACAAACTCGCGCTGAAGCAACGCATGTGTTGCGCGGTCCGCCACCTCCAACGCTGCCGTGTCGATCCGGGCGAGCTCAGTTAATGCGTCTCGAGCCCATGCAGCTCGACGCTCGCTGTCCTTGGGCGCAGCGCGCAACAACTGATCCGCATCGGTCTGAACACCTGCGACAATGGCATCGATCGGGAATTCATCGCAACGGAATGTCCAGAAGCCCGTCGCCAATTCGGCAAGAGCGATGTTAGACGTCATAGTCATAATAATTGCCTCCCTCAAAATGCCGCTGCTTGGCCGTTGGTGTAACTGGGTGAGATCGCAACAAGCTTGCCCGTCTGGGTATCGCGTTGGATGGCAACCCACAGGCCTTGCGCGAAACGCACCTCGGCGGGGGATAGTCGTCGAACATCGAGGCCGGTTTCCGCAAGGACTGCATCCGAATACTCGCCGTCGACAACGCGAAGGATGAGCTTCAGCGTCTCGCCGTCGGGTGCGAGCGGCAACAAAAGACGGGGCGCGTTAGCCGCATGCTCAATGTCCATTCCATGATCAATGACATTCAACAGCGACATCGTCGTTTGATAATGGAGACCCACGCCCATCGACGACCAGGCGATTTCGGGCTGGCCATCCTTGAAGATTAAGCCGAGCTCAATCGGGTTGGGAAGTTGTTCGCCGGGTAGCACGGCGGCGACCAGAGACTGCATGTAGGACGCGGGATCGCCGATCGACACGCCGTCTACATTAATTGCAGTCCTCCCCCACACGAGGCAATTGATCGAATGACACAGCGCAACCATGTTGCCGTCTCTGTCGATCGCGACCACATCGTCAGAATGTGTGCCCTTTGCCCCGAAGTTGATCGGCGATTGTACGTCCAACAGTGCCCAGAGCTTATCGGCATGCGCTTGGCTCAGTCGCGAATCCCGCCCCATGTCAATTCCGGGACAGATCGTGTCGAGTTCTTCGGCTGAACGATAGGAAAGCGCCATCGCCGCGCAGCATTTGGCAATACGTATCAGGCTATCGCCCGAACGCGACCAGTGGGGTAGATCGGGAAGACCGGCGGCACTGGCTAGGTTGAGCGCCTCGACAAGATTGACAGTGCCCGCGCAGGGCTCACCCGGCAACGCGAGCGTGTGCTCCCCCCGTTCTAGCATTAGCGCCTCTGACCAGATTGGGCGATAGCGGGCAAGATCCGCGAGCGTCATTTTGCCCCCGTCGGCCTGGATCGCGGCGATGCATCTGGCGGCCCAAGCCCCGCTGTACATATAGTCGGCACCTTCATCTGCGACCCGCCGCAGTGTCTCGGCCAGTGCCGGCTGCCGGAAATGATCGCCTTCGGCATACGTCGTGCCATCGGGCTTGTAGAAGATCGCCCGCGTTTCGGGCAGGCGCGCGAGATCCTGCTTGCGGGTATCGATGTAGCGGGCAAGGCCCGACGCGATAGGGAAACCTTGTTCCGCGAGTTCGATGGCCGCTTCGAACAGCCGCGCGAAGGGCAATTTGCCATATCGGCGGTGCGCCTCTTCAACCGCGCGCATGAACCCGCCGACAAGCGCCGTGCGGCCGGAGGGCGCTCCGGTCCCCAGCATATCGGCCATGGCATCGGCGCCAGTGTTGACGGCACCGGGTATGGACATCGGATCGTGCTCGCCGAGCACTGTATTCCAGCCGCCGCTGAGTGACCTTGTTTCACCGGTTGCCGCATCATGGTGAACCAATTGCAAAATGCCGAAGAAGCTAATCACGGCGCCCCCTCCCAGCACGATCTGGGTCAGAGCAGTAGTCAACGCTGCGTCCATAGCCGAGCCCCCCTGGTGCAACGCCTCGATACCTGCGCGGGCGGCAAGTGCGTGGAGCGCAGTCGATACTGCGCCATTGCGTCCCTGTGCAGCAGGATTGCCGGGCAGCGCAGCCTGCTGGACCGCCCACCAGTGTTCACGATCGGCTTGCGGCCAGGAAGACGGGGCGAGCGACATACCGAAAGTTCCTGCATTTAGACGATCCGGGGAGCACCGTACTTCCCATAACGCAGCTTAATAATGCACATATGTATTTTATAAGCAAGGGCACTTCGCCATGACGCACAGCAAGGCTGACCCCACACTCTGGTTGAGCGGCAATCAGTCGTTCTGCATCATGCCATCATGGCGCGAACCATCGACAAAAAGTGCATCTGCGGTGGCGCGCTCGACGTTCTCGCCGACCAGCGCCAGCGGCAATGCGCCCGGTCGCAGCACCGCGTCATGAAACCGTCGGATGTCGAACCGGTCGCCCAATGCGTTGCGCATGGCTTCGCGCCGCTCGACCAGATAAAATTCGCCGAGTTTGTAGGCGAGGGCTTGGCCCGGCAGATCACACGAATAGCGGATGCTCTCGGAACAGACTTCTGTTTCGGGGACGAAGGCATGGGCCCGCATATAATCGCGCGCCTGCTCGAGACTCCAGCCGAGAGCGTTCATGCCGGTATCGACGACCAGCCGGCAGGTCAGGAATGCATCCATCATCAGCCGTCCGAACTGCTCTTCGGGCGCTTCATACATGCCCATCTCACCGGCCAGCGTTGCGGCATATTCGGCCCACCCTTCGTTAAAGGCGTTGATGAACGCATGACGTCGCAGCGGATGCAGAGCCTCGTTCTCGAGTTGCGTCGCAAGATGGAAATGGTGACCAGGGACAAGTTCATGAAAGTTTAGCGCAGCGATGTTCGCGAGCCCATTGCGCGCTAGGTTTTCGGCATTGAACATGTAACGGCCGATCATATCACCCGGGCTGGGCGCGGCATAATAACCAAACGCCATCGACGCGCACAGCGCGGCCGGCAAAGGTGCGACGTCGTGGGCGGCCCTCGGCTTGAAGTCGAAATAGCTATCGAGGAGCGGTTCGATACGATCGATATAACGACGAAACAGATCACCCACGACGTTGGCATTTTCGGCCCGCCATGCAGGATCTGTCTCGATCGAGTCACGATAATTTTCGAGCGTGCCGCAAAAGCCCGTGTCTTCCAGCAACTGCTCCATCGCCAATCGGACGGCCGCCATCCGCTTCAGACCCTCGGCGTGGACGTCTGCAGGTGTTATATCTATTGTTGTGTGCATCGTCACCAGTTCAGAATAGGCATCCTTGCCTCCGGGAAATTGCGACAAGCCAACTGATTCCGGCGCGGCGTCGCGATAGGCCGGATCCGCCAAAAGTGCGGCGAGAGCGGCCCAAGCTGGATCGATGCGCGCGGCAACCCTTTCTGCAATCTTCTCAGCCGCACTAGTTCCGCCCACGACATCAAGCCGATCGATGAAGGGCACTAGCGCGCCACTGGCTTCAGCAAGGCGCCCAACCAGCCCGATTGCCTGATCTAGTTGTGCGACTGGCATGTGTATGCCGCGCACGGCTTGACCGGCAGTGCGCTGCGACATCTGCCCAATTAGCCGGGCATAGTCCTCGATCAATCCCAGATAGCGGTCAAGATCGCCAGGCTGTTCGAACCGGAATTCCTTCATTACCTTCGACACATGATTGTGCAGGAAGCCTCCACAATAGGCAGTAGGTGCAAACATGCCGAAGAATCCGACGCCGAGCGGATCGATTAACAGCCAGTAGAAATCCGCTTCGCGCGCCATACGCTTCGCACTGCCGTGCGCGACAGCGAGTGTCATGTCGATCTCGCGCGGCAAAGCTGCTCTATCGATGCGGTCAATGCCGGCCAAAAGCTCAATAGCGCGTGCGCTTCGAGCCGCGACAGCCGCCTCACCGATGTCGGGCAGGCGGTCTATCGGCAGGCCTAACTCGCCCAGGACGTGCGCTGATTGGCGAACTTCGTGCCACACGCGCTCGATTGCCACCATTGCCGCAGTCAGAGCTCTGTCTTCCGCCGTCATCGATTGATCTCCTCGGTGCCCGCCAAGTGGAATTGCCTTTGCGATCGACAGCCGACGCAACGCAACTTCGTGCAATACGATTTAAAATGCAATAATGTATTTTAGAGGAGTCAGCATTTTTCGCTCAAGAATATTACATTTTATATCATATATATCAGTAACATATGACAATGTCGCAGCCAACCTTGGAATTGAGAGGGTGGCGATGGCCTGGCAATTTTTCCCGCAAAACGCCATTGCCAATATAATTCAGCTATGCATTATAAAGAGGCAGCAACGAAGGGCATTACGTGACGAACCGCTATTCCGTCTTATCGCTGATCCGCGAAGGCCTCAACGCACAGCGTGGCTGGGAGCCGGCGTGGCGCGACGCGGCGCCCAAGAAGAGGTACGATGCGATCGTGATTGGTGGTGGAGGACACGGACTCGCGACGGCATATTATCTCGCAAAGAATCACGGAATTCGAAATATTGCGCTCATAGAGCGGGGCTGGATCGGCGGAGGGAATACGGGTCGCAACACCACGATTATCCGCTCAAATTATTTCTTTCCACAGACGGCTGCGTTTTTTGATTTTGCGCTCAAGCTTTACGAAGGTTTGTCGCTCGATCTCAACTATAACATCATGTTCTCGCAGCGAGGCATGTGGACGCTTGGGCATGACCGTCACGGCCTGGAAATGCTGCGCCGGTCCGCCAATGCGATGCGCCTGAATGAAATCGATGCCGAGTTGCATGACGGCGATTCAGTGCGTCGCCATATTCCCGGTCTAAACGACACGCCGCGCTTTCCGGTTTTGGGCGGATTAAATCAGCCGCGCGCCGGCACGGCACGTCACGATGCAGTGGCTTGGGGTTACGCGCGGGCGTCCTCGGCGCTGGGCGTCGATATCATCCAAAATTGCGAGGTGACCGGCTTTCTGATCAAGGGTGGGCGCGTTCGCGGTATCGAGACCACACACGGTGCGATGCATGCCGAGACGGTGGGCATGGCGGTCGCCGGACATTCGGGCGTGCTGGCCGCGAAGGCGGGCGTTCGCTTGCCGATCAGTTCCTACGCATTGCAGGCTTTCGTATCAGAGCCGGTCAAGCCGTGTCTGGACACTGTTGTACTGTCGCCGGCGACCGGAACCTATCTCAGTCAATCCGATAAAGGCGAATTGGTGATCGGCGCAGGCCTGGACTTGTATCTCTCTTACGCGCAGCGCGGCAACCTGCCGTGGATGGAGCGTGCGGCCGCGGGCGTGGTAGAGTTGTTTCCCGCCTTTTCGCGAATGCGCTTCTTGCGCCAATGGGCCGGTATCGTTGACGTCGTCAGCGATTCAACGCCGATCATAGATGCGACGCCGCTTGGTGGTTTTTACGTTAATTGCGGCTGGGGGACAGGCGGTTTCAAAGCAATCCCAGCAGGAGGCTGGTGTCTTGCCCACGCGATGGCGACTGGCAAGCCGCATGCGCTCGCCAGCGCTTTCACGCTCGATCGCTTCAGGACCGGTGCGCTGATCGACGAAGCGTCCGCGTCCGGCATCGCGCACTAGGAATATTTGCAACATGCTGCTTATCCAATGCCCCAATTGCGGCCCACGGTCCGAGATCGAGTTTAGATGCGGTGGCGAAAGCCACATCGAGCGGCCGGGCCCGCATGGCGAAGTGACCGACGAGGCTTGGGCTGACTATCTATTCTATCGCTCAACCCCGATGGCCGAGCATCGCGAGCGCTGGGTCCATGCCGCCGGTTGCCGCCGCTGGTTTAACGTCGTGCGCAACACGGTTACACATCGCATAAATGGCACCTATCCGATGGGAGCGACGGGCTTGACGGAGCGTTCGCGATGAACGGTTGGCGCACACGTGCGGGCACCACGGTTGATCATGGCAAACCACTATCGTTCGTTTGGGCGGGGCGGGCCTATCGCGGGTTCGCGGGTGACACACTTGCCTCTGCGCTTCTCGCTAACGGTGTATCGATCTTTGGCCGCAGCTTCAAATATCATCGGCCACGCGGCTTGATCGCTGCAGGACTGGACGAACCCAACGGCATTATTCAGCTCGAACGGGGTGCGCATACCGTACCGAACATCAAGGCGACGCAAATAGAATTGTACGACGGCCTAATCGCTGGTCCGGTGAACGCGAAGCCGAACGTCAATTTCGATGTGATGGCTGTAAATTCGTTGTTCAAGCGGTTCATTCCGGCTGGATTTTATTACAAGACGTTCCTGTGGCCGAACTGGCGCCTGTTCGAGCCGATCATTCGCAGGGCCGCTGGCCTCGGCATTGCGCCAAGCGCCGTCGACCCGGATACCTACGAGCATCGTTACGCACATGTCGATGTGCTTGTCATAGGGTCCGGCGCTGCAGGCCTTGCCGCAGCGGAGGCTGCAGCCGCGCTGCCCTGCAATAAACGCGTGGTTCTGGTCGAGGCCGATGCCGAATTCGGCGGGGGACTTTTGTCGAGCACGACACTGGTTGACGGCATGTCGCCGATCGGGTGGCGGGACGCAGCGCTTGCCCGGCTTGCGGCAAATGCCACCGTGCAACTGCTCAATCGCACGATCGCTTTCGGTTTCTATGATCATGGGCTGGTGGCGCTCTGCGAGCGCCTAACCGACCATCTCGCGCTGCGCGAACGAACCGGGCCGCGGCAACGGCTGTGGAAGGTGCGGTGCGGCAAGGTGATACTAGCGACAGGGGCATTTGAGCGGCCCATACCGTTTGCGAACAACGACCTTCCGGGTATCATGCTGGCGTCGGCTGCGCAGACTTATGCGACGCGCTTCGGGGCGTTGCCAGGCAAGGAAGTGATCGTTTGCACAAATAACGACAGTGCATATGCTGCGGCTTTCGCGTTGCAAGACACGGGTTGCCTAGTCAGGGCTATCATCGATTCGCGTGCCGAGGGTGGCGCTTGTCTTGAGGAAGCGAAGTCACGCGCAATCGAAGTCGTGTTAGGCACGGTGCCGCTGCGAGCGAAGGGGCGGCGTCGGGTCTCTGCGCTGGTGCTCGGCGCGATCGCGGGCGGCAAAAAGCGAAGCGTGCGGTGCGACACGGTGGTGACGTCGGATGGCTGGAACCCAGCGGTGCATCTGCATTCGCAGTCCGGCGGCGCACTTGCCTATGACGAGGCCTTGCGCACATTTGCGCCGGATCAGCCTGTCCAACAGGCCGAAAGCGTAGGCGCAGCAGCAGGCATTTTTTCGGTGGAGGCGGCTATTGCCGGGGCAAGAGCGGTCACCCGGGGCGAAATGATGTTGCGACCAATGGTCGATCCCGTCGGACCAACCCAGCGGTTCATGACTGGCGACCGCGACGCGTCCATAACCTGGATCGACTTTCAAAACGACGTCACAGTCGGTGACATACAGCTTGCTGCGCGGGAGAATTTTCGGTCGGTCGAGCATCTCAAACGTTACACGACGCTCGGCATGGCGTCGGATCAGGGCAAGCTCTCCAATATTGCCGGCATTCACGTGCTTTCCGACGTGCTTGGCAAGCCAGTCCAAGAAATCGGCACCACCAGGTTTCGGCCTCCGTTTGATCCAGTCACAATCGGCGCGTTTGCAGGCCGCGCGGTTGGTGCCGACCTTTTGCCTCTTGCCCACACGCCAGCGCACGACGCACAATTGGCGCTGGGAGCCAAGATCGAGCATTATGGCGCTTGGCGACGTGCGGCCTATTTTCCCAAGCCCGGTGAAAGCGAGCGTCAGGCAATAGAGCGCGAAGTGCTGTCGGTGCGCGAAGGCGTCGGACTGTTCGATGCATCGAGCTTGGGCAAGATCGAAGTAAGAGGCCCAGATGCCGCAGAATTTCTGCAGCGTATCTATATCAACGACATACGTACGTTGAAAATCGGTAACTGCCGCTACGGATTAATGCTCAACGAGCACGGAATCGTCTATGACGATGGCGTGTGTGCGCGCATCGGTGCGGATCATTATCTTGTAGGCACGACCAGTGGACATGCCGATGCGATTGCTGACATGCTGGAAGAATGGCTGCAATGCGAATGGCCCGATTTGCGGGTCTTGATCGAGAATATCACGAACGGCTGGGCTGTCATGAACTTGGCCGGTCGCCACGCCCGCAGTGTACTCGCAGACGTAGGCACGGACATAAATTTGTCGCAGGGCGCGTTTCCCCACATGAGCATCCGATCCGGAATGGTGGCAGGCGTGCATGCGCGCGTCCACCGCGTCAGCTTCACCGGCGAACTTTCGTACGAGATCGCTGTTCCGTGGGGATTTGGCGCCGCATTGTGGCAGGCACTGATGCACTGCGGCGCGCGCTATGGAATCACGCCGTTCGGCGTCGAATCGCTGATGGTGATGCGCATCGAAAAAGGCTACCTGCACATCGGTTCGGACACCGACGGCACCACGTATCCTCAGGATGTCGGCTTTGCGGCGGCCACCTCAAAAAAGCCCGATGATTTCGTGGGTCGGCGCTCGACGATGCGGATCGAGGGAATGCGCGAGAATCGGCGGCAACTCATCGGCCTTGAAGTTACCGACGGTGGCGGCCCGCTTGCAAACGGCGCGCACGTTCTGGCGGGCGACGCCACGGTGCCGCGCGGCACCCAGGGGTGGGTCACCTCGAGCGTTCATTCGCCGACGCTGCGCCGGCCGCTTGCCTTGGCGCTGGTCGAAGGCGGTAGGCAGCGCATAGGCGAAGTCGTGCGCATCTGGGATCTAGATACATGGCGTGCGGCGAAGATTGCCGATCACCGCTTTTTCGATCCGGAGGGAAGGCAAATCCATGGCTGAACAGGATTTTTCGGTCAGGCTTCGGCGAGCACCGGCGACCCCGCTTGCAAGCGCCGTGCCGGGCCTCGCGTTCCGCGAAGAATGCACGATTTGCATCGCCAAGCTGCAAATCTACGGCGGCCGTGCCGAACAGCGGTTTAGCGACGTCGTGGGCACGCGGCCACCTGCGCCGCGCACACAGGAGCAGAGTGATGGCCTGACCACCGCTTGGCTTGCTCCGGGCGAATGGTTGCTGATCGGCGCCGAATCGACTGTAGTTGCAAAGCTATTGCAGATCGAGGGGCGAGGTGGCGGAGATGTTTTGGCGATCGAAATCACGCATGCGCGCACTGCGTTCCTGTTAAGCGGGACAAATGCACGCGAGGCGCTGGCGGCGCATTGTCCACTTGATTTCCAGGCGTCATTTTTTCAAATCGATGCGGTCGCACGCTCATTGCTCGGCAATGTCGGCATGTTTATCGCCCGGCTAGAGGACGTTTCCGGCGCCCCCTGCTTCCGGATCATCGTCGATCAGACGATGCGGCAATATGCTGCTCGGATGTTCGCAAGCCCATTCCGCAGTTCGGGTGACCAATAAGTGACAAACAATCTTCTTTTGCGGTTTCGAGCCGCCAACCGGCAAGGTATGGTCGCGCGCGTTGCGTCATTGCTTGCCTCGCTTGGTTGTGACATCCGCGCTGCCGAAGTCTATGGCGACGCCGACACCGGCAGTTTCTTCGGCCGAACGGAATTCGACAGTCCGATCGGGCTGGAATCGGTTTGCAACAAGTTCTTCCCGCTGGCGCAGGACCTCAGGCTGGACTGGGACATGAAGGACCTTGACCGCAAGGTGCGCGTGCTGATCGCAGTCTCGAAGTTCGGCCACTGTCTAGTGGATCTGATCAACAAACAGGAGCTCGGACAGTTGCCGATCGAAATTGTCGGCGTCGTCTCGAATCACGAAGTCATGCGCAAGACCGTAGAATGGCACGGCTTGCCGTACCACCATTTGCCGATGTCCGAAGGCAAGGAAGCTCAAGAAGCCCGCTTTATAGAAATCATTCACGAAACAGGCGCGGAACTCACAGTACTTGCGCGCTACATGCAGATTCTCTCCGACGCCTTCTCGGTCGCACTAGCCGGGCGCTGCATAAACATTCACCACAGCTTCCTGCCAAGCTTTAAGGGCGCTAAACCTTACCATCAGGCCCATGTCCGTGGTGTTAAGCTGATTGGCGCGACCGCCCATTTCGTCACCGGCGACCTCGACGAAGGTCCCATTATCGAACAGGACGCGCGCCGCGTCGACCACGCAGCAACGGCCAGCGACATGATAGCCATTGGTCGCGAGATCGAAGCGTCTGTGTTAAGCCGCGCCGTTGGCTGGTATGCTGAACATCGTATAATTCAAAACGGCAACAAAACCGTGGTCTTCTGATTTTTGAACCGTCAAGTCACGTCCGCGATCACCGGTGGGCATTCGGGGCAGATCTCACGCAGAGGTCCGCTGCTTACGCCCGCGGCTTGGTTCGGCTCTCGCAGAACCGAGCATGTCTTGGCCGCACAATATTTCGAGATAGGTGGCGCGCGCACGACGCCGTTCGGCGGGACTTTCCCGTACGCCGATCGCATAGTAACCAATTTGATGATAATAAAATACGCGCGCGCGAATGTGCGCTTCCTCGCCATCATAACCGAGCGCCTCGAAGCATTTGGTCAATGTCTGGAGTCGCTCGCGGTCTGCGCGTTCCACCGCCCACGCCGCACGTTGATCGGACCGAGCCCAATCCCGCATGGCCAGATCAAAGCGATGGTCATACCCATCGGCGTCAATAAGCCGCGTAATTACGCGATCGATCCATTCCACTGCTTCAGCCGGCCTACTTCCCGGCTGCTCCTGAGGTAGAAAGCGACATTCTCTCTCCCAATGGAGAATGAGCTGGTCGAGCAGATCGTCTCGGTCCTTGAAATTGTGATAAAATCCCCCTCGGGTAACGCCGAGCCGACTGGCGAGGCGATCGACCTTCACGCCGCTCAATCCGTCGTCAACGAGCGATTGCCGCGCCGTCTCAATCCAAACTTCAGCCGTATTCTTTGGAGTTCGAGCCATTTTACTCACACTAGAGCGCACGCAAAAAACGCATCTCGCTGCTGGCTACCATAAGGGAAGATTTTGTAGCTTTATGCAAGTGCTCCCTAAGCGCCGCCGATAACTCAGATCACCCCTCCGAAGGGAGGCAGCCTCCCCGCCGCCTCACCCCCGCCCACATTCACAGGCAAATATAGCTGAACTCCGTTGTTATATAATAGCCGCTCCACTGCGGAGCATGCTAAACCTGTCGCCTAGAAATCGACGCTCAGACCAAGCGTAAACGAACGCGGCCTGATGATTGTCGCCTGTGAAGGAACGCCCTGGCCTGCAAACAATTGTGCCGTCAAATAATTGGACGCGGCATTTCGATTAAATACATTGTCCACGCGGAGTTGAAACCGGTAACGCTGAAAATGCAGACCCGCGCGCAAATCGACCGTGGTAATCCCGGGAAGTTTAACATTCACGTCGGTTGCATTCTCCGAATACGAGTTGAACATCGAAGACTGAAAACGAAGGGTTGCGCCCAACTGGCCGTCAAGGCCTTGCGACAATGGCACTGTGCCGTCGACGACACCCGAAGCAGTCCATTTGGGTGTAAGCGGCATGGGGTCACCTTTTACTGCGCCCACCGATGCCGACGCTTCGGGGCTGATGCTGGTGATCCGCGCGTTGGTGTAAGCGCCGTTGGCACTCATCGAAAGAAAATGCGAGGGACGCACAGTAAGCTGCAGTTCGGCGCCATCGACTTGCGCTTTGGCAGCGTTGGCCAGCAGCACGAGACCGTCATAGGTTGAGTTTAGCTGAACGTTCTTCCAATCAATGTGAAAACCCGATGCCTCCACATTAAGCATGTGATCGAGGAAATCACCCTTGAAACCGGCCTCGTAATTCCAGACTGTGTCAGGAAGTATTCTGGTTTCCGCACCCGGCGGCGGGGTCGGATTGGTTTGCGGACCGCCCGGACGATAACCGCTGGCTGCGCGCAGGAAGGTACTGAAGGTATTCGTCGGCCGCCAGCGAAGCGTCGCCAGATACGTAACAACGTTGTCGCTGAAACTGGACACTTGCGCCGGAAGCGACGGTGCGCCCTCCAGTAGGCCGCCATAGGTAATCGAGTTGTTTTCGTTGTTGTGCGTGTATCGCAAACCTCCGGTCAGATCGAGCCGGTCGGCAAGGTAGACCGTCAAATTCCCGAACCCGGCATATTCATTATACCTGTCCAACGTAGAGGCACTGATGAATGTACCGGCCAGGCCAGAAACCTGAGAGCGATCGGCCATATTGACGGCGGTAACGATAGTGGGAGCATTGGTATGCTCATGGGTCTGGAAGAGGCCCGCCACGAATTCGATCGGCCCCAGACGATTCGAAACGAACCGTATTTCGGTCGTTTCCTTTCTCAGATCAATATCTTGTGCGAGTGGAAGGCCGGTTCCTATCGCATAGCCGAACAGAGGTATATAGGGAGCATAGACGTTGGTCTCGTCCGTTTCAAAATGTGTGCGACTGTCTAGGAAGCTGGCAGTTGCAATGATTTTTCCGATACCGGTTTCATAATCAACTTTGGCCGAGGCAAGGCGATGCTTAATCCGGGACTGTGCATTAAAGAACTGGCTGTACTTGCGCAGCCCGTAGACAGGGGTGAGCGTACCGGGCATGTCATCCTGATAAGCAATGCCGTTCGTATCAGTGTCTTCAATCGACCCAATTAAATCGACATAGAGCTTGCTCGTCGGCGTCCAGCCAAGATCGACACGTCCACCCTTCGAAATGCTGTCATTGACGTTATTGGTGCCAGTGCCGACATTATCGACATATCCAGGATCACGGCGATAAAACCCTGTCGCACGCACGGCAAGTTGATCCGTCAACAGCGGTATGTTGACGACCCCTCGGCCCGCATATCCGGTCCCGCCGCCATCAATCGCCGTCCCCTCGACGTGGGCATTGCCAGAGAATGCCGTCGGATCGGGGCTCTTTGTGATGATCCTGACCACGCCGCCCAAGCTCGAGGCACCATACAGCGTGCCTTGCGGCCCCTTCAAGACTTCGATGTGATCGATATCCGCCAATTCGGGATTTGGCGCGACGTAAGAAGAGCCACTCTCAGGCGAACTCGATGTGAACGCCACATCACCCAGATAAACAACAGACGTTGCAGATTGTTGCCCCGCCCCGGTAGTCAGGCCACGAATAAAGATAGTGCCGACACCTGGGCGACCTTGATCCGATTGTCCTAATCCAGGTGTAAGGGTCGCGTAATCGCGCACCGTGGTCACACCTTGCGTGTCGAGTGTAGCTCCGCTGAGAACGGTAATCGCCGACGGAACATCGCGAAGTTTTTGATCGCGCTTGCTCGCCGTTACGACAATTTCGCCAGACTCGGCAGGTTGACCGGCCTGCGACTGCTTGTTCGACTGCGGCGTGGATTGGGCCTGAGCTGCGGTTTGAGCCTGGGCCTGAGCAGTCGAGGCCACCAAAAACACCGCAACCACACTTGCCGTAGAACGATACAAATCAAACCGCTTGTTCATTTTAACCCCCTGTTGACCCAACATCTTGGCTTCCGCAACCGTACGTTACATACATATCTGTCTTTAATGGGGTATCACAGCAATTCCTCTCCAGCACCTACTTTTTTCATAATTTAATATGCTTTAAATCAAATATATAGGTAACTAGCGCGTCTCTTTTCCGGGGCGCCGCACGATTCATCAGTTAGGCGCCGCATTTCGCCGAAAATGAACTCTAGTGATTCGGATCTCTCGGAGGCCGACGGTAACCCTAGGTGGCACGGCCGCTGATCTACTGCGGTCAAAGCAAAATCAGGCTTTTTTATCCGGCGCAAAAAGGTCTCCAAGACGCTGATCTACGCTTCACGAGGCTATTTCAAACACTATAGTATGGTATTCAGGTTATGGTGGCTCTGGGCTGCGGACATGGGTTCGGCGCGGCCCGTTTCGCCATCCAGAAACAAAACGCCGCCAGTAATGCACTTGGTGCGCTGACGAGTGCCATCGCCTCGCCGAGCATCATATTGCCGCCCAAAACCTGGCTCGTGTATCCGATCAAAGGCGCGCCAAACATGCCTGCCAAAGAGAGCAACACGATATAAACCCCCATGCAGAGGCCTCGTAGCTCGTTGGGTATCTGAAAATTGATTACGATCACCGGGATGGATACCGCGACTCCACTGGCAACCATAAAGAGGCCCAGAAGCACTGCGAACGCCCAAATTTGTGATGCCGTGGCGAGGAAACTGCATGGAAAGCAGAGCGCCGAGGCTATCGCCGCCATTGTCATGGCAGTGCGATGGCCGCCATGAACTAGCGCGACATTGACAAGCTTGCTGCTAAGAGCGTGCCCGACGAAGCCACCCAGGAGCATCACAAGACTTAACCAGACCACGAAATCGCCAGGTTCTAACCCGTGGAGGCGCATCAATGCCGGGGCGAGCCATGTGCGAAGTCCGCTCACAACACAACCCAAAGCCATCATTCCACCAAATAGTGGCAAAAGGAAACGGCGATATTGCCATAGCTCTTGCGGCGAACCGGGGCCGACCGAGCTGCGCTCCATCCTCTGCGGCTCTTGGATCATAAGGACGGCAGGGATGATCAGCACACCGCACAATGCGAAAAGAAGCGAGACCGCCCGCCACGGCGAAACCCCGCCCAAAGCATGGGGATCGGCGGCAACCCTTGCAACCAGAGCCGCGTAGCCAAGACCTCCCACCAGAAATCCCGCCCCACCTCCCAAATCCTGCCCCATACCGAAAGTTGCTGTTGCAAAAGCTCGCCGGCTCGGTGCGAAATTATCGCTCATGAGCGACATGGCGGCCGGATATGTGACCGCGACTGCAATTCCCATACCTGCTTTGGCAAGAGCCAGAAGCCACAAGCCGTGGGAAAGACCCACGAGCGTCAAGCTCCCACACCACACAATCATAGCAAACAGCAGCATCCGCACGCGACTGCTTCGGTCGGCAAGCATGCCCAGCGGAATCGCGCAGAGACCATACGCGCCATAAAATGACGTGGTTTGGATCAGACCCACCTGTAAGTCGGTAATACCAAGATCGCGCTTCATTGGCTCGATCAAGAGGCTCACAACTGTAATGTCCATCGCGGCAAAAACGCCTATAAGTGAAACGATGGCTTGCGCGAACCGCGCCCGCGCAAAGCTGGGATAAGCCCTTCCCGGCGCATCATTTACTGTATTTTCGTTCATCTGCGCTCCTTAGTCATGCACCGACTTGGACGTCACACTTGACCAGGGACATCGCAGCGGTGATCGGAGTGCAGCCCGCAAACGAAACGCCCGCTATTTAAATACAGCACTGTCTTAAATAACGCAATGGATCGCTGCTTTACCGGCAGTACTCGCGGTCCGGACCCGATAACCGGCTTTTCAAGATCGCCCGATCGTGATTCGCTGCCTCCACGAGGAGGCGGTGAGATGGCTGATTTCTTTTGGTTTTCCGATACGCAGTGAGCTCGGATCGAGCCGCTGCTTCCGACCGATGTTCGCGGCAAGGCGCGCGTGGATGATCGGCGTGCGTTGAGCGGGATCGTTCATGCGCCTCGCTGCGGCGGTTGTTGGGCTGATTGTGCTACGTCTATGAACCCAAGAAGACGCTCTATAACCGGTTCGTGCGATGGTTCGAGCGCGGGATTTGGGCGAGGACGGTGGCGGCAACGGTCAACGCCAGGATCACCAGCAGCACGGCGCCGCAGCCGATTTGGAAACGCGATCGCGGCCAGCGCAGCGTCACAACGCGGAAGCGTTCGTACGCGCAGCGATAACCATCGACCGCACGAAACCGACGAACGCGACCACGCCGGTTGCCAGTCCCGTCAGCGCCAGTCCCCAGGAAAGGCCGTGAGCGCCGCCGATCATGGCGCCCAGAACCGAAACGAGCGTCGGCGCGATCGCCAGGCCGACCACCGCTCCGCCAACAACAAACAGTCCCAGGCACAGCCCGCGGATTTCGTTCGGGACAAGCGTCGCTATTGCCGTGGCAGTGATCAATCCGGTGGTGGCACCGCACATCAGCAAGACCGTGAGCATCGCTGCAAACCCCATTACGGTCGGCATGACCGGGAACAGCGCAGCCGGGATGGACAATCCACTCGACAAAACCGCGCCGAGCATAAGGCCGCCGGGGATGCGGCTCTTGTGCCCAAAATCCGCGGCGAACCCTCCGAACAGTGCGCCGAGCAGGCCTGCAATCAGGATGACCACGGCAATCCAGGTCGAGAACGCAGCCGGGCCCAGGCCATAGTCGCGCGACAGCACGGGCGCCGCCCAGATCGTCGCTGCAGTGTCGGCCATCACGACCGCGATTTGCCCAAACAGCAGCGGCAACAGCAGCGCGCGTCGCGCCCACATCTCACCCACCGCCTCGCGCAGCGGAATTTCCATGCCCTCCCCGATTTCGCGGCGCGGCGGCTCGCGCAGTTTCAGCAACGAAAGGGCAGACACAACGCCAAACAGCGCAAAGACAACATGAACTTCACGCCAGGGCGCGACGATCGGCGCCGACCGGTTCGCCAACACAGCGAACAGCCAGCCGCCGATGGCAAAAGCGCCCGCGACCCCGACGATCTGCCCCACCGACAGCATCAGGATCGCGCGCCCGCGGCGGTCGGGGCTGGCGAGATCCGCAGCGATCGAAATGGCCATCGGCAGCGCGCACATTCCGCCCAGGCCCGCGAGCATCCGCGCGATAAACAGCAGCGGAAATGAAAAGGCAAACGCAGTCATCAGCCCGCCCAGTGTCGAAACCAGCGTGACCGCGCTCAACAGGTGAACGCGATTGCGCCGATCCACCAGCCGGCCCAGCGGAATCGACAGCAATGCAATCGGGATCGACGCGGCAAGCCCCTGCACGAGACTGAGCTGGAAATCCGTCAGCTCGAGGTCTGCCTTGGCAATGTCCTGCAACGGGCTGAACACCGTACGTGTGGCCCAGGCATTTGCGATCGTCACCGACAGCAAAAAAATGGAGCTTGCGTTCGATCGGCGCTCATCCGCCGGTAGTATGGCTTCAAAGGCCGGGATGGTCACGCACGCTCCAGTCCGATTCCAGAATGTTGCCGATCGAACTGTCGAAGTGTGCGCCCATCGCCTGCACGGCGCGTGCCGGATCGCGCGCAACGATGGCGCGGGCAACATCCAGGTGGCGGTCGATCATCGTCCGGCGTTCCACATCGGTGCGCCGGGTCAGCCATGCCGTCGGCACGGCGACCTCCATCAGCGGAGCGAACGAGCCGACGATCTGGACAAACAGCAGGTTGTGACCCGCCTGTGCGATTGCCTGGTGAAAGGCGATGTCGTGACGGGTCATCGCGTCGAAGTCGTCGAGATCCTCGGCCATGGCCTCGGCCAATGACAGGATCACACCGGCCTCGCGATCGCTGCGGTGGCGTGCAGCGAGTGCGGCGGTGCGCAGTTCGATGGTCCTGCGCACATCCCATACTTCGGGCACGCTGATCTGCGCGGTGCTGACCGCGTGCTGCAGCGAAACGGCGATCAACGTGCCGTCGATGGCAGCGACGCGCGGTTTGCGGCCGTTGCCGACATCGATCCGTCGCAGCGCCGCCAATGCGCCAAAGGCCTCGCGCATGACGGCACGGCTCACCCCGAGCAGGTTGGCAAAATGACCTTCGCCCGGCAGGCTGTCACCCACCCGCAACCCGTGATCGCGAATGTAATCAGAGACCGCATTTACGGCCAGTTGCACCAATGATCCGCCGGCAGGATCGGCGTGCCCCGCCGGGGCTTTGCCAGGCGCGGTCATGCGGCCAGCTTTTGCGCGCGATAGTCGGATGGCGACAGGCCGTACTTGCGCCCGAACGCCCGCGCGAAACTGGCGTTGTTTTCGTAGCCGTTTTCATAACCGATCGAAGCGATCGGCAGGTCTGTCGTCAGCAACATGCGACTGGCCTGGTCGAGGCGGCGGTGAGCGAGAGCTTCGGCGATGCTGCAATGAAACATCTCCCGAAACCCGCGGGTCAGGCTTTCCCGGTTGAGCCCGCAGATTGTCGCGATCTGGCCCAGCGACAGTTTCTCATTCCAGCGCTCGTCGATGACCCGCCGCGCCGCCATGATCCGCAGGCTGTGCGAGCGCGGCAAAGCACCGGTGGCGACAAGCGGCTGAAGCAGCGCGCCATCGCGCATGCGCAATGTTTCGCACAACAATTCGACCGCCTTGGCCGCCCGATACAACTCGCCCGCCTCGCCCGCGACATCGCACTCACG
>Ga0116227_10008920_pt1 | contig 18533 bp, 22 predicted proteins | sample S1TSphgellanicum_FD_89693 | JGI IMG/M metagenome (GOLD analysis project Ga0116227, IMG submission 89693) | Host-associated microbial communities from peat moss isolated from Minnesota, USA - S1T2_Fb - Sphagnum magellanicum MG | ecosystem: Host-associated > Plants > Peat moss > Unclassified... | reverse complement strand
GCCAGCTTGACGAGTTCAGGATCGGGCTTTACCCGTTTATTGCGTTTCGCTACGGTCATCGTCGCTCCTGTTACTGGCAGTCTCCTGCCAAATGACCGTTTACACAAAACTATTTACACCCTCTTTCCTAGAAGAATACCCCGAAATTAACGAACCGCAAAAAGATCTGGAACTGCTGGCAGCGATGAAACGTATTGATATCGACAGGCTGAGCGCCAGCCAGAAATAGCAACACCGCAGCAGCACGAGCGCCGTCTGGAAAGAAATCCAGACGGCGCTTTTCTTTTTCCGGCTCCGCTTTCTGCTCCTGTTAAGTGGACGCAACGCCGTAAAGGAACCTGCAATTTCATAGAGTCATCCACGCAGGAGCGTCCACCATGGCACAGCAGACACAGACCAGCCAGCGCAAACCCGACCGCATACAGCCTGGCTACGAACGCAACGCTACATGTATCAATGTGGCCGTACCGCACGAATTCAAGGACCGCCTTTGGCAACGCGCCAAGGCGAACGGAATGGGACTGTCGGAATTCATCTGGCACATCTTGGTCGAGAACGACCCGAACCTCAAGCAACTGAGCCGCGCGTCATCCAGCTAGCGTGCACGTGCAGTGAAACTGCGTGGTCTGGAGCGTGCGCAGAAAGAGTATGAAGACGTGATTTCGTTCACGTGAACGGCGGTCGTGCGAGCGCTACACACAATCAGAAGCACCCCTCCCACGCTCTTATAAGGCGCTTGGAATATCGCCGCCCCGTACGACGCCGCTCTTATAGGGAGCGGCTGGAACATCGCCACAACGCTTTTCAACGTTTTGAGGACACAAATTGACTACCCCATACATTATCAACGGCGAAGTGACCAAAGCCGGTCAGCGTGCGTTTCTGGACTCCATAGCCCCTGGACTGCGCGGAACCCATGTGCTGATCCTGGAAATCATCGACGCACATAAAATACCCGGAGGCATCCGTTTCCGGCTGCGCGGGCTGACCAGCAAAGGCGACCATATCCAGTTACCGGGCGTGTACCGCTCTGGTTTGCTCAGGAAAATGCTGTGGCACGCGACCAGCGCGATGTCATACATCCTGTGGAACATTTCCGATCCGCTCACACGCGGCCCTTGGCGTGAGTTTGACGATGATCTTGTGATCGAAGCACGGCACAGCCTGCCAGGTCACATTCTTCCGCACCCACCATCAAAGATGGGCGGCTGGCACATTCCACGCGAAGTGCGGTTTCTGGAACCAGCCTGCTAAAAACAACCCTCGCTCAACCCGATGTGAACGGCTAACTATGTAAGAGCAGCCTGTAACAGACCTGCTGTAAATGCGCGGCAGGCTGCAATGCGCTCCAGCGTGATTTTTCAGGTAACTGTCTTCACCACAGTGGCGATTTCGCTGAAAGAACATCAGCGGCGCTAGGCGGGCGTGGTGTGTTTTGTGTGGTGATGGGTGGGTGCCTGTTCTTATATAGACAAATAGCCCTCAGCACCCGGCCTTTGGCTGTTCCGGCCCCAGTGAAAGCCCTGCCAGGCATAGCTCCGATGATCGGACCATGCACGGAACGTCAACGTTTAACCAAGGCTCTTTTCGCCGTTTAGCCTTGGTTAAAGCTGCACAGGACGTGAAGAAAACCTGCACTGAACGTCACCGGGAATGCCCCGCGCGACCGGCAGGGTTTTAAACATGGGGTTTTGATTCTTCCGGCGCAGCAGGCTGCTTTCGCTGGCGCGAAAGCAGCCTGCGAGCAGAGAGGGCGCGGTTTTTCGCGCCCTCTCACCCTGACAGACAACCTGCTCAGCGGCCCGTATCTTAAAACCGGCTCGACGGTTAAAAGCCTTTGACCGCTTCAAGGTCCTTCATCCAGCGCCGTGTCGCCTCCAGCCATATTTGCGCATCACCCGCACGCGGGACAAGATATTTCTTGAACCGCTTGGCCGCATCAGCGATCTGCGCATCCGTCAGCCTGCTGCCATTCTTCAGGTTTGCGAAGGATTTCGGTACCAGCAGCGCGGTGTCGGAGCGATTTTCAAGCTCTGCTTTCGCTGCCTTGATCGCGTGCGCCACGGTGGTATTCAGGTCATCCGTCCAGGTGCCTTTTTCCAGTGCATTAAGCACGCTTGATTCAGCCTGATTCAGGCCCGTCTGCCACAGGCGCAGCATCGGCCTGTACAGGTACTGGCAGGCATTTTTCGGCTGGCTGAATCTCCTGACCTCGTTTGCTTCCATGATGCCGACCAGGCACGCACGTAGCTGGAATTTCGTGGCCAGATTCTGGTCGCGGTAGTAAAGGCGATAATAATCGTCCGAAATGGGTTCAGCGTTCGCGCCGCCACGCAGTTTAAACACCCGCCTTATCCCATGCGCTTCGAGTTCCGCAGGCTCGAACCGTGAAGCTACCGCCCCAGCCTCGATCTCTTTCCTGTCCACCTCGTATTCATCTGGTTCCAGCGCGCGGGCGTTTAGCACACTGTGCATGTTGGCCTGTTTTCCATCTTCGAGCCGAATCCCACTGGCGCTGATTTTCTTTTTTTCAGATTGCATCCGCGTGATCTTTGCGCCCCGTTCCTCAAGACGCCACAGCAGTGTGCGCAGGTTGTGGTCCATTTCGACACGACGGTAGTCCTGAATCCTGTCGCTGATACTCGCGTGCAGAATGGCACCATCCAAGTCAGGTTGCTTGTAAAAGAACCTGACTTGGTCAATATCCGGCTTCCGGTACTGTGCGCGCAGAGCGAGCATCATCCGTTTGACTGGCCTGTCACGAAACAGCATCTGCTCCAGGTCTACCGCCGTCAGGACCTCGCCGCCGAAGATCGCCAGCGTGTCTTCGTACGCCGGGTTTTTGTTCGAGATGCCGGACGTGAGTGCAGGAGAAAACAGGAAGGCACTAGACGAATCGAAAACCTGCCTGGAATCTTCCAGAAACCGCTTTCGATCCACAGTGGGATCACTGGTGAACGTTGAAATGTTGAAATATCTTTTTTGTTTTTTACCCAGCAATTCCAGCGCGCTGCGAACATCGTAGAGCTTCTTTCGACTCTCGAACGCTGCCATAAACTGCTGACCCTCGTTCAGCAGGTAAACCATGCGCTCAATGACCCGGTCGCGGCTGTTGCTGTTGCCGCCGCTGTCCCATCCGTAACGCACTTCGATTTGACTTAGCACCGGCGCTTCGACTGCATAAACCGGAATGTCATCGACGCCGAGCAGTTCTTTCAGTAAATCGATGTAGAACTGCGTCGCGCTTGCGTCCATGCACACCACATATTCAGCGCTACGCAAGACGTTGCGCAAAGCCAGTGTGACCGCCTCAACTGAGCCGTCCTTACCCGTGAATTTTCCGTACACCAGCGTGGCCAGAACCTGGGCAAATTCATCCATCACCACGATCAATTTACGCTGCAAGAAGCTGCTAAATCTCGGATGGGCGAGCGAGTTGATGACACACAGCAGGTAATCGAACTGCGGGGTCGTTACTTGCTGGATCACGTCCTTGTAGAAAGTCGTTTTCCAGTCGTACCCTGCCTGCGCGGCTATCAGATTCGTGTTGCGGTGTGTGTACTCAATCGTGCTGACACGGTTGCCCAGCACGAGCACACCCCATCCTCTTTCGTTTGCATAACTGATCACTTCGGGAATGATGTTTTCGGATTTCTTCGAACCCATCGCCGACACGTTAACCTGGTGCCGGTGTTCAGGAAAGAAATGGTTCTCGGGAATTGTCTTGGTGATAGCCGACTTTGACAAGCGACTGTAGCTGAGGCGGCGCTCGCGGTACGCAGCGAACCGCCGCTTGAATGCGTCCTGCACTTTCTCCGACGCGAACGGCAATGATACCAGTTCATCTGGGTGAAGACTTGTACGCGCTGCGATCCAGAGGAAAGTAAAGTCAAACTCGCCGTTGCCAGTACCAAAATATCTAGCGACTGCTTTATCACTGGCCTGCAGGGTGCCTGCCGCTGATGCAATATCCCGACCGATGATTTCGTGGTGTGGGTTTTCAGGAAACTCGCCGCGCGCCGGGTCCCAGTTCTCGCTAATATTGCTGACGTAATTGCGCAGCGCAGCCTTGGTGCTCACACCTGGTAAAAACTGCACACCAGGTGTGTAGCCAAACAAAATTGCCAGCTTGAAAATGTATTCCAGACCAACCGCTTTATCTTTCGGTACCTGGGCTGATTTCCACTGCCGCTCGAATTCAGCATCGTCCTTGCCGTACCACGTTTTAGCGGCGTCGTGCGCATCGTCACCGAACCCGGTAAACAGCGCAACCAGTACGGCATGTTTGCTGCGGTGCTCCAGTTCATCGAATTCGATGTAATCCAGTGCTGCTTCCACTTCGGCGAGAGAACTAACCTGCGGTTTACCACGGGTGGCTACGACATCAGAAATGGTGCGTTTTTTTACCGGCCTCGCCATGCTGCTCCACGTGTCGTCTTTCGCAACGCCGAGAGCCGCACGCTCTGCACGATACGGCTTCAGCATTTCAGCAACGTTGAGCAGCCGCCCTTTTTTCCAGCCCCGTGTAGGCGCATCAGTGGCCGCTGGGTTGTAGATGCCGTACGTGTAGGGCTGCGTCACTTGCGCTGAGGACGGATCGACCCTGCAGCCAAAAGTCTTCTCCAGATCCGCATTCACGATGCCGTGAAGCGTTGTGTATTCAGCAGCACCCTCAAGGCCAGAAGATAGCCAGGAATTTAGCAGGAAAATGAGGCGCAGCCGTGTACGTTTCGGGTACGCATACACACCATGGTTGGCTGACGTGTACCAGAGATACGCCCAGCCGTTAAGATCAGCGCTGGATTTCAGTGCTTCGAACAGGACATCAGCGCCTTGATCGTAATCAAGCACCATGACGTTGCAGCGCCAGAGGTATCTAGCCTGATGCGAGTTGCCGGAAAAAAGGGCTGGCAGAAATACGTTCTGTTTGCTCTTGACCTCGTTTTCATGCAGGTTCGGCGCGGCTTTACGGTGGTGCAGGAATTCGGTAGCAATAAAAGAAAAGTGAAGCGGCTGGTGCCACGGTGATTTGGTGAAAACGTTATTCAGTATGGAAAAGGTAAAGATGCGGCGCTGCTCGTCAGATGTGCGAGTGGCCTGGGCAACGAGTTTCTCGTTGCGCTCAAAATCGGCGTGATTCATTGTGTGGCTCCGGACTAGCCAGAAATAGAAGCGCTAGTCCTAGAGTCGACCAGGACAGGGTTGCAAGCCTTTTCGCGCGTGAATGTAGTTCAATAGTGCTAAGGACAAAGGTGCTGTACAGGCGACGATGTACCTTGGTGGCGTCAGCCTCTGGTGACGCCTACCCGCCTGTGCACCGTATATATTTACTGTGCGCCGGTGCATTTACTTCAGCAACAATGTCCCTATAAAACTGCGAATGACCACCATCCGAATTACCGCCGTCGAAGTACGCCAGAGAACACACTGCTTTGCCCGATCCTGGTGGGCTAGTGTCAATCTTTCACTGCTGCACGGCTAACCAGTTCCACTATCCACAGCCAGACGGCATCCTCCTGCCAGACACCCGAAGCCACAGGTTCAGGAAAGTCACCAAGTACGAGCAAATAATAGAGTTCACCGCGTGTCAGGCCGGTCAGGCGCATCACCTGGCGAAGACTCAAAATGAGCGGGCGGGCGATCACGACACGCGCTCGAGCCGGTAGGGGTGTGTACTGCATGGATTCTCCTGTCTGCTGTGAGAATCCATATTTACTGCTTGCCGGGCAATTACAGCCTGCTGCGCAATTTCCTGCCAGTTGCAACGTCGCTGCAAGACGCAGAATCAGCCTGACAGAAACGCTTCGTACGAGCGCCGCAACCGCTTATCCTCGACCTGCTCCGGCTTGACGCCGAGCCTTTGCAGTGTCCGGAAGGCATCCAACACAGACTGCTCAGCCCTCACCGCCCGTATCCTGTCCAGCATCAGGAACGGGTCATTCTCCCAATGATCGTCTGTATATATAGTGCGCATCACTCGCCCTTGAAATAGCTGTCCCACTTTGGCGTGTCCGGCTCCAGTTTCCTCGTGATCGCATCGTCTGCCTGCTTGATCAACCGCTCAAGCATCTCGCGCTTCGTCAGCTTGTGACGGCGTGCCAGACGCTCCAGAGCTAGATTCGCTCCGGCGCTGACCCACACGTCCAAGCGCCGGTCGCCGTTGCCGCCCTCACCCGCCGTTGCGCGTCTCGCCCTGTAATCGGCCTGACGTTCTGCCGATGTTTTAGCAACTGGTATTTTTACAACCGCCTTCGTCGCTGCTGCCTTTGTCGGAATTTTCATTTCCTCGTCTACCGTGAACTGTTACCCGGAATATTACGCCGTTACCCGGTCACGCCCTGCGGTTAACTCAGGCACCAGACCCGACCAACGCAGTCCGCCAAATAAATCAATAAATAAATATCCGACAGAATCCACCAAAACCGTCAAGGCTCCGACAACTGAACTTCACCTGCCGCTGCCCCTCCGCTGACCGTCCTTACAGAGACCGCATATTTTTGACAAGCAACCCTGAGTTTTCTTGTAAACCGTTACCCGGTAACTTAAAATGGACTTGTATTAAACGGTCGTCTTGATTTAAGACCACTACCGGTCGCAGACATAAATCTGCCTGTCAGCGCGAAAAAAGTTTGACCCTCGGGGTAAATCATGGTAGCAGGAAAATTCGTTACTTACTTTCGGGTCTCAACCCAACGCCAGGGGCAATCCGGACTCGGACTCGAAGCGCAAAAAGAAACTGTCGCTAACTATCTCAAGGGCAGTGACTGCGAAGTCATTGCCGAATTCCAGGAAGTCGAAACCGGCAAGGGCAGCAACGCACTTGCCAAGCGCCCGCAGTTGGCACTGGCACTTGCACTGTGCAAGAAGACCGGCGCACGGTTACTTATTGCAAAACTGGACAGACTGGCTAGAAACGTTCACTTCATCTCAGGTCTGATGGAATCAAAGATAAAGTTTGTCGCGTGCGACCTGCCGGAAGCCAACGAGTTAACCCTACATGTCCTAAGCGCCTTTGCGGAATTCGAGACCAAAAGAATTTCCGAGAGGACTCGCGATAGTCTGCGTGCTGCCAAGGCCAGAGGTGTCGTACTCGGCGCTGCTGGACCAATCAACCTCAAGCCGAACATTGAAGCACGGCAAAAGGCGGCTGACGAATACGCGTTGAGCCTAGCACCGGTCATCAACGGCTTTCGTGCTCAAAACATGTCCCAGCGCAAGATGGTTGAAGCACTCAACAAACTAGGAATCCGGGCACCCCGAGGCGGCCTGTTTGTGAAAACACAACTGGTTCAGGTGCTCCGGCGGCTCGATGGCTTGGCACTCGCTGCCCGACTCTTGCAGACTGGTTCACCGACCCCGCCCAACAGACCGCCTGGTTCAATTCCAGAATACCATTAGTAATACGGACTACTTACCGCTCCGAGTCAATATTGAACCAAGGCCGAAGGTGCCCTACCAGCCTGTCCTCAGCAAAAAAACGCTCAGCAACCTGGTTGTCATCGAACCCCGCATACCACGAAAAACCTACCGCCTCTTTAATCAAGGCAAGCGGGTTAGCTTCTGCCGGGAAAACGTGTTCGATTCCAAACCGCAACTGGCACGCTGTGGTCCGGGGTTTTGCCTTGTGGTTCCCGGATAGCGGTTGATGCGCACGACCCGCAGTACGCCGCAAAAGGTGCTGTCCGAATCGACGCTTCAAATTGGTGGTCTTTCCTATATACAGGCACGGGTAAGGTGCGTCGTCCGGCCACCAGTCGTGGTACTGCACGTCGATCTTGTTACCCCCTGGACCCTTCAGGACTATATGCCGGTTGGCATTCATCAACTGCCTGCGGCTCCCCATCCACCAGAAGGCATAGACTCCTGCATCCGATGGCACGGCAGACTCTCCTAGGCCCGGCAGGTCCTTTACCCGATGAACCGATTCCGCCTTGAGCATTGCGGCGCTCAGTCGCTGCCAGTCAACCTCCACTTTCCCCACCCGATTTCTGCTGTTCATTTTTTACGTCATCACGTTAGTAATTTAAAGGTCTAACCGCTTTCCACCTCGCCGGAAACCGGCGGTAGCGCCAGGAAGCTGAATTCACGATGCGGGTCCCTGATGCGACTCGGTTGAACGTCTGCACGCATCGCGTGCATTACGGCGCTCAGTAATCCGTCGTGCCGTGCGTCACTTCGATCAGTGTTGCGATAGGACATTTCGCGCTGGAATGCGTGAACAGCGTCCAGTACAGCGGACGACGCGACAAGCGCCAACGCATTCACCGCGTCGGCGTAACGTTCTTGCGCGGCTGGGGTCGAGCGGCCCGAAATGATGTTGGACAGTGCCGTCACGTACTCCTGATAGTGCTCGATCTTGGTCTGCCGCCAGTCGGTTTCGTGTTCGCGCCGTTGCGCAAGGGCGGGTGTAACAATCACCCCTACGAGTGCGAAGACACCGGAAGCGAACGCAGCAAGAATCGCAGGAAATGCAATTGAGTTGAGGTCCATTTCGGTCACCGAACAGCGAATCTCGATGCTGGAGTCGCCAGCCCTTCGGAAACATCGGTTGCAAACGAGAGGAACTGGTTAAGTGACGGTACCTAGTCTCCCTAGCGTACCGGCCTAGGTCGGCGTTCTATTAGAGATCGAGTTGGCGGCTTGGAATTTGCACTAATTCGGCAGCTTGCTCGCCGGTCAAAGTTCGAGTGACAAATCGATGCGAGCCAATACTACAGCAAAGGCTCTTTCATAGCCTAATCCGGATTCGCCCATAATCCAACTCGCAACGTGCCCCTGCAAATACTTTCGTTCTGTTTCGTTAGGCGCGAGCCAAACTTGATGCAGTTCTCTTATACCTAACAGATATTCCCCGCCGCTGGAGCCACTCGTCAGGCCAGCACGCCCTATACAACTATTCAGCCATTCGATAGCCTCGCTATGCGCCTGACGCTCCTGCCTGAGTAAGCCGTCAAAAATCGACGGTGCCTTAAGCTTGAGCGCCACCAGGTACGCAAGAAGACCCGCCGGTCCTATCGGCCCGGACAAGGCGAACAACGCGGACATTCTTTCCATGTCACGCAACGACAATTGAGCGGCCTGCACCCAAACCACTGCAGCCGCACGAAAACTTTCTACCGCGCGATTTTGCGAGGTGTCGAAACCGTAACGCGACAGTTCCCGCCCAAGGAACTCCTGAACCTGCATGCCATATTGGGAATTTTGCTCCGCCGTTGGCGCGGGCAAGCGAAAAAAGAAGCGCACGAATTTCGATAGATACGCAGCAGCATCTGTCTCAAGCCCGAACATCCCTTTCACTGCCTGCTCTAGCTGCTCACGATTCAGCAAGAGAACGAAGACAACATTGGGAATCTCGAAAAAATGCTTTACTCGCTCAATGAGCCGAACGGCAAATGCAGGATTGCATCTGTCAAGTTCATCAACAAAGACGACAACCGGTTTCTTCTGTTTCGCAGCGAACTCCGCCAAAGCGCGCCGATATTCAACAAAAGACCTCTTTTCTCCCTCGTGATCCTCAAGCTTCTTCTCAATGGATTTTTCCGTCCGATCCGAAATATCATCTTGCGCTGCGTCCACCGCATCCTTAATGTTGTCCACAAGGTCAACTGAACCCAACGCGAACCGTCCGACAGCGCCGACAAGGATTCTCGCGCCAAGCGGCAAGATCGCTTTCATAACCGCTGCTGCCTTCCCACGCAACACCCGCCCCCCGCCTTCGCTATCATCCAGCAGCGTCGCCAACTCTGCCGCTATGACCATGAAGGGGTCTTCAACGTAATCCTGCTCAAACGCATCGATAAATGCTACGTTATGGCCGCTTTCACGTAACTGTGCGGCCCAATTTCTCCCGAACCAAGTTTTCCCCCCTCCCCAAGGGGCATCTATAGCGACTACCGCTCCTGCCGTAAGACGCCCAACGAAATCGGTCAGACGGATGGAGTATCGTTGCCGCTTTAGCAAATCATCCTGAAACGGTGGCTTGTCGGGATCGAACTGCCATACTGGAAGTGCCAGCGGGTGGGATCGGTTCGGGTCTGTCATATTCTTAGTTGCAGCGAAGATGTTCCGTCAACACTACCACAAGAGAGTCGAAACAGTACGCTAGCCGGGAACCGCAAACTTGTCCGTCGTTTCGAACACCGTTACGCTAGGCTGAATAAGTACACGTGCGATCAAGCTTCGTTGCTGCTGACATGCCCACTTTAAAAATCGCTGGCTCGCGCGCGCACCAGATCAAAACAAAGGGAAACCTCATGGAAAGTCTTGAGCAACGTCTCGAAGCGCTGGAGAAGGCACTTTCGGAACAAGCGACGGAATTCGCCCGAGCTTTCGAAGCGTTGGTTGACCGCACTGACTTCGTCGAGGGCCAACTGATGGGCATCCAGGCTTCGATTCGCGCGGCCATATCGGCGTCTCCCACCCCGGACGAAACGGTGTCGCGAATCGCTGCAGAAATGGAAAAGCTTTCAGCGATTGCGCTGCAATCCGAGAACTCGGACGAGTACCTGCGTGGCATTGCCTGGGCAAGAGAATGCGTGCTACCACCAAAGCGCAGGAAACCATCAACCTAGAGGTAGACGAGCAGCGAACCGCAAATCACACTTCGACCAACATCGAATTCTGTGAAGCAACGAGCTTCGGTGGCGGGTCGCACTTACACATGCACAGGTCGTCGCTCAAAGCCGCATGCCGTCCATCCGGTGCGGTCATCGCCTGGCGGGGGCCGTCGCATTTAATCTTACCCGTCGAATTGCAGGTCGGGCACGCCACATCGTCGCCTTCGTGTGCAACATCCTGCCCGCTCAGTTTAATCGAGGTTGGGGTAGCCTGAACCGTGCCGTTAGCTGTAGTCTTGTCGCCATTCAAGATCAGATATCGCTTCATAATTCCGCCCGCGACGATGGTGTCCATTGCAAAATTTCGGCAACCGGCCCGATACTTGCGATTGGCATCACCACTTGCAACCACCGTCTGTGATTGCGTTTGTATTGAACAGGAATCCGGTCTCTTGGCTTTTCTTTTTGCTCGTATAAACCATAGAGGCCACTTCCGTCCCTTGAGAGATCATTTCGTACTCTCCGGTTACCTGCCCGCCGAATACCTCATACCATGTCGTGGTCATCTGGTCTGGCGCATTTTTATCGAGCGTCTCGCTTTGTGAATTGACGAGTACGAGTGGGATAGGCTTTTTCGAATGCTCGTACTTGACAGACCCAAACGAAAATTTTGTGTCTGAATCGTAATACGTACGCATTTCGAAGTTGATCGACTTAGGACCGGCGGAACTGAAACACAAACTTTCGCTCGTCACTTCGGCATAAGCGACCGGGTGCAGAAGGAGAGCCGCGACTACAAAAATGGATTTCATTCACATTCGAGGTTAAGGTTTCTGCATTATCGACGATAAGGTAATTTGTTGCTGTACGTGATGAAGCCGCCCCTTTGAATGCAGAGGATGCCAGTCATGACAGATATTCCTTGAACATCGAGCATGGCTTTCTGATCACTGCTGATTCTCCACGTGCGGGATTTCCCCACGATATACACCATCGCATGAGACAACTGTGTTATCCGCATGTACTTTATTGCACAAAATCAAATATTCTCAATCAAAATCTCTCAACACATCAATCACCAAATTTTGTGACGCAGATTTTCGGTTCGTTCTCGGAGAAATACGTGCTAGTAAGTGTTTTTTTCTTGCTGTCTACTTTGAGGTCAAGAAACTCGTCACCACATGACGGCGAGAGTTCCTCAAAGACCCTTAGTTTTCTAGAATAAGAAAAAATACGATATACCTCGTAGACTCCCATTCCTTCATCCAGGTACGATACGGCGAAGCCCTTCGTCCCATCAAATCGGTAATCACCGACACTCAGGTGAAGCTTCGATTCGGTATCGACGTCAATACTTTTTTTAACTACCCCCTCATCATCTGTGATCGTGTACAAAACCTTACCACCAGCCGTCGAAACGACTGCGGTCGTACCGTTGACAGGGTGGAAACTGGTCTCATCGTCCGCAGCCCATGCACACACACAGGTAAAGAAAAAAACCGTGAAAAACAAAAACTTGTTTAACTTCATTTTATTTACTCCGGCCTATGCAAATCGGCTTGAATCTGATTTTTGGGATGCGGCGGCGTAATGGACTGCACGACATCCGCCTCGACGAGATCAGTCAGTTGCACCATAATATACAACGAATATGCGTGTCTTTCGCAATAACCATTAAATCCACCATTAACCAGCCTATTCACGAAGATCACACTTTCAGCCGAATACCCCTTATCAGCAATGCGATTTATATTTAAGCCCTGAGAGAAAGGCTTAGAAATCCAGTAAAACCCTCCAGAGTCGCAAGCAAAATCATGATCCTCCGCCACTGCATCTGGGTCAAATCTAGGGGCCCACGTAAATAGATGACCATTATCATTTGGGTTCGACGAATAGTGTTGCGAAGTCGATGTAATGCTCGGATGAGCAGCCGCAGCCCGGTACCAACACTTTCGGGCGCGACGGCTTCATGATGCATGGTGACATGCATGAGTCATCCTGGTCACGCGTCGGAGGGTTGCATCATTCAAAGCTACGAGGTACGGCATCAAGTATGGTCGAGTGGTGATCACACGCTGGTGGTCGTTCCATGACGCACTGGCTTGTTGCCCTGGTGCTCGCCGCACCAAGCATAGGCTTCGCCCGCCTTCCTGCCGGACTACCGTGCGCAAGCTGCGCCGACCAGCATGGCCGAGGTCAAACTGCAGAATGCGCGACTCATCAAAATCGCGCAACTCGACGAATCGAAAACAACGGCCACCCCGCTTTCGGTAGAGAAAATTGGCAAAGACCTGTATCGGCAGGTTTTCGATATAACCCTGCATTCTAGGTCTGGTCAGGAATTTCACGTCATCACGGTCAATAGTGCGTCGTCGGTCGAATGCTCGATGAGCGGCGTTGTCGTTTACTTGGTTTCCCGCAAATTCGGCGCGGATGGTCCATAGGTTGTGGATCGGTAAGTCGCCATTCAATGATCCACAACTCATCAATCAACGCGGCCATCAAAAATTTTACGGCGGTGGTGGTAACCGTAGAAGTTCATCAGCCTTTTTCCACGCGTCGTACTTCCCATGCATGTCATCACGCTGACGATGGATTGCAACTGCCCATTCGTTGTCCACCGACCAGCCAAGAAAATGATCCCAAATTCTGCCGGTGTGCCCCAACAGGTCAGAAAGCAGGAGTTGACACGTCACCTCGTTGCGTTGGAGTAAAACGTTAGAATTCGGAACAGGATGGCCGCCAAGTTCGCAGTGGTACCCATAATCCTTTCCCCGGAACTTGCCATTGGCCGCTTGCCTGAGTTTGGCGGGTGTGAAGAAATTTCGGCGTTCGTCGGCACTGCTTCGGAGCCAACGTTCGGCGTCGTTATCCCGACACTCAAAGGCCCACGCGAGATACTCGATCTCCACCATTTGGCGAAGCAGGGCAGCAGCAGCGTAGTGCCTCCCGTCCGCGAACAGGTCGGCACTAGCGGACGCGAGTTGTCCAGCGATACGAAACAGCAGTGAAACAGCGATGATTTCATCGCTGCCATGTCCATAGGGTGATTTGCCACCGACCCGATCACCGCCGAAAATATGTCCCACAGCCTGTAATTCTTCGCCTACCCGTGTGAACGTTTCGGCAGTGAATTTTGCCAGATCGTATCTCACAGTGATTTGCGATGGACTTGTCGCTGCTGCCCTAGCGGCAGCAATCAACGCTTGGGAGTCGCTATCAGATGACACCTACTTGCTCCCTGCCTGTCGCGTCGATTGACGGTTTGCGCGGTGGTAAAGGTGCCGCAAGTGCAGTCATTTCCTCAGCCGGGTACAGATTCAGGAATGACCGCGCCTCATCCGTCTTGCGAAAACCGGTGAAACCACTAACTTGTGAATAAAGTACTCGGCGAGGCAAGGTCAACTAGTCATGATGGGCTGAAGATGCCTCAAAATGGCAGCCACTTTCGGATGACTTTGCTTGGCCTCCATTCGTTTATTGTATTTTTCCAGCTTCCGGTCTATAGACTGCCCCGCACGGAACATATTTGTTGCAGATGAATCTTTATTGAGATTTTTTGTAACGGAAACTTCATTTGAAGATAGGAGCTGAGAAATATCTCCGATCTTCTGACTGTTCGGCAAAAGTGGTGTGCCGTCGTAGGCATACAACGGCTTGGCGTTCAATTCATGCAGCGAGCACACACCACCAGCAGGCCTCATTATATCTTTTGCGTGATTTCCAGGGTCATTTTGTCCATATATAACCTTTGAGTTTGGAAATACACACGCAATCATAGATGCACACATTTTGCATGGCTTCAGTGTCGTATAGATGAATAAAGCCTGCTGGTGAAAATCCTCTTGCGGAAATCTTTTTACTGCCGCCTGCACGAGATTAACCTCTGCATGAAATGTGACGTTAATATTTTTTTGATTATACGAAACTGCTAGTACTTGTCCTTCATGGGTTGCGAGCACAGCCGCAATATTATGCCCCCAGTCTCCTTGCGGTGGACGAAAAAAGCCGCGAAAACCGGCCCTATTGTAAGCCAATGCCAGATAAAGTCGGTGGTAATATCTCGCCTCGTTCCAATTGTTTAGGTCGGCGTGCGGAGGTTCGCCAGCAAATTGTACTATACAGCTATCGAGTGCCTGTCTTTCTGAAACGTCTCTCGCGTCTAGATGAATCCATTTTACATGTTCGTAAAAATACGAATGAACAGCATCGTCGAACTCTGCAGAATAAGAAGGTGGCTCGATAAACTCTGGATGGATCTTTACTTTAAAAGAATTGAAGAAACTGATCATTTCAACGGCCATTTTCTCCTGCCCAAGCCGTGCGTCGCAATATATGATGCGAAATATGTCCTCATTACTGAGGGAGTGACCGGATGCAGCCCCTTGAATAATATTTACGATTGGAGCCCATTTTTTGTGTCGCACCGCAGTGTATATTAGTGTCGGATTTTTGACAAAAAATCCGAAAACAACTTCGTCATTAACTTTTGCAACTTGCGAAAGTCTCATCAAGACTCGCAGTTGAACATTCGTGTAACTCATAGTGTCCCCTTGACAGATAAGTGAATATTCAATCTGCGGTGCCACGAGCCTGCCGCTTCTAATTCTTGATCATACGCTACCCGAGCTACCCGCGATCCAGGCGGTCTTGCAAAAGAGTATGGCGTGTCGCATCCGACCATCAGCAAGGCGGCAGCGGACGCCGCCTGAATTTCGTGCCACGGTGACTTTTTGAGCGCACCGCTCGTATAGCGTGTGACGTCGAGTGTCGCTGACCGACCCTTAGCCGTCAGTCACAATTTTCGTAAGCGGACCTTCGGACCTTCGAGCGCCAAACACCGGCGATAAAAATATCGCCGTACGGCTCCGAGCAAGAAGCTATGCGCCTGTGGGGCCGAAATGGAAGTCGTAGCCCACGCGGTTGATCATTACTCGATCTATGCAGTCTACGTCGATCATGCCAGATGCCACGGGCCTACCGAAGACCGCAAGGTTGGGGATCGTCTTCGACTCTTCGTGATCTTGCAGTTGTTCAATTCGTCGGTGCGAAATTCCATACACCGTCTGAAATGGCATCTGACCAATTCGCAACAAACTAAAATATGAGCGATAGACTAACCCGTCAAAACCGGCAATACGTGCGGCTTCCGCAATATAGCGCGTCAGCCTGTACGAATGACGGCCAGCTAGGAATAGCATGTGTACCGTCAGATCGAGACTTTCGAACTCGGTCACGTTTTCTTCTTCCCGCAGGAGTACAGAGAGATCAAGTAAGCGCAGGTTGCGTGTTGGCCGAAGTGTTGCGACGAAAGTGTCATCTTCCGCGGTTACCCGGCACTCATGAATACAGATTTCGAGGTCTGTGGAGCCGTAGAGTACAGGTTGACCTTTCACATCCAATCTACCGCGGCCCGCATTTGCGGGCGGCGGGCTATCGTATTGTGCTTTGTCGCCCGGGGCACTTGGATTCACTCGGATCCGAAAGAAGTGTTCCTCCGGGCTCATTACTCGAACGGGGTATTCGGTCAAGATGCGACTAACGATTGTATCGCGCGTCTTCGCCCGTTGAATCGCTTTCAACGGCCCAATCTCGCCTAACATCCAAAGACGGGGACCGTAATGGAAGAAGCCTACGCCTAGTACGCGCTCGATCAGTTGGACGTCAGATACCAGCCAAGGTTGTATTTCAATGGAAGTCTTCTGATGCTCGTTGAATTGGATTAAGGGCGCAGCGCCGTAACGTGCGCGCCATAGCGAACCCCACACAAAGTATCGATGCGCGAGGGCAGCAACGCCAGCCAAGGGAAGCTTCTTGGCGCCCGTTGCACCGCAATTTGCGCAGGCCCCGCTAACCTCGATTCCAATCCGCTCTGCATCTAGTCGAAGTCCAACGTCTTTAAAACATTTTGCGCAGACGATCGGTGTGTCTTCAGCTTTATTCATAAGGCCCCCTTTTGCTCTTTTACGACGATAACTTCCCGCTTTTTCTAAGGCAGGTTGGGGTGGGTTGTTCCCGCCTTTTTGTGAACGAACCGAACGGCGTCGCGGATCAAGTAGTAGATATTCCTCAAGTCCATACTCTCGCCGGTTTCGTCAAATCCGAGAGCGCGGCCGATCGGTATCCCGGAGCGTGTTGGCGGTACTTTTTCGTCGGAACTCTTAACGTGCTTGAAGTGATGAGCGATAACATCCACCAGTTTGAATTCGAGCGACTCCCTGCACCATTCCTGACGGAGATTTGCACTGCGGGTTCCGCTTTCATCGGCTGCACGATCGACGGCGTGAAAGATCGCCACGCAAGCAAGGTAGGCGAGTCGGGCTGAGTCGCGGTCGCGATAAAAATCGTCAAACGTCGGATCAACGATGACTTCGAGGTATCGGGCAAGGGTGTTCATTTCCGTCGTCCCTAAATTACGATGCGCTCGACTCCATCGAGCGAAATGTCGTCTTGGTAGCAGCCTAGCAACTGGTTCGTGCGCGCAATTTCCACCAGCGGCTTGTGTTCGCGGCGCGGTAGTGCTACTTCACTTTTTCGGTGGATTTCCTGCTCCGAACAGAATCTGGGCGTACCCGTCCACAGGATGTAACCCACCTTGATGGCGGGTCCCGAGTTCATCAGGTGTCACGTCTTTTGATGGCCATATCGTGCCGATAACAAACGAATTCGGAGCAAAAGCCTCTAACTGCCTTCTCCGCGCTTCGTCCAATGGTATGCCCGCAAACCCTGCTGCGTATCGCATGGAGACTCCCGCCAATATATCCGACACTTGAATTCCCGGCTCAGTATGCGAGGGGCAAAATGTAAGCTCCCTGATCGGCAAACGAGCAGCATGCTTGCGGCGGTCGTAGCCTACTTGATGCCCGTCAAGTGCAGGATCCATGAAGGTCGCAAACAAATCTCGCTTCAGAGCCAAAGTTTTCGAATCGTCGGCCTTAACGGCGAACCCATCTGGATACTTCGCATGCCAGTGATGCGAAAGAGAAAAGATAGCGGGAACGATGGGGTCCAACGTGTACTTATCATCATCCTCCATAATCTCATCGATAATCGAACGGCTGACGATGAGCGGGTACAGGAAGTCAAAGAAGTGTTTCTTGTCATCCGGCAATTCGTCGAGCAGGAGGTCGATACCTTCGTAGAATTGTTCTATTTCCGATTCGGTGCGGTCGCGCATCATGTTGACGAAGCCACTGAGAAGTCGTTTCTGTTGCTCTGTAGAGAGAAACGACTCGATCATGATGTTCGCCATATTCGCCATCGCAATATTGAAGCCGTCTTTGTAGATGTCAAAGCCGTCCTTATGCGCAACAGCCTCATACAGAACGTCAATCATCTTCGTTACGACCATGAACCGTTTATGGAAAACTATGTTCGCGACACGTTCTGGTCGAATGCATGGATGCTCGAAGAAGCGCTGCAGCCGCTCAAGGCCGCCTTTTCTACGAAACAGTGCGGTGCTGTGTGCCTCTTCCGCCTTAAGGCCCAACGTTGCGAGAGCGTCGGACGCCTCTTCGGTGGTCAGGTCATTGATCGAGTAGACGAAAATCGGTTGCGCGGGATCGAGAAGGCCGGGGCCGGTATTGCCGGCTTCGTCTGCGTAGAGAACTGGTAGCGTCATAGACAGTTTGTGTTTTACGTTGTTTTCTTAGTTTGTCGGGCAAGCTGGCTTAGCGAGCTTATCCCGCGATCGCGGGCCAGCAACGATTTTCCAAGATGTGACCTTCAATCACGTCGTCGGTCATGACGGAAACCAGCGGATCGATCTCCATGAGAATAGCTTAACGGCCGACAACAGATTCCATTGGTCGAGGATTGTAGACAATCCTGAGCCGCCCATCGACTGGCCGGTTTTGGCCGAGGCTGTGTCAAAACGTGCGACTTCGACATCGAGCGAGAAAGTCGACCTATCAAAACGCTCTGTATCGGCTTCGCGGCACGTCGGGAAGGGTAAAGCGACACCCGAAAACCGGGTAG
>Ga0116227_10008919_pt1 | contig 18533 bp, 19 predicted proteins | sample S1TSphgellanicum_FD_89693 | JGI IMG/M metagenome (GOLD analysis project Ga0116227, IMG submission 89693) | Host-associated microbial communities from peat moss isolated from Minnesota, USA - S1T2_Fb - Sphagnum magellanicum MG | ecosystem: Host-associated > Plants > Peat moss > Unclassified... | reverse complement strand
GAGGGGTGTTTCGCCGGGGAGTGCGAGGACCTGATCGCGACGGTGGCCTCACAGGCCGCGGTGGCCATCGATAACGTGCGGCTGGCGGAGAACGTGACGCGGGAGATCCGCGTGGCGGACACCGCGCGGCAGTTGCAGCGCGAGACAGCCGACCGGCTGGAGCAGGTGCTCGAAAGCACGACCGACGGTGTCGCACTGCTGGACCGCAACTGGCGGTTTACGTACATCAACCGCTATGCGAATGAGCTTGTAGCGCCGGGGAAGAAGCTGCTGGGGACCTACTTCTGGGACCAGTTTCCGAACGACGTGGACAGTGTGTTTCACAAGCGGTATGCCGAGGCTATGAACGGCACGGCGGTGGAGTTTACCGAGCATTATGAGCCGTTGAAGATGTGGGCGTATGTCCGGGTATATCCCACGCCGGAAGGTATTGCCATTTTCTTTCAGGATGTGACGAAGCAGAAGGAAGCGGAGCGCGAGATGGCGGAGTCTGCCGCGCGGCTGCGGCAGGCGCTGGACGCGGGGCAGCTCGGGACATGGACATGGGACAGAGCGACCGACCTGCTGGATTTCGACGCGCGCGGCGCGGAGCTCTTTGGAGTGGCGGCGCATGAGAAGTTGTCTCGCTCAGACCTGCGCGAACGCGCGTTGATCCCCGAAGACGTGGGCCAGGCCGAGAGGGACTTGCGCGAGGCGTTGGAAACCGGCGGGTACTATCACTCCGAGTATCGGATTACAACGCAGGACGGGGCCAGGCGGTGGATTTCGTCGAGCGGGATTGGCGTGTACAAGCCCGGGACGGACGAGCTGATCGGCATGAGCGGCACGGTGCAGGACATTACCGCGCGCAAGACGCAGGAGGCCACGCTGCGGCAGAGCGAAAAGCTGGCGGCGACCGGGCGAATGGCGGCGACGATTGCGCACGAGATCAACAACCCCCTCGAAGCGGTGACGAACCTGATCTATCTTTCGAAGACCGACCCGACCGTGCCTGCGCCGATTGTGCGGTTGCTGGAGACGGCGGACAAGGAACTGGAGCGCGTGGCGCAGATTGCGCAGCAGACGCTGGGCTTCTACCGCGACACCACGCGGCCCACGGATATCGACATGGTCGCTCTGCTAACAGGCGTGGTCGACCTTTTTTCGCGCAAGCTGCTGACCAAGAAGTTGGCGTGCAAGCTGGACCTGCAGCAGGGCCTGCGGATTTTCGGGTTGCAGGGCGAGATCAAGCAGGTGTTTTCGAATTTGCTGGTGAATGCGATCGATGCGTCAGGGCATAACTCGACGATCCTGATTCGCGGGAAGAACTGCGTCCATGGCGGCAAGCCAGGGGTTTCTGTGCTGGTGACGGACCAGGGTTCGGGCATTCCGCATGACGTGCGTTCGCGGCTTTTTTCGCCGTTCATGACGACGAAGCAGGCGACCGGCACCGGGCTGGGACTTTGGGTGACGCGCGGGATTGTGGAGAAGCAAGGCGGGTGCATCGGTTTCCGGACGCGCACGGAGTCGCCTTCAGGAACGGTTTTCCGCGTTTTTCTGCCGTCGGAAGGGTCTGAAGGCATGGTTTCCGCCTCGACCGCGTCGCGTTTTCTCCAGTAGACTAGCCATGGAGACGCACGCTGTCTTCGGGGCAGCGTAGCATCTCCCGCTTGGGCAACAACTTACCGTGCGGGGTGCATGTGCGCGCCTCCCGCAGTTCTACCCTTGCCAGGACCAGTTAGGACCCGTAATGAATCCCACATTGCTGTGTATCGATCCACGGAAACCGAATGACCCGAATATTCTCGAACCCAATAGCGAATCCGAGAAGGAACAGCCGGCTCCGCGCATACTTGTCGTCGATGACGAAACGCTCATTGCCGACACCATCGTGCAAATCCTGAACCGCAACGGCTTTATCGCCGAGGCAGCCTATAGCGGCAGGGAAGCCATTGAGATGGCGAAGACGTACTGCCCGGAGCTGGTGCTTTCCGACGTGCTGATGCCGCAGATCGACGGCGTGGAGGCAGCGATTGCCATTCGCGAGCACTGCCCGGAGACGCGCGTGGTGCTGTTCAGCGGGCAGGCGGCGACGGTGGAGATTCTGGCGCGTGCCCGGGCCCGCGGTTACAACTTCGAGCTGCTGCCGAAGCCGATTCATCCGACGCAGCTCATCAAGCATTTGCGCGAGAACTAACGCGCTACCATCCGCAACAAAGAACGAGGAGCTTCACGTGTCAATTCCCGCAACACAAATGCGTCCCGGCATGGTCATCAAGTTCAAGGACGACCTGCATCTTGTTTTTTCGATCGAGCACCGCACGCCCGGCAACCTGCGCGCGTTTATTCAGGCGAAGCTGAAGAACATTCGCACCGGCGCGATGTACACCGAGCGTTTCCGTTCGCCTGATCCGATTGACCGCGTTCATGTGGAGTCGGTGAAGATGGAGTTCCTGTACGCCGATGGCGACGACTACTACTTCATGGATCCCGAGAGCTTTGAGCAGACGCCGCTGAAGCGCGACACGCTGGGCGATGCGGTGGACTACCTGACCGAGAACCTGGTGATCGAAGTCAGCTTCCACGACGGCAAAGCTGTTGGCATCGAGTTGCCGACCGCTGTGATTATGACGGTGATGGAGACGGAGCCGGGGATCAAGTCGGCGACGGCCAGCTCGGTGACGAAGCCCGCGAAGACGGAAACAGGGCTGGTCGTGCAGGTGCCCCCGTTCATCAATGAAGGCGAGAAGATCCGCGTGGATACGGCGGAAGGCGCGTATATGTCGCGGGCGTAGTTGGAGTTCCAAAATCTCGTTGAGTAAGAAGAGATCATGAACCGGAGCGATTTTCAGAGGTTGTCTCGCATGCGCTTGCAGGAAGCCCGTGCACTATTCAAGGCCGGGCAGTACAGCGGCTCTTATTATTTGGCAGGCTATTCCGTTGAGTGTGCTTTAAAGGCTTGTATCGCGAAATCAACTCAGCGCTATGACTTTCCAGACAAAGGCCGTGTTCTCGATAGCTTCACGCACAACTTTGCCACTCTTCGCAAAACCGCCCGTCTTGACGAGGCATTTTCAGCAGCAGCACGGCTAAATCCCAGGTTACAGGGGAGCTGGAATCAAGCCAGCATATGGTCCGAACAGGACCGGTATAAGGTGAAAAGTAAATCTGAGGCGTATGAGATGATCGACGCAGTAGCTCGACGCCAGGACGGAGTGCTTTCATGGATCAGGCGACACTGGTAAGTCCCGAATTCGGCATTGGGAGCGAGGTCCTTGCGCAACTCGACCAGGCAGGAATTGCTCCGAAGGTCTGCCTTTGGATGACGACGCCTGAATATGAGGATGGTCGTCTGGTGCTTGCTTCCCCCATGCTCGATCAGTTTCGCTCGTTGAAGGCGTATGACACCGTGGCAGAAAAGCTCCATGGAATGTCCCCTTACAGGCTGCCCGCCATCATGATTTTGCGTATGAACGATAGGTTCATCAAGGCACTACGCGACAGTTTCTCTAAGGCCGCGAGTGTGGAGGGTATGCGTCTGGGACATCAGACCATCGGCGATCGGTACGTTTCTGATGCGTATGTCTATCGGATTAAATAGTTCGCTTTAGAAAGCAAAGGGCGCAGCGATTTTCGCTGCGCCCTTTGTGTTTGCTCCAGGAAAAGTTAGAAGCGGTAAACCGCGCTGATGGTGGGCTCCGAGGTGACACGCCAGCTACGGGTGCTGATGGCTGCCGTGCTGAAGTTCGGCGAGCGATAGTAGAGCGAGCGGCCGGCTACGCGGAACGCGAGGTGCTTGTTGCGAGTGGGGATGTCGAAGCCTGCTTCGAGCAGGCCGGCGCCACGCCACTGGTGGGTGCCGGAGTTCTGCTCGCCGGGGTAGACGTCGATGGCGTTGGGGTTGAAGTCGATGGCGCCGCCGCCGAGGACCATGTAGGGCTGGAAGGGAATGTGCTTCGGGTGAATGAGATATCCGGCGGTGGCTTCATGCCAGTCGGTCGGGACCTTGGCTTGCGGGTTCGAAATGACGCCGTTCTGGTTTTGGTTGTAGCTGAAGCGCTCCTGGTAATGCGTGTAGCCGTAGTTGACCTCGATGCCCGCCCAGGTAACCGGGTGGAATTGCATGGAGGCGACGAGGCCGGCCGACCATGTGGTGTCCTGGCGCTGATTGGAAATCGTGGTGGTGATGCCGGAGGCTGTGCTGGAGACGTTGTTGGGGTTGGACTCGAGGATGGTGCTGAACTGCCCGGTGCCGCCGACGGAAACGTTGGCGCCTTTCAGCGTCCAGATTTGCGCGTGAGCAGTGGCGGCGGTGACGGCAAGAGCGAGAGGAAGCAAATAGCGAAGCGAACGAGGCATGGATGAAGTCTCCTGAGTTGAGGGAGACCGCAGGGACGCAACTCCGCCGCCACGGCGACATATGCCGTGCAGCAACAGCCCTACGAATCTCGCAAATAACAACAGCGGTTCGTACTGCTGTTGGCCCGTGGTTCTAGTACGGTTCCCTAGGAAAGACGCTACAGGCCCGAGTGAGGTTGTCCTGCGAGTGTGGCCGCCTTGCGTCCGGTCAAACGCTCTGCGAGACTGGAGGTTCCGTATGGTGATTCACTTTGTGGTGCGCGGTCGTGTGCAGGGTGTCGGGTTCCGGTGGTTTGTCCATCGCGAGGCCGCCGAGCTTGGCCTGCGCGGCTGGGTGAAAAATACGGATGCGGGTGACGTGGAGATTGTCGCCGCGGGTGATGCGGAGTCGCTGGAGGAGTTGCGCGTAGAGTTGCGCAAAGGCAGCCGCGGCAGCCGCGTGGATGCCGTGGTCGAACATGAACTTGAGGAATCCGAGGGCGAACACCTCGGAGCGTTTCAAATTGAAGGCGCTTGGTAATGAAAGTGCTTGGTAATGAAGGTACTTGGTAATGAAGGAGCTAGGTAAACACTGATGTCGCAAATGATTAACTGCGAGCCCCTGAAGGAGCTCATTCGCACCGTTCCGGATTTTCCCAAGCCGGGCATTCTTTTTTACGACATCACGACGCTGCTGAAGGACGCAGCGGGGTTCGCGCAACTGATTGACGCGTTTGCCGCGGAGTACATCGGCAAGGACATCGACCTGGTGCTGGGCACGGAGGCGCGCGGGTTTATCTTTGCGCCGGCGATTGCGTATCGCCTGAACGCCGGGTTCATCCCCGTGCGCAAGCCGAAGAAGCTGCCCGCGGAAGTGGTGAAGGCGAGCTATGACCTGGAGTACGGGTCGGACTCGCTGGAGATACACACGGATGCGATCAAGCCGGGGCAGCGCGTGCTGCTGGTCGACGACCTGCTCGCGACGGGCGGCACGATGGCCGCAACGGTGCAGTTGGTGGAGAAGCTCGGCGGAATCGTGGCAGGCATTGCGTTCGCGATCGAGCTGGATTTCCTGAAAGGGCGCGACAAGCTGGAAGGGCATGACGTGTTCAGCTTGCTGCATTACGACGACTAAATAACAATGACACTGTACAGGCTTTGTAAAGTTCTCTGTTTTGGTGTAACGCTGGCGATCTTGTGCGCAGGGGCACAAGGTCAAAGCGCTGCCGACCGCGTTGCGCAGGTGTCGGAGATAAACTCGCTCGATGCCGATGGAACGAAGCCGTGGCATCTTCTGCTCTCGTATCAACTTTTCGACGAGCAGGGTAAGCCCACGGCGCAGGGAACGATCGAGCAATGGTGGGTGGCGAAAGATAAGCTGCGTCGCGTGATTACGCAGGACGGCGTGAATACGGTCTTCGTGATCAACGGCGAAGAGAGCTTTCACTCTGCGGGTGTGTTGTCCATGCCTACGCCGCTGCATTTGCTCCTACAGGATGTTGTGCACCCAGTGGAGCCTGAGGGCCTGTCGGGTGCTGTTCCCGAAGTGCGCAAGCATGACTTCGGCAAGGTAAAGACTGAGTGCTTGATGCTCACGCAGCCTGTGAAGGGTGTGTACACCGTTCCGTTAGGCTTGTTTCCGACGTATTGCGTGGGTGATAACGACCTGCTGCGGTTGTCGATGCTTTCGGCGAGCATCATTGTGGTGAATAACCAGGTCGGCAAGTTTCTCGGGCATCATGTGCCAATACAGATTGATGTGCAACATGGCAATGTGAAATCTGTCAGCGGGCATGTGGAGAAGCTGGAGACGATCGATGCTGCAGCAGTCGACTTGTCAACTGAGGGTCTTGTTTCCGGCAAGGCAAATGGCGCGCGTGTTGCCAGCGGTGTGACTGCGGGTCTTCTGCTCACGAAGGTGACGCCTTCATACCCAATGGAGGCCAAGCAAAATCACATTTCGGGAACGGTGGTGTTGCACGCGATCATCGGGACTGACGGACGCGTCCAGTCGCTGCATGTGGTGTCATCGCCGGATGGCTCGCTGTCGCTGGCTGCGTTGATTGCCGTGGAGCAGTGGACATATAAACCGTACATTTTGATAAACCGTACATTTTGAATGGCGCGCCGGTCAGTGTCGACACGCAGATTCTGGTGAACTTCAACCTCAACGTCAGCCATTTCTAGGCCGCTGACGCTCGGGTAGCTGTTCGCCGTGGTCGTCGGCGTGGAGGTAGAAGTTGACGCGGTTGCGGCCGTCTTCTTTGGCGCGGTAGAGGGCGAGGTCGGCTTCGCGCAGCAGCTCGCTGGCGCTGGTGAGCTCCTCGATGCGCGTGCCTGTGACGCCGAAGCTGGCGGTGACGCGGACGATGCCGGAGTCGGTGGGGACTTCGTGATTTTCGATTTCGATGCGAAGGCGCTCGAGCAAAGGAATAGCTTCGAGGACGGCGGTGTGCGGCAGCAAGACGACGAACTCTTCGCCGCCGAGGCGCGCGACCGTGTCGGTTTCGCGGAGCGTGCGGCGGAGCAGGGCGGCAATGCTGACGAGGACGGCGTCGCCGATGGCGTGGCCGTAGGTGTCGTTGAGTTTTTTGAAGCGGTCGAGATCGAGGATGGTGACCGTCAAGGGCGAATCGGTGCGAAGGTGGCGTCCGACTTCGCGGTCCAGCGCGTGGCGCAGGCCGCGACGGTTCTGCAGCTGCGTGAGCGGGTCGAGCATGTTCTGCGCGAGCAGGTCGGATTCCAGGCGCGAGTTGATCATCCAGATGAAGGCGAGCGGCAGCACGGACGTGGCGACGACGTAGGCGACGGAGCTGGTGAGCTCGAGGCCGCCGTAACTGTCCGGGTCGCGCTTCAGCAGGAAGGCGGCGTAGAAGCGTGCGAACTCGACGAGGGCGAAGAGCCAGTAGAAGCCGCTGAGCAGGAGCCGCGGCGCACGCGTGGAGCGCTCGGAACTGCCGAGAAGGATGGTGCCTGTGATGACGGACTGGAGCGCAATTGCGAAATCCTGGAACGAGTACGAGCGCCAGGCCTCAGAGGAGGGATGGCCGGACCACAGCAGCAAGAACGGCAGCGTTCCCAGCACGATCGCAGCGGAGAGCCAGTAGGTGAAACTGAAGCGGCGCAGGAAGTTGACGATAGCGACATTCATCAACGCGTAGGAGAGCGGGATCATCGCGAGGCTCAGGCCTTCGCGACCGAGCCATGCGGGCACGTGCGCGGACGAGAGGTCTAGCACCGCGCCGACGGCGTTGGCGAGGAAGCTGTAGAAGATCCATCGTCGCGTGGCGTCGCCGCGATATTGCAGAGCGACGAAGCCGAAGATGACGGTGAAGCAGAGTAGTTGAACGTCCTGGATGAGAAGAATTGCGTCAATCATGTTGCGTGGCCCCTCGCACTGGATATAGCTCGAAGTGATTGAGCGAAGCGCTTGCGCCCGGAATCTCTGTTCCGGTTTCGCGTCATCAATTCTTGCAGAAAATATTGATGGAACGCAGCGAAATTTCATTGGGTGCATCAATTTGGGCAGGAGATCATGGGGCCTCCATGAGAGAGGCATCGCGTTTTGATTTGTGGGGGCTGGCGGCGGGGCTATCGGAGCTCGGTGAGGCGCAGGTGGTGCGCGGGCTTCAGGTAGCCCTTGCGCTGGAACCACTCCTGCATGGCGGTTTCGAGGCGGTCCAGGGGGACTCGGGAGCCGATTTCCAGCAGGCCGTCGGCGAGTGGAAGGGTGTCGTCGAAGAGGGCGTCGTTGGTGAAGTTGCGCATGCAGAAGCTGTCGATGTGGGCGAGAGGCGCGGGTTTGGCTTGGCCGTCAGGGGTGAGGACGTCGGCTTGGATGCGGCGGAGGAACATGGCGGCTTCGCTCAGGCGGGCTGGGGCACTCACGGTTAGGGAGATGCTAGACGAAGGCGAAGCACATGGGTGAGTTGGCTTCGTACTTTTTGGCCGAGTCGGAGAAACGGCCGGTTTGGGCATCGTAGGCGAAGACGGTGACGAAGGGTGAGTTCTGGTTGGCGCAGAGGAGCCAGCGGCCGGTGGGGTCGAAGGTGATGAGGCGTGGGTTGACGCCGCCGCAGCTCTGGCGGTGGAACTCGGTGAGCAGGCCGGTGTGCGGGTCGATGGTGTAGCTGACGAGCTGGTCGATGCCGCGGGTGCAGAGGTGCAGGAAGCGGCCGTCGCCGGAGACGAGGACCTCGCAGGCGGTTTGGTCCTTGAGGGATTGGCCGGGCGGGAGCGTGGAGACGGCGCTGTGGTCGCGCGGCGTGAGCGTGAGCGCGGTGTTTTCGTGCATGTCGAAGAGATCGACCGTGCAGTCGACTTCGTGGATGCAGTAGAGCCACTTACCGTTAGGGTGGAACGCCACGTGGCGCGGGCCGGAGCCGGGGCGCGTGGGGATGCGCTGCGGTTTGCCGAGGGTGTGCGCCGCGGGGTCGATCGGGAACAGGAAAATCGAGTCCGTGCCGAGGTCGCAGGCGACGACGGTGGTGTTCTTCGGCGAGACGAACGCGCAGTGGAAGTGCGAGGCTTCCTGGCGGGCTTTCACGGGGCCGGGTTGGCCGCGAAGGGGGGCGTGGTTGCCGTCGAAGAGGGCAAGCCTGGGGCCGAGTTTGCCGCCTGGGTGGACCGGGAAGGTGGTGAGCGAACCGCCGGAGTAGTTGGCGGCAAAGACGAGGCGGCCTGTGTGGTCGATGGAGACGAAGCAGGGGTCGTCGGAGTGCGTTTGCTCGATGTTGAGCAGGTCGAGCGTGGCGTTTGGGCCGATGTGGAAGGCGGAGATTGTGGCTTTTTCTTGTTCGCGCTCGTTGGTGCTGTAAAGCACGGGGAGTGTGGGGTGGAGCGCGAAGTAGTTGGGGCGGTCGGTCGCGATGGCGAGTTCAGGGGCGCCGAGTTCGCCGGTGGCGGGGTTCCACGTATGACGGTAGATGCCCTCGCCGTCCTGCGTGCCTACGAAGATGTGGTTCGGAGCTTGTGGTTCTGCCATGGATTTCACCGCGAGTGGGAAAGCCGCAGCCGCGCCCAGAAACTCACGGCGCGACCATGCAGTGAGAGGCGGCATAGGAGGTTAGATCAGGTCGGCGGCGGTGTGGGGTTCGCCGGGAAGCTTGAAGTCCAGCTCGGCGGGATGGGCGTCGCGCTCGATGACGGGCAGGCCGGGCAGATAGCTGGTGTGGCCGGCTTCCTTGACGACGGCGGCGCAGTGCTCGAGGACTTCGTCGACCGACATGGTGTAGATCTCGCGGCCGTTGTCGAAGCCGTTCTCGATAGAGTGCTTCAGGAAGCGTCCTGCGGCCTGCGCGGCGAGGTAGTCGGTGATGACCTTGCCGTTTCGCTTCTTCTGTTCGACCCATGCGGTGTTGGGCATGGCGATCCACAGAGGGCGACCGTTGACGGCGAAGCGGATGTCGGTGGCGTCGGCGTGGCGGGTGGCGATGGCGACCACGGTGCCCTTCCAGACGCAGTGCTGCGGTTCCTGGGTCCAGCGGTCGACGGCTACGAAGTCTTCATACATAAGTTAAAGAGTAGCAGGGGATAGACGGTAGGGGATAGAGGGTTGAGCGTGCAGCCTAGAAAGCGCAGGGGTCGATTATTCTGGATGGCATGAAGCTCTCTTTGTATGGTCTCTTGCTGCCTGTGGTTTTTGTCGTCTCCTGCTTTGCGCAGGACAAGCCGAAGCCCGCGCCGGATGTGCTGGTGTTCAATAACGGCGACCAGTTGACCGGCAAGTTTGAGCGCGCGGTGGGTGAGAGTGTTCTGTTCAAAAGCGACATGGCGGGCGAGCTGACGATTGGGTTCGACAAGATCAAGCAGTTGAAGACGACGGCGGATGTGGTGGCGCTGAAGAAGAGCGCGCCGCAGAAACTGGTGATCGTGGCCAAGGGCAATGTGGCGGTCGAGGCGGGCAACGTCGTGGTGACGCCTCAGGAAGACGGCAAGTCGGCGATGACGTTTGCGCCCAAGGACCTCGCGTTCCTGATCGATGAGCCGACATATGACCATGAGGTCGCCCACCAGCCGGGGTTTCTGCATGGATGGAATGGCACCGTAACCGGCGGGGCGACGCTGGTGCGGTCGACGACCACCGGCACGACGCTGACGGCCGGTCTCTCGCTCGTGCGCGCGATCCCGACGGTGCCGTACCTGCCTGCGCGGAACCGCACGGTGCTGAACGTGGTGGAGAACTACGGCAAGCAGACGTCGCCGGGAGCGATCCCGCAGACGGTGCCTGCGACGCCGGATGTGGTGACGAAGACGAGCATCTTCCATGCCGATGCGGAGCGCGATGAGTACTTCAGGCCCACGCTGTATGTCCTGGTGGACACCTCGCAGGACCACAACTACTCGCAAGGCATGGCGCTGCAGCAGGTGTATGGCGGCGGCGTGGGCTGGACGCCGATCAAGAGCGGCAAGCAGGAGCTGGACGTGAAGGCCGATGTGCACTTTGAGAAGCAGCACTACTTTTCGCCGCAGTTGACGCCGGGTGTTTCGCCGTCAGCGCCTCCGCCGGACGTGAATCTGTTTGGCTCGACGATCGGCGAGAGCTACATGCGGAACCTGCCGCGGAAGATCGTGTTCACCGAGGTGGGGACGTATCTGCCGGGGTGGACGGACTCGCGGGCGTACTCGGCGAACGTGACGGGGACGCTGGCGATGCCGGTGTTCAAGCGGCTGAGCGTGATGGTGTCGACGACGGACAACTTCTTGAACGACCCGAACCCGGGGTACAAGAAGAATTCGTATCAGTTTGTGACGGGTGTGACGTACTCGTTGAAGTAGGGCTCAGGGTTCAGGGACCGGAAGGCTTTCTGGAACCTGGGCCCTGAACCCTGTTCCCTGCATTCCGCGCCTCAAGATGTTCTAATGGTAGAGCGGGGTTTTCACGGCTTCGCAGGGCATTTTGCAGGAGTTCGAACCGGATGTGTGATGTGCGGAAGTCGGTAGTGCGTGTGGTCCTGACGGGACTGGCAGTGGGTTTGTTGGCAGCAGCCATGGGTGAAGCGAAGGCACAGGCGCCTGTGCGTCGCGAGACCAATGCCGGTCGGCAGGCGCGGTTGGCGCGCACCATCAAAGAGACGTACACGCACCAGTGGGAGATTTTCGGCGGCGGCGGGTATCTGCGGTTCCGGCCGGGCGACCAACTGCAAAAGGACAACCAGATTACGTGGTCCACGCAGGCGAACTACTTCCTGAACCCGAAGCTGGCGATCATTGGTCAGATTGGCGGCGAGTTCGGACATGCGCAGGCGCAGCGTCCGTATGACTACGCGCAGGCCTCGAACCCGCAGATTAACGAGTACACCTTTATGGGCGGCGCGGGGTATCGCCTTTATGCGTCGGAAAAGACTGCCGTCACGCCGCTGGCGCTCTTCGGTGTGGGCTGGGGCATTTTCAGCGGCGGATCGAAGGACATTGCGGCAACGCAGCTTGGACTGTATCCGGATGGATTTCGCCCGGCGTTTTCGGTGGGCGTGAACCTCGATTACAACTTCTATCCGAACCTGGCGTTCCGCGTGACGCCGGCGTATTTGGGAACGACGTTTGGGGGCAGCCTGCAGAACAATGCGGGATTCAACGCAGGTCTGGTATACAGGTTTGGACGGCAGAAGTAGGGCCGAGGGTTAGGCGTTCGGTATGTCTAGGGGCTGGGAATCTAAGAACGTCGAGGAGCAGCAGTCGATGGCAGCAGACTCAACGCAGGGCTTGAAGCAGGAAGACAACGCGGCAGAACGTTTGGCGGCGGCGGAGAAAAAGCGCAGGATTCAGGCGCTGGAGTTGCAGCGCGAGCATGTGCTATCGCAGCGAACATCCAGCCCGCATCGGAGAACGGCGCTGGAGACGGCGTTGGCTTCGATTGAGTATGAGCTGGAGCAGTTAGGTTGGTCGATCAAGATTTAGAGGACAGGGTTCAGGTTCCCGGGTTTAGAAAACGGAAAGGCCGCCAGTGGATGGCGGCTTTTTGCGTTCTGGCCCCTGAACCCTGGAACCTGTCCCTAGCTCAGTGGTCCTCGCGTAATCGTGAACGGATTCGCCTGCGCCGTCGGCGTGAGCACGATGCTCTGGATGCTGACGTGCGGCGGGCGCGTGGCGGCGTAGAGGATGGCGTCGGCGATGTCCTCGGGTTGGAGCGGCTTAATGTTTTCGTAGGTCTTGGCGGCGCGCTCTTCGTTGCCGCCGAAGCGAACGCGCGAGAAATCTGTCTCGACCATGCCGGGGTCGATAGATGTGACGCGGAGCGGCGTGCCGTTCAGGTCGATACGGAGGCCGTCGGAGAGGAACCGCTCGGCGGCTTTCGTGGCGCAGTAGACGGCGCCGTTGGGATACGCGAAGTGGCCGGCGATGCTGCCGAGGTTGAGGATGTGGCCGCGGTGGCGACGGACCATACCGGGGACGACCGCACGCGTCACGTAGAGCAGTCCTTTGACGTTGGTGTCGATCATCTCTTCCCAGCCTTCGACCTCGTCTTCGTAGAGCTTCGAGAGACCGCGGCTGAGGCCGGCGTTGTTGACCAGGACTTCGATCTCGTTCCAGGCCTCGGGGAGCGTCGCGAGAGTGCCTTCGACCTCATCGCGGTCGCGGACGTCGAGCTGGAAGCTGAAGACCTCAGCCGCGCCCAGCTCTTTGAGCTTGGGTTCAAGCGCGTGGAGCTTGTCGAGGCGGCGGGCGCAGAGCAGCAGGCGAGCGCCTTCGCGCGCGAAGGCTTCTGCGGTGGCGGCGCCGATGCCGGAGCTGGCGCCGGTGATGAAGACGACCTTGTTGCGGAGCGAGTGGGGCATGGCGGTTCCGTTCTTTCTCGCGGCCGGACGTGTCTGGCAGCGAATCATGTCTCTCTCATTGTGATGCAAAAAGGCCGCGATTGCTCGCGGCCTTTTGCTGCTGGGGTTGAGGTGGTTTAGCGCGACTGCGTGGCCACACCGATGGACGGGCCGGAGACGACCAGTTCCACGCGGCGGTTCTGGGCGCGGCCTGCGGCAGTGCTGTTGTCGGCGACCGGGTCAGCCTTGCCAAAGCCCTGGGCCGTGACGCTGTCCGCGGAAACGCCGTTCTTGATCATGTAGTCGTGAACGGTGTTGGCGCGGTTCTCGCTGAGCTTCTGGTTGTAGTCATCGCTGCCGACAGAGTCGGTGTAGCCTTCCACCTGAATTTTGAGGTCAGGGTGAAGCTCCAGGATGGTGGCAACCTTCGCCAGCGAGATCTGCGCGTTGGTCTTGATGGTGGCCTTGCCGGTGTCGAAGAGCACGTCGCCGAGATTGACCACGAGACCGCGAGGGGTTTCGGTCGTAGCGAGGACAGCGTTGAGCTGCGCGCGCAGTTTTTCGCGTTCGGCCTTCAGAGCTTCTGCGCTCTGTGCGGCTTTAGCGTTAGCAGCGTTGGCCTGGGCGCGAGCGTTGGCGGCTTCTGCGTCGGCACGAGCCTTGTCAGCCTCAGCGCGAGCGCGGGCAGCGGCTGCTGCGTCGGCCTGGGCCTGAGCGTTGGCGGCGTTTGCCTGGGCGTTAGCGGCTTCCTGCTGCGAGGCAGCGGCTTGCTGCTGTGCCGCGAGCTTCTCTTCCTGCGCCTGCTTCTGGCGTTCGTCAGCCTGCTTGCGGAGCGTGGTGATGCGCGCATCTTCCGCGCGCTGCGTGGCTTCGCGAGCTTCGGTAGCTTCCATGTGGACGTCGCGGTGCTTGCTGGCCTGCATGTCGTCGGCGTTCTTGAGGTTGGTGTCGACTTCGGCCATGATGTCGGCGGCGTACTTGTCGGCGCCTGTATTGCGAGCGATGCGCGCCGCGTTATGCGCTTCTGCCAGCCACAGCGGATAGTGCTCGCGGTCGGTCAAAGGGTTGGCGACCGACTGTGAGCCATCGGTATTCGCGTAGAGGCCCTTGGGCAGCAGCGAGTAGTGGATGTTCACATGCTGGAGCACGCCTTCGGTCTTGTCCGTGAAGACGTTCTGCAGCACGATGACGTCGGACGGCGAGCTGACCGCGTAGTAGGGCTCGGCAGTAACGATCATGCCGAAGGACTGATAGCTGGAGCTGACGTCGATGTTGGCCTTATCGCCGGAAAGCTCAAGCTCGCCCAGGTTCTGCGGGCGGCCGTCTGAGGAGATGGCCCAGAGAACGTAGGTGAGGTACTCGGGACCGAAGCCGTTGGCGGGCGTGAGGCCGCGGAACTGCGTAGAAATTTTGGTCTTGCCGGTGACGGACTCAACCTTGGCCTCGCCGGAAGCGTTGGGCATGAGGTTGGTGCCCTTGAAAGCGATGTGCGTGGAACCGTTGCGGTTCACGTAGTTGACGGCCTCCAGATCGCGCTGGACGACCTTGACGTGATAGATGAAGATGCCGTCTTTGCCTTCTGTGACCACATCCGCTTGCTTCGCGCCGGGCGCGATGGAGGTGGGGTTGGCTTCCTGAGCGTGAAGGCTGAGCGTAGAGAAAAGAGTAGCGGCAGATAATGCGAGGCCGATCTTGCGGGTCGTGCTGAACATGGTCTTGATTCTCCCTTGTGGTGCTGTGCCGTGACGGAGCGTCACTGACTGCGCGAATGAGGCGCACAAAGGGTTCAGATGCTTAGGTTTGCATGAGAGGTAGCTGAAAATAGATTTTGATTTGAGGCAACCCTTAGGGATGCAGTTGTGACGGGACACGTCAAAAGAGTACTGCTGCAAGCCGAGATGCAGGTCCTTCGACTACGCTGCGCTCCGCTCAGGATGACAGGGTTGTGGTGGTGTTGAAGAAGATTACTGGCCGAGGATGGCGACGCCGCCGACGGACATCGACTGCGCGATGCGTTCTTTCCACTCTTTGGGACCGGTGATGTGCACGCTGGTGCCTTTGCTGTCGACGGCTACTGTGACAGGCATGTCCACGACATCGAACTCGTAAATGGCTTCCATGCCGAGGTCTTCGAACGCGAGCAGCTTCGAGTGTTTGATGGCTTTCGAAACGAGGTACGCTGCGCCGCCGATGGCGATGAGGTAGACAGCTTCATTGTCGCGGATCGCGTCGATGGCGGCGACGCCGCGCTCGGCTTTGCCGACCATGCCGAGCAGGCCGGTGCTCTCGAGCATCTGGCGCGTGAACTTATCCATGCGCGTAGCCGTGGTAGGGCCGGCGGGGCCGACGGCCTCATCGCGCACGGCGTCGACCGGGCCGACGTAGTAGATGAACTTGTTGGTGAATTCGACGGGCAGTGTTTCGCCGCGGTTTAGCATGTCCGTCATGCGCTTGTGCGCGGCATCGCGGCCGGTGAGGAGCTTGCCGTTGAGCAGGATGACGTCGCCGGGCTTCCAGGTTTTGATCTCGTCGCGGGTGAGCGTGTCGAGGTTCACGCGCTTGGCGCCATGCGGCTCGTAAGTAAGCTTCGGCCACGCGTCGAGGTTCGGCGCGTCAAGGTACGCAGGGCCGCTGCCGTCAAGCACCACATGCGCGTGGCGTGTGGCAGCGCAGTTGGGAATCATCGCGACGGGAAGGTTCGCGGCGTGCGAAGGCCAGTCGAGGATCTTGACGTCGAGCACGGTGGTGAGGCCGCCGAGTCCTTGTGCACCGATGCCGAGCGCATTGACCTTGTCGTAGATTTCTACGCGAAGCTTTTCGATGTTGGTCTTCGGGCCTCGCGCTTCGAGCTCCTGCATGTCGATCTCTTCCATCAGCGCTTGCTTGGCGAGCAGCATCGCTTTCTCCGCCGTGCCGCCGATGCCGATGCCCAACATGCCGGGAGGGCACCATCCTGCGCCCATGGCGGGCACAGTCTTGACGACCCAATCGACAACGGAGTCCGAAGGGTTGAGCATGACGAACTTCGACTTCGCTTCCGAGCCGCCACCCTTGGCTGCAACGGTAATATCGACCTTGTTGCCCGCAACGAGCGAGACTTCGACGACGCAGGGCGTGTTGTCCTTCGTGTTCTTGCGCGAGAAGGCGGGGTCGGCGAGGATGCTGCCGCGGAGCTTGTTGTCCGGGTCGAGCCACGCTTCGCGCACGCCCTGGTCGCACATCTCCTGCAGTGTCATGGTGGCGGGACCGTCGCCCTTGAGGAAGTGGCACTCCATGCCGAGCTTGAGGAAGACGGTGACGATGCCGGTGTCCTGGCAGATGGGGCGATGGCCTTCCGCGCACATGCGCGAGTTGACGAGGATCTGCTTGATCGCGTCCTTGGCGGCGGGCGACTGTTCGAGCTCGTAGGCGCGCGCGAGGTTCGTGATGTAGTCGACCGGGTGGTAGAAGCTGATGTACTGGAGCGCCGCGCGGACGCTTTCGATGAGGTCGTCTTGCTGGATCGTCGTCATAAGAGCACCGGCTCTAGGATACGACTAGCGGCCTTCGTCAAGCACGGCGAAGACTTCGGCGAGGTCCAATTCGACGGCGGTATTCGGCAGGCGGAGGATGCCTTCGGTGTGTTTTGCTGTCAGCGTGCCACGGCGCAGGACATGGACGGTCCGAGTCTCGGGATCGAAGACCCAGACCTCGGGAACGCCCATGGCAAGGTACTCGTCAAGGCGGACCTGAACACGAGGCCATCTATCTTCAGGGGAAAGGATTTCGATGCAAAGCGCAGGCGCCTCGCGGATAATCCGGGTCCGAGGCTTGGCAGAGTCGATAACACTGAGGTCTGGAATCCGAAAGCGCGTGGGGGCAATCTGGACGCGGACGTCGGTTACAGCCTTCAGGCCCCAATCCTTTTGATGATTACGAAAAATGGTGCCCAGGATGGTTTGCAAGTCTCCATGATCAAATTCGCCCAAGTTTCTTTCCTCAATGTGCCCATCGATGTAATCAACGTCAGGACTGTAAGACGTGTGGAGGTATTCGTCGACTGTGACAAAGGGAATTACGGCTGCTGCCATGGGCTTATCCTCCTTTGCTAAAGGCTACAACGGAAGTTTGTGGTTGGCGAGAGGTTTGTCTGTGCGTCTGATTGGACAAGCGACTTCTATAATGAGAGACGTTGCTTGACGGGGTTTTTGCACCATGAGCGAAGTTGTCGTCGACATTTCGGGGTTGCGGAAAGTGTATGCGGGTAAGAACTCCGTGACGGCGGTGGATGGCATTGATCTGCGCGTAGAGGCAGGTGAGCTCTATGGCCTGCTCGGGCCGAACGGTGCGGGCAAGACGACGACGATTTCCATCGCTACGACACGCGCAGTGCCTACCGCGGGTTCCGTGAAGATTGCGGGCGTAGATGTGGTCGCGCAGCCCGCGCTGGCTCGACGAAACATCGGCGTGGTGCCGCAGTACAACACGCTGGATCGCTCCTGCACGATCGCGGAGAACATCAGCTTCCACTGCCGCTACTTTGGGATGTCGCGCAGCGAAGCGCGGGCGCGGACCGCCGAGTTGCTGGAGCAGTTCAAGCTGACAGACCGCGCGGACGCGTATCCGCAGCAGCTCAGTGGAGGCCTCGCGCAGCGCGTGCAGATTGCGCGGGCCATCGCCCATCATCCGCGCGTGCTGTTTCTCGACGAGCCGAGTGCAGGCCTCGATCCGCAAAGCCGCCTGGCCATGTGGGAGGCCGTGCGTGGCCTGCGTGAGCAGGGTATTACCGTCGTGCTGACGACGCACTACATGGAAGAGGCCGATGAGCTTTGCGACCGCGTCGCGATCATCGACCACGGAAAAATCCTGGTGCAGGACACGCCGGCGGCGCTGAAGGCTTCTATCGGCGGTGAGAAGATTTATGACCTGCGACTGCGTGAGGCTCTGCGGCTTGCAGAGTTGGAAGCAAGCTTGCGCGGCGTAGAAGGCGTTGCGGGAGTGGAGGCGATCGATGGCGGGCTGCGCGTGATTGCACGCGCGCAGGATGGTTTGCTCGCGCGCGTGGTGACGCTGGCCAATCCGTTTGGGCTGGAAGACATGACGAGCGCGGCGGCTAGTTTGGAGACGGTGTTTATTCGCCTGACGGGGAGAGACCTGCGTGAGTAGCCAGACCAGCTATGTAAGCGCGTTTTTCGGGCTCATGCTGCGCGACCTGCGGGTGCTGCGGCGCGAGCTGCTGCCGTTTGCGGTGCGCATCATTATGCAACCGCTTTTGTTTCTTTTTGTCTTTACCTACGTGTTTCCTCACATGGGCCACGGCGATCCCATGGCGGTGGGCGGCGCCAGTTTCGCCACCATCCTGCTCCCCGGCCTGATGGCCGTAGCGATCATGTTCAGCGGAATCTCCGGCGTGGCGCTACCGCTCTCGCAGGAGTTCGGCCTCACCCGCGAGATCGACGACCGCGTCATGTGCCCTCTGCCCGT
>Ga0116227_10008917_pt1 | contig 18533 bp, 15 predicted proteins | sample S1TSphgellanicum_FD_89693 | JGI IMG/M metagenome (GOLD analysis project Ga0116227, IMG submission 89693) | Host-associated microbial communities from peat moss isolated from Minnesota, USA - S1T2_Fb - Sphagnum magellanicum MG | ecosystem: Host-associated > Plants > Peat moss > Unclassified... | reverse complement strand
GCCCAACCCAACTCTTTCAGTTGTTGAGAAAGAGACAGGATGAGTGTACCTAAGTCCAAAAACCTCAAAATAAAAAATAAAAATTTACAACACTAATATATATTCTTCTCTGCCGTGTCACGTCTGTATTCCACTCTTTCTTCGTCTCATTGGAGTAAACAGACCATGACGAGATGGATAGATGACCAGATGAATGGATGGATGACGAGACAAATGGATGAAATGATGCTTCACAACATCCTTTACTATATGTAATTAATTAATATTTATAATTTTTATTTTATGAGAATCACCAGTTCCAGTTCTTCCCAACACTTGAGATAACTGACCTAATTTTTTAAGGAAAATCATTTTTAGACTTAGGAGAATTGATCAGGGCATCAAATTTATTTATTTATAAATCAAAGTAATTTTTAAACATGGCAATTCTCACAAATGTGATAACAGTGGGTTTTCATATGCAGTTTTCACAATCTGGATCTTAAACTTATGGGGAAGATATGAGATGTTTGGTGTAAGGGGGTTCATGGCTTGGTGAGGGGTGAATTAAAACAGATTGAGATTTCAAGCTTAAAATCTTGGATCGTTGCATCTTTCGCTTTGAAATACAAAGAAGTTTTGTAAAGCCCTAGTTGGAGCATTCATTAGATTTTAAATCACTCACAATGGACTAAAAATGAGGAAGATATGGTGTCAGAACTAGAAAGAGGTCTAGAACTACTCTTTTCAAAAAAATTGAAGCAAGCTATCACTCATCCTCTTGTGTTTTCTGGTTGCTCCTTTACTTCTAACATTTGTAGCCCTCCAATTTGTGTGTCCAATGACACAAAAATCGCTCAATTTGATTATAGAATGAGGAAATATTGAAAAGTGTTTGATGATAGTTACATGTTCATTCATGGATGGTTTTGCATTATTATTCTCAGAACTAGATTCTGGTTTGCTCATAGAATTGACTCGGTTCTAAAAAACATTTAAACAAAGTAATCAATTCTCAATAACTCATGAAAAGTGAGAATCATCAGTTTGATTTTCAAATCAATTATAACCAAATGTGATACTGGTTAGTTTTCATTGTGAGAACTGACTTGAGAATCTGATCCGAGAATTGGGGGTCCCATGAGAACGGTTCAAACCACTCCTCATTTTAGTTTTTGGTCTTTTCTTTTGGGTTCGGTATCCTTTATTTCTTGTTTGCTGATTATCAGTTCCTTGTTATCATCAGATCTGAAAATACTCTATGAAGTTATTAACCATACTAGATGAGGTGTCTCCCAAGTTCAATTCGATATAGACTGATTGTGATACATTTATGAAACTCATTTGTATTTTGTTGTAAATGTAAAGCTATCATGTCACCAAAATATCATCCATTGGAAACCTGCTATCACTCACTTGTGGAAGTACACCAACTGAGTTACCAAGGTTAACCTATCCTGTAAAGCCTCCTACCTCCACCTCATACAACCTATGTAAGAGGCATCATAGATAAGCTAGGTAGGTAATATAATTGAAACTAATGCATATAGGTAAAGCACTTGATGGGTACTAGGTAGGTAGATGCATGTGGATGGTTAATAGTTAGTACATAATTAACCACTATGGTTAGGTTAGCTTTGGGACAGGAATAAAATGAAGTAGTGTTTTCTGTTCACAGACCATCCATACTGCATGGTTGAATGGTAGGTGCTGGTTCTCTCTGGCCTTTGTTTTTTTCTCTAGTAGGACTACTTAAATTATAGGGGTACCATTGTATGTTGTAACTAACAATTACATTTGTTCAGATTAAGATGATTGTAAAAGTCCCAAACTTGGGTAAAAGTTTTTTCATCACCATTTTCTGTCTTTGCCCGTGAGGGAGAGACTCCGGAACAGACATAGTTTTCAACTTCATCTGGTCCCCACATTTTGAGAAATGTTCACCAGGTGTTATTATTAACTGTGAGATCATTTTTTGGGAACTTCATTTTAATTGTTGTTCATTTCAACTTGCCTTAAGGGGCAAAGTCATGCCATGATGAGGCCCAACATAAATGATCACCAGGTTTTGATGGCAGGTGCTTATATTAGTACCTTTTTGAAGTCAAGGTGCATCATGTCATAGTGTAAAAATGTGTGCATGTGAGTTAGAACAAGGAAATTGTTAGTAAAAACATTTTTTATTTAGGTAACAATAATAACTTCTATTTTATTTTGTTGTGTATTGAGATTATAATGTCTCAATGCATCATATTTTTATCATCCATTATGTTATCATGCATCATATTATGCTATCATCATAAATTTCATAGTATATGTGTATTGTGTAAGCAAGGGTGGGAATTTTTTCAAAATGACTACATGGATAAGGGGTTATCATGTTTCTAGCCGTTTTTAGTTTTGTGTTAACCATACAATGGTCACTAACATATTAAAAAATATCAATACATTAAAATTTCAAAATACATGGACATGAAACTATAACATTTCTAAGTTTGTGGGTAAGGTAAAATAATTGTTTATTTAGTAAAAAGAAACCAATCTACTATTGATATATGATGTGAGCAATACATTGAGTGTATTCCAAGTATTTCACACTTGAAAAATAAAGAGCTAGATATGAAAACTTGACATTTGGTGTACATTTTCCATCACTTTTCAATTATAACTAACTATTATTTATCATGTTTTTTTATACACTAATGATTTATCGATACATAAAAGATTTGTTAATACACTAAGGAATTTTTAACATGTCTAAACATAGGAAGATTAGTTGGAAATTTTCAAAATATATGGACAAGAGGTTGCTATGTTTCCAAGTTTATAGATATGGTAAAATAATTGTTAATTTAGTAAAAAAAACGTCAATCTATTATCAACATATGATGTGACCAATACATTGAGTGTATTATTAATATTTCACATTTGAAAGATAAATGACTACATATGAAATTTGACACCTAGTATACATTTCCCATCACTTTTCAATTATAATTAACTATTATTTATCACGTGTTTTTTCTTACATTAAAGATTTATTGACACATTAAGGATTTATCGATACATTAAGGATTTTTCAACATGTCTAAACATGGGAAGAATAAGAAATTTTTCAAGATAAATGGACAAGAGGTTGCCACATTTCCAAGTTTATGGGTAAAGTAAAATAATTGTTGATTTAGTTGAAATGCACCAATATGTTGGCATGTGTTGTGAACAATACATTGAGTGTATTACTAGTATTTCTCACTTGAAAAGGAAATGGTTGCATATTGACACATGGTATACATTTCTTGCCATTTATAAACTATAACCAATTATTATTTGCCATATGTTTTTGATACACTAAGGGTTTTTTAAACATGTCTAAACATATGAAAGGTGGGAACTTTTCCAAAATGTAGCTACAAGAAGTTGCCATGTTTCCAAGTTTATGGGTAAGGTAAAATCACTATTAATTTAGTGAAAAAACACAAATTTGATATTAACATGTGGTGTGAACAATACATTGATTATATTGCAAATATTCCACACTTGAAAAATGAATGGCTACATATAAAAATTTGACGCCTATTATATGTTTCTTGCCACTTTTCAACTTTAACAGTTGATATTTGCATTTTTCAATCTATTTTTAATATTTTTTTGAATTTTCAAGACGGATTATTTTGCATATTAAAATGCGGGGTCACATTTTTCAAGTTTTTGCAAATCAAGTGACATGAATTTCCTTTTCACATGTTCTTCTTGTGTTATTCCAAGGGTGTTTTGGAACACACTTTTGAAATTTTTACAAAGTTTCACATGCCATTGTGACCTAATTTTAAGTAAGTGAAAATTTTACCCTATTTTTTAGCATGTAAGATTAATTTTATGTTGATTATCACAAATTTGAATGTAAGACATAAAAAATAAAATCTTATACAATGGTTTCCATAGGCATAGAAGGGAAATTGTTGCATTTGTATGAGCATAAGTTGAAGTACATGCATTGGAACTTGTAGTTCAAAGTTCACTAGATGGGTTTTTTTATCATGAAGATCTCCTTTGGGAGGTTGTCATTTGAAAAATTGGGATGCAACAAGGCCTTCACCTTGTCATTCATCCCCACCATTTGGTGCTTGATTTCATAGTTGGTGAGGAAGGTTAAGGTGGTCAATAATGTTAATTTGTATGCAAAAAACACATCATCTACCTTCACAATCATTTACAACAACCATGAGTGGATGATGCTTTCGAGTTTCAATGTTCAAATTTTAACCTCCGTGACATTCTTGCCCCAAGATTTGCATGTGTATTATGCACATATAGATATGATGTTCACCATTTTATAAACTAATTTTATTATTATATAAACATGAAGCATGTGACTAGTTTTTTATTTTGTAATGAAATTTATGCCCATAAATAGCATTAAATTGGTTCACATGATTATCTATAGGTGCCAATGTCGATATGGTCCCAATGATCTTACAAATGTTGTTAAGGATATTACAAATCACAATGTGTGTCCAAAAAAATTAGACATCGATGGCCATCAAATATTGGCCACAAGGATACATGAGATTCCAAAAGAAAATGGGGTGGCTCTATAAAAAAGGGATGGAAAGCTAAATTCACCATTAAGACATTGTATTTGTTCAAGCATGTTAATCAAGATGGTCTACATGTGCATGGGGATTTAAAGATGGGTGATAGATCTACATTTGTTGCCCACCCATCATAAGATATTAAGGATTTTGTGATAGAATAACTAAGGCTCGAATTCACAATGTCTCAAATCATGGCAAAACATAGCCAACATGTGAAGTTAAAGCATCATGTTAGGGAGATGTGTGATTTAAATAAAGACATGTTCTTCATTGAACAAGATGTTAAGGTGTTGTTTTGGGAATTGGTTCAAGAAACATATTGACTACACAATATGATGGGAAAAGTGTGTGTATGTGGGCCAAACAAAACATTAATTTAATGTTTTACTATCAAGAAACTGGGGTGGAGGTGGATGGTGGTCTCACTGGGCAAAACATGTTTTTCATTCTACGTATCCAAACATTGTGGCAAAAGGAAATGATGGTTGAACTTGGGCACCAAGGGGGTGTTGTAGGTGATGCAAGGTTTGGGACAAATGATAAAAAGGTGATACATACATTTTGATACTTAATACTTGCATGTGGTCTAATACATTGGTATAATGTAGTTTAATACAATTGAAACATAAATAAGACAAATCAAGGGACATAAATAATACATGTAAAAATTTGCAAATGTTAATAGATCAATCATGCCTTCAATCTTTATATCTCATGTTAATTTTCAATTAACACTGCTTTCAAATATTTTCTATTTACACCATAATATATTAATATATTGTGAATTGCGATAGTTTGCCTTTTATACCATGATGTTGTTGGACTAGTGGCACAATGGCATTCGTGTAGCATATTGCATCACATCATGATGTAGGCCAGATGACTTGACACCATGGATGCACACTTTGAATGAGAACATTCACAAAATGCACCCATCATGACATCCCAATGCTTTCATAGTTGATTGTGTCCAAGGGGAAATCCATTGCATCAAGTAAAGTCCCCTTCCTTCCCCTTTTTTGTACAATTAATTGTTAGTTAGATATTATTCAATATATCATTTGCCCCAATGGATGTAACATGCATTAACATTGATTAAATATAAATTCACTAAATTTCATGTTACATGCATTTTCTTTCTTGTAGGATTATATGGCCAAACATTGCCATTTTCTTGTGTTTGTGACATTTGAAAAGAACATGACAAAAACAAGCATGTATCAACATAAAGGACCCTACATTACTATGTAATGTATTGCAAAAATAAGGGAACATCATGTATGACAAGGATGGTCCATTTGGACTTGGTGTTGAAATGTGAACGATGAATAGGTTACAATGTTTTAATAGCAAATACTTTGTAGATAATATTTTTGGAAAATTGGCAACATAAGACTCACATGTGGGTGGTTGGATTTTGAAATCTACCATATGCTAAACAAGACACCAATGTTGCAATTGAAAGTTACAACACATATTTAATTAATTTTGGACTTTGAAAAAGTTTGAAAATAAAAATAATGAATTTTGAGAATTTAAAATAAGTAGAATAACATCTTCAACTTGGTCGGCACTAAACAAAGTGTTCAAACAACAAATTTGCATAAGAAATGTTTTTAACCATGAGAACAATTAACATTCATGACAATAGATAAACTTGGTGGCCACCAAAATTTAAGAACTAGAATACCATAAAAAAAGGGGTGCAAAATTAAAACATTGCATACCATCATCAAGTATACAATTCAGTGGCAAAATCAAAAAACACAATTTGAAATATCTACTAAATTTTATGTCATTGAATTCTATAAAGTATTAACAAAATAATTTACAATACCTAAAGTTTATGTATCTCATAAACCATTGGTGGACCATTGAACAAAAAAGCTTGTGGGGCACTAAACAATTGAAAAGAGTTATTTCTTAGAAAATAAAATCATTTGGTGGCCACCAATGGGTATAATATTCCTTGTTGGAAACTTACTAAAACATATACATTCAACATGTACCCTTGAGTAAGAAGAATTTGCTTACTATGAAATATGAAATATGAATTTCACCCATTGAAGCCAACAACCAAAGTAAACCTCAAGTGCACAAAAAACAATGATTATCAATTTATTGATTTCATACAAGTACAAATACATTGAATATCAAAACTATTTCGCCATCCATACAGGAATTCAGAATATGAGCTATTGAAATTGAAATTCCACTCTACAAGCAACCAAAAATTGAGGAATTGTCTGACCTTTTAGACCAAAAGTCAAATATTTAATTACATCCTTTGCTTCTTTACAAATAGTACCTAGTCGACAACATGATTTTCTATTAGTTAGAATTGCAAATGCCTTCACGTGGTCTACAAACAAAGACTGGAATCCATTGCAAATGGAAATGAATAATTGAAATTTCCCCAAAATTACAAACACTAGGCAAAATACAAAATAAAAAAATAACTAAATGAACATGAAATGAAAAACATGGAAAACATAACTAAAACAAGGACGGGTTTAGGGTTTTCTTAGGATGTCACCTAAAGGAAGTTGCGATAACGTTAGATCCTTGTTCGAACTTCCTTCAAACTACTTGAACCAAGAATAAGATGAATATCGAGAATTGAACGGTGGTTTCAAAAATTACAGAATGTCTCCAAAATGGGCGTAAATCATCTTTGCAAAGGGCAAACCTTTCAATGGTGGCCACAATTAAGATGCAAGGTCTAACCATTGCACCTTGTTTTTGGATAATTCATGTCCTTTGAATGGCTCAAGGAAATGTCTGCTTCATTTTGGATTTCGAAAGGCCTTGCTAGGCTCATCATCAATGAGTAATGTTTGATCCTTATCCCCATAAGGTAGACCTCTACAAGCAAGGTGAACTTGATCCAAATTTTTCAAATAGTAATAAACTAAGCGTGTGAGTTGACCTATTGTTGCAATGCATTGTTCACGTCCCCAAACAAACACAAATTGATTGATGAGAGTTTTGGGCATCGACAAAGGTAGAATTTCAAGGACATCTTCTAACAACATACACAACCAAATAACCATGTAAAATGTTCAAATGTTTGAGAAAGGAAATCATGTACTCTAGCACGAATTTCCAACTTGGAGACGTCTAAATTCTTCTTGGTCTTTTGCTGATCCTCTTGAAGAAGGGCACACTTTGGAAAGTAACAAAAGACACCATTGACACTAAGAATGAAGAGCTTTTTAGTTATGCCAAATCGAGGTAGAAAAGTCCAAATCCATGTTTTTGCATTAGAAAGATAAACATCATGCACCTACCAAAAAGAAAAAAGGTTAGAGCAAAGAGAAATTAAAAGAGTAAAGGCCTTGATCCTTGTCATAGGAGATGTTAGTCCAACACATAATTTACAAGAATTAAGTTGATATCCATAATATGAAAGGGTAATTTTGATCAAGAATTGGGTAAGAACATGGACTGAAAACACACATATCATGACCTAGCGGCCACCAAGTGGATGAGGGAGAACACCTAATCGCCACCAGGTAGATGAGGGAAAACACCTAGCGGCCACCAAATAGATGTTGGAGAAGACCTAGGGGCCACTAGATGGTCACAAAAATGCAAAGTCCAACCCAAGGCCCACTAGGACAAAACTAGATGCTTTAAATACAAAGAGTACAAGCAACATTCAGCAATAAAATTAAATATTTTTAATAAATTTTATCAAAAGGAAAGTTTTGAGATATTCAAACAAGCAAAATTTGAAGATGAACAATTAACAAGGCATTTTTTGTTTCAATTGGGTAAATACATAGTATAAGGAACCATAGTGACCAAGGACCTTGTCAACAAGTGCTTTGTGTATGACAAAAGATTCTAATAACATAGTGAAATGACTCCAAATTCATAGGAGTCTAATTTCATGAGCACCAAAACATAATTACAAATTAAATATAAATAATATAATTAATGGTGATTTTCCAAAGTAATGTAAGTGCATTTTTAAGCATTATGAACAACTTCCTTGGCTCCTTTTACTATGAATGTACCCAATTTCAATTTTGCACTATTACAAAAAGTGGGTTGGTAGGTCAAACTTCATTTCACAAATAACATTTTAAAAAATCATGGATTATTTTGATCAATACATTTAATCCTACCAAAGGGATTGTGTTCAACAAATGTGGGAACACTACATCTAAATGAATCAAAATTTTCCAAGTAAGGGAGAATAAACCCCAACAAATATTGATCCTCCCCACAGTGACCATCAAGTGAATCCAAAAAAAATGGCACTGTATGGCCATTAAACATGTTTTTGTATGGCATACCATCTACAAGCAACGTGTTGCTAACATGAGTGTAAGGATAAGTAGAAAAGAAAATGTCACGATTTTCGTGGAAAATTGGCTTGTTAGGTTATCCGGCCAAAAATGCGGATTTTGCATGCAAAACTCTTGGTCAAACACTTTGGAAGCATGTATAGAAATTTGTGTTTTATGCCAAATTTGATCCAAATAATCATAAATATTGTGATTCTGGGTTGCAAATTAAATATAAACCTAGAACTATGCAAAACATTTCTCTAGGAATTCCTTCAATCTAGGACGAGGAATGATGGTGTGATAACCCTTATCAAAGCATGTGGTGATCATACTCCATTCAGATCGAAAATCACATGAAATGGACTCACCTCCGCTACAGGTGAATGAAGCATTGTAGAGTCGACACTCGAAGTCAATGGATTCTTATTCAGGTTGATTTCAAAAACCATGTGTGAATTTGGTGACTCCACATATTTTGATTGAAACATTTGGTAGTTGAAACTTGATATCGATGGAATTTCATCCAAACTGGCTTCAACAACTGCATGTGAATTTGGTGACTCCCTATCTTCCACCTCCTCAAAAAATAATGCACTAATAATCTTTAAAAAATAGACAAATAGTATTTGTGAAAGTCCGAAAATAGACTGACCAAATAAATCAATGAGATTAGAAAATCCAAAAAAACGTTGGAAGGAAGGAGAAAATGAGAATATTTGGACTACTTACTATGGAAGTTGAATGATTTCCACAAAAATTGGCAGAACAAGCCATGGTGCATTTTTTAAACAACACCCAAAATCTAACATCATCTTCCTTGATACTTTTGATGGTGTCGAAAGGATAGAACTCCACAAAGGTGAAAACATTAAACTGGGAGTAATGAAAGAACTTTAAATACAAGAAAAGAGTCTTCATTAAATAATTATCCTCTTTTGGGGCGTATTCATAGGATTCAACAAAGATTGCATTAAAAGGCATATTCAGGTAGGTTTTATAAGGCGTATCATCTACCAACAATGTATTCCCAAGGTGAATATTAGGATACTTAAGGAAGAAATAAAAAAGGTTCTTATGATAAAAAAAAATTATCATGAATGAGACGATCGACGCGATTACGGTCTATTTCTTAGGGAAACTACAAAAAGTGTTTGTTAATCTTGCATAGATCTTGACCCATAATCCTTTGCTGATTGATTTCAATACCCATTTCTTCTGCTATTTTTCTTAAATAGGCATTCATCTTGGTAAGCGGAATAGATGTCTATAAATAGACGGTAAACTGTTTTGAACACCTCAAAAGGAATTCCTTCAGAACTGGCATGGGAACAATGCTCTTGCTTAATAAGGTGCAACCTCAAACTAAGTTAAACGGTAGAAGCAAGAGGTCATTAATTTTGAAATAGTCCTTCCCAACAAAGACCTCCTTCAAATCAAAAATCATGTGCAAAGGACTCACTTTTATGTCCTTTGTGTCTATGGGAAGAGGAGATCTGAAACCTCAAAGCATAAGTTCTTTGCACTTATCTTCGTCAGTAGATTCATGGAATTTTCCATGAAGTGTATCATCTTCGGCCCCATCGAATTTCGCAAGGGTTGAATGCGGCCGTGTCAGGATCAATGGCTTGATGGACAAAAGAGACGTAGGTGGAAAGTGTAGTGGGGACATGAAACCTCAACATGGCAAAGGCCTAATTGGAAATGACATTGTTCTCTTTTATGTTTCTTGCCTTTTTGCATGCCTTTTCCAATGTAATTCAATCCTGTCCAGTTTTCCAAGTAACTGAACAACGGTCGTTCGAATTCCACCTAGGCCAAAAAAAACCCCAAGCTTGTCCCAATCATCAAACACAAATGCACCTTCACCTACAAAAAGAAAGTAAAAAAGGGTGAAAATGTATCCAAATTATAAAAATTCCAAATAAACTAAGTGAAAAGTAAAAAGAACTTCGAAAAAAAAATTTGAAGAGGGAATTAAAAAACAAATAATGGAATCTAGAAAGTTTGAAAAGAAATATCAACAATCACAACAAAGGACTCGATTTTGTATCCTCCATGACTGTATTTTTTTAATTCTTCAACCACATGCTAGTCTGGTGGCCACTAATTAGTTGAATATGGAGGCCACCAAATACAATGATTTGGTGGCCACCAAATAGGTCAATCTAGTGGCCAAAAAATAGATTGTTGTATCTGGTGGCCATAATGGAAACATATATGTTGGCCACAAGATGCAATTTAAGCTTTAGAGTAAAATTGAGAAAAAAAATCATATGTAAATGTATTCATGATTTAAAGGAATTATACAATGCTTAATGAAGAGAGTTGTTGGTCGTAATTTAATCTAGCGCTAGTTGGGTTCAAGTCCTCGAGAGGAACTTGTTTGTTCATCTCCATACCAATATCGTCATCATTGAAATCCTTGACATTGTCCTCCTTAGTAGCAGTGGTCATTTGCGACAATTTCGTAAAAGAGATGTCAAGTCATGTTAATATATCATTAGAAGGTTGTTCATCATCTATCACTCTCCTCTTTCCGGCCATAAAATATTGAGAATTCCTTAGGATTGATAAATTACCACTATTTGCTCTCGTGCTTACCTCTCTAATATCAACCTTATGAATAGGTTTCCTCTTGTTTTTCTTCCTTATTGTAGGAACATATATTTCCTCTTCCTATAATTCTTCTTTTACATTTGACCCTTGTTGTTTAGGATTTGTAGGCGAGGGCAAAGAACAAATTGCAAGGGGCATTAGATTTGTATTATACAAAACTAATAGACTAGTCATTATAATCTCCTCAGCCTTGTTGAGCAAGTCCATTGGAATGAGCTCAAGAACTTGAACCTTTTCTTCCTGCACATTGCATCAATACTGGTTCAAACTTTTTAATGGACAACAAACCTTGAAACATGGATATAGATTTGGGATTCGCAAGAGCATACTAGGCATAGATTTGTTAATATTCCACCATCGAAGATATTAAGACATGCCATTCCACCACACATAAATGGTTATAGAATGAGTCGAATGGTGTCCAAGTTGAGTTCCAACTTATACAACCTTTGCTCTTCCAGAAATGGACAATCATAGAAGGGGACCCATGCTAGAAGATGCCTTGACACCAAAATATCAGCTTGCGCAAACTTTCCTTCTTGTGAAGGAAAAAAGGTAAATGTATACCAAAAATGGCAAGTTCATCCAAAAACATGATGACCTCAATAGAAGAACAACTTGCTTGGAAGCCTTGTAAAACTCATATTCCATAAAGATGTTGTCCATAAAATCTTCTTTTTGAAATGTGACAACCAAATTGTTAAAAAAAATTTGGTTGCAAATATAGACAATTGCTTTGAAGGCAACCTTCATGGACAACAAGCTTGAGATTACACTCTTCCAATCTATTAGAGAATAAACATCTAGGTCCTCACTTAAATAATTTGTCGTAGAGAACATAGCAAATGTCCTCATTGACTTATGGTTCAGGAAATCAACATTCCTTGAGGAACCGTCCATAACATCCTTAAGGTTGTCGAGTTCCAATAGTGGATCCACCTTATAATGCAACTCAAGGCACACAAGGCCCATCTGTGGGTTTTTGTCAATGGACCTTGAAATCCATTATTTGAAAACCTTGTTAAAATCATCAAAAGGAGGATCCTTGGATGGATTCATATGGATCTGTCCTTTGAAGAAATCATTGCTTAACATCCTTTCCAGTAACATAAACAATACCTTACTATACTTATGTTATAGTTTCATTTTTTTCCACATTTCCTTAGTGTAAGGATGTGGACTTTGTGCCGTTGGTTGAGGATGTTTATGGAATACCATGATTTCATTTCGAATCACCGTCCTTTTCTTGACATTGTAGAAAAACTTCGTCATTGTAAATAGGTGTGGGCTACCTCCTGTCATAGGCTTTTGTGCGCTTTCAAACCATGCACAAGCTTCACCATGTGAGTCTTCTTTAGACCCATAAGGCAATTAAATGTCAACTTTCCCACAGGCTGTGGTCTTGAAGGCATTTTGCCATACTTGTCCAATATCTTTCCATGTTCCCACAGCTACAAAATCTCCTTCCACTCTTCGTAGAACATGTTGGAAAACAATAAGATTGACATACATTCCTTAATCGACCGAATTGCAAACACAATTGTCAAGGATGCCTTGAAATTCTGCACAAAACTAGTAAAACACGAGATCATTCCCAGCACTTCAAGTAAGCATGTAAAATGGATTTCATGCGGAAATGATTTTTAAAATCCATAAATGTAAGCTTGAGTCTTCTTCTTGTCTTGTTCGAATTATGGGCTTGGTTGGCTAAATTCAATCCATATTTTTCTTGCATGTTGAAGATTCTCCCTATATGAAGGGATCAAGTTCTTTAATGTATTTGGATTATTGAGGACAAACAAAAGCTTGCAAAACATTATGGAATCAACATCCCAAATGACAATGATACCAAAGGCACAGAATTGTCCGCATATGCCTTCATTGACATCTTCCATCACGAGTATCTCCTAAGGAAATAAAACCAAAGGGGAAGCAATTAGAAAATTCAATCTTAATTAATTCATCGACATGCTTACATTTAGTCTTGTTAAGGCCCTTGGGAAATTTCTTTATGACAAGGTTGTCAATAGTCTTCTCCCTTTTTCCCTCTATTGTTGCCTCCTTTTTTTGCTTTTTTGGAGCCTTAATCACTAATGAGCCTTCAACATTTGTTTAAGCCCCTTTAGAAGTTATCACCATTTTGTTATCCTTTTCAATGATTATCATAGTCACCATTTCGTCCCACATTTGGTGTATTAGCCTTAATGTCCTATTGGGGAACTTTGCAACCTTAAACCTTCCTTTCTCACAACTTTTTGGGTGCAAGTTGTTGTCCATCTTTGAAATTGCGCAAATGATCCCGGTTTAGGATGTAAAGAATGGCATTAAAAGGAAAACCACCACCTATTATAGATCATCTTTGTAGGCCTTTAGGTTGACAACATGCGCATATTTCATGTTATCAAGGTTCTTCCATTTCTTGAATTGGAAGCACCATTTAATATGTGGCGTTTCCATTACAATTCAATACCCCGCCTGTTTATTTCCTTGTTTAGCATCCAGATGCCGACATCCGCATTCTCGTAGTCTTCTTCATACCCAAGTTTCTCCCCAAGGATTTTGTTGAAAATGTGAGTATGAGGATCATTACAACATGGATGAATGAACTATTTAAACAATGGAAAAATCAAAAAGACAATTTGGTTGCCATTTCTTAGCCCCATTCATTAGGCTACCATATCTCCATAAAGGAAAAACTATTTGGCGACTACCAGATCTTTTAGAACATTTCCATAGATTTGCAATGAAATGATGGTTGTTAGATCATTTGTTATACCTTAATCTAGAACAAATGATATAGTGGCCACCAAATAAATAATTATGTTACACCTTAAGTAAATTTATCTGCTTCCACCAATATATTATTTATCATTATGACTAGCACACCCCCAAACTCCTTTATAGACTCAACTATGAATCCAAAGGTGAAAACAACGGAAGGATAAGGAATTAGGGCATGTTCCTTGGCTCGCAACACTTTGAAGGTAGAGGGGCGTGCTAGAGCTCCAAGATGGGGACAAGGACAAGTGACAAGCGAGTTAATTATTCACATGGACCTACACAACCCAAACAACAAGTTGGTTAATGCGTAGTTGGAACACTTTTGGTGCATGAATGAGCCATAGGCAAACACGAATTCACAGGATTCACCATGGCCCAAACTTGGGGGAAGCCACCACCTTCCCCCTTATAGTATTTTCTATGCTTAGTCACAAGCCATGCACCCAAATCTCATTTTGTCCCGGGACTCCCAACTTGGGAGTCTTGAAGTTCCCAAAATTAAAACTCCCGTGATTTTGCATGTTCATAACTTCTTATGTAGACCTCCGATCAAGGTGAGGTCTAAAGCAAAGTTGTAGCCTTCGTCAAGAGATTTTCAATGGTATGTGGCACGTCACCTGCACGTAAGTAAATTAGGGCAATTTTTCACTTTTAATGGTCAGGAGTCAAATTGGTAGTTTGACTCCCGGCCCTTCTTTTGGCAATAACTTATGTTTTAAGTACTCAAATGGGTCATACAAGTCCATTTTAGACATATACGTTCAAGATCTTTTCAATGATATAAGGAACGTTTCAATCTAATGAGTTTTGACCCTTGCACTCGCCCTTTTAAGATTCAAAAGTCCATCGGAAATCCAATTCCCAAAGTGGGAGCTCACTTGGGAGTGTGGGGGTTCATTCCTTCACACTCTCTTACACTCCTAGGAGCATGAAATGTGACTCCGAAGCTTCATTCTTGGCTCGCACCTTTGTGAGCCTTTACTTCAATCGCTAGCCCAAGGTTAGGGTTGCGACAAGGACTTTGGACTTTGCAATATGGCAGTTGTTAAATGATTATCCTTGTTGGTCGTGGTCATATCGATTTGATGGCCACCATATTGTTATTTTCATTAGTGCCAAAGGAGGTGATAATCCCACTTCAATGAGTAACCTTTGTAATGATTTGATGGCCACCAAATTTTTGTATCTTTTATTAATGACCTTGGTTACAATTTGGTGGCCACTAAATCAAATTTTCCGCAATTAATTACCCTTGTTTAAATCTTGTGGCCACTAAATCATTACATTTACACTGAGTTTCAATTTTAATAATATAGTGGTTATTAGATGGTCACATCTTTAAGGAGTGATGCTAACGACGATCTGGTGTCCACCAGATTATCATTTCTTCAAGGAGTGACGTTGGTAATGATTTAGTGGCCACCATATCATAACTTTTTCAAGAAGTGTTATTTGTATTGATTTGGTGGCCATTAGATCATCACGTCGTTGAGGAGTGACGTTAATCATGATCTAACAGCCACTAGATAGTTACGTGTTTGATTAACAACTCTACAATGATTTGGTGGCCCCTTGATCATCATTGCCTTGTGGAATGACGCTTAGTAATGATCTAGTGGCCATTAGATTGTCATGTTTTCAAGGACTATTGTTGGCAATAATCTAGTGGCCACCAGATTGTCATTTCCTTAAGGTTTGATGTTGGTAACTTGATTGTCATTTCCTTGAAGATTTTTACTAATATCCATTTAGTGGCCATTAAATAGTTACATCCTCGTGGAGTTACACTAGTAACAATTTGGTGTTACATCCTTGAGGACTAACCTTGGCAACAATTTGGTGGCCACTAAATCATTAGGTTTTTTAATTGACCCTACAGTAATTTGGTGGCCACTAGATCATTACATCCTTGAGGACTAGCGTTGGAAGCAATTTGGTGGCCACCAAATTGTTGCGTTTTAGAGGATTAGTTTTGGTGACGATCTAATGGCCAAATCATTAGGTCTTCAATTACTGACCCTGCAATGATTTGGTGGCCACCAAATCGTTACATCCCCAAAAACTAATGTTGGTAACAATTTAATGGCCATTAAATCATTATGTCCTCGAGGACTAACATTTGTAACAATTTGGCGGCCACTAGATCTTTGCTTGTGAAATATGGAGTTAATGATCTAACAACCATTAGATTGTTTCGTTCTTGTTTGTGTGTTTATATCCCCCGCAATCAATTGCGTTTATAAAAAAAACCCTATTCCATTGACCTTAAAATTGCTACTCCTAATGTGTTCACTTAAATGCTTCTTCATGAACCTACTATCAAATCCAAAAACTTGGACCAAAATGCATAAACCTCAATTCTAGTTCAATATTTTGGTCATGAGGTTTATGTCCAATTTAATATTTGCACAAGACGTTACTTCTGCTGCATTGTGTAGGGGTTTCTATGTAAGGACATTTTTTTATATTATGTATCAATTTAAGAAGGAGGGTCCTACTACATCATGATCCTGATCCATTGTGTTTGTGCTACATTTTGTTTTCCTATCCTATGAGATAGAATTGAATTGCTTAGGATTAGGGAATCAAGGACATACCTTATTTCTTCCATTGGAAAAAGCGCGTCTCATCCCAAGCTCAGCTGCTATGTAATAGTTTTGCAAATAACATCAGATATCTTCAACGCAATGTTAGTTGAATGTTATTTCCTTAGGTATGCAAATTTTTTAAATGTTGAAAAAAATAAAAAGTTCGGGTCATTGACTCTCATACAATCTATGTTTCAAGGACTTGGGGTTCCAGAAAGTCTTAATTGCTTTGATTGGAATATTTGCTATAGGATCTTAAACCCTAAGCTAGTAAATCTTCATCCAGAAGCGGATTGGCAAAGCCGAGCTCCGACTAGTTTTAGGTCAACAATATTTCCCCATAGTTTTATGGGTTTTTTCGAAATGGAATAAGCACATTCAACGATCCCCAATTGGAAAGCAAGGCCACATAAACAATAACATAAGTGAAAATTTGATTACAGTGTGATGTAGATTTAGAATTCTACAAATTGTTTATAGTTATAAAAAGGACACTAGAATCGACTTTCCAAATTGTGCATAACATAAAGAGAGCTATGTGGCAAGGATATCTAACTTGTAGGAGAATTCTGCACAAATCAAAGAAGAAGTTTCAAGAGAACTCTATAGCAAGGAAATTCAACTACAATGAGAAATCTGCCAACAAAAGAAATTGCAAGTTTCCAAGAGGTTCTTAAACCCAAGACGTTGCAAGTTCCTAGAGGGTAAAAAAAATTTCAAACCTATGAAACGGTTTTTTTGCACTCTGTTGTAACCGTTTTTGCATCTACAAGAATTTTTTTGCAACTTTGGTTGGCATTGAGTGCTTCACCATGACTCGATGCGGCCTTGAACGTTTCCCTTCCCTGGACCTTTGCTTGTTTTCTTTTCTCATAGCAAGAAGAAGAAGAAGGAAATAGAAAAGCGGAATGTAATTAGAAAATGAAAAGATGAGATTTCAAAAGAGATGAAACAAAAGCCTACACTAGAAGAAAAACATCTATTTTCGACTGCTCTTTGCGACTAAATTTTAGTCACAAGAGACATTTTGCAACTAAAATCCTTTTAGTCGCCTAAGACAAGTCGCATGTGAAAACTAATCGCAAATGACAAAGAGTATTGTATGAAAGAAAAAGTCAACAAATACATTTCATCCTTTGACTCCATTGTATACATATTGTCACATGCGATTAATATGCAACTATTTTGGTCACAATTGAAGGCAAATCATGTGTTGCCATGTGTCTTAATATATGATGATGATGATTATTATTATTATTATTTTGAAATAATCTAAGATGTTCAATTCAAAGACTTGGATGATCTTATATTATGACACGTGGCCCAATGTAAATATGCCATGTGGCATTTTAAAAAAATAATTTAATAAAAATATTAATATTAGGTTGGTAGGTACATAAATAGGTGCCTACAATCCTTACCTACCTACCTACCTACTTAGGTAAAAAAATAAATAGGTAGGTTTTACTTTCCTAAGTTAAATACCTACTCATATAGGTAGGTACTTAAGTAGGTAGGTACATAGGCTGACATAAATGGGTAGGTCAAACTAGGTACTTACCTAGCTAAATAGATAAGTAGGTTGGGGAGGTATGTACTTTAGAATTGTGCATTATTTGTTTTTTTGTTTTGGGTTGAGCCTTTTGATTAGCTCATCCCATGTGCACAAACTTCTT
>Ga0116227_10008916_pt1 | contig 18536 bp, 16 predicted proteins | sample S1TSphgellanicum_FD_89693 | JGI IMG/M metagenome (GOLD analysis project Ga0116227, IMG submission 89693) | Host-associated microbial communities from peat moss isolated from Minnesota, USA - S1T2_Fb - Sphagnum magellanicum MG | ecosystem: Host-associated > Plants > Peat moss > Unclassified... | reverse complement strand
TGTACACGTGGCACATATTAGGGTTAGGGTTATAGGGTTTAATTATCAGGATCATGCCATGTGGCAACCTAGTGACCGCACAATGTAGTTGCAAATGCAACTAATATTTTGAGAGTTTGAATCACCATGTGTCACATGGTCCCACTGTTAGGGTTAGGGTTAGGGTTTAGGGTTTTCATCTGCTTTGTTCAATGTGCTATCTAGAATTGCTAAGAGTGCTTGTCAACAACAGATCGATCAACAAAACTCTACAATCATTGATAAACACATGCACAAGGCAAATAACTACATATTCAAAAGGAAAGTTACAGAATTGTGGGAACATTTTCCAAGGTTTAGTAATGGCAAAAGAGCATTGTGCAACAAAAAGGTGTTTTTCAAGCCTCAATTACCAATTGATGTTAAAGAAGAAAATGTCCGCAATGGCCTGACTTGAGTGTTATCCCTTTTTCCTTGTCTAGGTTCCCGAATTCCAGAACACTTTGAGATTCTTGAAGACTCCAGGGCCTGGCCCTCAAGTGTTTCTACAGGGCACATCATTCCCAAGTGAGAGTTATGCAACTGTCGAGGCTTTGCCAGCTTCCCTAAACAGATGCACAACATGCAAAAGGATTGCATAAGTCATTACCAAAGCAAACAATGATATGACAGAGTTGCACTCAAGGAAATAGAGATGAGAACATACCCTGAAAATAGATTACCTTGTTTTCCAGAGCAAGGATGTCCTGTTTTAGGTCAAATATTATAGTGTATTTTCATCTGCAAAGATCCTCAAGAACTCCAATTTTCTGCTTCCAGCAACCCCAAGTGCCTTGCCTAGGTTAAATTCAAAAGTCTTCTAATAGCAAAATTGCCATCTGTCACAATGTTTTGGGATCAAAATTATGTTACCTCATCACTTGCAGGTATTTACACGATGAGTCTATTACTATAGTAAAAGAAGGTGCAAAATTTTCAAATAGTGAGGTTGATGATTTCCTTACACTATTTCAACTCTATAATAGTTAGTAAATAGTTGTTGTGTGAGGACATTACAACAGTAAGAAGGGGATAATGTAATGAAAAGACTTTGGCATACCAATATTTATAAGGCAGAATAACATAAATGAAAGAAGGACAAGTTGGCTACTTAAGCAAATCAATAGACTATTATAGTTGCAATGTGGTAATTAGTTGTTTTGATAAAGATGAATTTTGCAACATGTTGATTTGTCATGTCAAGTCAACTTGTAAAAAAATTTAAAGATAATTATAACCATTTATGTGTTATTTAAGGCAAGAATCAAGAAGTAAAAAAATGTTATTATGTTGAGCATCGGAGAGTGTCTGGGGTTGTCTTATTTCTATTTAAATAGTTGTGAGAGGATTGATAGAGATTATTGAGAAATAATAGAGGCTGGCATGTGAGGAAAATCATGAAAATATGAAGAATAATGAAGACGAATTTAATATGGCACTACTGTTTTTCCTTGTTATCATTATATATGTTGAATTATTTGGTGATGTTAATCTGAGTTAGTTAAAAACATGGTATTTACACTAATATATTAAAACAAGAATTGAGTGGTGAGATATGGCAATGATGAATAGTAAAAGATTTATTATTTAAATCTATGTAAAAATTATTATTAATTAGAGGATGTAAAGTATTGGGCCCTGGAAAATAAGCAAATGATTTAAAAACTTAACCTATAGTTTTGTAATGAAACAAGGATAATTTATAAAAATAGGTGCAAGTATAGGAGAAGGAGATCTTTTAATTCAAGGAGGAAATTCAAGTCATTATACATAAAAAAGATGAAGTTTTTTTAAAAAAAGGATAAAATTCAAGCCACCTATAACATGTTAATTTAGAAGTTACAACATGATACCAAAAGGATACAAAAGGTTGTGGGATTCATTTACAACCATAGAACCATACTTGTCCAAGCACATGTTGAGGAATATGATAATCTTTTGATGTGGAATACAATTTTCAGGACCAAGCAAAATCCATTATAGTTATAAGCTTTTGCTGTTGATGAGTGGTGGAATCTAATTTAAGATTTGTTGCAAAAGGACATATAAACTTTGTTTGATGAACATAAAACATATGAAGCTAGCTATAAGAAAAAATTGAAAGCCTATCGAAAAGCATATCTAGAATTTAGGTTTGAATCATTTTCAGTGACCCTTGAAAATAATTTTGATACCCTTTAATAAATATGATGTTGGTTCAAATGAAAAAGTTTTACAAGTTCAATTAAATGCACTTGCAGAGCGAAAGGGAAGAAATACTACATAGGAGGTCATGGGGGAGGACAAAAACATACATTATCCATTTTTGCACGTCACAAAGCAAAAATAAAGTATTTCTTATTATGGCAATGTCTTCTAATTCCAATTAATAAATAAATTTCTAAAAAGGGACTCATATTTATAATATACATTGTCATAGGAAGCTAAATGGATGCACAACTCTTGAAATATTAAATGAAATATGTTATGGTATTCTACTATAAGTTGTATGACCAAAATGAAAACAAACTTTTTATTGGGACTTATTGGGGATGTGATTACAAATGGGAATAATCATTTAGGTACTTTTGAAAGCCCCATAATTCATATTCCCATTTTCAATGTTAAAAATTTGAATTTAATGGAATTTATTTCATTCAAAGTATTTAATAATGTATTAGGAAAGGAGGGCAAGAAATAATTCTTACAAAAGAATGATTTTTAATCGACATATTTATTGTAAAAGTTTTGATAACACTAAAAATTGTGCAAAAATGGACTTCTATTGTACCACTTTTGATCCACCTTAGTTTGTTTTCACCTGGGAACAAACAATGATTCATGCAAAAGAATAAATCACAAAAAATGTCTTAGCAAAATAGGAGGTACACCACATATTTACACATATAAAGTTAATTGAATATGCCACAACGATTGCAATTTTTCCATTAACAAAATTTGTTATAACAATTATAATAGGGACAACATCACAAGATGGAGATAATGATCATACAATTTTTATTCATTGTTGAATTCATTATTTGTTAAATTTACAATCTTTTTTCAAGTTATGTATTTGATTTATTTTAAACACATAAAATCATCCAAATGTAATTTTCATTTGAATGTTAACATTTTTTTTTTCAAAAATTTAATTAATAATATGAATATTTATCATGTTACCAATGAAATGATTTGAATATTTTAAAAAACACTTGTGTAATAATCATTTAAAAATGATTTCACATTTATGCAATGTATGAACATATAAAATCTCATAAATTATATAAATGAATTATAATTGTTCATTAGATGTAATCACAACTTCATTCTCAAATTTCATCATTTTTGCATGATGTTTTAAACTTATTGAATAATCATAAATTCATTTATAATATTAAAAAATGTGAAAATTTAAAATGTTTTAAACATGATACAATAATGAATTACAACACTTATGTTAAAAAATAATGCAAATTCAATAAAAAATATAAAAAATTGAATGAACATATCCAATTTTTTATTTAACAATTATTGTTACATCAACATGCATTATTTTGTCATGGTCAATTTAAAATAAAATTAATCAATCTTATAATTATGATGCATATGCATTATATGTTTTATTTTGAATTCATATTTAAATTAATAATCAATAACCAATAGCCTACATCATTTATTTAATGAAACATGATATTTAAAATGATGAAAATATTAAATTTGAAAGATCAAAAAATTGTATTTTTATTTATTTAACAACATGATATTATGTTTGTTTGGATTTGAATTATGTAAGATAATCATTTTATCACATAATATGTTCATTTGGGTATATGTTTTGTGAAATAAAATGGGTTCTATGAATATCAAAACAATGTTAAATGAATAATATGTTACATATATGTTATTTGATATGCAATGACATTCAATGAATAATTTATTTTCATCAAAATGTGAACATATAATATAATTTAGATTTTACATATAATCAACATCATCAATTGAAATGAAGGTTAATATATTTTTTGTATTTTGCTATATCTTTAAAAAGTTTTTCTTTTGTGAAATGCATAACAAATATTATGGATTTGAAAAAAAGTTTATAAATAAATTTTATAGTGAACTTTTAGAAAATGAATCACACAATCATGAATAATGAATTTTCTTGGATGTTATATTTAAGCATGAAAACATTTTCATGTGTTTTTCTTCATATTGTAATTGCAACATTTTATGTTTCATCATGTTTTCATCAACTAATAACATTTTTATTACATGAATTCATAATATAATTGAAATCCCTTAAAAGAACATGTAACAAAAATGTTAATGTGACGTTCTGCATACGACCTTATTAAACATGTTAGATTATGTCACTGAGATTTAAAATAAGACAAAAAATTAAGGTTCATAAATGCACTAATTCAAAAATTTGACAATGCTTTGCATTAGATTGATTAAAAAATTATGAGTTCAAAAACATTAAAAAATAATAATAACAATTATGAATTCTTTAGTGATTTCATGTTAAATCCATGTTTAAAATTTGTTATTTCAACATGGCTTTCATATGCATACATGTTTTGTTCTTCAATCCTTTCACATGAAATGATTTTAGTTTTTATGTTTGTAATCTGATTTGGTAATTAAGATTATCCTTCAAAAGTTGCACATAAAATTTTTATCATTTAAATTTCAAAATAAATTAAACGAAATATAATAATAGCATGAAATACATTAATGAAAGTAAATTGATAACCAAATAAGATATGTGGAATAAATGAACCTTAAAACATATGCTTGTTGTTGCAACTTGAACATATAAGTTACCACCTTTTGGTCTTCAATGAACTATAAATTTTATAAAACCAAATGAAGTAAAAGGTTATGCATTAGATTTAATTAACATCAAAACATATGAATTGATACATGTGTTTGCAATAACAACAAAAAACATTGTTTTCAACATTATCAATAATTAATAAATTAAATATGCTTTAGACATTTTGTTTCATAATTATCAAATTTTTATTATACTTGGAGATGAATTAACAAGAGTGAAAGGACAATGAATGTTCATAAGGTACTTAATTAAAAAACACCAATTCTCAATATAAACCTTCTTTACCTTTTACTTACAACCTATACAAATTTTTAGGTGAAAAACAAGCTTCTCAGTTTTTTATTATAAAAATGAGTTAGTTCAAACACAAACAATAGATTTGATTAGCAAGTTGTTGGCAACAACCCAACTCGTGCTTAGTAGTGAAAACATGGAAACATTTTCATCTATTCATGTTTATGACTTGTTATTGTAAGATTGATAATGTGTTGTTATTCATACCTATTTGTGGTGAGGTTAAATTGCCCCTTTCACATTAAAAATGGAATTCAACCGAAACATATGATTCTTGTTGTCTTGATTGTTGCATATTTTCATCTTTAAAATCATGAGAAGTGAATCATGTTTCATACCATGCTATGCATTGGGAAGCAATTCCACATCAAAATCAGGGTATACAATTCAGAGAAATTAAAATTCAAAATTCAACTTTTGAGGAAAAAAAAGTCTCACCTTTGGCTTTAATACAAGCCTCTCGCAAAGTGTAGAAAGAGCTCCTATCGTGTCCATCTCCATGACTTCAAGCCAAATGTTGTTGCCTATAAGCAACAAACCCAATGTCATACACTACTTCACCACCCAATCATGAATTCAAAAACAACCGCGTAAAAGAGCTCTTATGCACATTAATCAATCTGAGAATCTTGTCAATGCATCAGCAGTTAATTTTATAATGATTTCAAAGTTACATAAATTACTTCCCAAAAAAAAACTATCACAAGTACTTACATCTTAGACAAAATTCATTCAATACATTCAAATTGACATGACAAAATGATTTGAAACCAGAGGGTTGAAGGCTCTAGGGTACTATATTGACTGAGAGGCTCAAGGGCTTCCAGGGGAGAATGAGATTATGGAGTAGAGATGCAACTCCCGTCAAAAAGATTCAGATAGCTATCATGTGATAGGTGGGGTAAATAACAACAGGAAAGAATCATTCAGAACCAGGTTTTGAGTCACACTTCTGCAGAATACTTTTCCAACTTCTTGTTGGTGCAACCATAGGTCGTACCAAACTTGAAGCTAGTGCCACCAGTCTCTTCCATGGTAGACTTGCCATTAGACCTGCAGATATAGCATCACTTCAGGCACATCTGTCAGTACAAGATACTGCTGATAGACAAATATGCAAGAAATCATGATGACATTTGCAACAAATGATGTGAAGAAACCTCCAGATGGCAGATTCTTCAATGACATTTGCAACCTTCAGCTAACCAGACATGCACCTCTATGGACACTCTCCATTAGGATTTGCTTCCAAAGGCCCTTAAACCAAAATGGCAGGGGCATTCTTTCACACACCTCTCCACAGTATGACCAAAGAAACAGGAGGGTGGGAACATTCTTTTGGTGTTCATCAAGGCTGTGCTTAGAATAGAAAGCCAGGAAGAACTAAAACTGATGCAAAAATTTGTTGAGTAGCCAAAATTGAAGATACAAAGATACACCTACGACATCGTTAACATCTATGTCACCTGCCTCATCAGCAACCTCCAGATGGCAGATTCTTCAAAAATCTCTCTTTCTACAAACTTGGGTACATTGTATCCCTCATCTTGAGATTCCTTGTCTTTTACCTTTGGAACTGCATTCTCAATTTGAAATCAGATGACTTGAACCTAAGCAAATGCCATTGGAAATAACATTTCCAGGAACCCAAATAAGTGTATTACCTGATCAAATAAGATGTAATCAATGAACCCTTTTTCTTCTCTTACAGGCACCTATCTAATAATCACCTGTGAGCCCTGCAAACTATTGTGCAAGACAAATAAAAACCCTGCACCTTCTGCAACTTTATGTGACACCTTAATCAAACATCAAATCATTCAAATGCCTATATAAGAAGAGCAAGCCTGTCTGTCAAAAATGTTGCAGACCTTTATCAAACCCCACAGGAGATATTAGATTGTGACTGGCAAAAAGTCCAGACTGCTCACAAGTGGGAATTGGATTTTGTGGAAAATAAAAGTGCAGGTGACAAGAACCTCTATACAGAGGTTGGTAATGAAGCCAGTGAACTATGCTCTGTACTAGCAAGGGGGGTGACTGGTGCTGGCAAACGGCCAATTGCATCAACTCGGGATTGGAGCTTGGGGGTTGGTCGAGCAGGTTGAGGTAGCAATCGTCCTTTCTCTTCAAACCATTTGGGATTGAGTAATGCTCGTAGGCCCAGTTGATTATAGTGTACTCTCATTACAGATCCCCCTGCAGCCTCTAATGCCTCCTTTGCTCTGCCTGACACCCTGCTCACCTGCAGTCATGCAGGTTTTACCAACAGTTATGTTTTGTTCACAGTGAACAAAAGTCCTACCACAAACTAAAACTGCACTTTGAAAGTCAAAAAGCCTCACCTCAATGTTAAGAGGAAGAGACAGCTTCTCAGATCCTCTTCCCAACAATTTCACACCGTCCTTCACTTTCTTCCCTAAAGCACCTGCATCCTGTCAACCACATCCTTCCTCATGTGAAACTCACATATGAGGTAAGAACTAAGATTACTACTAGATTCCAAATAAGGAGTTGGAAAACTGTTGCACTAATGTGGATACAACTACTTCCACTAGATTTCTTCAATCAAGCACCTCAGGCTGGAGAAAATACTGAATCATTAATGATTACAGACATCATGGGTGGCCAACCAGGAGGTGAAGTCAACCAACCATATAGAGCTGACCCCCAAGAGCTGGCTATGGCAAAGAGAAGAGACTCTTGGTCACTCCAGCTAGCACTAAAGATTTTCCATTGGGTTGGAAACATCATGACACACATACCTTTAGAGTCTTCATGGTTATGAGTTGAGAAGCATCAATCCGACCTTGTTTCACAAACTCTGCAATTGTACCTAAGTTAACCTCCTGCAGTGAAGAATGACCACTCTCTTCAGAAATTGGACATCCAGGAAAAAACTCAAAACAGAAAACTAGTTACCAGCTCAGTTCATTCAAAGGATTCATGTCTGAGTGCATGTCTAGATGAATAAATTCCATGGTTGCATTCCTGCCTGAAAATCTGTAGTGTAGATCAGTACATTCCATAGAAAATCCTAGACTCCTATTCAATAATTTACTGCACCAGTAATTTCCATGGCAGGTTACAAGTTCCATCAGGGCTAGAACTAAACTTGAAGATGTTTGGTCATGTGAGAGACCACATTTGTGACTCATAAAAACTCATGCAATTGGCATGGCAGTCATGGGCCTAAATGCCTGCCAACAGAAGTCCTAGCAATGGAATCACAGTCAATCAGTTTGAAAATATGTGAGGAAGTCTGTGCTTCAATTGCCAAAATCCTAATACAATGAAAAAAATCAGCACTCAACTCCACAATCATTTCATTCAACCAAAGGCAGAAGAAGAGGAATATACAATGAGAACTAGTCCCTTGACGTACATTGAAGAGAATACAATAGGAATCCTGTAGTGGCAAGCAACTCTACTACTACCTGATAATCTGAACCTAAAACACACTGCTTACAACACAAGAAATCAATGCCAGGACTACACAAGAAAGAGCTGCGAACAAAGCTCACTGTGTCTACCATGTCCAATGTCCCCTTTGCATTTCAGGAGACTGGAAAATGTCAGGAAAGGCAATGAACTGTTCACCCTAAATGCTAGAAGTTTAACTCTAGTGAAATCAAAGTAAGCATACCTGGAAGGAATGTCCAAAAACATTTGTGAAACCTCGCTTGGGAATTCGCAAACGCAAGGGTGTCTGACCACCTTCAAAACCCAAGCGAGGGTTTCGACCGTTACGTGCCTTTTGCCCCTTGTGTCCACGGCCAGCAGTCTTTCCCTTGCCAGACCCAATACCTCTCCCTAGCCTAGTCTTCTGATGCCGTGATCCTGGATTGTCGTGCAGTGTGTTAAGTGCCAGAAATCCACCAGGAGGCACAACACGCGGCCTCACAACTTCCTTAGACTTCTTCCTTGGCATCTCTGCCACTGCATCGGTCCCTAGAGCTCCTACTGCTCCTTCTGATGCAGAGGTACTGTATGCAGCTCGCCAAAACATCATAGAGGGTAGCGGCTGGGGCCTCTTGCATTCTGAACATATCCTTTGAGCAAACCACTGGTGAGTAACTGGATGCAGTACATCTGCTACAGCCACTGGAAAACATATCTATCTGAAAAGATGGTATCAGACAAGCCTTCCTTCCAAGGAATTCCAATTTGACTAGTCATCACCTGACATATACTAGCTCAAAAGAGAAAACTTGAGATATATTGGAGAAGACGTTGTGCCACAGAAAAAATTCTTACATTGTGTGGAGTGAAAGACAAGGCTGAGTGACATCTTTACACCATCATACAACAAAAAACACTGTGTTTGCTTTGAAGCAGGAAGATGCTCATGAATTTTGAACCAGATCCAATTTGCTGTTAACTATTGGCATGAAGTTTGCTTTGTTGGGGGGACTGATAAAGAGAAGGGTTTGTGCTTTTGATCAAAAGTCCATAGAGAGCAATCCCAGAGCCTTCATGCAAATGCTTCACAATAGTGAGGAGGCATGGATCTTCTACCTCTTTATAAACATTCCCTCAAAAAGGAATCCCGCAGTTGAAACACTTCAACAATCTAACAGGTGGCAGGGGTATGGTGAAGATCAGAATGATGCCACAGCAATCACAGAACCAAAACTCAAATTGGCATGAGCTGATGACTACAATGAGCAATGGCAAGAAATGAATCCTTACCACTAATGCCTACAATTGTCTCTTTATCTCCATCCCTACACTGATGGAAACAAGCGACTAACCTGTTCCTCCTTTGTCATCAACAGGGCTGCCTCGATGGATTGGCTCTGCCTTTTCTTCAGACCCCACCACTGCTGCTGCATCATCGGTAGAAGTTCCTGGGGTGCCAGATTCACCACTCATTTCTATGGAGGCTGCAGAAGAAAAACTGGCAGCATTGATATGTGAAAAGGGCTCAAAGGAGGGAGCTGATTGAGGAAGGGGACATGCTGCTGCTGTCCATCGCCGCTGCAGTAAAGGGCACATTCTCATGTATGAATATCCTCTTCCTTGTGCTTCAAAGCAAGACTAGAGACCAGTGGACATAAGTCTTTCTTCTTAAACAAGAATAGCAAACTCCAAAATGCATACTAACTTTGCTTCCTGCACTAGATCTCCAAGATAGTTCCCAGAAAGTGAGCGTGAATTTCTGGAGACAGAAGCACTAGATGGCGAACGAAATGTCTCGAAAGGAAATTTCTCCCTAGACCTTTTTCACCAAGATGAAAGATTTGTGAAAGGAAATCATAAGCGGAAGGCATCTTTTGACATTCAGTTCTCGATCCAGGGAAACAGCAAGACGAGATTAGGGACAAGAAAATATTCACAATTACATTTTGGGATCACAGCCTTCCCAGGGTGTGCCAAGATGAGGAGTACCTTCGGTAACGCGAAGACGGAGAGAAGACAATCAGATGCTTTCGCAGAGTTGGAAGGAGAAGAATGCCCGCGCACAAGGGAAGCAAGCGGATCCCGAAGACAACGGCTATGGCTACTAGAAACAGGCTCCTTCTGGAACGCACGTAAAAGAGCTCGCGCGCAATGCATGCTGCACGATCCGATGCCAGTTCTCATCTTCTTTCCCCACCTTCTTGACCCGCCTCCCAGCTCTCTCCCCTACTGCAACCTTGTTTTGCGTGCAACAGGACCGTGCAACAACAAGACAACTGGTACTCCGCCTGGCGCACTCTTCTTACCCCTCTCCTGACCGCAACAGACGAGAAGAGAAAGAAATCACGAAACCCTAAATCCTACCCACCGCGACAAGACGAGAGCGAGAGACGAGGTCGGCGATTGCATGAATGAATGAAGCAAGCACGAGTAGTGTTTGTTCTCTCATCCACCGTTTGCTCGATCACGGGATCTGCAAAGATCGATCAAGGTTTTGTTGGTAGAAATGACAGGTTTCCAATGTGTCAGTCACCAGAGTTTTTCTTGTACTTGTCGAGTGAAAGTTCTTGAAAATTTTTGACGAGTTTTTTGCCAATTTCAGAAACTCTCTGATGTCAAGACTGAGCACTTGAAGAGAGAGAAGGGTGCAACACGGCCTTGCACACTTTTTTATCTTTTGCAAACTTTGAATGATGGTTTCAATGCAGGTATAAATAAAGCTGATGAGATAAGAGCCTGCTTCTTCCGTTTGAAAAGCCTTCTCATCTTGCTAACTACTGAGACCACTAACAACAAATATGGTTTAGCGCTGCTTCATTGTTGAGAGGTTGAATTGTGGTGAACTGGTTCAAGCCACATTTCTTTGAGGCAAAACATGAATGCCGTTGCTTGGGAGACTGCAATCCACATGGTGTAAGTCATGCGTGCTTCTTTCCACATACATGTAAATTATGTATATGGATATGCACATCTTTCGCCACTGAGTAGTGCTCCAAACAACAAGCTCACAATTTGCACCTTTCACTCATCCTTTTTGTTGAGGAAAGGGCAGGTCAAAGCAGGGTTTATATATTCTTGTACTTGAGGAACTTGGGCTACTGCCGTTGATGCCATGCCCTTGAACAACATAACTCCCTCTGGACATGCCTTTTCCCTACATATATATAAGCAGTTAGCTTTGCTTAGAAATCTGAGACCAGTTTTCCTGAGCTTTCTCAGCAACTGCCCTAGCTGCCTTTAACTCACCATCAGAGTACTTATGCTCTTTGACTCCCACTGGACCAGGCTTCAAGACTTTGACCACTTTCTCCACTTGAAGCATCTGTTGTATCCTACACAAAACAAGCAGCTTGCCACATAATGGCTCTGCCCTTTAAATGACATTCGGAAGGATGATAATTCATACTAAGTTGGAAACACATGGTAGTTAGCATGGTGAAGCCCAAGTGGATCCCTTCACTTATGCCAGAAATGTTGCTATAGTGGACTCCACATGACCCTGGTGTGTAGGGATAACCAAACTTTGGCCTGTTTCTGGATGCATCACAATGTCTCTAACCTGAAGGACAGAACCAACAAACCCAAAAGAACAAATAAAACGTCAACAATCAGTTCCTAAAACAATTGGAGATTTGATCACCAAGTGACATATCGATTGTGTGGAGTTCTGGAATTTGCACACAATTGAGCAAAACAACAATGCAATATTGTGCTATGATTCTATGGCCTGTTTTGTAAAGGAAAGGGAAAGGAGCACCTGAGGCGAGAAATGACCAGCTGCATCAGCCCTTGCATCATTCGCAGCTCTTTCTTGTGTATTAGTCCTGGGGTTGATTTCTTGTGTTGTAAGCAGTGTGTTTTATGTTCCGATTGTCAGGCAGTACTAGAATTGATTTGACACTCAAAGGATTGGTATTGTATTCTCTTGAATGTACAAGGGACTAGTCCTGATTATATCTTCCCTCTTCTTCTAACTTTGGTTGAATGAAATGATTCTGGAGTCAAGTGCTGGATTTTTTTTCTGTCAGGATTTTGGCAAGTGAAGCACAGACTTCCTCACATATGTTTTGACTGTGATCCCATTGTCAAGGAGTTAGGACCTTTGGTAGCAGGCATTTGGGCCCATGCTAATTGCATGAGTTTATGGTGAGTCACAAATGTGGTCTCTCATGTGAGCAAAACACCATCAAGTTTAGTTCTAGCCCTGACAGAACCCATAACCTGCCATGAAAATTACTGGTGCAATGAATCATGGAATATGAGTCTCAGATTTTCTTTCAATAAAATTGATCCACACTGCAGATTTTCAGGCAGGAATGCAACTGTGGAATTTATTCATCTAAACATGCAATCAGACTTGAAACTTTTGGGGCTGCAGAGTGGACTGAGCTGGTAACTAGTTTGCTGTTTTGAGTTTTTCCCTGGATGTTCTATTTCTGAAGAGAGTGGTCATTCTTTTCACCGCAGGAGGTTAACTCAGGTACAATTGCAGAGCTTGTGAAACAAGGTTGGATTCATGCTTCTAAACTCACAACTGTGAAGACTCTAAGGGGATGTGTGTCATGATGTTTCGAACCCAATGGAGAATATTTAGTGCTCGCTGGAGCCACCAAAAGCCTCTTCCCTTTTCCATAGCCAGCTCTTGGAGGTCAGCTCTATATGATTGGTCAACTTCGCCTCCTGGTTGGCCACCCAGTTGGGATTACCTGTCTTTATCTTCATTGGTGGGAACAAACCTTACCAGATCAAAAGATGCAATTGTAATGAAGATGATCTAAATTCAATCTTAAACTTGATGTTTGAAGTAGTTAAAGTGTATCTCAAAAGTGGCATCATTCTTGCTGGAAACCTACTAGAGAAGGTGCAGGGCCTGGCAGGTTCGTTGGTGTAAAGACCTGTAGTTTGTTGTAAAATACCTTAGTGAAGTCTTAAATAGGGACAAATAGGTAGGAAATTACAAAACTGGCCATTGTGGCCATCCCTACACATTGCAAAAATGTAATTTGTGACAATGAGTCCCCCATACATGGGAGTTGCTGAATTTGTAATTCTAGGTTACTTCAGACTGACCAAGACATATCTTCACAAGTATAAAGAAGATATACACAACATAGTACATGCTACCAGGGGCACAAGAAAACCCAAAGCTGAAAAGCACAGAATGGTGGGCTGTAGACAAGTAGACAATGATCAACCCAAATTGTCAAGCAAATTGTAAGTCAAATTATGCATTCTGAGCTTTTGTCACATTTCCGCATTGAGAAGACTCTGTCACTGAAAATATTGGCTAGTAATCCACAGACATAGCTAATAAAATAAAAGTAAATAGTATCCTGATTCAAGCTTAAACCCTCTTGTGAGGCTCAGCTTCATTGCATTCCAGCTTGCCTATAAAAGCAAGCAAGCATCTAAATAAAAGACACAGAGAGGCATACATAGGGTGTAAATAAAGGATAGTTGCTGGGCCTTTGACCTCATATATGCTTTTAACTCATCACTACTGATTACTTGGATGCAGAACATCAGCTATTGAACCCACTAGAACACATCTCTGTGAAATTGCAACAAAACCTCCACAAAAAAATTAATTTGAAGATAACATGACAATGAGTACAGTCATGAACTTATAGAAGTATAAGAAAACAGGAGTCAAGCCTTTCAAGGTGTTGAGAATGTGACATCAAATAGTGTCACATGTAGATGAATGAAATAATGAACTCTGCGAGTGTATAGATTCAGTTAGAAAGTGAACTGAATCCAGTTTCAAAACTCAGTTCATAGGCAAGAGCCATGGTCCTGTTTCCAACCCAGAAACTTAGCTCTAACACTATTTGTCAAATTCAATCTAGTTGTCACAAAGTTCAGGCTGAAGGTGAGGCCAGCTCATGATTCATGAACTCAGGATTTTCTTTTCCTCGTTCTTGATTTTCTCAAACAATTTCTTGCGCTGAGTTTGGTGCTTTAGATACAGTTGCTTCATTTTATTTGCACGATCGTAGTGTTCCTTGAGCTGGGGCACAGGAGTGAGAATATGCAAGCCTTTAGAAGGTGGGTGGTTTGAAAAGATGCCACAGAAACCTGTCCCCTCCTCCTGCAAGTGACAAAGTATTGCACAATTTTGAGTCCCCATGCAGACAAGTAGGCATTGCACATCACAAAACAGATATATACTTGTACAGGACCAACCCACTGATCATTTCTCAGTAAGCAGCACATGGACAATCCTTGACCCAGAAAGCTTGTTGAGGTAGCAATTTGAGAAAGAAATTAGACCTAAACAGACAAGACTAAACTGTGCCATATTGATGAGGAACTGACCTTGAAAGCACTATGGGAAGCAATTCCAAAAACTTTTGATGGATTTGACAAAGTTGCACCTGATATTATCCAAGGTCTGCATGTCAGCAAAACAGCACATTAAAGTCAAAAAGCACCACAACATGGTTCTGAAATGTCAATAGGTTTCCATGTGCCTCTAACTCCAAAATGTTACCAAATGCCATGATGGTCCATAATATATAGATTGATCTCTCCACATTGATTGAAAAAAATTCCATAAAATATGACAGGGGACTGATGATGGTTGATGGAGAACTGCATCCTCCACAAAGCAGCTAAATCTACATTCCGCAAATTTCATAGCAATACAGTAACTATGAATGGAGGGTCAGTTTTCAGCCTTATTTCTACATCTTTCAAGACGAAATTTGCTAATGGATATTTCTTTTGGGAATCATAAAAATAAAAAGCATTGTGACATGAGATAGTTCCTGATTATTGGGAGTTTTGTCTACACATGACAAGAGACAAAAACTTTCAAAAACAGAGAAACTTTCTGTTGATGATAAGGTCCCCTGCACTTTAGATCACTGAGGCTGCTAGAGTTGCCAAATTGTAAAAGGAGACATTTCAATGTCACCCACCTGTCATTGTCAGACGCAATGATGATTTCATTTGAAACTAAATTCACCAGTGCATTGTGAGCACTCTCACCATCTTTGTAGAGCACATAACCACAGGTGCTAGACTCAAACTCTCGACTGGGCAAGATATGAACTGCAATGATCCCAGGTGTCCTGGCAGGTGTCCTGGACAAAACCTCCATCACATCCAAAGCTGAACAATCAACCTCCATGTTACAAATAAGAAGCATGGAAGAAGCATATGCCGCAGAAACCCCATTGCCTTGAGATATTTGTGTTAGCGGTTGTTGAAGAGGTAAATTTCTATAACCTTCATCCCCAGCTTCAGTGTTTTGATCACATGGCAGGCTTGACCGGGAAAGTCGACCACCATGCTTGGAGCTTGCCTCTGCTTCATCATATGAAGCAAAACCTGGTTCTGGGGAAATAGCATCCACTTCCTTTTCCAGTAGCTGAGAGTATGACAAGTTTGCATTTGTCCCAAGAAGTTCTGACTGCTTCATTGCATGGCGAGCCCTTTTTCTTGCTGGTATGCTCTTCAGTGCATCCAACACTAGTTCATGCTCTTGGTTGCTCTCATGCAAGTGATCCCCAGAATCTTCAGTATGATTCTTTTGTATATCTACAAGAACAGACTTGATGGCATCATCCACCTGCTCCTGAGAAGTATCATTGTCCTCAACAGCATCGACGCCAACTTTCTTCCGTAGTGGCTGCTTTTTTGCACTGGGGACTGCCTCCTCAGCTTCAGTTAGTGTTTGAATTGCTGTAACATCTTTTGGGACCACCTGTTTACGCTTCTTTGATGCTTTAATCAGATGGGCCTTGGGTTCCTTTTTTTGCACTTTAGCTTTTTTCCCCAACTCCTCAGGTTTCAGAAGGGACTGGGCCATTAATGCCTTGATCATAGAATGCTCTGTTGGGTCCTGATTTGAGAGTAAACACACATCGGCACAACATACTGTAGACTGGCGCCCTCTCTTTGGACCAGATGCCCAGCGAAGCTTAAATTTACAAGTGCAGTCTCCATCCGAAGGATGAGGAATGTGCTCGACCTGGGCAACAATTCCACAAAAATCACTGAAATGATTGCCAAAATCACTACTACTAGCAAAGTCTAGCATGCACATAGAAAGAAGAGTTGGACCTCACAACCACTTGCAAGGTGGGTGTGAGGTGCAACACTGGTGGATTGAAGTTTTAAAAGAAGAAAAGGACAAGATCCATATCTGTTGAACATGCATAATAACCTAAGCAGTGCTTTTTTTGGGTCAATTTTTGTGATGTAGCCAAAGTGGTGAGTTAATGCAAAGAGGTTTGATCAATACAGATGGGTTGGAGACACAACCCTAAGGTTGACTTGAGGCACATTTGAAGGTTGACTTGACATATGACAGTTATCCAGAGCAGTTAGCAGATTTCAAATCAAACACTCAACATCTTTGCAAATCTCTCAGAAGTAGCTACTGCTTGTGCAGTGTAAGCTGTGACACCAGATCTATGGTGCACACTGCACACATAGACAACAATGGCAAGAGCTTGCAGAACTAATTAGAGAGAGCACAGAGTGTTTAATAAATTCCAGAACTGCACCAGTTGAAGCTAGAATGAACCAAGAGACTCTTGCTTCATGACTCAAAACCAGTCAAGAGTTTTATTGTTTCCTTTGTGATTGCATAGCCTATTCTGGAATGAACCAGAATCCCTCACAGTGCCCCCACATAAATAGACACCCAATGATAAAGGAATTTCATGTATCGAGGAGAGACTGTTCTCAACTGTTTTCAACTGTTCTCTGAAATATTTCTTCCAGAGGATCCTCTGACAAAACCTGCATTTTGCATCTAGTCTACATAGAGAGAGAAGCACTGGCTGAAGCCAGATGCATATCTCGAAAGACCTTCTTTGCTTGAAAACATTTCACTGGAGCCAGAGGATTTGATGGGTTTCTTCTAATGCACCCACATAGGATGATGAAACTCTAAGCTATCTAAAAGAAGGGTTTTGACGTGAAGTGGCTTCCCTGGCAGCACCTAGCCTAACATACATACCTGTACAACTTTGGCATCGAAGTACTTGCGACTGTCTCCATCTTCATAGCAGCCACACACCGCTGTGTCTTTAGCCACGGTCCTACATTGCGCATCCTGCAGTTGCTCTGACGAGACTCTGACTCTTTGACGAAGCTTCAAAGGATCCTCCAGCGTCCCTGGCTCCCAGTACTCGTCTTCATCGCTATCGAAATTGGTGAAGTGCACTCGCACACGATTCTCTGATGCCAGACTCAAGCTTCCATCATACCACGCACCATCCTCCGCACAAAACATCTCCAACCCAGATTCCTCTACAGCCATCGTACTTATATATTCTCCTCCTCCTCCTTCCTCCTCCTTCTTTCCAGACAAACTCAAAACTTCCACTATTCCCACAAGCAAACCTCAAAAGCCCTCAATTGATCCCATCTCTCTTCCCATACACAGCAGCTACCCAAGGCATGATTTCCGGTTCCCAAATGACCAAAAAACACAACCACCAAGACACGGTCTCCGAGCTCCGGAGCTCACCAGTCCCACCCAAGACTCTTATAAATCCTCAACTGCAGCTGCTGCAGAGATCCCTGAGTCATCACGTTCAATTCATCAACGCACCTACCTGCACACCAGAAGAAGACTACAACCCTGATACTGATAATACATCAACCTCTGCAGCTCCCCCGCTCCGGTACCTAGCTTTCCTTGGACTAAAAAATTGCGACACACCGGCGTCACGGCAGCAGCTACCAATTACTACTACAAAACCAACAAATCCATTGTACAAATCCCCTTGTAACAACTCCCGTTACAAGAAAGCAAGCACATCCCGACCACAACCCGACGACAATCTGAATGCTCCTGGATCTTCGAGCAAACCCAAGGATCTCGGCGAAGAAGAAAGTCCGGAAACCGAGGAAGGGTCGCAACAGGGGTGGGGGGGGGGGGGGGGGGAGAAATTTTTTTTATATTGGGGACGGTTTTTTTTTTTTTGGGGTTTTTTTTACCCAAAAAAAATTTATTTTTTTTTTAAAAAAAAAATTTGTG
>Ga0116227_10008915_pt1 | contig 18537 bp, 14 predicted proteins | sample S1TSphgellanicum_FD_89693 | JGI IMG/M metagenome (GOLD analysis project Ga0116227, IMG submission 89693) | Host-associated microbial communities from peat moss isolated from Minnesota, USA - S1T2_Fb - Sphagnum magellanicum MG | ecosystem: Host-associated > Plants > Peat moss > Unclassified... | reverse complement strand
GCAATATAGCGCATCGCACATGCGACTTTCTGGCGCGATATTGCCGCGACATTGCCCCGCGCGGGTGCAGCGTGAGACTATCTCTTGCGTCGGGTGTTGCGATTCTCGGCTGCTACGCGGCGGGTTGAGCTGCCTTGAAGTCGGGCACGAGGTTTGCATGCTCGGCGATAACAATGTGCGTCTAGGGTTCCGGCCTCACCAAAAGGTGTCTGGTCCAAGAGAGGCAGTCCTTGAGTTTTCAAGGATACACGGCGGGATAAAAGCCCGGGAGATCAATCGAGGAAACAGCGCCTCGGACTGGTCTCCATGGGATCCGGTCCGGACACGGGAGGATTGTCCATGGACCACAACTCGTATGAAACCACCATTGAGGGCGGCAAGCACTGGTCATTCACCATGCGTGCCGGCACCCAACTGCGTCTCACCGATGTCGAGGGCGGCGCCAATGTCGGCATGCTGCTCTACAACCCCCAGAATCCGCTGGAGCGCTACAACGCTCCGGACACCCTGAAGTGTCAACACACTTTCAAGCTCACGCGCGGGCATTGTCTGTATTCGGACATGGGACGGATATTTTGTTCGGTGACCGAAGATACCGTCGGGTGGCATGACACCGTTTGCGGCACGTCGAATGGTCAAATGATCGCGCAGCAATGGGGAGAGCGAACCTACCAACAGTATCGCAATGATTGGACCCAAAATGGCCTGGACGCTTTCTTGGTGGAAGGCGCCAAGTATGGTTTGGGCCGGCGCGATCTGGCCGCCAACGTCAATTGGTTCAGCAAGGCGGGGGTGGCGGACGACGGCGCCATCAGCTTTGAGCCCGGCAATTCTGCTGCGGGAAAGTGGGTGGAGCTGCGTTTCGAGATGGACACCTTGGTGCTGCTGCATACCTGTCCGCATCCCCTCGACACCTCGCGTCACTACCCTCGGCATGCCGTCACGCTGAAATTCTCGCGCGCTCAGCCGGTCGGCGCGGACGATTTTTGCCTGAATTCGCGGCCCGAGAACGCGCGCGGTTTCGCCAACACCGAGCTGTACCGATTCTGCAGTCACGAGTCATGAAGTCCCCCGTGCGCAGTGAGTTGTTGCCCGCCGAGGCTCGTTATCGTGAAGTGATCGGCGCCGGCAGTTACTGGATCAACACGCTGGCGAAAGATGAGGTGCTGCGCATCGTCGATGTGGAAGGTAATCAGTCGGCCGACACGCTGTTTTTCAATGCGGCGGACATTTCGGATCGCTACAGCGCGGTGGACACCATCCGCGCCCAACGCAATGTGTACTTGACCACCGGGTCTTCTTTGCTGTCGACGTCGGGAAATGTGCTGGCGGAGATAGTGGCCGATACCGTGGGTCGTCACGATACCTTGGGAGGGGCGTGCGCGGCGGAATCGAATACCGTCCGCTACGCGCTCGAGAAGCGCACCATGCACTCGTGCCGGGATAGCTACTTGCTGGCCGCGGCACAACATGATCATCTGGGGATCGGCAAGCGCGATCTTGGCCACAACATCAATTTTTTCATGAATGTGCCGGTCACCCGCGACGGTGGGCTGACATTCGCCGACGGCTTGAGCGGCCCCGGACAGTACGTGGAGATGCGTGCCGGCATGGACATCATCGTGCTGATTTCCAACTGTCCGCAGTTGAACAATCCGTGCAACGCCTATAATCCGACTCCTCTCGAGGTTCTGATTTGGAACTTCGATGTTCGATAAGGTCCTGATCGCCAATCGGGGCGAGATTGCGGTGCGCATTCTGCGCACGCTGCGCCGCCTCGGCGTGCGTTCGGTGGCGGTCTACTCGGATGCCGACCGCCATTCGCCGCATGTGCTCGGGGCGGATGAGTCGATTGCGTTGGGGTCCGGTCCCGCGGCGGATACCTACCTGCGACAGGATAAATTGCTGCGCGCAGCGGCGAGCAGCGGCGCGCAGGCGGTGCATCCCGGCTATGGCTTCTTGAGCGAAAATGCCGCTTTCGCGCAGGCCTGCGCCGACGCGGGCATCGTATTCATCGGACCGACGCCGCTGCAAATACGCGATTTTGGCTTAAAACACCTGGCCCGCGAACTGGCGGCACGCAGCGGCGTGCAACTGCTGCCCGGGAGCGGATTGCTGGAGTCGGTCGAAGCGGCGCGCGTGGCTGCCGAGCGCATCGGTTACCCCGTGATGCTCAAGAGCACGGCGGGCGGCGGCGGCATCGGCATGCAACTGATTCGCCAAGCAGCGGATCTTGCCAACGCTTACGAGGCGGTTGCGCGCTTGGCCACCAAGAATTTCAACAGCGGCGGTGTGTTCTTGGAGAAATACATCGAGCGTGCCCGGCATATCGAAGTGCAGATTTTTGGCGATGGAGCAGGCGAGGTCGTTGCATTGGGCGAACGGGATTGTTCCACCCAACGCCGCAATCAGAAAATCATTGAGGAAACGCCGGCGCCAGGGTTGTCCGACGCGAGCCGCGCGCAGATGTTCACGGCGGCAATGCGGCTCGGCAAGGCGGTGAATTACCAATCGGCCGGCACGGTGGAATTCGTCTACGACGTGGCGACGCGAGAATTTTATTTCCTCGAGGTCAACACGCGCTTGCAAGTGGAACATTGCGTGACGGAGGAGGTCACCGGCATCGATCTGGTCGAATGGATGATCAGACAGGCGGCGCGGGAGCCGCTGCCCCTCACAGCACCCCAGCCTCGGGGTGCGTCCATGGAAGTACGGGTCTACGCCGAGGATCCGGCGCGGGGTTTCCGTCCCTCATCGGGCCTGATCACCGAAGCGCAGTTCGCGCCGCAAGCCCGCAACGAATCCTGGGTGGAGTCGGGCACGGAAGTCTCGCCGCTGTACGATCCGCTGTTGGCGAAGATCGTCACGGTGGGCAAGGACCGCGCCGAAGCGCTGATCAAGATGCGCCAGGCCTTGGCCGCGACAACCTTGGCGGGCATCGAAACCAACCTCGATTATCTCAAGCAACTGGTGGGAGGCGAGCTTTTTTCGAGCGGCGGCATGACGACGCGTGCCTTGGAAAACTTTCAGTACGCGCCGCGCACGGTCGAAGTCTTGGCCGGCGGCACTCAAACCACGATTCAGGATTTTCCCGGACGCGTCGGGTATTGGAACGTGGGTGTGCCGCCTTCGGGCCCCATGGATGATCTCTCATTCCGCCTGGGAAATCGGGCGCTCGGCAACCCGCCGACTGCGGCGGCGCTGGAGATGACGATCGCGGGACCGACGCTGAAGTTCAACAGCGATGTCTGGATATGTCTGACCGGTGCCAAGATGTCGGTCGATGTGGACGGCGCCGAACCGCCGTTTTGGACGCCCTTTCAAATGCACGGCGGCCAGACTTTGCGCCTCGGCAACATTCAAGGCGACGGCTGCCGCACCTATCTGTGCATCCAGCACGGATTTGAGGTGCCTCACTATCTGGGCAGCCGTTCGACCTTCACCCTGGGAAAATTTGGCGGACACGGAGGCAGAGCGCTGTTGGTCGGCGATGTCTTGCACCTGGCGCGGGCTCCCATCGACAAAGCCGCTGCACCCGAACGAAGAACACCCATTCCGCCGTCGCTGCGACCCGATATGCAATCTTCCTGGGAGATCGGAGTGCTGGAGGGTCCGCATGCGGCACCGGATTTTTTTACGACGCAGGATATGGAAGTCTTCTTCGACGGCACGTGGGAGGTGCACTACAACTCGAGCCGTACGGGCGTGCGGCTGATTGGCGCCAAACCCACCTGGGCGCGCAGCGACGGCGGCGAGGCGGGCCTGCATCCTTCCAACATTCACGACAATGCGTACGCGATCGGGGCGGTGGACTTCACCGGCGACATGCCGGTCATTCTGGGGCCCGATGGTCCCTCGCTGGGCGGGTTTGTATGCCCCGTGACTGTGGTCAAGGCCGAGCTGTGGAAGTTGGGTCAATTGCGTCCCAACAATCGCGTGCAATTCCGGCGCATGACGCCGGATCAGGCGGCTCGCGCCGAGGCGGACCAGACATGGCGACTCGACACGCTGCGAGAGCCGCCGGCCGCAGCAGCGGCGCGGGATAGAAAAATCACGACCGCGGGCAACGGGCCGGACGCTGCCATCGTGGCTCGATTGGCGCCCCGCGATTCCCGGCCCGCCGTGGTATATCGACGCGCGGGTGACCGCTACATGCTGGTGGAGTACGGGCCGCTGGTACTGGATCTGGAATTGCGTCTGCGGGTTCACGCGCTGATGACCTGGCTCAATACGGTCAAGCCCGAGGGCATCATTGAGCTGACACCCGGCATCCGCTCGCTGCAGGTGCATTACGACAGCCGCGTGCTGCCCCTGGATTCTTTGCTGGATTTGCTGGTCGGGGGCGAGGAGGCGCTGGCAGCGATCGACGCCATGGAAATTGCGACACGCGTGGTTCGACTGCCCCTGTCATGGGACGATTCCGCGACTCAACTGGCGATCGAGAAATACATGCAATCGGTGCGCGCCGATGCGCCATGGTGTCCCAGCAATATCGAGTTCATCCGCCGGATCAACGGTTTGGACAGCGTCGAGCAAGTCAAACAAATCGTCTACGATGCCAGCTATCTGGTGATGGGCTTAGGGGATGTTTACCTCGGCGCTCCGGTTTGCACGCCGTTGGATCCGCGCCATCGATTGGTGACCACCAAGTACAACCCCGCGCGCACCTGGACACCGGAAAATGCCGTCGGCATTGGCGGAGCTTATTTGTGCGTCTACGGAATGGAAGGGCCGGGCGGCTATCAATTCGTGGGGCGCACCTGCCAGATGTGGAACACCTATCGCGTCAGTGCGGAGTTCACCAACGATGAACCATGGCTGCTGCGGTTTTTCGATCAGGTTCGCTTCTACCCGGTGAGCAACGCGGAACTATCGGAATTCCGCCGCGATTTTTTATTCGGCCAGGTGGGCTTGGATATCCGTGATGAAGTATTCAAGCTGCAGGATTACCGGACCTTTCTGCAGGTCAACGCCGACAGCATCGCGGCTGCCAAGGCGCGGCAGCAGGGTGCTTTCGAAGCAGAACGCCGGCGTTGGGAGGCCACGGGTCAGATCGGCTACACCGCCGAGTTGCCGCCGGCAAGCGAGGAAACGGCCGACGATGTGCTCGAGCTCGGGCACGTGGCCGTGGTCAGTCCGGTGTCCGGCAGTGTGTGGAAAGTTGCATCGGCCATCGGTCAGATCGTCAAAGCCGGAGAAGTTCTGGTGTTGGTCGAATCGATGAAGATGGAATTGCCGGTCACGGCACCCCTGGACGGGGTCATCACACAGCTGCGCTGCGCGGAAGGGCGCGCCGTACAAGTGGCGCAGATTCTATTGATCATTCGGGCCTGTGATACGCGTGCGGTCGCTTGACCGCGCAATGGGGAGACTAGCAATGACTCAGTTCAGGAAGATCCTGTCGACGGCGCTTGCGGTGCTGATCGTGCCGCTGCTGCTGCTGCGAGCGGGCGCCGCCGACGCGGCGGACCGCACCAGCTTCAACGTGGCATGGAGCATCTACGTGGGTTGGATGCCTTGGGACTACGCGGACCAGAGTGGGATCTTGAAAAAATGGGCTTCCAAGTACGGCATCAAGATCAAACTGACCCAGGTCAACGACTATGTCGAGTCGATCAATCAGTATACCGCCGGCACCTTCGATGCCTGCGTCATGACCAACATGGACATGCTCACGATTCCGGCAGCCGGCGGCGTCGATTCCACCGCGCTCATCGTCGGGGATTTCTCCAACGGCAATGATGGCGTGGTACTGAAGGGCAAGGGCAAGAAGCTCGAGGACATCCGCGGTCAAAAGGTCAATCTGGTGGAGCTGTCGGTATCGCATTACCTGCTGGTGCGCGGCTTGACCAGCGTTGGGATGCGCGAACGCGACTTGAAAATCATCAACACTTCGGATGCCGACATCGTCGCCGCCTTTGCCACGCCTGCCAGCACGGCAGTCGTCACCTGGAAGCCTCAATTGAGCACGGTCCTGGCTGCCCCCGATGCCCAACTGGTGTTTGATTCCAGCAAGATCCCCGGCGAGATCATCGATCTCATGGTGGTCAACAGCGCAACGCTCAAGGCTAATCCGAATCTCGGCAAAGCGCTGGTGGGTGCATGGTATGAAACTCTGGCGCTGATGCTCAAGAATGATGCGGCGGGCAGGGCGGCGCAAGCTTCCATGGCGAAGGCGTCTGGAACGGATTTGGCCGGTTTCACCAGCCAGCTGGCCACCACGCGATTGTTCGGAACGCCCCAGGAAGCGTATGAATTCATCAATGGCGATGGCATCGTGAAGACCATGGATCTGGTGCGCCGATTTTCCTTTGATCATGGCATCTTGGGGCAAGCCGCAACGTCGGTGGATGCGGTCGGCATCCAGTTTCCGGCAGGGAAATACCTGGGCGATGCGAAAAATCCCAAGATGCGTTTCGATGCCACGTTCACCAAGATGGCGATCGACGGAACGCTGTGAGCGCTTAAATCCATGCGCCGTCTCATCAATCAAAGGCCCGGCAGAGGCGGCGGCGTCATGCTCAGCCTCCTGCCTTTCCTGTTGTTGACTTGTGCTTATCTGTATTACTCGCATGTCCGGCTGATCGAGAATCCCGGCGACAAGCTGCTGCCGCCGCCTGCCGTCATCGCAGCAACCGTACATCGCTATGCGTTCGAGGAAGATGAACGCAGCGGCGATTACCTGTGGTGGACCGACAGCCGGGCCAGCATGACCCGCCTGCTCATGGCGCTCGGAATCAGCGCCTGCATCGGACTGATCCTGGGAGTCGCGATTGGAGTATTGCCTTACCTGCGCGCGGCTCTCGCTCCTTTCGTCGCCGCCCTGTCGTTGATTCCACCGCTCGCGGTACTGCCGATTTTGTTCATCGTGGCAGGCCTCGGCGAGCTGGCCAAGGTAACGTTGATCGTGATCGGTGTCGCACCCGTCATCGTGCGTGATCTGTCGCTGCGCGCCGGCGAGCTGCCGAACGAGCAAATCATCAAGGCGCAAACCCTCGGAGCATCGACCTGGCAATTGGTGATTCGCGTGGTGCTGCCGCAATTGTGGCCGCGGCTGATCGATGCCTTGCGTCTGTCGTTGGGATCCGCATGGCTGTTTCTGATTGCCGCCGAGGCCATCGCATCCACCGAAGGCCTGGGCTATCGGATATTTCTGGTGCGTCGATATCTGGCCATGGACGTGATTCTCCCTTATGTTGCGTGGATCACCCTGCTGGCATTTTCCATGGACTGGCTGCTGAAGACGCTGCGCTCGCGCGCATTTCCCTGGGCCGACGCGCAATGACCGAGGTTACCGTCAAACACCTGTGGAAGGAGTACGGCAATCAGGTGGTGCTGGAAAATGTGAACTTGCGGATTGCCGATCACGAGTTCGTCACCATCGTGGGTGCATCGGGTTGCGGCAAGACCACTTTTCTCAAAATGCTGCTGGGTGTGGAATCGCCGAGCCGCGGTGAGTTTCTGATCGACGGCCAGCCTCTCCCCAACGAGCCGGGCCCGGACCGCGGCATCGTTTTCCAGCGCTATTCATTGTTTCCTCATCTGACGGTGCTGCAGAACTTGCTGCTGGGTCTCGATTTGCGCGGCGCGCCGTTATCCGGAAAGCTGTACGGCGCACGCCGACGGCGCGCCCTGGAGAAAGCGCTGCCGCTGCTCGAAGCCGTTGGATTGCATGCGGCCGCCGATAAGTATCCGTCGCAGCTATCGGGCGGAATGCAGCAACGCCTGTCCATCGCTCAATCGGTCATCTGCGAACCTAAGATACTGTTGCTGGATGAACCTTTCGGCGCGCTCGATCCCGGCATCACCGCAGACATGCACGCATTGATTCTCAAATTGTGGAATGAGCACAAGATGACCATCTTCATGGTGACTCATGACTTGAAAGAGAGCTTCGAGTTGGGCACCCGTTTATTGGTTTTCGACAAAGTGCGCTTGGACCCCCAGGCGCCCGAGGCATTCGGCGCCACGATTACTTTCAACATTCCGCTGAAGGGTCACCGAGCCTAGCAATGAAAAAGGGGTGTGCCTCGGATCGCGAAGCACACCCCTTGACTGCCTCAAGGCTTAGTTCAATGAACCGCTGCCCGTCGCGGTCACTGAGTTCATGCCCTTGCTGTGTTCGGCATCGAGCGTGCCGTTTCCCGTGGCGCTATGGCTGCCGGCATTGATCGTTTGATCACCACTGGCGGTCAAGCTCGCGGTGCGACCCGCCGAGTTCGTCGGGGCAGAAGCCGCGCTGCTCGCCGGTGCAGTGCTCGCCGGTGCAGTGCTGTTCGCAGTCGACGGGCTCTTGCTCGGCATGCTGGGCGAGGTCTTCGCAGGCGCTGCGGAAGTCGAAGCCGCCGCGGGGGTGGCCGCCGCCGCGGGGGTCGCAGCCGCTGCGGGCATCGAAGACGCGGTGGACGTCGCGGACATGCTGCTGGTGGCGGTATTCAGTGCGCCGGAACCCGCGGCGTTGAGCGAATTACCGCCAGCCGTCAGGGAGCCAGTGAGATTGCCCTGAGTGTTTGCGGCCACCGACTGTGTGTCGGCCACGGTGGTCTGCGCAGTCGACTTCGCGGTGTCCACGGCACTACCCGCGGTTGTCTTGGTCGTATCCACGGCACCCTGTGCCGTGTCCTTGGCCGCCGCAACCGCCGGCTTGACCTTGACCGGTGACTTGGGGGCATTCAACTGCCCTTGCGTGTCGAAGCTGCCCATTCCGCTGATACTGCGTCCGCCCATTCCAGACAGACCGCCGGCGAGACCGCCGCCGAATCCGCCGCCCAGTCCGCCGCCTAAGATCCCGGCATAGACCGGTGAAGACAAGGCGAGAACCGAAGCCAGCGAAACGCCCGCAATAATATGTTTACTGTTCATGTCGTAACTCCTGTTGTGGCCCTGGGATATCCGTGGCCTTCAGCTAGGGATACGATTCAGCGGGTCGATTTCTTCCATTCCTCAGTGATGCGTCAAGGGACCGGGATCCGCGCGAAACTCTTCGCCCACCAGCCCAAAGCCATATGTCACATCACGGCCCACGGGTCCGAGATCGATGGCGCGTTGTTCCAGCCGCTGCACCGCGATGGCGACCTGCGCAGCATCGGGCGCGCTCATATCTTCGGCAATCAGCCCCGCGACGATGGGCGCCGCAAACGACGTGCCGCGCACGGCGGCATAGTCGTGATTGACGCCGGCGGCCGCGGTGTCGGCGCCGATGGCGGCGAACATCACTTGCGGACCGCGCGCCGCTTCGATCAGCACTTTGCGGTGCGCATCCACGGCAGTGACGCCAATCACACTGGGATACGAAGCCGGATACAGCGGCGCCGCTGCGGGACCGTCGTTGCCCACCGCCGCCACGATCACGAATCCGCCGGCGATGAGTCGGGCGATCGCCGCTTGCAACATGGCGTTCGTGGGTCCGACCAGACTGACATTGATGACGGGCACGCGCTCTTGCGCGAGCCAGGCAAAGGCCCCGAGCAGCGCATCCACGGCGCCGCCGGTGGCCATGCCGCAATAGATGTCGGCGCTGTACAGGTCAGCCGCCGGTTGGACGCCGTGAAACACCTCCGACTGGCCGATCAGAATGGACGCTACGGCGGTTCCATGCGCCGCGGGCACGCGTTTACCCGCGCAGCCCCAGCGGTGAATCTGCGCGCCGGCGAAGGCCGGATGAGTGTCATCCACGCCGCTGTCGACCAATCCGACGCGCACGGTTTTTGATGGGTCCACGCGTTGGGCTGACTGTGCCTGTGACTGCGACTGCGTTGCAGGGTCAGCCTCTGATCGGATCGCCCCGCTGCCCAGGTAGATGTGGTTATAGTCGTAGGTCCCTTCAGGATCCGCTTCGCGCAATTCGCGCAGCGCCTTCTTGGTCGTCAGCCGTTTGGGCGCAGCGAGGACCACAACGCGCAAGCCCAGCGCCTCGAGGTGTTCTTGCCGTGCGATGCTGTAGCCTGCGGCGAGCGCCCGGTCCATGGCGGCCTCGTTGGGATCGAGCACCAAGATCTCGCTGCGCACAATGGGTTGTCCATTCGGATCGAGTTCCACCTGAGCAGGGTTTGCCCGTACCAGCTGCGCGATTGCCAAGGACCGCAAATCGCTGAGACGCTGCAGGGTACGCGACTCGGTTTGATCGAGGAGCTGGGTGGTATTCTGCAGTGCCTGAGTGGGTAGCGCGATAGGCAGCGCCGGCAAACGAATCTGCGCGTCCGCCTGCGGTGTATTCAGCCCTATCATCAATGCCAGCGCCAGCGCGCAGCGGGTCTCAATTCGCATAATCTATTCTCGCGTACAATGCAGGGAAGAAACATCACCTCGCGACCGTCTACTGTATGAATACGAGCGAGACGTCACAAAACATCCATGATGAAATCGTGCTGCTGCTGCCGAGATTGCGCCGCTTTGCCCGCAACCTGGTGCGCAATCCTCACGATGCCGATGATGTGGTACAGGTGGCGGTGGAACGCGCTTTGCAGCGCTCGGCGCAATGGCGCCGCGATGCGCGGCTCGATAGCTGGATGTTCAAGATTGTGCGTAATGCCTGGATCGACGAGGTACGCGCGCGCGGCCGCCGAGACAAGCTGTTTCTGGCGGAGGAAACGGGCGAGAACGTGGGAACCGAGCCGATTGAGAGTGAGATCACGAATATGTCAGTACAAGCAGCGATGCAAAGACTCCCGGAAGAGCAGCGGACCGCGATTAGCTTGGTGCTGATCGAGGGATTGCCGTACAAGGAGGCGGCGGACGTGCTCGAGGTTCCAATCGGTACATTGACCAGCAGATTGGCGCGCGGGCGCGAGGCCTTGCAGGCGCTGCTTGGGAACTGAGGATGAGTAATCATGAGCATACCTGATGAAACATTGATGGCGTTTGCCGACGGCGAACTGGATCCCGCAGCGCGCGCGCAGGTGGAGTTGGCGTTGCTGGAGGATCCGAGCCTGGCGCAACGCGTCGCGCGGCACGTGGCCTTGCGCCAGCGGGTGCGCAGTGCCTACGCGTCGGAGTTGACCGAGCCGGTGCCGCAGCGCTTGCTCGACGCTGCGAGATCTCAAGCGGGACGGACCAACAACGTGGTGAATTTGCAGGCCGCCCGCGACGCCAAGGCGCGCGATGCCGCGGCTTCGAAAACCGCTGCTTACGGATGGCGCCCGGCGGCTGCCATTGCAGCCAGCCTGGTGATTGGATTCGGCTTGGGTTATTGGGATCTGTATCGCGATCAAACAGCGACCCCGCTGGCGCGCGGCGCGGACGGCGCACTGAGCGCGCGCGGCGCATTGGCCAAAGCCTTGTCCACGCAATTGGCGGCAAGCCAAAGCGCCTCATCCGAGGTGCATATCGGCGTGAGTTTTCTCGCCAAGAATGGCGAATATTGCCGTACTTTTTCTTTGAACGGGCCGGTCAGTCCGTCGGGACTCGCGTGCCGTCATGGCGAGCAGTGGCGCATCGAAAGTTTGGGTCAATCGAGCGACGCGCCGAGTCAAGGGTTTCGAACCGCGGGAACGGATTTGTCGCCGCAAACCCTGCGCGCCATCGAAGAGCGAATCGACGGCGAGACACTGGATGCAGCCGCGGAAGATCAGGCACTGCATAAAAATTGGCGCAAGTAAGCGAGTCTTGACCATGGCTTTGGATCGGAAGCTGGACACCGCCAGTCTCATCGCGCTGTTCAGTATTTTTCTCGGTTGGTTTTTCATCGACACATTGGCAGTCACCTTGGGTTCGCTGCGTCATGGCGTGAAGTTTGTGGATCTGCCGGTGGTGATCATCGAACCCGCACGAATGTTTCTGGGGATCGATCGGACGATGCGTACCTATCTGTTTGGCACGCTTTGCCTGTTATGTCTGCTGCTTCCCTGGTCGGTGTATCTGCGGACCGATCGGTGGGTGTGGTTCGCACATGCTGCGCCGTTGACGCTGATGCTGGTGTGCGCAGTCCTGCTATATGCGAAAACGGCGGGAGAATTCCTGCCTGCGCCAAGCGATCCTAACTCTCTCGGCGGAAACCTGGTTCGCTTGACCAACGGTCTGGTCCATCGCGGCGGCGGCGTGGTCGCGAGGCACATTGTCGTCGGTGTGGGCGGATACCTCGCCTTCTTGGGCAGTGTGGTGCTGGCTCTCGCCGGTCTGCGTGGATACCTTCGGCAGAAGCCGCATGCGACCTGAAGAATACCTGACGTTGGACGGCTGCGGCATCGCACAACTCGTTCGACGCGGCGAGGTGACTGCCAGCGAGGTCATCGAGGCGGCGATCGAGCGCATCGATGCGCTCAATCCGCGGCTCAATGCCGTCGTCGAACGGGCCGACGCAATGGGGCGCTCCGCCGCGGGCTCGACCGATCGAGAGCGCCCCTTCGCCGGGGTTCCGTTCCTGGCCAAGGACATGAACATCGAGGTGGCGGGGCTGCATCTGACCTCGTCGTGTCGCTGGTTGGCGCAGTTGCCGGCGGCCACGATGGATGCGCCACTGGCGGCTCGCTGGCGTGCGGCGGGGCTGTGCATCTTGGGCAGGACCAACACACCCGAATTCGCCGGTGAGTTTGTCACCGAGCCGACCTGGCGGGGGCCCACCGCAAACCCCTGGGATGTCGCGCGAAGCCCGGGAGGCTCGAGCGGCGGGGCCGCGGCGGCTGTGGCAGCAGGCATGGTACCCATCGCGCATGCGACCGATTCCGGGGGATCCATCCGGGTCCCGGCAGCGGCCTGCGGACTGGTTGGTCTGAAACCCAGCCGCGGCTTTGTTCCGGTGGGTCCTCAACACGATGAACTGGCGGGCGGTTTGGACTGCGAGCATGTGCTCTCGCGCAGTGTGCGCGATTCGGCCTTGATGCTCGATGTGACACGCGGTGCAGAGTTCGCCTCGCGTTATCCGGCAGTCACTCCCGAACGCGACTTCGCGAGCCAGGTCGAGGAACGCCTCGCACCTTTGCGCATTGGCGTGGCCTTGCGCGCGCCGGGCGGCAGCTTGCCCGATGAGGAAATCGGAGCCGCGGTGGAAGAGGTTGCCGCGCTGCTCGCCAAGGCCGGCCACAGGCTCAGCCAGTTTCAATATCCCGACTCTGCCGGCCATGTCGCCCCGCCGGCCGCCGTGATTTGGATGACGGCCACGGCGGAGGAGATCGATTATCGTCAACGCCAAGTTGGCCGTCCTCCGCAGCCGCAGGAATTGGAGGCGCTCAGTTGGGCGTGCGTGGAGATGGGCAAGCGTTCGGCGCTCGACTATGAACGCGCCCGACGCGCGCTCACGCAGGCGACTTATGACATGGCGGAGGCTTCAAGGGAACTCGATGTGTTGTTGCTGCCTACGACCGCACAATGCGCGGTGCCCACCGGCAGCATCGATGGGCGCACCAGCCGCTTTACGCTGCAACGGTGGAACGAGGATTCGTATCGGTACGCGCCTTACACGGAACTGTTCAATGTTACCGGCCAACCCGCCGTATCGCTGCCGCTGGCCGAGTCGCGTGCGGGGCTGCCCATCGGCATACAGTTCGCCGCACCCTTGGGTGCAGACGGTCGGCTGTTGACGCTGGCCGGATGGCTGGAGCGCGAACTGCCTTGGGCCGATCGATTGGCGCAGCTGCGAAAGCGACTGTTGTAGGACGGCGGGTCAGGCGTCTACTGGGCGAGATGCAAGCGGTGCATCCTCTGCGAGGCTTCGCTTTGCAAAGACTCCAGCACTCCCAGCATGGGCTCGGGCATGTGTACCAGGTAGCCTTGCACATGATCGACCTGCAGTTCACGTAATCGCAGTGCGATGGGAGCGGATTCTACACACTCGGCAACGCACTCTATTCCCAGCGATTGGCACAGCTGCACGATGGTTTTCACCACCACATCGGAGCGATTGTTGGATAGCAGATCGCGGGTGAAGCTGCCGTCGATTTTCACGCAAGTGACCGGCAGGCTCTTGAGGTAGGAGAGGGAGTTCACGCCGGTGCCAAAGTCATCGAGCGCAAATCCGCAGCCGTATTGGCGCAGCTTGCGAATCAATCGCTCGGCGCGAGCGAGGTTGGAGATGGCGGCCATCTCGGTGATCTCGAAGCGCACCAGAGCCGGGGCCACCATGGATTCCACCAGCCAGCGTTCGATCGCCTCGATGAACACCTCATCCTGGATCGATTGGCCCGAGATATTGATGGCCACATTGATGCGGGAATCCAGCAAGGTACCGCGGAAGGGCCTGATTTCCCGCAGCGCTTTGGAAATGACCCAGTGATCGATCGCTTGGAGCATTTGATAGCGCTGCGCGCTGGGCAGGAATTCTCCCGGCGGTACGATGCGGCCGTTTTCGCTGACCATTCGAATCAGGCATTCGATACCGCTTACCTGCGAATGATCTCTCGCCGACACGATTCTCTGCGCGTAGAGGCAGAAGCGGCTTTCCACCAACGCGCTGCGCAGGTTGGCGACCTCGAACACATCGGTCCGCCGGCGCATCATGCTGTCGTCGATATCCAAATAGACTTCGACGCGGTTGCCGCCATGGTCCTTGGCGCTCTTGCAAGCCATTTGTGCATTCGCCAAAGGGCCGTTGATTCCGCCCTCCACGGAGTAAATGCGCACCACGCCGGCGCGCATGGAGAGGGACACGCGTGAAGCCTCCGGCCCCACCGAATCGCGCGACGCCAGGCTGATCACATTCTTCGCGCGGGCACAGGCTTTTTCCGTGTCATGATTCGGCAGCAGCACGATGAAGCTATCACCGCCGATGCGGCAGGCAATCGCATCGTCGGGCAGAGCGGGCGGCCGCAGCAGGTCGGCCACGCGCACGATGGCTTCATCCCCGGCGTCGAAGCCCAGGGTATCGTTGATCACATGCAAGCGGTCGATGTCGAAGTACACCAGGCAGTGCTCGCTGTCCTTGGGCAGGGTCGCCAACAAGCGCTGCACATCCTGTCCAAAGGCATTGCGGGTGAGCAGCCCGGTCGCCAGGTCGTACTGGCTTTCCAGGAGCGTGCCGATCTGATGTCCGATGTGGCGGCCGAGAAACATTTGCCGGCGTCCAAAATTCGGTTTGCTGGCCTGCTTCAAGAAGGCGATGAAGCCGAGGGTCTTGTCTTTGTGCGGCTGGATCGGTACCACCAGCAGCTTGAATGGCGGCATATTGGCGCTGCCGGAGACTTTGTTCGCCAATAGCGGCTGCTTGCGGCGCTGGATGAAGTTCATGAAATAGGGGCGGCTGCGTTCGAAGGCGCCCGGCGCTTGAATCTCGATGTTGACCAGCGATTCGTAGGTCAAATCGATGCCGTGTTCCGGCACCACCACCGCCCCGAAACAACATTTCATGCGTTCCACGGCGGCCCCCATCAGCTGGCTGATGGCCCGCGGATCGTTGGAATTCGAGTGCAAATTCTCCGTGATAGCGAACAGCCATTCGAGCTCTTCGGTCCTCTCGGAAAGCGTCGCCGACTTCATGGCCTTGCGACTCAGCTGATTGAGTTCTCGGCACATGCAGTCGAGCAGCGGCGCCGCGGAGCCCACGGTGTCGTTGAGAATGCGCCGATCCGATCGGCCGGCCTGGGATGGCAGCTGCGCGAGAAGCACTGCGATGGGCTTGGCATCGAGCACCACCGGCAATGCCACGGCCAAGGAAGAATCGGCCAACTGAGCCAGTTTGGGCTCTATGCTGCCGCCGGGGATGATCTCTTGCAGCAGTTTCCCGAGCACACCGTCGTGGTGGCGCGCGTCGCCATGCGACCATTCGAGGTCGCCGCCTGAGTCGTACAACGCGAGGCACACTGCCGAGGGCAGAAGACTTCTTGCCAGATCGCCATACGAAGCGAATAAAGCTTCGGTGGTCGATCGGATCTTGGCGCTGCCCGATGATTCCACTGCTACCTCGTTGGTCGTGCTCAATCCTATAGAGCGATCCGGGCCTCTCCGTGGGAGATGGATCACGGATCATTTGCACCGCGATACAGCAAACGATGTTTGCCGCCGGATGGCGGCGCGGCATGAAACTTAGTGACGAGCGTCGCAGTTCGAGATCTTCGCCGTTCAATGCATTTGACGATCGCGATTGCGCGATGTGTTCAAGAACGAGACGCATTGGAAGTTCGCATCTCGCGATACTGCGAGAACCAAAAAAATCGCGCTCAACCGTCAATAAACCGTCGCTGGTTTTTCTGCGTCGGCATGTTCAATGTTTGACCCAGCGCGCCGCTTAAGCTGAACGCGAGCACGTGAACGTCACAGGAACATAATTCGGAGAGGCACATGGGGCAAGAACTGAACGAACTGATCGACGGCCGGGAAATAGACATAAAGTGTTGGCAGTGCGGCTGGACAGAACCGCGCACACTGGCATGGTTGAGCGAGCAGCGCCACATGAACTGTCCCGGATGCAGCAGTGTGATCGTCCTCGACAGCAGCGAAGTGCGGCGCGAGATTGCCCGGCAGCGACGCCAGTTGTCGGCATTGCACGGCCAGATGGTGAATCTGCTGGAATCGGCCAGCAAGACCGCTCGCCGCGCGCAGTTGCCGCCGCGCATGACGGCGCTTGCGCCCAAGAGCGAGCTGGCGCTGGCGCGGAGCCACCCGAATACATTGATTCCCTCGATGCGACCCGCCGCCGCAGCACGCCGCTTTCCGCGCTGACGCTAGCGCGAAGCGGCTTTTTTCTGCTTGCGGCGTGCGCTGAGAATGGCCTCGGTGTAGCCGTTGGGCTCCTCGCGGCCTTTGAAGATCAGGTCGCTGGCCGCTGCAAAGGCGATGTTGTGGTCCGGATCTGGGCTCATCGCTTGGTAACCGGGGTCGCCAGCGTTTTGCTTGTCGACGACTTGGGCCATTTTCAACAGCGCGTCCTTCACCTGTTGGGGCGAGCAGACCTTATGGTGCAGCCAGTTGGCCACGTGCTGGCTGGAGATGCGCAGCGTGGCACGATCCTCCATCAGCGCCGTGTCGTAATAGTCCGGCACTTTCGAGCAGCCGACCCCCGCGTCGATCCAGCGCACCACATAGCCTAAGATGCTCTGGGCGTTGTTGTTGATTTCCTCCTCGATATCCTCGGCGCTCCACTGCGGGTCGGAGACGAGTGGGGGGGTCAGGATCTCGTCCAAGGACGCGCGCGGCCGCTTCGACAACTGTTCCTGAACCTGCGCAACGTTGACCTGATGGTAATGCAGGGCGTGCAGCGTGGCTGCCGTGGGGGAGGGCACCCAGGCGGTGTTGGCGCCAGCCTGCGGATGGAGGATCTTGGATTTGAGCATGTCGGCCATCAAATCCGGCATCGCCCACATGCCTTTGCCGATCTGCGCGCGTCCGCGCAGACCGCACAGCAAACCGATGTCGACGTTCTGACGTTCGTAGGCATCGAGCCACACGGCTTTTTTCAGTTCGCTCTTGCGCGGCGTGATGCCGGCCTCCATGGAGGTATGAATCTCATCGCCGGTGCGATCCAGAAATCCGGTATTGATGAACACCACGCGATTGCGCGCCGCGCGGATGCACTCCAGCAGATTGACAGTGGTTCGCCGCTCCTCGTCCATGATGCCGATCTTCAACGTGTTCTTTGCCATGCCGAGCAGTTCTTCGACGGCGGTAAACAACTCCTCGGAGAACGCAACTTCCTCCGGACCATGCATTTTCGGCTTGACGATGTAGATCGAACCCGCGCGCGAATTGCGCTTGGCACTCGGTCCCTTGAGATCGTGCAAGCCGATCAGCGCCGTGACCGCAGCATCGATGAAGGTTTCCGGGACCGGCGCACCGTCCAAAGTCACCATGTCCGACATCATGTGGTGCGCGACATTGCGAACCAGCATGAGGCTGCGCCCGGGCAACACCAGTTCCTTGCCGTCTGGCGTCCGGTATTGCCGATCCGCGTTCAAGCGGCGCACCAGCGCACTGCCGCCTTTGTCGAGCCGAGCCTCCAAGCTGCCTTTCATCAAGCCGAGCCAATTGCGATAGACGTTCAGCTTGTCCGCCGTATCGACGGCGGCGACCGAGTCCTCGCAATCCTGGATGGTGGTGATGGCCGACTCCAGCACCACATCGCTCACGCCTGCGGGGTCATCACGGCCGATGTAGTGGGTCTTATCCAGATGTACCTCGACATGCAGGCCGTGGTGTTGCAGCAGCAGAACCGTAGGCGATGCACTGTCGCCTTGGAAACCGCGAAACGCTGCCGCGTTCTTCAGCGCCGCCGCCGAACCGTCCTTGAGTTGCACGTTCAAGCCGCCAGAAGCGGGGCGGTAACTCAAGGCGTCGCTGTGCGAGCCTTGGGTGAGCGGAAAATGAGCGTCGAGGAAATCTCTGGCAAACTGGATGACCTTGGCGCCGCGCTGTGGATTGTATTTTGCGCCGCGCGGAGCATCCGCAAACGGTATCGCGTCGGTGCCGTAGAGAGCGTCGTACAAGCTTCCCCAGCGCGCGTTCGCTGCATTGAGCGCGTAGCGCGCGTTGCTCACCGGAACGACCAGTTGCGGTCCTGCCAGCTGTGCGATTTCGGCATCGACGTTGTCGGTGCCAATCAAGAACGGTTCTTTTTCGGCCACCAGGTAGCCGATGTCGCGCAGAAAGGTCGTGTACTTGGCGCGATCAAATCCG
>Ga0116227_10008914_pt1 | contig 18541 bp, 12 predicted proteins | sample S1TSphgellanicum_FD_89693 | JGI IMG/M metagenome (GOLD analysis project Ga0116227, IMG submission 89693) | Host-associated microbial communities from peat moss isolated from Minnesota, USA - S1T2_Fb - Sphagnum magellanicum MG | ecosystem: Host-associated > Plants > Peat moss > Unclassified... | reverse complement strand
GGTTGTTTTTTTTGAGGTGGTATTTGTGGTAATTTTGTAGAAAAAAGTTATAAAAAAGGAAAAAAAAAGAAGGGGGGGGGGGGGGGGGGGTAATGTTAACGATAGACCTATGCTATCACTCTAGGACATAATGGGTAGATGTGAATTGTCGTTGTAGTATTAAGTGTTGATGTGGTCAAATGTGTGTTGCCCCCATAGGGCAAAAGGAGGTTGAGTTGATTACGACTGAATAGAAGACGAATTGAATTAGTTTTCATGGTGGGGAAATTAGGAATGACCAATGAATTTTTTAAAAATTTGGAGCATTACTTGAAATATTGAAATTGATGTTTGTGCAATGTTTAAAATTCAAATATGGGTTAAATAAATGCATCCTACTATATTTTCACCTCAAGTGGGGTGGTTTGATACAAAGGAGTTGATATCCATCCTTGGGGTCTTTAAGTGACATAGTTGTGATCAACCGTGATATGTTGATCATATATACTTTACATAGTTAGGCTATTTAACCTAAGTGTTTACTTAGGCTCGCTTAAGTACCTAGATTAGGTGGCTTACCTAGTTATTTAAATTATGTTTTTAGCTTAACCTAGGTAATGACACATGTCAACAATTAATACTATGATTTTTTTTGAAATTACAAATAATATGAATTATTATGTTGCATTATTTTTATAAATATAAATAATTTATATAATATATGTGATTGAAAAAATTACATTAAATCATTTAAATCTAATTGATTTTTAAAATGTTGTTCAATATTTTATATAGTTGTATATGTAGTCACATAATCTTACAATAAGTCAATATATGGATGAAAAATCCATATAGTCGTAAGCAATATGCAACTATTAGTGTGACTCTACATGCTGCATGGAATTTTTTGCAATTGGTCCACTTACCACTTGTCCAAGGTAAGTGCAGGGTTTGCAATCACATGTGTTCATTACGATTAAAGTTTTTTATTTTTTGTAAATTAAGTTGTAATCAGTTATTTCAAAATTTCTTCTAAAGGTTTTCACATTTCAACCACTTGAAAATATTTCATCCTACTTGTAGGTTCTACAATAATTTGTAATTGTTAAATAACCTAGGACAAGAATAAAACATTGATATTGGTAACATTTTGTCATCATTTTGATTTCATTTTCAAATATAAATCTCTTGCATACTAATAAGAGAGATAAAATAATGGGAATAAATGATAATGAAAAATACAAATTTAAGGAATACAACTTTGCTTATGCATTTTTGTGAAGAAACAACTTTTTTTTTTTTTTTTTAAATTTAAATTGTTAGAAATTTGTGTTGCTTATTACATATTTAAAAAATTGAGTACAAAACAATTCATCGTGATAAATTATGTGTTTATAATGAAGGTTGGAAATAGGAATTGTGAATTTTAAAAGTACACATTTTCTAGAGAGATGTAAGCATTAACTTTTGTTGGACACTTATTTAGTAATAAAATGACATATTTGTAACTTCACGCCATAAATAATTTGGAATGCCATTTTTTAAACACATGCTTCAACATTTTATAAAATTGAATGATTTTTTTGCTTACCAACATCATTATGAATTGGTGACCTAGCATGTGTGAATTGATGTCTAATTCCATTTTTTTCACAACAAATGTTAAATTCCATTTGAAACAAATTCTCCTCCACAATTGGTTCAAAATATTTTTGTTTTTTTCCCAATTTCACTTTTGAACTTTTATTGAAACTTTTTAAATTTGTTGAATGTTTGCAAATTTTAATTAATAAAATAGACTGAGGTTTTTGTTGAAGAATCATTAATAAAAGTTTAAAAATACTAATGATGGTTGAAAGATTTTACTTTTAGTAGACCAAAAACATTTGAATGAATGAGCTCCAACTTTGGAGGTCTTGTTATTTGTCCATTTGAATAATACTCAAATAAAGTAGGATAGTTCAAATGGCCAAATTTCCAATGCCACAAACATGAATCATCTTGTTTTTTACAATAAGAACACATGTTGATTATTAGAAATGTTTTTCCTTTGCATGTTTAGTTTGTAAAAGACTACTCCTTTTTCCACAAAATGTAATGCCCACAATCTTCCCTAAAATTTTTTTTACACAATCTAACAATTTTTCCTTTCAAATACTAAGTAATTTTCATCTGAAAATTGTTTAATCAATAATCAGTTCTTGATTAGATTTAGCCCATAAAGAATGCTAGTTTTTATTTCTCCATGCTACATATGTAGTGATGTAAGACTCTTGCCTTTTACAACACGATCCTTTCCACTTGCAACTTACACTTTGGCCTTGCTGCCTATCTCAGTGAGTGCACCTATTTTCCTCTTATTACTTGTGACATGATGAGTAGCACTTGAATTGTAATACTAGTTAGACTTATCAATGTTGTTTCTCATGGTAACTAAAAACACTTCAAATATTTATGTAATTGATTATTCTTTAGAACCTTTATTGTTAATATTGAATTCTTTGCTACTATCTTTTACATTATTCACAAATTTCTTTTTAGAGCTAAAGATATCTTTTCCATCTAGTTTCATCTTTTTGTATTGGTAGTTTCATGTACAAAAAGACCTTCCTTTTTGTAAACAAAACAAAAACCAAACTACAACTTTTTGTTCTTTGATTAATATTTTTCTTGTTTTGATTCAATGTTAATAATGTACTTCTTCATTCCATGAATCAATTTAGTGTTTTTCATCAAGGTGGTTTGCTTAATTGTTCCTACATATTTTTTTCATACATTAACTTGCTTGCAACAAGTTTGTCAAATGATGGTAGATTACCACCAACCACGAGTGAGTGAATCCAATGTTCATAACTAGGAGGTAGCATATTCAACATTGCACGGACTAGTTTATCATCAATTAAGACTTTTTTCACAATAGTCATATTGTTTTTGAACTCAAACTTTTTGATACATTATGTCAAAACATGGTAAATATGATTACATAGGCGACTGGCATTGTAGTCCTTAACCACATATATGACTAACTAGCTATTAATCCATATGGCCTCATGGTATTTATCACTAGTAAAAAAAATGACATAATCGTAAATGCCATTTGTGACTATGTTTTCCACAATTGCAAGAGATTTTCAACAGTCAAAATTTAGTTTTAAAATATAATTGTAATTTTTATTTTGATTATTATTTTTGTTGCCATGTGGTAACCTAGGATGAATTCAAGATTTTATTAACTATTTATAAATTGACATGTGACAATTTAAAATAAAGAAATTATTTTTCCTACCCACTTATACGATGCCACATGGCAATCAACTTTTAGTCAAATAGTATCACTTGGGATTTAGCTTAGGCCACCTAAGCTACAAGCCCTAAGCTAGGTGACTTAGCATACATATTGAAGCATTAAAGGAAATTTGGAAATAAACTATCATTTTAGTTGCAAAAGACAAAATTTTAATCATAACGGACACATGCGATTACAAACTTTATAATTGCCTAAGACAAGTGGCAAAAGATAACAAGTTGCAAAAAACTCCACGTGGCATGTACAGTCACATTAATAATTGCATATCATTTGTGACTACAAGGAATTTTCATCCATTGACTAGTCATAAGATTATGCGACTACAGAGACAACTACATAAAATATTGGACAACATTTTAAAAAAATTAAATTTAAATTGATTAAATATTTTTAAAATCACATTTATTTAAATGTTTTATTATGCAATATCATAATTCATGTTATTGGTAATTTCATAAATTTTCAGCCTATGAGTTGTTGACATGTGTCACTACTTAGGCTATTTTAAATTGATTCTTAAAATACTTTCAATGAAACACACGATTAAAATTTCTTTTTCCAAAAATGTACATTAATTTGAATAAAGTTTTCTAAATTTTGTTACATTGAATTAGTTTTCAATGATTATTCATTGGAATTTTTTTTCAAGCACATGATTTATAAATGAAAATATTTTACAACTAATATTTAATAATAAATAAATAAACAAATAATCTCCCCCATATTAATCTTTCATTTCATTAAAAAAAGTTATATAATGTGATTATAATATATCATAATTTTAGTTAATTCACATATAATTTTTATAAATGGATAATATATCTATCACATTGCAAAAAATAATTAAAAAAATATCAGTTATAATATTTATGATGTATAATTTTTTAATATTTTAAATTGTAATTTAAATCACATTTAGTAATGTTAAATAAATTAATGAATTTGATGGAATTTTAAGTTTTATATTTTTACAAATATAATATATAGAGGGTATCTAAAATTATGGTAAAAGCCTTATGATCAAATAAATGATATATTTCTTAGACATCTTAAATGTCTATTTGATTAAATAATATATCACATTTGATTATGGTTATAATAAGTAGTAATTTTACCAATAAAATTTAATTTATATGTATGATATGTAATTAAATAATCATCATATATAATATTCATGAATAGATCATAACTGAAATACATTTACTAAAATATAATAATTTGTACTGTCAATGGTAACAAATAATACAAAATTCCAATAAATAGTTAGACAAAAGTTGATTATCAAACAAATTATATTGTAATTCCAAAGATGCCACATATGTTTTAATCATCAAAATATAGTAAATGGAAAAATTATTGACCTTAGTTGCCAAAACAATTATGACTAATTGAAAAAACAACAAGGTTTCCATCCAACCAAGGATCCATTCACAATATTGGATGAAAAATGTTCATTTTCATTTTACTTTTCCATCCAAACATGTAATAGTCACAAATTATAGTCGCATTTACAACTTCATTCAATTATATCAACAATGTAGTCACATATGTGACTACAATAATCACATATATGACTACACATTTACAAAATGACATGTAGGACTAATCGAACTATAGTTGTAAAAGTAGTTAATTTGGACACTAATTGCATCTTCAATCATAACTATATGGTTTGAATGGACATGATTTCTTTTAATGAAGCCTAGGGGGATTAAGTTAGGTGACCTAACTTAGGCTAGGCTAACCACCCAACTCCCCTAGGAAGGCTACCCACTAATACTCCCCTAGGAACTTATATGAAATGAAAGTAAGAGGACTTTATTGCTTCAATTTCACTTTGAGGGGCCAATGCTTTTACCATTACTCAACCACATTTTTTTGTAACAAATGAAATGATCACAAACATATAAAGAATAAGTTTTTTGGTGAAAGCACACTATGGGTGACCCATTTTTCACCACTTTTCACCCAAAAAAATGATGTATGACAAATATAATAAGTGTGTAGTAAATTGAAATCTTGATGGCATTTTTTGGAAACCCTAAACATAAGAAAAATAACTTAAAAATGTGCTAAACAACATTTTGGAACTCAAAGTTCATTTTAAATCAAAATTAAGTTTGATATAATGATTAGATGAAGAGAATTGAATAAAATCAATGTGCATAAAATATATAAGTATATATTTTCAATGGCCATAAGGCTTCATGTTTGTGGTTCATGACACATTACCAAACCAAAGAAAAATGAAAAAATAATACTATGCCCACATATAAAATCTTTTCCTTTTTTTTATGGTTATGGCTTTTTCCCAAAATTAAAATTTATTATGCATTTATTGCTCACGAAGTGCAAGAAAAAACACATTTTTTGAATGGATTTTCAACCAAAACTTGTAAACATCTACATGGTCTTAAATTTAATTTATGTACATCAATATTGCTCACCATCCAAAAATTCATTACAAAATTCAACCCATAACTTTAGTTTTGAAGTATATTTGTAATTTTTCATACTTTATGACATGTATTTTTTCGATACAAATATATTTCATATGTTCAAGTTTGTAAATGTTTGTTGGAGTTTCTTTTAAAATAAATTAGTTTAAGTTTAAAGTTAATGTAATATACTTAAAATGAGCAAAAAAATCCAATATGTGATGTCTACATGTACCCAAAAAAACCAAATATAAAATTTCTGTTTTTGTGATATTTATAATTTTTGGGGGATGTAATGTGCTTTCACCCTTTTTTAGCCTAGGTTAACCTATGCCACTTTAGGTTGACCTAGGCCACCCAATAATCTAACTTAGACTTCCATTTGTTATTTAAAGCAAATTTAGGTTTTCCTAGGTTAAGCATAGGTAACTTAGTTTACCTTTGGGTTACTTAGGCTAATTTAGGCTACATTAAACTATTTAGGTTTAAACCAATGTTAGGCAGTTTTCACAGGGGGACTCAATTTTCATCTCAATTTTTTGTCCAATTCTTAGGTTGAGAATTACCATGTATTGCATTTGGTGAGAATCGGGTTAAAAACCGACCCCGAGGTTTTCCCAAGAGTAAGAACTAGTCTTTGTAAAAACCAATTTCAATGATTTAAAAATAAAAACTAAGACTTGGCTTCCCATATGGGTTGAACTTGGGTCCAATTTTCAGCCCAATAAGTAGTAGAATTTTCCTTAAAGTAAAAAAAAAAATGTCAAAATCATATAGAGGATGAGATTTCTAAAACCTTATGAAAAAAATACAATGGATTTAAATGGACCTCGATGGAATTCAAACTTTAAATTTCATCATTTCAATCTTTTTTTTATCACGTTCAATTAATTAGTATTGTTCATTGGTGATGCTAGTTGTACTATAGCTATAAATGTTTTCAAACCACGTGCATTAAATCCTAAATTTCAACATTTTGTACCCATATTAAAAAAATCATTACTTTACAATAATGAATTTAGAGTTTGAAAATGCGTTAAGGGATGAAAGAAGGGCCCCAAGAAGGGTCAAAGCAGGGTCACTTTATGAAAAATTCCAATAAATAGGATTTTTTTCCCTTATTTTCTATGATTTTTTTCAAAAAATTGAAAATCAGATTTGTGAGAATCTGTTTTGAAAACTGATTGTTCTTAAATGAGTGAGTACTAAGTACCTTGAGAACTTAATTATAATATATATTTGAAAACATTGAGAATAAAATTAGTTCTCTCCAACATTAATTTTTAAAAAAAATCAAGAATTGACTTGGTTCTCACATAGAAGCATAAAGAATTGGAACAGGTGGTTTTTAAAAAAAAGTGAAGACCACACAACATTGATTTAAACTATGTTAAGGTAAGTTAAATTTGGTTAGACTAGGCTATACTTGGTTAAAGTAGGTTATTTAAGTTAAACTTGGTTACACTAGGTTATACTAGGCCACACTAACTTATACTAGGCTAAACATGGTTAAACTAAACTAAATTAGGTTATACTAAGCTATATTAAGTTATACTTGACCAAAGTAAGTTATTTAGGTTAAATTTGGCTATATTAAACTATACCAAGTTAAACTTTGTTAAAATAGGTTATTTAGGTTAATTTTTGTTATAGTAAGTTATATCTGGTTACATTAGGTTAAATTAGGCTAAGCTTAGTTAAAGTAAGATATTTAAGTTGAACTTGGCTATATTAAGCTAAAATTGGCTAAACTATGCTATACTAGATTAAACTTGGCTAAAGTAGGTTATTTAAGTTAAACTTGGTTATATTAGGTTACAATATGTTAAACTTGGTTGAAATAATTTATTGAAGTTAAACTTGGTTAAAATGGGTTATAATTGACTATATTTGGCTAAATTTGATTAGAGTATTTTTTTACATTAAATTTGGTTAAATTTGGCAAAAATTGATTAAATTGATTAAATTTAATTAAAGTAGGTTATTTAATTAGGTTTAACTTAGAATTTAAATGTGGTTAAACTTAATTAAAATATTTTATTTAAGTTAAATTTGGCAAAAATTGATAAAATTTATTAAAACTGGTTAAATTAGATCAAACTAAGTTATTTACATAAATTTGGTTAAACTTGAATCCTTAGGTTAAACTTGTTTAAACTAGGTTACTTGGATTAAATTGGGTTAAACTTGGAAAAATTTGATAAATTTAAGATATTTATGAAAAACTTAGTTAAACTTGGTTAATTCAAAATATTTAAGTGAAATTAGGCTAATTTAATCTATTTCGGTTAAATTTAATTGGAATAGGTTACCTGAAAATAATCAAGGTAGAAATAGGTTATTAATTACATTAAATTAAAAAAATATACTTAGATTAAACGAGTTTATTTGAATTAAATAAAGATATTTAGACTAAATTTATAAAATAAATTTAATGGAGGTTAATTTTAAAAGTTAAATTGAGGCTAAAATTATAGGTTTAAATTCAATCAAATTAAATTTAAAGGTTAAAATAAGTTAAACCAAATTCAAACCTATATTAAACATAAGTCAATTTATAGTCAACTTAACCACATGTTCATATATATATATAATTGGTCAAACAAGGTCAATTATATTCAACATGACTACTAATTGTGTAGTCATAATTTATAATCATATAATTACATATAATCATATTTATTGTCATGTAGTCTTAAAAATGGTTGTACTAAAAAAAATGATAATGACTGAAGTCCAAATATGACTACATAACTATAATTGGATAATAGTCACAAGCTGTCATAGTCATGAAAATCATGTTTTGGCATTCTGATAAAATTGGTCATGGATGCCCCCTCTTACATCTCCATATCATAAAATTTGATGTACAAGTTTGATTTTTTTGTAATGTCTTGTGTCCCAAACATGGTAGCCAATGCACACCATTTAATGTTGGAATCATCTAAAATCTCTATTGTTTCAAGAAAATCATCTTTTATTAACAAAATAAACATTTTATTAACTTTCAATCTCATGTTGGCAAACTGCACTTGTGTCACTATCACCCCATCATGGGTCATTGAGTTGGATTCATTGAGATAATCACTATTTCTTTCAAACCTTTTGATGTAAAAATGGTCTTAACTTTAGTCTTCTATGCCTCATGTGAAGCACCCAAAAGCTTGTTACATTCTTTGGTATTTAGCCCAAATTGACTAACATTAGTATTGGCCAACTTATCATTCATGTACTCATAAACATGATACTAATATCCCTATGTTGGTAGCCTAGTTTTGATACCATCAAGGAATACATTATGAACAATGATTGTAAGATGCCTTCAACAAAAAAATATACTTATTGATCAAATTAATTAATTCAAAGATTTGAATAAGCATAATCTCAAAATCATAGTTGGGAGCCAAAGGATTAAATATGGGTTTTATCATCCATATTAATCTCATCCTAATTACTTAGTCTGATGCATAATACATCCAACATACAGAACCAAGATGTTCATTCTTGTACACCTTTGATTAAAATACTTGTATTCTACATTTTGAGACCTTTTTGACTTGCTATGATTTTTTAAAAATTCACAAATTCTAATATAAAAGAAAGGCTTTTTTAAAAATCCCTTTAGAATTTTGTGTACCTTGACACCTACTTGCCTTATCTCAAATCTTAGAAAGGTCTTAAGACACAAACCATTTCCTCCTCTATGTATAAAGCACTTGGTGAAATGTCCTTGTGTACTTGGAAGGCACATTATATTGATGAATATCCCTTGTAGAGAAGAGGAGGGACATTTTGTGTACTCCTTAAGAGTGGGAAGGATTTTATGCATATTTGGAAAAGTAAGATCCCTCTCACTCTTACCAACTATGTGCAAAACTCCTCCTAATCCTACACTTTATCATTTACATATGTTTAGGTTCATGATCACTTCACCTCATGCTTTACAATGGATAAATCCATGGATCGGAGACATTTTCAAAATGCGAGGTTGAATTCAATTGCAGTCTAATCCTGGGCCCTTTATTTTGGGAATGCTTGTCCTGGGCATTTACTTTAGTAGGAAAAACCTGACCATTATTTCTTAGTGTAAATTGGAGGATAACTTGCATGGTAGAATGCTTTCCATGGGATTTAAACCACAAGTTTGTCACTACCCTAGAGCTTTATGGTGTAAGATTTGCTACTACAGGGCACTTTGGTGGAAAGCTCTTTTGGTTTCTATGGCAAGCATTCTTGGTGTCACCTGTGCAACAAAGAATGTTCATCCCACTTTTTCTTCCAAATAAGCTCCTCATAGTGGTACATTTTGAAAATTCATTCTGGTGCATTTGCCATGCAGCAAGCACTTATATCATGAATGCCTCAGAAAAGATTTTGTCATGGTGAATTTTCATTATTTTGTAATTTTTTTTTTGAAGGAAAACTTGGATAAAGAATTTTCTAATATACAATGCGCTTCCCAATGAAAACATTCCTACTTTCGAAAAATCCAAAAATTTTAATATTAAATAAACACTCCAAAATATTGACAAACGACCATATGTTATTCTAATATTGTTATCAAGACCTGGCAGCATTATTTGTGTATGTGGAAAGCACCTGAACCTTAATAAAATTTCTACTGCAACAGAGGTGGCACCTTGTACATAAGGTACCTCCTCTCATGAAACAAAATCAATGTAGTTGTATAATTCTACCAATTAATTGGCTCGTGTGCATGTGCTTGGAATCATATGTTGATGCTCATTGTAATACACCATTCTTCTCATCGATGCTAGGTTTTAAATAATTCTCAAAAAGGGGTTTAGTGTTGTTTACTACTGTTTTTGGGTACCCTGTTTAGGGTCGGAGTGAACAACCCTAAACCCCTTTTTTGAGAACTATTTAACTCCTAGCATCAGTGACTAGAATGATATATCACAATGAGCCTCAGCATACGATTCCAAGCACAAGCACACGATTTTGGGCTGCCAATTAATTGACCTTGGTAGCACTGACGAAGGTTTTGAGCACCTTGATATAGACGTTCTTCACGTGCCCCAACGGTCCCATGTCGGCCATTGGAACGGTAAGTGGTGGCCCATGTTGCGTCCGTGGTACCGGCAGTTGCTCCAAGGGCGAATTTCAAGCCGACGTTGACGTAGTCGTACGCGGGATTGCCTTCCACCACCGTGTACCCCAATGTCTTGTTTGCATCGTCTACGAAATCCATGCGCTCGCTCACTTCCTCGACATCAGGAAATTAACACTGCACATTATCGACTACTCAGATTCATCAGACTACGGGCAGCAGGAATTTTTGTTCTCTAAGTTGTTGATCACAGGAAGTATGGCGAGATTATTGGAATGGCAACTCTGTTTCTTGAATAATTAGTGTGCAAGAAGGCTACTTGTAAAAAAGCATGCAAGGGAAAATTTTCGTACTAGGGTCGATTTTGACGGCACGGATGCTCCCAGCTTCACCATGTCCCTTCAGAAACCTGGATGAAGCGAAGAATTCGATATATATTTGGGTAGCAATTCGTCAGCGCGCTTGCACACATCCCATATTGCATCCGGTGACGCAGCCAGATCAACCTCAGTGTGTGACAAAGTCTTCCTTGACAGAACGGCTTGCTCAAGAGATTTGAACACGAGAACGATCATCTGCTTGATGTGCTCAGGGGGGCCTATGTCTCCGACAGGCTCGTACGTTGCAGTCCAGACTGCCTCACATCTGGTGTCATCCACGGGGACAAATACTATCTTGGCGCTGAAGGAGCTATAGCGAGGATCGCCCTCCGATACGGTGGTGCTCAAGGTCTTGTTAGCATCGTCGATCTTATCGATGCGCTCCTTTATTTCTCCAACCGAGAATTCAGCAATGGCTGGAGTTACCCATCTCAACCAAATCAAACTAAAGAAATTCTTCACATGAAAAAAAAACTGAATAAGTAAAGATCCCTATCCAAAATTCATTACTGCACCGGTAATGAAAACTACAACTTCTTGACGAGGACTCCTTTCAAAATCACACAACAAGAAAAGAATCCCACACAGACAGAAATTTCGAGCTGTTGAAGTGCACTGTTGCATCAAAATCAGGGTTACAAATAGTGGCCAATCCGAAATTATAGGCCACCAAATTAGCACTTTGATGACTAGTAGAATTAATGCAGTCACTACAAGTGGACCATACCAGATCCCATCTGAACAATGCGAATGCTACCAGGCTCGCCATGTCCTTCAAGAAAAACGCTCTTTGTAAAGTATGGAGTCCGGTACGAGTGTGGGCAAGATCACATCCGCATACTTGCCAGCCTCCCACAATATGTCATCTATCTCATCAGCTGAGGACTGCAGGACCTCAGTGTGCAACACTGTGTGCACCATGTGTGGGCTTGGAGTTTGTTGCAAGTCATACCATTCAGTGCTTTTTCCTTTCCAAAATTTCTAATGCTACGTCATAAGTGCACATCCCAAGTAGGATTGAGCATTGAATTACAACAGGCTTGTAGAATCTGTCCAGAGAGTAAAAAAGCTGGTACAAAAAATGCCCCCCTCACCGCCCCAAAAAAAATTGGAGTGGAAATGTGCTCAATTGTTTTCTTGAAAAACATTTTTCTTTGAAATTTGGCAATTTTTCTTTTTAGAAGTGTATGTGAAAAGGAATATTCCCCCTTTTTCTTTTTTTCTTTTTCCCATTTGTGTGAAATATGGCTAGTCACTTTGAGTGAATTTTCCCCAAGAATTTTGTTTTTCATTGGGCAAAACAATGGGGGCAAACTTTTGGGAAATTGTGGTTTTGTAGTGTAAATTTGACCAACTTTTCCTCTTTTTTTTTTGCAACAGCTCAATCAATTTTTTTTACTTTAAAAAATGGAAGAGCTAAACTGGTCCCAGTATATGATAATGTTTTTTAGAGGCAAACTTTTGATATTTTTGTGAAATAACATTTTGAGAAAAACTTGGAAAACGTTCAGTGTTTAATTTGGTTTCTGTAACAAGAAATCATCACATTTTGTAAAATTTTAAAAAAACTGGAAAAAAATGAAAAGAAAAGAGAACCTGGACTCTTATGTGCATTAAACAAACTAGCCAATAGATTGTTTTCTACTTCCTACAGTTTCAATGGCTTGATTTATATATGTATTGCTATGAAGTACCACTCTACTCCCCCTAAAGCCTCAAGTGAATGGGGACTTCTTTTTTTGTGTGTCATTTCACAAAGGTCAAAAGTTTTTAAAAAATTGGCCACATATTCCCTGTTTTTTCGCAAAAAAATTCCAAATTTTCAAAAAAAACAAAAGTTATGCATCACAGTTTGCCTTGGATCAAGGCCATTGGTTTTAAACAGATTGTCACGCCATTTAATGCTATATCTTGAAATGCTTGCAATTAATGCAACATCACCAAATTGAAAGGAAAAGCACTGCAGTGATGATGCCCCAGATTTCTTCTAAAAATATTATAAATATCCAACCCTAAGTGGGGGTTTTTTGGGGAATTTCTTGGTGTAAATTAGAAAAAAATTGCTAAGAAAATGAAAATTCACCAAAATTCAGAAACCTTTTTTTTAAAAAAATCCCCAAATCCTAGACTAAATGAGCCTCCCAATCCAAAATTGACATATCTCAGATTGAATATAGTCACTAATAGGTTTCACTCAAGATACAATACCATGTAGGAGCTGGTTCACCCTGGCCCTCTGCAACAAGAGGCAGAAACTATAACACAAGGCTGTTTGTTATATGAGACGTTGTGACATTTGGGGGAAGAATTTTGGGTAATTTTTTGGTTTAAGATTGGTTGTTTATGAATATATTTATTTTTGAGTTTGTGTTAGTAATAATTTTTGTAGTTTCTTTTTATTAAAAGAGAATTGTTTGAAAGGAAAGATTTGAAGAAAATATTGATATGGATAGTAAATTTATTGGGAAATAAGTGAGGGAAATAATATTTCTAACTGTTGAAAGGATAATTATCTCAACTTCAGATTTTAATTGTGTGATAGGTAGAAGAAATGTCTAAGGTTGTTATTGAAAACTGAAAAAAGCAAATTCATCTAAGTAGTAATCAGACTTTGGGAATACATAGTAGTAATACATTAAGAATGGTGTTGAATGATAGGTTTGTTAGACATAGGCATTAATCAATCATTGTAGGTGGTCAGAACTATTACAAAAGGAAAAATGAACAAAATTACAAAATAGGAAACAATGCAAAACCCACAATGAATTATTGAGGGTGCAAGAAGTGCACCCAATTCATTAGAAAATCTTCCTATAAAAAAGGTGTTTCTAGAGTTAGATTGTAGGATCTAGTCGAGAATGATGAATTTGGGCTGTCTACCAATCCTATGTAAACAATTCATGATCAATTGGGAGGAATTATGGGCTCTCAAGACCTTGGACCAAAAATATTTAACAAAGGTATCAATGTGCAAATTACAAATCAACAAGTTTAACAAAAATAGATGAGTTGTTGAAGAGAATGAGTGGGCCCATCCAAATTTTCAAAATCGATAGTTTCCTATTCTTTGTAGTCTAAATCTGTTTTGTTCAATCCAAATCAAGGACATGTTGGTACAAGAATTGCACCAAACTTGGTTGAAAGGCATCGATAAAAATTGAACATTATTTAAATTGAGCAACATCAATTTGAAGAATAATAGCAAGAGAATTTATGAGTTGCACAAGGGTCTAAGCATGGTTGGGGTACCCTATTTGAAACATTAAGACTTCTAAAACTTTCAAATTCATCTTTTTTTTTCATAAAATTTATGACATGTTTTAAATTTTCTTTGTTTTTTCATGTCAAATGAAATAAATTTGCTCTAAAATTTATATACACATTTAGAATATTTAATTTTCACTTATGAAAATAAGAATAGTAAAATTTATTCAATATGGGTCATATTTTGTCAATGGTTCAAAAGTTTTTAAAAATTTCATTTTTTGAAACTTTGTACATTATAATAGAACGCGTGGTTTTTGAGTCATTTAAACATTTTATATACATTAGTAGCTAAGGTGTTTGTGGTAATAATTTTGAAACAAAATAAATTTTTTAGACATTTTTTATGAGTCCTTGAACTTTTTTTTCTTTTCATGAGATTAAAAAAAACTTTCCATGACTTGTTAGAATTTTTTTTTATTTGTTCAAATTTGAAGTGCTATGCATAAATTGTACCTTACTAATGTATGTATCTATGAAAAAAAACAACTTTTCAATATGAATGTGCCATTAAGTTGCAATGACATGTTCAAGTGAGGGGTCCATTAAATATTTATTGAAATAATCATATTCAGTTCCCCAACCATGCTTTGACTCACAAACACACATTAATGGATTTGCTTATAAGTTCTATCATGGAAATACACACTTTTCGCAATTGTCCATTCATCTCATCTAAAGTTTTGCAATATATGATTGAAGAATTATGGAGTTCATTCCATGATATTCAATAGGTTCATCCAATGGAAAATTCACAAATTTTTGCATGATTGCATAATCCACCAACACTTATGATCATAGCTCCTACTTTTTTGCCAATTGTCAATCCATGGGCTAAAAAATGTCCAAGGTTGTTAGATATGATAAGGCCACAACCAATTCTAGTTCTAATGCCCCCATATTAATATTGGTCAAATTTGTGTGTTTACCCAATTGGTACACCAATCATGCAAATGAACACTAACCTCATGGCTAATCAACTAATGTGGTACCTTATGTCGTACACACCAATGAATGAAGGTGCTCCACAACCATAAATTCCATCCAGTTTAATACCAATGACTATGCTTGTTTTAGTCAACATTCAAATATCAATCATGTCACTACCACGAACTATAGCTATTCCAAGAGACAAAAGAGGTGGAAGAAACAGCTTACTAAATTCACCACCATCGGATATAAGGTGTGAAGCTATGCCACATGATTAACCAAATGAATGACCAGGTTGGCTTGGATTTAACCTAGGTTGAGGCCTATTTTTGCCACCATGGTATCCATTTGTTAAGAGACATCAAAATTTTGATTCACCAATTAGGCCTCCAACTAGGAAGGAGTTATCATATCCAACCTATGTTAAGGATATAGGTCTTGATGTTCATATATGAATGTTTAAGAAAGCCATCTAGGCTAATGGTGAAACAATCAATGAAGGCATCATTGATTTGTTTGGATTTATTCTTTGAGATAGTATCTTTGAATGGAAATTTGTTTTTACAACATCTTCACTATATATTTACAAATTTGGAACAAACTTTTTATAAACAATATAGAATTGAAAAGAATGATAAGCAAATTTACATGAACCTATGAAGTATGAAAGAGGAGGAGGAATGTGTTGAAGTTTACTATGAACAAGTTTTCAAATTGGTTAACCATTTACAAATAAAGGCTACTGATATGTACTTCACAACTATTTCAAGACTGGTTTACTTCTCTACACAAAATTGTCAATAACATGAATGAAATGAGATGCACTGATTGAACACAAGGAAATTGTTATTGGACAATTGTGTTGCACAAGGAACATTATTCTATCCGCCATGTGCTAGACATTTATACAATTTCACTAAGCATAAATGATGATGTGTGCCATGGTTAAATGACTCTTTGATGATGCCATGTGTCATACCCCAAGGCTCAAATCTTATAAGGGTTCAAGAATTATCAACAAGAAAATTAACTTTTATTGATGAAGCAATTTGAAGAGGAATAGATGAGAATGAAACAAAATAGCGGCATTTAAACCATGTACTTCACTACACTTCCAATTTATATCCATCTCTAAATTTCATTGTGCCAACAAGTTGTTATGTAAGTAAGTGCATGCAAAAGGTACCAAGGTTTTAGATGAAACATTGATGTATTATAATGGGCATGGTCTAGTCGACTTTCAATTGAGAACTACATATTACAACAAATGAGTCGTAGATTACAACTATAAAATAATTAAAACACAAAGTCAACACATGTTCATCAAAATTACATATGATGACAAAAATATGCTTCCCATATTTTATACCCTTGTTACTTGTTTATAACTAGAATGCAACTAGTCATTTATTGTTGTTGGATCCTCGTTACAATATAGTTGATATGGACATCCAATTGCAACTTACTGAGATCTTTACAGACGTGATTTTCTCATAATGTTTAAACCAAAATTTGAACCAAGAATATATACATGTTGATCAAATTAGTTAACTCAAAAATTTGAATAAACATAACTTCAAAATCATCACATAGAGGCAAAGGATTAGATGAAGGTTCTGTGATCCATATTAATCTCATCCTGATTAATTAGTCCGATGCACAATAAATCCAACCTGAAGAACTAGGATGCTCACTCATGTACACCTTCAATTCAAATACACAAACTAATCTGGCCCCTCCTTCATTTCCTCCCAACCCTAATACTTTCAAAGCAGCAACAAAATTCCAAATCCTGGAGATTTCAGACACACCCAAATGACCGATTTTATTTCAAGATAATGTTTCTTAGTTGTTTCATATTATGAAGGTGTAACATTGGCAGCAAAATCTGAGCTTAACGTTCAAGTGCCACAAGACAAGAAAACATTTATGCAAAAATTCAGACTCACTATCAGATACATATGCAACTAAACCTCTAGGCAATAACTTATAACCTAGAATAAGTTTTTTCAAAGAGATTTAAGTTCAACCTTCATAGATTGTACTACTGCATTATGTGTGATAAACAAGCAAACTCTCGGAATGCTTGGATACTCATATAGCGGATTACCCCGACGTCTGAGAATTATCATGTAACACTTGAAGACCAGTGGCAGGTTCAATACCCCTTTTTGAGAATTATTTAACACTGAGCATCAGCGACAAGAATGGTATATTGCAGTGAGCATCAGCATACGATTCCAAGCACAAGCACACGATTCTGAGCTGCCAATTAATTCGCCTTGGTAGCACTGATGAAGGCTTTGAGCACCTTGATATAGACATCCTTGACGTGCTCCGGTGGTCCCATGTCGGCCATTGGAACGTAAGTGGCGGTCCATATTGCGTCAGTGGTACCGGCAGTTGCTCCAGGGGAGAACTTCAAGCCGACGTTGAAATAGTGGTACCCGGGACTGCCTTCCACCACCGTGTATCCCAATGTCTTGTTTGCGTCGTCTATGAAATCCATGCGCTCGCTCACTTCCTCGACATCAGGAAACACTGCACATCATCGACTACTCAGATTCATCAGACTACAGGCTTCATCAGGATTTTTTGTTCTCTGAGTTGTTTATCACAGGAAGTATGGCGAGATTATTGGAATAACAACTCTGTGTTTCTTGCATATTAGTGTGCAAGAAGGCTACTTGTGAAAAGCCTGCAAGGGAAAATTTTCGTACTTGGGCCGATTTTCACGGCACGGATGCTCCCAGCTTCACCATGTCCCTTCAGAAACCTGGATGAAGCGAAGAATTCCGGTACATATTTGGGTAGCAATTCGTCAGCGCGCTTGCACACATCCCATATTGCATCCGGTGACGCAGCCAGATCAACCTCAGTGTGCGACAAAGTCTTCTTTGACAGAACGGCTTGCTCAAGAGTTTTGAACTCGAGAACGATCATCTGCTTAATGTGCTCAGGGGGGCCCATGTCTCCGACAGGCTCGTACGTTGCGGTCCAGACTGCCTCACATCTGGTGTCACCCACGGGGACAAATTTCATCTCGGCGCTGAAGAAGCTATAGCGGGGATCGCCCTCCAGTACGGTGGTGCTCAAGGTCTTGTTAGCATCGTCGATCTTATCGATGCGCTCCTTTATTTCTCCAACCGAGAATTCAGCAATGGCTGGAGTT
>Ga0116227_10008913_pt1 | contig 18542 bp, 9 predicted proteins | sample S1TSphgellanicum_FD_89693 | JGI IMG/M metagenome (GOLD analysis project Ga0116227, IMG submission 89693) | Host-associated microbial communities from peat moss isolated from Minnesota, USA - S1T2_Fb - Sphagnum magellanicum MG | ecosystem: Host-associated > Plants > Peat moss > Unclassified... | reverse complement strand
TTTTTTTTATTTTTTTTTTATATTCCCTATTTTTTTTTTTTTTTAATTTTTTTTTATTTTTAATTTCTTTTTTTTTTTTTTTTTTTTTTTTTTTTTTTCTGTTTTCCATCACATACATGTTTAGGGTTTTAGGATTGATAACCTACCTGGATGAAATTCCAATCATCTGAATAGGTTATCAAAATTTGAAATTTCAATACTCAACACATAAGGGTTTTGCCAATTCTTGGATTGATATGGACCAAGTGGGTAGGTTATCTAAGTACCAGTTTTCAAATAAATCAAGAATCAACTAATAGGTTATCAATAACTGGATGCTTTCTCAATAACGATCAACAAGTGTAAACCTTGATTTAGGCTACATTGGCAGGTTTGGGTGCTTTCAATTAGGTCTACTTCGATAAGTAAGGAGTGTCTTCTCCTTACATGTGACTTCTTAACAGTTATCCTACCATACAAACTAGGGTTTTTCTTTTTTTCAATCTTGTGATTTCAAAATTTTGGTGAATTTTTCCAAAATTTTAGCAATTCTTTTTTTTTTTTTTTCCAAATTTACATTTCAAAACAAGATTTGCCAAAAACATTTGCCCTAACTTATTTGGGTCTTGTAAATTTGTTGCTATCACTTGCATTTCTGTATAGAGCTGCTGCATTTTCCATGCTACTTTATTAGCATATCAGTACTACACATCCTTTAAAATTCACATGACATGCACAGGTGGTTGACAAAATCCCACACCTCTACAATTCACTCATACATGGGCTTAAGTACAAAGTAGGTACCACCTTAGCTTATGACTATTTCATAGCTCTAGTAACAGCCCACCCACCCAAGGGCAAATGAGCCTATCCATCATTCAAGGTTTCCTGTAGGCTATCTGAAGTGTAAGGGATTTTGGGTTTTCTTTTTTCCTTTAGTAGTAGGGGTAGAATCACCCATCATCGAACACACACCTATGATCAACTATTGACTCATATCTTTCTCATTTCTTGTTCATTTGGAAACATCTTCATGGCTATGGCTGTGCAAAGTAGAGTTTTTACAATGCCTTTTTGAACTCCAGTTCCACAAAACCCAATCAACAAGAAGGAAAAAGAGGACAAGTTGTTCAAGTCACAAAATGTTTGAAAAAAGAGCACTAGACCTTCTACTGCTTGAAACCCCATTTTTTTTTCATTTCTTGCTCATTTTGAACAATTTAAAATTTTCAAACTCCCATAATTTCCTCATTTTTTATTCATTTTGAACAATCTAAAAAGCTATGAGTGCACCAACTAGAGCTTTACAAAACCCATTGAACTCCAAAGAGAATGGAACAATGTCCAAGGATTTGAAGCTCTAAATTTCAAATTGTTTTTCTAAATTTCAAATTGTTTTAGGCGGACCCCTTTTACTTTGAGATCCTATAGCTTCCTCATTTATTCTACTTTTGTGATCTTCACGGCTATGGGTGCATCAAATGGAGTTGTACAATACCTATTCAAACTCCATAGACAACAAAGGAATGTCCAAAGATTTTACGTTTTTTAATACACTAAGTGTTTGTTTACCAATTTAATAAGGATTAGTTTGTTCTAGAATATGGGCTTACACATGGTATCAATAATTATATCCATTTTGGTATCTAAGACCAATCTAGCTTGGTCCCTCATTGGTAAATATGTAGTTTAATATCAAATTATTTTCATATCAAGGTTTGGACAAAATAAAGGATTTATGAGAAACCTTAAAACTCTCTTTTGCCCTAGCTGCATTGTGAGAGGGGAATGCTTGCTTTTGTGTTTTCAAATAGGTTTATGTGGATCTAGCTATTGCAAGTTTGGATTTTATTTTAGATTTTGGTTTTGTGCAAACTTATTTCAAATCTTAACACTTCTTATTGCCAAAGCAAGAACAAAATGCCACCAAATCAGAGTTTCCAAGTTCTTTTTCTTGGATTCATGGAAGTCTTTTGCAAGAAGGTGAAAGATAGAAGGGGGAGGTCACTTCTTGGTGTGTTTTCTCTCAACAATGCCAAGTTCAAAAAAGATGTGCAAAACAAAGGTGCATAGTACAATGGGGGCAAAGATGGTGATGGTAGTCCCAAATCTTAAAAAACTCCAAAGCCATCTTTTGTGTTCTTGAAGGAATTGAACAATGAAAAATCAAGAACAACTCCTAAATCCCAAAGTTTGTTGGTTCGTCAATGGCATTTCAACAAGAATTCAAAAAATTCTTTGAGTTTTTTGGTCCCATCATCACAATTTGAAATCACAAAATTCCATGGTAGAACATTGCACAAAAAGGCTTTAGCCAAATTTAGGTTTGTGGTGTATTTCATTTTTTCATGAAGGTGATCAAAGTAGTGGTGGGGAAAATTTGGACACCCATCAATGTCACTTGATTTATCTCCCCTAGGTTTGATCCTTCAAAAAACAAACACAACAATGGATTTAAATGAATGGGTTTTTATAAAAGATTTTTGTCGATCAATAAACAATAAACCTCCATTCTTGCCCACATCTTTCATATTTTCTTACAAGTTCTTGCTCAAAATCAAAGGAAGGGACCAAGTTCCTTAGGAAGAGACTTAGAAACAACAATATGTTATGATTGGCTCTATAAAACAAAGAGTTCAACAATTCCACTTCACTTTTTTTTAGTTCAATGGCACTAATTGTCAAGGTTTTTGCACACAATTTTCTTTTCTTAAGACATTTTAGGCAATCAACCAAAATTGACTCCTACCCCATGGAGGAATATCAAGGTTTATTAATCATTTTATTCTACACAAAAGCTTGTTCATGATTTTTCACATTTGCATGTTTTGGCTATTAAAGAATTTGAATTGAAAAAAGCCCAAAAAATGGTGATTGGGCATTGCATTAGGTGTCCTTCTCATAGAACATTGGTCAATTATGTAAAACTTCACTTACATGAAACCTTCATTTCCATGGTCCTTTTCATGAAAAGCTTATTTGAAGTTTTATTTTAAACAAATTTCAAAATCAAAGCCATCACAACTTGGAAAGCTTCCATTGTCAAATGGAATAGCATGACATTCTTCTTTTCAAAGTGGAAACCCCATTTCAACATAATAAAACAAGTTGTTGAATTTTCACTTTCACATCCCATCATCTAATTCAATCCTTGAAAATCATTTTATACTTGTGTAACGTTCTTGATCTTGTCGTTTTGACAAACGAAATCAACGACATTTTGGAGATTTCAAAGTTTTTGATTCATATATCAAGTCACAAATTACAACTTGGTAGAAAAGAGAAAACCTCCCATTGTTGGCATTTTTTTGGTGAGCCCAAGTGATTAGAAGTTTCAAGGAAAATACAACATTAAACATAAAAGGTGATATAATAGTGGCTACTTTAGTTTTAATACCAAATGAAGCTACCAATGTGACTCCTGATTGTTAACCTAGCTGGCAATCCACCCCAAACCCACACTAGAGTAAAAGACACCCGAAATTATTCATTTTCCCTAGTGCTTTTGATTTTGTGAATTTACAATATGCATTCTTGAATTCAAAAACCTCAAAACACAAGGATTTGACCAATTATGTCTATTGTAAGTGAAAGGATTTCACTAATTCTTCCTTTCCATGGACTTAAATGAACTAGCTATCCTTCTTTTTGAAATGAAGATTCATGGCTAGACACATGGGTATTGATGGCTCACTTTTGTAATAAAAAATATGGATTGATTAGTTGATTGGATTGTTAAAAAATTCAAGAATTCATATTGAATTCCACGCTAAATTGTTTGTAATGACTAAATGTGGGTTGAAAAATGAAATCATAAAGTTAATTTATATGAAATCATTTTTTGTGAAATCTTAACCAAATGGTAATTATGAACTTTTGAAGCATCAAAATTGAACCTTGTTTTCAAAAGTCCTTTTCAAATGAATTTTTTTCGTTTGTCAAAAAAATTATGCCCAATGGGTACATAATTGAAATATCTAAATGGGCTTTTATTCTTAGGGAATTTATGGGTTATTCTTCTAAGATTTTCAAAATAATTTCACCATACCAACTAACACAAACATTTTTCAATTAGGGTTTTGGCTTAGTTTTAAAAGGTTTGATGAGTGGTTGAAACTTTAGTAGTCAAAGATTACATTAATGAAGTTTTAAAATTTAAAACCATATCCATATGGATCATTTATAGAAACTTGCTTGTGGCTCTTATGAATGTTATATTTGTGTAAATTAAGTCATTAAACAGTGCATACCCCCACATGAGCCTTGGACTACTACCCCAATTAGAAGTGAAGTTTTCAACTTGGTTGTCATAAACCATAAGAGAAGATTTTCATAAAGCGATCAAATTTGGGATTTAAGTAGTTAATGAAATGGGAGCAGGATTGGCATTTTGACAAAATCAAAAGGTAGTTCTACATGCACCATCTTATTTTATTCATGCTAATGGCTAAAATGTATCTAACTTGAAGGAAGAAAGCTTGATGCACCCCTAGGGTTGTCAAGTGGTATCAAGGCTAAAGAACTAATCAATTCCTAGTTTCACTATGGAATACAAACCTAAGGTGTGTTCCTTAATTTACAATAGAAAGAGGGTTTGAATAAGAGCTTCAAAGTGTGATTAGAAAAATTCACAAGCAAAAGTTCAAAATGAAATCAATATGCAAAAACCAAGAATAAGGGCTATTAGTGCAAATTGGAATCAAAGTAGTTTACAAATGAACCACGGACAACCCAATTCATAAAACACACAATGGTTCAAACTTGGGAAGCATTCACCATTTTATTTATAATATACTTTATGAATGATAATGGGGGCTACGTCAAAGTAGAAAAAAACCTCAAGGCTAATGGGAGGAAATTTTTTAATTTGCCAAATTATGAATCCCAAAATGTTGTTGGCTCATAAACCCCACATATAAAATCCAATCAAGAAGCTTTCAAAAGAACATATGTCACTCTTGAAGAGACCTTTCCAATGATATCACATGCTTAATTTGAAGGTCATTTGACTTATGTTTCATAAGTTTTAATGGTCAAAAATCAATTTGATTCCCAACCTTTCTTTTTTCCATAATTTGAATTTAAGGTCTCCAAATGGAAAATGCAACCCCATTTTTTATATTTACATTTCAAGACCTTGTCCAATGATCTAAAGGGGGCCCAATTTGGAAACCATTTGTTATTTACACATTTGTCCCAAAAATTTGAAATTCAAGGGACTCCAATTCTTAATTGAAAAAAAGTAGTTGGGAGTGTTGGGATGCATTCTAATTTCTCGCACACTTGTGGGAGTGTGTTCGAGTCCCAAGACATTCTCTCAACCCATTCCTCTACTCATGCTTTAACCTTGGTTACAACAACGCCAAATTGAAATAATTTCAATCAGACCAACTTTCATCTTTCAATAATAAATTGTTTCATCATGTTAAGGCCACCCACAACATGTTAACAAAATAACTTGACAAGGAAGGTAATGTATCTTTCTTCACAAAATGGAGATTAGTTGTTAGTACCTTGCCTTAAATTATGTGGAAAAGGAGTAAACATTGCATAATCAAGACCTATGAAACACCATTTCACAACAAGTCAAACAAACATTGTAAGGGGATGGGGGCTCATTCATGATTAAGGTTCCCAAAAAAAGTAAAGATTCCAAGACTTTTTTTGGGCTTCTTTTTACAAATACCATTTGCTTTAAACAAATTTGACTAGGAAAAATTGAATCTCTTAAGATAATATAATTCATGTGGTGGTGGTGATTTTTTGCATGTCAATATTTTGTTTTACAAACATAACTGCAAAAAAAGTCAAAATGATTTTTTATGGATAAGCAAACATGTTTTATTTCATGATTATTTCCTACACTTGTGACATGCAACTCAAGCTATATAAGCCCAATGAATTATAAAACTTTAACCAAATAGTAAAAAAATTGAGTCCTTTCCTTTGTAGCCTTTTAGTTCAAAATTTCACTTGCTTTTGAAATTTGCATAATGAATGTGTATTTGCATAGAAGGAAATATATTTTTCTTGCACAAATTTTTTTGAAACCAATTGAATAATTTATATATTCTTTTTAAAAAATGCAATTAAAAAAACTAATATAACTAGTTTAAAAGACTCAAAAGGACATTTATAAAGTATCCAAACTAGTGTAAAATGTTCTTATTGATTTAACAAGATGTCATTTTATCTAGTGGCATACAACATTCAACTACAATTGTTATCTTCTAAATAAATAAATAATTCAAAGTTGAATTTTGGATCTATCCATCAAAAATTAATTAATGTTCTTTTTCCAAACCCCAACCATGAATGAGCTCATGGATGGTCCCACGTCCACCCCAAATGCAAGTTTTCACATGATTAGTAGGTCATTTTACACATACATAATGGGAAATCAAGGCTTGGATCTAAGCTTTGAACCATTGCCCAAACTAGTTTTATTTCAAGAACATCACCTTAGCAAGGTTTAAACTACAACAAATTTAACAAAGGTGTATAAAGTGGCATTGTGGAACCCAACCATCCAAACAAGGCAATTTCAATGTTCCCACAACATGAATAGCTAGTGGGGCACAAGTTCATGTGAAGAAGTGAATCAACATTTTGGCATCAACTCACTATTGGGTACAATGTACAAGATGTTTGGCTTATGGACAACTTTCACAAGATGACCACAAAGTCCTTCACTTTTCATAACAAGCCCATGAGGCACTTCAATCCACCATGTTTCAAATCTACAAGTTTTACCTATCAACTAGATTGGATGATAAAGGATTCAAAATTGAAGTTTTTGCCTCTTTCAACAAAATCTTGGATCATTTTCCACTTACATTTAAAAGTAGACCTTCTCATCTTGGGTTGAACTCGACTATTAATAAGTTTTATGCAACTCTCCTAAAAGACCTTACACTTGAAGAGTAATTGATTTCAAATGAAAGAGGCTTCAAAATCAATTTGATTTCAACTGTCTGCACCCCCTAGTTGGGCAAATTAGCTTGAACATGCAATTCAAAGGGTGATGGAAAAAAATTTAATGCTTTCAAAAGAGTGAAAGAACTTTTTTAAAATATGAATTGATTGAAAGCACTTTAAGATATTCTCCATTATGACAATGATAATTTATAAGTGTTTCGCCTCAATTCCATTCAAAGTCACCAACAAAACAAATCAACCTCTAACCAAGGAAATTTCAGTTGAAGAAATTCAAGTTGTAATTTCTTTCCTTCCATGTGGGAAAGTGCCAAGGCATGATAGCCTTTTCACCAAGTTTTTCCAAAAAGAATTGATGCAACTACCATGAATTTGCCAGAAGCATTAAATTTTATGTTAAAGTTGGGTCATCTTTGAAACTTTCTTGACAAAATGGTGATTGTAAATTGATTTTCGATTCAAGAGATGATTCCCAACTTGAAAACTAGTGACCTATTACATTTAAAAATTGTTTACAAAGTTCTTGTCAAGTTGTTAGTGAAACGTTCCAAATGCACCTACCCAAAGTCATCAATCAAATCAAAATTAGCTTTGTGATGGGGAGGAGCATTTTGGACTATGTCATTTTCACATGTGCAAAGTGAAGGAGTGGGTTTTCCAAATTGAGAAAAAATCAGTGTTTCATTTACTAATTGATTTTGAAAAAGTCTTCAATTGGATCAATGGGGACTTCCTTTTTATTACTTTACAAACTCTAAAATTCAATAGTCTTTGGAATAGGTGGGTTTCCACCTTGTACAAATTTCCCTCATTATCAATCTAGGTGAATGGCCTAAGGTTAGTGAATCCTTCATTTTCTCAAGGTTAAGTTGGCAAAGTTGCCTTTTTTCATCATATCTATTCATTTTGGCAATGAACATGTTGATTTTGTTTTCAACAACTTAGCCTACGGTGTGAACAAATTTTAATTGCCTAATAGAATGATGAGTGTTGTGAAGATCAATCCTTCACAAACAAGTACATGACAATTTATGTTGAAAGCACTAAATTGTTAATCTAAAGAAGGCTCATCATGTTCTCTCACTCTTTTGAATTATCGAAAATGTAAAAACAAGTAGTGTAAGTCTTTAACAATTTTGATTTCAATCCATCCAAGGGACCATGATTAAGGTCACAATGTAGGATTAGTTTGAGTGTTGAAGGGGCATTGCGTAACATATCTTGGTTCACAAATGGGTTTCCACCTCCCTAGTGAAGCTAACTAAGTTGACAAGTTCATGTTTGTTCTTAAAACTAAATTCATTAATTGGGTGATTGTTTAATAATTTTCCTTTGTCAATCACATTTTGGTTTCCATCCAAGTCATCCTCACATCCATTTGGTACATTGCCACATGTTGGAACCCAAATCCCCAAATGTGTGATATTGAAATGGAAAACCTTGTTTAGAAGATTTGGGGAGGAAAATTGGATAGGACACAAAACAAAGGTAAAATGGCACACAATCATGCTCATGGTTTGCCCAGATGATTTGGGTTTCATAGATTCCAAAAGAAGAGGTGGACTAATGAAGTTCTATTTGTGGAATTCATTATCCAAGGACTATCACCAAGAAAAAAACCTTGAAAAAATATTTTGCATAGAAAGGTAATTTCATATTTAGGCCCCATGCAAATAGTTAAATATTTCTAATGCCACTTAGCACATCAATTGGTTTCTCAGCACAACTATGTTTTGAAAGACCCCACTTTCCTTTTAAAATTAAGTATTTGGCATCTGGAAAAAAATTGCAATTCAACCTCCCAAAATAGAACCAAGTTGCCAAAAGAAAGTCATTTAACAATTTTTCTATGGTAATCATCAACATCCCCCTTGACCTTGTGTGATATGGAATGGTGATTGAACTTTTTTATGAAAAGTAAGAACATTGTTTGTTTGTGAAGGTGGAAGTTTAACCTATTGGATGAAAAGATAAAGGAAAAGATGACAAAGGGGAAAACAACAAAACTTTTGGTGGGTGCATCCACGTTTGGGGTACCACAGCAAGAACCATGATACCCATTTGTGATGTGTTTTGAATTTTAAACTAAGGATTTAACAAAATGAATGTTTTGAAATGCTAAATAATGAAAGGGGGATATGTATGTTTAAGCTTTCAACCAATAAGTGTTATAATGAATGATTCAAATCAATTGAACAAATTTTGAATGTCTTATTCAAATATAAACCAAAAAGGATTGCAAGAATACTTAAACATTCTAGAATGACATACTTTCATTTGGAATGCCAAAACCTTATTAAAAACATCAAATTATATCCTTTTTTTGCACCCACATCTTTTATATTTCTTTCCAAACTTTTGGAATGTAGATTTGTGATTTAAAAAATTAATTTGATTATCTTTATTAATTCATCCATTTTATGAAAAAATTCATGATTCTAGCATTAATTCCACAAATTTTGGTGATTTATTATACTAAAAATTTGTGCCATCATAGAGAACATATTTTATTCTATTTGTGGTTAAAATATGGAACAATTTGAACAAATATGGCTAGTCCTATTGAATCCTTTTCGATAAAACTATGTAGCAAAACATGATTCTTGAGTCATTTTTCAGGACATTTAAGTACATGTTTTAATCATTCAAATCAAAAAAATTCACCACCATTTTAATCAAGATGTATGTGAATATCTAATGAAAAAAAATATACCAAAAAAATTATTTCATAAATGTAGTGGTCATTTAAAATAGTGTTTTGACAATGATTTTGGGGTCATACAGTCTTTTTGTGTACCCCAACCATGAATGTACCCTAATGGTTGCAAGGATTATAACAAATGGAAAGGTTTAAAGAAAGGATTAAAGGAAATTAGGTGGAAAAAACACCTTCAGATTATTTTATAATTTGCTGGTGTGTGCATTTTATTTGTTTTCAAATGAATTGCAAGATGATAATGTGTTGGTGTTATTTTTGGTGTGTAGATCTTGAATGTATTGTGTGCATTTTGTTTCGATGATGAAATTTGATTGATTTTGTTGTAGTATTCTTCAAGAGTTTGGCAAGTACGAATTTTTTTTGTTTTCAAAGATGATTGTTTTTCATTTACAATTTTTATAGAAAAAACAATTGCAATTATGAGGTGATGAAGCTTTCAAGATATAAGGTGGACATTATTGTGTAGATATGGGTGGTAGAAGAAGAGCTAAATAATTTTAGTTGTATGTTTCTTGTTGTGAGGTTTATGTTTTTGGTGAATTTTGTGTTATTATTCATGAAAAAAATGCTCATGATAGAAATTCAATAGGTCTAAATTCTAGATTTCCAAACTTTTTGCTCCATTGGAAGTATAAGTTAAAATGTTTAGGTTAGGGCATGTGTGGACATGATGAAGATCCTTAAGGGATTTCAAGGTTGGTTTTTGATGGCATCATTCATTTAAGCTTAATATGCTTGAATAGTAACAAAAGAAGTCAGGCTTTCTAGGAAATTTGGATTATGAGATTGGAAAGTGGGTACCTTTGTTATGGGAGCTTTGGGTGAATGCATGGTTAAGTGGCTCACTTTTGTGACACTATTTTGGTTTTTACAATACCCATATTGTTTCAATATCTTTTAACAAAAAATATACCTAAAATTTTCCAATTGAGACTTGTTTTCAAATTAACAAATTGATTATGAAAATATATGTGTAATTATTCTTTGACAAAATTACACCCTTTTTTTGCAATGGACTTTTAAAGTTCAATAATATGGATGAATTAGTTGATTGGAATGGTAGAATATTGAAAATTGCATACTAAGTTTCATTCCAAATTACATATAGGGATTCAATATGTAATGAAACATAAAACAATAAATGTTTGTGGAAGTTTTCCTTCAAAAATTGTAGCCAAATTCTACTAGGGATTTTTGAATGGTTAGAATTGAGCCATAATGTCATATGTTCATAGAGCTATTACTTTTACTCATTTTTCAATTTTCTTTTCACAAGTCCATATCTTGGAATTTCTATTTGGGCTTTTATTAATGTGGGTTTATTGGTTCATTACCCACCACATTGTCCCCACATAACTAATTGTATCATATTACACTATAATTTAACAATGTAAAATAACTTTCATATGGATTTTTTTGGACTTAATTTTTAAAAAAAAAGAGCTATTCATTATTGCATTTGGCCCTTTGAGTAGGTTTTTGTCGATATTATGGGAATTCAACATTTATAGTTGAAGTAGTATTTCGAATTCTTAGAATTGTAACCATAAGTTGAGTGGGTAGTGTTTCACTTGTAAAAACTATCAAATTAAGGTTCATGTGGAACACATTATTCATGAGAGTGTGGGATGCAATTAAAAGTTTCTTGATGGGAAAGACTTGTGGTGAACATTAAAAGTTGATGGTGTACTTGGTTGTTTTGGAAAAAGTTAGGAAACATTTTCATAATTATTGTAAAACTACATCAAGTGGGTGTCTTTATGCTTGATCCATGATTATGTATGTTGAGGTGTTATGTTGTAATGAGGCCATGATGAAGACTTGATAACTCTAGAGAAAGAATTTGGAGAGATTTGATTCAACACATGCTATTAGTTATTATGTGATATTAGTACTTGTGATTAGGGGTTATAAACAGATGTAGTAGATAAATAGTTATGTTAAGTTGGTTATTTTGTTTCAAATCCTTTTGTCAAGTTAATAAAGAATAATAGTTTTTGTTTTAGGTTTTGAATACTTGCTATAATTGTGAAGTGGTGGAAGAAAGTAATTTCTCTTCCCCTTTCTTTTTGGTGACACATGTTTCTTTTCCTCTTACAAGTGCCCAAATGTGAAAAGTTTTGACCAATGATGATTGCTTTCATTGAACTAGAAAGAGTTGTGCAACATTGGAGTTAGAAGAATAGTTGCAACCATTTTTGCAAAACAGATACTCTCAATCAACATTTCATGGAATGTGGGAATGATGTTTTCAACTGCACATCTAGGAGATTGGGATAATTTCAAAATCAAAACTGACCTTAGTCCAACACCCTTATGGGTGTATTGCACTTTTGAGATTTAGGACACTTTGTCGTTGGCTTAGGAGTTCAAGGCACATTTGAATTCTAGCAAACTCCTTCAAACCAACTTTGAGATGTGGAAATCCTTTCACTTGGACTCAAGCATGTGCGGTCTTAGCTTGTGAAAAGTTGGGAAGTCATTTTGAATCATCCAAGCTTGGCTCCCCAACTAGTAAATGTATTTAGTTCTAACCTTTTAATTTGGAATTTATGAATAGAGTGACTACCTTGGGATTTGAGTGAATGGAGACGGAGCACAACGAATGGTTTGGGTGAAGAATTCCTTTTTTGGCTATGCTGCAAAATCTGGCTATTGACCTAACAAATGCATGTAGACGAAACTTGCACAACTTACTTCACATACTCAAACTAGAACTCAACAATAAGCAATGCACAAATCTCACCTTGAAGTGTGGGCATCATTCTCAGCCAAGGGAAGTCACAGGCTTGGTTGAAACGGTGGTGTGGTTTGCACTTTGCAAATGAAGATTAATTACCCTACTACCTTGGCAGCTTCCAGACTAATTATATTATTATCAGAAATGTTGAAAATTTTCACCCCCAAAAAAATAAAATCAAATAACAAACAATTGTGAAGGAAAAGATTGAGTAGACAAGAATTATATTTTCTTTGTCAAAATGAAAAACTCCATAATTAATGAGTTATTCAAGAAACACAAGCTACCAAGGTACGAATGTTATCCCCGGACCTACACAATGCATAATGCAGGAACTGTTACTTACTTATGTTAGATTGGTATATAATTAATTTCTTGGAGCTCTTCAATACCAATTTCCTTCAGGTTTTTCATTTTTTGCAGGCACCCATTATTATTCCAAGAGCAGACTGCTATTTTAATATATTTCATAGCCTACCAGACCAATATTGGTGAGGAGGAGGGTCTTCTTTCCATTTCCAGGCCTTTGCAGAGGACCCAGAAGCAGAGGTGACCAGGAAAACTGTATACTACAGAAAACTTAGACAAGTCTAGTAGAAAAAGTTTTGCATTCAAGAACAAACCCTAAATTCCACTGAATAAAAACCCTAAATTGCACTGCCAACACTGAACTGACTTTGACTTTGTGATGAGGGAGTAATACCCAACAGCAGCAGAACTCTGACCTTAGGGTTCTGTCATTGGGTTTGTGTCTCCCCAATTCATCAGCTTCCAGACCACTGACAGACAATTGGGGAGCTCCAAGCAACCCAGGGTTAACCCAGTTGTGAAGTTGGTAACTGTGCCAATCTCATTGGCTCCCATGGTGAAAACAACTCTGGGTTGGGTTAAATCTAACTAGCCTAGTAGTAGTGTCTTTCAACTTGTTTCTGTGAAGTTTTCCCAAACCCAAGGTAGGCTACCATTGGGTGAAGCATACCTTGGAAGTAGGGGTAAGTTGTTCATTTGCTTGGGGAGTTAGAATGTCCTCCATTCCAAGGTTTTTGTGTCTTCTTATTATTATACATACTTTGTGCGTGTAATAGACACTAGGAGACACTAGTAGTAGACACTACTTTTCCCTCTTAGTGTCTATTCCATGCCCAAAGTGTGTATATACTAAGACACAAAATTCGTGTCTGGGCATCATCCATCAGCTATACATGTTCTAAGAACCCTCACCCTTCCTTGTTTCTTTCATATGTTTAGGTTCATGTTGACGTTCTCATGCTTTATGATAATGGGTGAAGCCCATGGGTTAGGGACATTGTTAAAATGTAGTGCTAGATATGGCTACCACCTCGTCCTAGGCCCCTTTATTCTGGGAATGCCATGATCCTATACAAGAGAGCATTACATTAGGGGTTAAGAACCCTAAACATTTTGTTGGAAAGAATTGATCATGGTGAGTGACTTGTAGGCCATTGGGAACTTTCCAAGTAAAATAAGATTCAGAAAAAGTTTACTTTTTCTAGGATGGCATGATGTTCCATAAAGGGACCACAGAAGGATGGTTGGTAGCATTCTGAATGTTTCATCCAATATAAACACCAACAATGAAGCAAAGATGGTTTATTGGGTTTTTCTTTTCCTAATGTTTTCCCATCAAGTTCCCAAGTTGCCAATATTTTCCTCAACATGTTCCCAATAGCAACACACTTTTTATCCCATATGCTTTACTCAAAGTTGGCCTCTTTTTGACCTATATATGTGGGCCAAAGGGAAGGCATTCTATCTTCCAATAGAAACTTTGAATTTTTTTCAGGAGCCTCCAAAAATTTCAATTTTTTTGGTGCAATGGGCCAATCAAAATGGCTCATTGCGAAGAAGAAAAAAAAGTTGAGCTTCAGAGGAAAACATTATTTGCTTGGAACACTTTGGTATTTAGATTGTGGGATAATATACAATAGGATTATTAGTTCATATCATCTACTTTATATGTTAGTTGCTAATAAAATAAGATTTGTGACAAGGACACTTTGGTAATCTAGGAAAACTTTGCGATATTTCCAACCTATTTATGATTTCCTTTTCATGTTTTTCTCAATTATGTTGGCTCTATACCCAAAGTTTAATCTTAATCTTCATAGTGAATGCATTTAATATTTATCATTCCATGAAAGGAGAATTTGGCACTCACAATAGGAGTCTGAACAATTGTGATTGTACCCAATTAGAGTATTTATTCCCCCAAACAATCTTGATATTCAACATTATCATCTTCCAATATTTCCAAGGTATTAGCAAGTCTCATATGGCCTTTTGAGTTTAGCAAGCAAAATGAACATCTTTCATTAATTATTCATGAAATTTTGACAACCACCTTGAAGGTTTTCATTCTTGTCAATTTTTCTTTTCAGTTTTATTAGAATAACTTTCATGGAGCTGAAAAATTCATAGTTTGGGTGATATTAAAACACCTGAATTTTTAATAAAACATAAGGTTAAACAACACATCCACAACTTTGCTAATTTTCACCAAAATTTAATAAAGAGACATGAAAAGGGGACTCAAAAGGTGTCGAGAGGGTTTTTTTTTGTGAAATTATCCACTAGAATAGGATATGCTTATTTTAAAATGGCCAAATATTATTCAAATTAAAGAGATCTCTATATTATCCCATAAATATAATGCAAAAAAGGGCTTCAAATAGGAGTAAAATTTGGATATATGCTAGAGAGGATTAATGTGAATACAGCTGAGTTTGGCATCATGTTGTATAGGACAAAACTAACAACCGAATCTCAACTTTAGGTGATTTTCTTGGGCCACACTTTCATTGCATGGGAAGGGCAATATATATGCAAAAAGTCTATTCCACTTTTGTTGAATGGGTAGCCTCCTTAGTTCAAGTGTTTCACACTTGTAAAAAGAGATGGTGCAACCATTCTTTTATCAAGGTGCACTAACCCCATTAATACAACACTATAGTTATGGTCAAGGTAGACATGGTGACGGGGATTATACATGGCTTCTCACTTTGCCACTTTTAACATGAGTGATGCTTACCTTTCTAAAGAGCATGGGTCATGTTCAAGAAAAAAGATAGATTGATCTTCAAATTGCTTTCTTCTTAATCTTCAAAAATCTTGATCAATCAACCCAACCCCGCTAAATCAATTTTGAAGATGAAAAATTTGAAGATCTATTTGATTCATGAATTTAATTTAGCTGGGTTTGGCCACATGTTACTTCCAAGCCGATCCGATGGCGGCTTTGCCAAACAGATGGAAATTAAAATAGGTATGTGGATTTTTCATCAATGTGGTTCTTGAATCAAGATCAAACCCTAAAAGTATATACCTATGCAATTATCCATATAACATTCGGGAATCCAGTTTACTAGAGTCAGTTCAACCTAGGTCAGGCAAACCAGGGAGAGAAAATTTACATAGAGTGTTGGGTGGTTCTTAGAATGAGGGACAGGCACTCATCGGGTATCAACCTGAGTATGTGTGTGTATATATATATATACCTTATGAGTGTCTGTCCCTTACAAAAATCAACCAATTCTTTAAACATTTAAAGGACTACACAACACATGGGAACACACATACTCCTAAGTCGGGCATTCCACTTGGGCATTCCACCCCACCCCCACAAGCTCACTTGGAGATTATTTTATTGACATTGAATAACACATTGAATGTATTGATTGAATGACCATGATAATTCTTTTAAACAATTTTTCTTTCATTCATTTGGCCCACCTTAGGATGGATAAGCATTGTTGTTATTGTTGTTGTTGTAGTATTAGTAGTATTCTATTGTGGGTGGTGGTGGTTTGCAAGAAAAACAAAAAAATTGTGGCAAAACAAAGAAGAATAAATAAATAAATTTTAATTAAATTTTTTAAAAAAGAACCCAAAGGGAAAGTGGCATGGACAAAAGAAGGGAAGGGAGTTGCAGCCTTTTACAAGCAGAGCAGCACATGCTAGACTTCCTGGAAGATCCCTTTTTTATTCAATTCACATCATGCACTTGTTGTGACGTACATGCGCAACTTAACTTTTGACGTCTTTAGTTTTGACATTAGCAACGATTGGGGGCGTTAAAAGAGTCGAGAGATCATGACACACAAATTGGACCCATGTGGTTGGAAACCCGTGCCGCGCCTTCCCCCCCCACCCAACCCCGCGGGTGCGCCACACTCGGTAACAAAATGTGGTGCCCACTACTCTAATTATTATTATGACAACTGACTATTGAATACAAAGAAAGAAAAATAAAATAAAATAAAATAAAATAAATAATAGGCCAGGCCAGGCCAGGCCAGGCAGCCACAAATCCAAAGCTCCAGGCTGGTGGTGGGAAGAGATGAAGCAAAATGATCACAAGCAAAATGATGACCTTATTATCAAAGGAAAAACAAAAGAAGGAAAGAATGGAATAAGAGCAAACAGACTGGAGTCACTAGAGTGACTACAATTGTAATGAAATTGTCAGCAAAAGCAGAGTACTATGTCTATCATATAACAAAACATATTAGCTACCTCTGCCACCATTTTGTACTTTTGCTCTATGGAATAAATATATGTTTTTCTTCTTCTTTTTTTCTTTTTTTAATAATGGGTATAGGAAAAATTAATGTTTTCATCTCCTCCCTTGGACCCCAACCATTCAAGTATAATTAAAATTTTAAAGGTTATTTCTTAAGATTTAATTTTTTTGGAATAACCTTTTTTGAGGTAGTGGCCTTGGAGCGACGTGTTCCCAATATATAAGCCCGTGCCCAAGGCATCGTCAAGGGGTGCCTAGTTTGGGAATGCCCCACTCCGAGGGCATTGTTACCCTGCACCTATGTATTGAGCTTGGAGAAGATTTTGACACCCTTATATCCAGAATATCCCTCCTAGAAAAGTAGCCATAAGATCACACCCGTGCTTAATTAATTACAGAGTATGTGTAAGAAATTTCCCCCGTCCTAGGCCTCATGATCTACATTTTAAGTTCATGAAATGGGGCGGGGGGAGGGGGGGCATTCTCAAATGTAGGTTAAAAAAAAGTGTTTTAATTCTTTTTCAAATTTTGACATTTTTTTCTGAAAATTTGGGATTTTTTTCCCTAGTGTATATTCAACTAATTTTGCTAATTTTTGGAAAAAGCCACCAAATTTTTTTATATCACAAAATTGAAGTTAAAAAACCAGACTATTGCCCCCTCAAGTGGAAGGACTGAATTTCATCAATCCCACTTTGCCGTATTACTTTTGGATTATGTTGAAAAGACATATACCAATAGTAGCTTCATTTGCCACTAATTATATTATTTTAACCCAAAAAAAGGATTTCTCTCAAAGAAAATTTTTTTTGACGAAGGAAACTCGAGCAATTTTTATTTTTTTTAAATTCAAAAAAATTCTATTTTCGACATGGGATCGATCTTCAACATAAAGTGATTACTCAACACATGAATGTTGAACTTGCCATGGTAGTGATACCTAGTATTCAGACAACCTTTACCATCACATGAAGTTGTTTTTTGCATACACAAAGGACGCAAGGGGCGGGTGGGGAAGGGGGTGTGAAAAATTGGGGAACTTTTGGCTCAAACCTTACATGACAAGAGTGGAGGTCACCATACACAAAGACAAAAAGAAAGCAAAGATTTTCCAAGAAGCCTGTGTTCCTGCAGGCTAGTACATTTTAGCCGAACAAGCAACCTGAAGTACAATTCCGTCCCCACATAGGTGACTTATTGTACCCGGAAATGGGTGAGGCTTGGGCCCATTCCAGTACGTAACCCAGCTGGCATGGATTATTCTGGAACGTTCAATCGATCGATCTTGATGTGACATCAAAGTGGGGTCATGATGTACACAGATCTTTTCAAAAACGGAGGAGCATTACAAGATTGTAATTGGTCATCTAAGACAATCACAACAGAAATGATAATCTGTCAACTCAGACCGTTCTGGTTCTTAATCTGCCTCTGGAAGTGGAAGAATAAATCTATGACAACAGCTGGTTAGGTGCAATTCATGGGCTACACGGCCTTTTTTTTTTTTTTTTTTTTTGTGGGTTTTTTTTTGGTTTTTTTTTTTTTTTTTTTTCTTTTTAAAAAAAAAAATTTGTTAAAAAAAATTTATTTTTAAAAGATACACTATTTTTATCAAAAACAGCAAAAAA
>Ga0116227_10008912_pt1 | contig 18543 bp, 20 predicted proteins | sample S1TSphgellanicum_FD_89693 | JGI IMG/M metagenome (GOLD analysis project Ga0116227, IMG submission 89693) | Host-associated microbial communities from peat moss isolated from Minnesota, USA - S1T2_Fb - Sphagnum magellanicum MG | ecosystem: Host-associated > Plants > Peat moss > Unclassified... | reverse complement strand
GTATTTGTTGGTGGGCACATAATCCAGCCCATCATTGCGCGCGTAAGCAGGCGTCTGCCTGGCGGCATCCAGCCCCAAAACGCGCTCGGCAATGAACAGGCTGTAAAAACGGTAGGCGATCGCGTAGACGCAGATGGCGGCGACCACCAGCCAAAGCGCGTTCACGCTTTCCCCGCGAGAGAGCGCGACCACGCCCAAGCTGACCGCCCCGGCGACCGCAATGGCGGACCAAACGAACTTCATGCGTCAACTCCCAAAACCATTTTTTTGATATGCTACTGCGACCACGCTCCGCATGGTAGCCCGGATGCGCCTACCACCGGGAAGCGGCGGCATCATCCTCGGCCCGCGCCGCCACCCATTCCTCCGCGCCGCCGGCCAAATGTTCCTTCTTCCAGAACGGCGCCGAGGTTTTCAGCCAATCGATCAGAAAGGCCGTCGCATCCAGCGCCGCCTGGCGGTGCAAGGCCGCCGCCAGCACCAGCACGATCTTATCGCCCGGTAGCAGGCGGCCGAAGCGATGGATCACTGTGCAGCCCAGCAGCCCGAAGCGGGCGCAGGCTTCGCCGGCGATCTGTTCCAACGCGGGCTGGGTCATCGCCGGATAATGCTCCAACGTCATAGCGATCAGCGGGCGATCCGGGGTGCTGCGCACAACGCCCAAAAAACTCGCCACCGCGCCGGCTTCCGGGCATTCGGCCAGCAATGCATCGGTCTCGGCGCCGGGATCGAACGCGTCCGCCTGCACCCGCACCGTCCGCATCTCAGCCACCGGTCACCGGCGGGAAAAACGCCACCTCATCGCCTGGCGCGATCTTGGTACCGGGTGAGGCGAACACCTGATTCACCGCCGCCCTCACCAGACGCGGCGTCGCAAACGCCGCCTCAAACCCGGGTCCGCGCGCCCGCAGCAGCGCGGTGAGCGTCTCCACCGTGTCCACCCCGTCAGGCAGGATCAGCTCCTCCTCCCCGGTTCCCGCCCGTTCGCGCAGCCAGGCAAAATAGAGAATGGTAATCGGTCGTGTCATCGCCCGCATATAGAGCATTATCAGCCTGACTGGAATCGCCACGCCCGTCCAAGATGGCCAAAGGCTGATAAAAATGCTCGCCAAAAACAAAGAGCTAGAGCGGCCTGACGGACACTGGGCCGTTCCAGCCAGGCTGAAGCCGCTCTGGCGCGTCAGCCACGCCGCGACATCCTGTTGTCCGCGCCATTAAATGGCAGGCCTGCCATAAGGTCGGCGGCTTGCAGCCCACCAACTCCGCGCCGCAAGACCGCTGATCTAAAGCACCGAGTAAAGGATCGCGCCTCAAAGATCGGAATTATGCTCCAGCCGGTCGAACCAGGGGTTATCCCACAGATTCAGCAACACCTTGTCGTAGCCATGGCCCAGCCGCCACAGCACCACCGGCAAGGATAACTGGTCGCGATACGTCCAGGCCTGGTTTTCCGCCCACCAGGCGGCGTTGATGCGTGGGATCATCTGATGGCGCGTGTCGCGGGCAATCAGCGTGGCGGCCATCAGCCCGGCATGCGGCGGAAACCCCTCGGCGCGGTAGGACTCCACCTGTTCGGTCACCGGCAACCCCGCGCATTTCCGCATGCCGATCAATTGCGGCAACTCGTCATAGACGCAGTCGCGATCCGGATGGATGAACATCGCCCAGCCAGTCGGTCCGATATGGCTGGCGAAGGCTGCGGCGAAATGCGGGTCTTTGATGCGCAGGCAGCCATCCACCCAGATCACCACATCATATCTTGGCCGGCGGCTGAACGGCGCAAAGCGCCAGGCGAGCCGGCCGCCGGGAAAGACCAGATGGCTCATGATCTTGAAATATTTGGCCCGCATGCGCGGGTGCAGCTCTGGATTCAGGCCGGAGCGGATCACCCGCCAGGCGCCCGCGCGCCCAGGGAATGGCACATCGGTAAAGCAGATGAAGTCGCAATCTATCGTTTGAGCGACAGGCTGCAGCAGGTCGTCATACCGGCCATAGATAGAAGTGTAGATACAGGCGCGCATGGCGGCCGCCTATAGAGGATAATCGGCGTAACCGGAATCATCCCGGGCCATCATCCCAGGCCAGGATCCGGTATTTCCAGGCCGGCCCGCTCAGCGAGCCATCCAGGCGGAACAGCACATGGCGGGTGAACGCCGCGCCGCCACGCCCCACCGCCCGCGCCTCGATGCGCAGAACCACCGGCCCACGCGAATCGGCATTGTCCACCGCCAGCCCGGACTCCCGCTTGGCCTTTGCCATTGCCGCCAGCACCGGCGGGCTCGCATGGCTCAGCCAGGGCCCTTGCTCCAGCCCCAGGGTCAAATAGGGCAGGCTGGCCTTGTACAGCGCCGGCGACAGACCCAGTACCAGCGGCAACTCGTCCAGGCGCTGGAATTCCTGGCCCGCCGGCCCCCAGTTGCGCCCGTCCAACCGGTATTCCGATGCCAAAGCGGTGTCGCCGCCATTGCCGGACGGCGCCTGGGATCGCCAATCAGTAACGGCATTGGCCACCTTTTCCGCCGTGGCCTGGTCCGCGCCCAGCACGCCGAAAAACGCCTGGAGCAAGCCGGGGGGCACTTGATTTACGTCCAGCTTCCCGCGCTCATCATCGATGGTCACCACCACCCGGCCACCAGGCTCGTTCAGCACCTGCGTCATCGCACCGGGCGGCCAATAATCGCCGCTGCCATCCAGCATGTGCCAGATGGTCTCATACACCGCGCCATCGGCGGCCTCCTGCAATTGCGCGCTGCTGCGCAACGCCGTGGCCAGCCTGGTTTCCGCCCGTCCCGCCCCGGTCACCTGGGTGCCGAGCAGCGCCAGCAGCGCCATTGCCCATAGCACGATCAGCAGAGCGAAACCGCGCTCCCGCGCCGGTGCATCAGAAACTGCCATTCGGGTCCAGCATGGTCGGCACCGCCATATCGGGCCAGCGATGGTGGCCGTCCGCGAGCACAAAATGGATCTGCACCACTGCCGGCAAGGCCGAGTCACTCCAGGCTTTCGACCATTTGCCGCCATCCCCCGCCGCCTGGCGATACGCCAGATCGATCCGCTCCATCCCTTCGGCCAGCACAATCTCCTGCATCGGCGGCTGCACCCCGATCAATGTGGCATTTGGATGCGGCTGCCAACGCAGCACCAGATGGTGCTTGTCATCCACCCCCACCGATACCTGGGCGTGACGGATCGGTTGGGTCTGCGGCTGGTCGGGCAACAGGGTCATGAACAGCATGCGATGTTCCTGGCCAGCAAACGGCTTGTCATCCGCCGCCACCGGCGCCGAGGCCTGCTCGATCAAATGGCGCAGCACCCGGTCCATACGCTCCAGCGCCGCGGCATTCTCCGCCATCTTCGTCTCCAGCCCCCAGGCCGCAATCCCAAACCGGGTCGCCTGGAACAGTCCTGCCAAAACGAACCCCAGGACCATGACAGCGACAACCATCTCGATCAGCGTAAACCCGGACTCAGCCTGCCGTCGCCTTTCTGACAACTGGCAACTGCCAACTGACAACCGCCTCACTGCCCCGGCTCCGCAGCTTTCACATCCACCCGCCGTGTCGAAAGGCTCACCTGCCGCTCGCGGCCGCCAACCTTCCAGCTCTCCGTCACCACAACATCATAAAGTATCGCCGCGCTCGCCTTGATGTCGTTGGCCCGGTCCTGATCACTCAGTTCCAGCGAACGGCTGCCGATTTGCCTGATACGCAAATGCCAGGTGAACCCCTCACCATCCGCGCCACTGGTCTCCTGAACGGCAATGGCGCTGCCATGGCCGATCGGCTCCAGATGCGAACGAGCGAGCGAAATAGCCTCGTCATATTTTGCCGAAACCGCCGTGGCGTCCAGCCCGCCGACAGTGCCACCATAGAGAACCCCAATCGCCAGCGCGGCGATCACGAAAGCGATCAGCACTTCAAGCAGGGTGAACCCGGAGTCACGGCGCATCGGCAACCTTCACGCGGCCGGTGAGCCACTCTACCGAGATGGCCAGCTTGCGACGACCGCTGCCAAGCAGCACCTCGCCGCCGCTCGCGCTACCATCGGCCGAAAACCGGATCAGCCGCGTCGCCCCCGGCCCAGGCAATGCGGGCGGCAGCACCACCATCGGCAGATCCTTGTCGATCTGCCGCACCACTCCGCCATCGGCGGCGAAGATGTGGCGCACCGGGTCGATCGTCACCGTCACGTCGCGATCGCCCAAAATCGCCTGGGCACGGGCGGCACGCAGGCTCTCGGCCAGCGCACCCGCGGCCGCGCGCGTTTCCAGCCCAACGCTGCGCATTGGCCCGCGGCCAATCAGCACCCCCAGCACAACACCAAGGATGGCCAGCACAACCAGTATCTCGATCAGGGTAAACCCATGGTCACGGCGCATGACGCGGAGATCAGCGCCCACCAAGCCGCCTTGGCAAGTTAAACACCCGCAAAGCCTGCACAGCGCCGGGCGCAGGGGTCTTTTCAGAATCCGCGGCGCGTGGTGTGTAGGTGGCAAGAGGAAAACGCCGCATGTTCCACCAATTGCTCACGCCTGTCGGCAACAGCCTGTTGCTGTCTTTTATCGTTGCCGCCTTGCCGGTGGCGGCCGTGCTGATCATGCTCGGCGTGTTGCAACGCCCTGCCTGGCAGGCCTCGCTCGCCGGTCTGGTGGTGGGCCTGATCGCGGCCGTGGCCGCCTGGCAATTCCCGATCGGGATGGCACTGAACGCCACCGCGGCAGGCATGGTATTCGCCGTCTGGCCAGTGATGTGGATCGTGTTCGCGGCCTTGCTGCTCTACAACGTGGCGGTGGTCTCCGGCCGCTTCGATGCGTTCCGCGACTGGGTGTTCATGCATCTGCCAGGCGATCGCCGGGTCGTGCTGATCGTGATCGGCTTCTGCTTTGGCGCCTTGCTGGAAGGCGTTTCCGGCTTCGGCACCCCGATCGCCATCACCTCCTCCCTGCTGATCCTCACCGGCTGGCCGGCGATCGAGGCGCTGACCTACACGCTGATCTTCAACACCGCCCCGGTCGCTTTCGGCGCGCTGGGTATTCCAATTACCGTGCTCGGCAAGGTCACCGGCCTGCCGCCTGGAATCCTGGCCGCCATGGTCGGCCGGCAATTGCCGTTTTTCGCGCTGATATTGCCGTTCTACGTCATGTTCGTGTTCGGCGGCCGCCGCTCGATCGCCCAGCTTTGGCCCCTGCTTCTGGTCGCCGGCGGCAGCTTCGCCGCATTCCAGTTCGGCACCAGCAATTTCGGCGATTACCAGTTGACCGACGTGTTTGCCTCCCTCGGCTCGCTGATCGTCACCATCCTGTTCCTGCAAGTCTGGAAGCCGGCACCGAGCGCCGAGTTTGCGGTTGTTCGGGTCCCCGGGGCCGGCACACCGGCCACCCGCGTAAATGTCTGGCAGGGCTGGCTGCCCTGGGTGATCGTCTCCGTCACCGTCATCGTCTGGACCCATTTCAAGGTATTCGCGAATTTCCAAACCGACTTTCATTGGGCCGGCCTGGACAAGCAGGTGTTCATTACCCTGTACGACAAACCCTATCCGCTGGTCTGGAGCTTTCAGCCGCTGGCTTCCGGCACGGCCATCCTGCTGGCGGGGGCGATTACCTCCGCCCTGGTTGGCGTGGGGCCGCTGCAATTCCTGGTATGCGCCTGGCAAACAGCCAAGCAGGTATGGCTGGCGGTGGTGACGGTGGCGCTGATCATCGGGCTGGCCTACCTGATGAATTATTCCGGCATGACCTACACGCTCGGCAAAGGTGCCGCCTCGATCGGGCCGCTCTTCCCGCTCGCTTCGGCCTTCCTAGGCTGGGTTGCGGTGATGCTCTCCGGCAGCGACACCTCAGGCAATGCCCTGTTCGGCAATCTGCAAGTGGTTGCCGCGCATCAGCTGAACCTGAATCCCGTGCTGTTCGCGGCGACCAATTCCTCCGGCGGCGTGATGGGCAAGATGGTGTCGCCGCAGAACATCGCCACCGGCGTGGCCGTCACCAACCTCAAGGGCCAGGAAGGCCGGGTGTTTGCCCGCACCATCAAGCACAGCATCATTCTCACTTTGCTGCTGGGCGTGATGGTGCTTCTGCAGCAATATGTTGTCCCTGGAATGGTGCCCCAGCCGTGATGGCGAAGTGCCTGGTGAGGGCTGGCCGACAGCTATTTTGGGTCGGGCCGCGCATCTAAACCTCTGCCTGCACGTAAGGCTGACTTGGCCTTATGTGGAGGATTTTGAATGCGTCGTTTTATTCTCGGGCTGACGGCAGCGTCAGGCTTGGCGCTCGCCGTGCCGGCCCAGGCGGCTATCGTGCTGCCGAGCGGAGCGCTTGTGCCGTCTTCAACCGCTGATGCCAATTCAGCCGCGCCGCTGGTTCAAAAAATATGGTGGGACCGGTGGCATCATTGGCATCGCCATCACCACCGCTGGCATCATACCTACCCAAGATAGAGTCCCGCCCAAAATTGATCGGCCATATCCGGGCCGGAGGCTTGCTTTCTGGCCCGGATGACGAATCTTTTTGCAGAAACGTCCGTTTCCCTTCATTTCTGGTCAACCTTATGTCATAATAAAGACCCGACCACCATTTTTTTGGTTAAATCATTATGTCTCAGTCAACGACGGCTTCGCCTGACCAGGAGCGCTACAGCCGCAGGCTGAGCGATAAAATTCAAACCGCATTTGATCACGCCTGCGATGAGGGCGAGCTACAGGTGGCAGCCGACCTGCTGACAACCCTGGAACTCGTGCTGCTCCGCGTGGCGCCAAAGCCGGATCGCCGTGAAGCCATCGTGGCACCGCTGATGGCGTCGCATGAGCGCCTTTGGCATTTGCGGGTGATGGGCGGCATGAAGACGCAGGAAGCCGTCGGCGCTGACGGGTAGGGCGTTATCCGCCTTGGGCAGCGCTACATCAGCTTGAATTCGTCTGCCTCATCATCCCCGGGCGTCGCCGTAGCCTGATCGTCGGTCGACAACGACGCGGTTGAAGCTTCAGGCAGCACAGGCGCGGCAAAATGGCGCTGGGCGTTTTTTTCGTGGCCAAGCCGGGCCTTTTCCGCCCTGAACATCAATTGCCGCAAAATATCGATCAGGGCGTCATGCGCATCCACCGTCATCCGGTCAAGATTCTGGCCAGCGGGAACGCTGACTGCGAATTCGCCCACCGGCTGCATGGAGTGGGTGACCGAAAACGTGAACTGGGCCGCACCGTGCAGTTGAAGATCCAGCCGTGCCAGGAACACGTTGTAGTTGTTCAGGCCGTCACACGGCATGAGCCGATCTTCGATTTCCGGCATCGGCCCACTACCCCAAGACAAAACGTCGATTAAAATTGCTTGTCCATACGACACGACTGGCCGGTCGGGCCAGTCGCTATACATGTTTTCTCAGCCCAGCGGCGGAAAAATCACCCCAGTCAGCGCCTCCGAAACCGTCCAGAGCCGGCTCCATACCGCCTTCTCCAGCGCCTGAGGTGCGGGCTTGGCCAAAGCCGGGTTGCCACGCACCTCCATCAGCCCGTCCGGCCCCCAATATTGGCCGCCCGTCACATTCGGCATGGTTGCGGCATAGAGGCCTGGCGCAGCGCCCGCTTTGGTGGTGCCACCGCCGATGGCAATCACCAAGGCGGCAATGCGCGCCTTCAGGCTGGGCATCTGGGTAGCGGCGATGAAGCCGCTCGTCGCCACGCCGGGATGGGCCGCGACACTCATCAGGCGTGAGCCCACCAGCCGGGCGCGCCGGTCAAGCTCATAGGCGAACATCAAATTGGCCAGTTTCGATTGCCCATAGGCGCGGCGGCCGGAATAGGGGCGCTCGGTCTGCAGATCATCGAAATCGATCTTGCCGCGGCGATGGGCGATGCTGGCGATCGTCACCACACGCGGCGTCGGCGCCCGTAACAGAGCCGGCACAAGCTGGCCGGTGAGCGCGAAATGGCCAAGATGGTTGGTACCGAACTGGCGCTCGAACCCGTCCTTTGTCGTCGCCCGCGCCGGCTGCAAGCCGAGCCCGGCATTATTCAGCAGAATGTCGATGCGTGGCGTGGTGTCAGAGATCCGCTCGGCAAAATCCCGCACGGAACCCAGGCTGGCCAGGTCGATGGCACTTACAGTCAGCTTGGCATCGCGATGCGTGCCGCGGATTTGCGCCGCACAGGCTTCGCCGCGGGCAATATCGCGCACGCCAAGAACCACCTCCGCACCCTTCCCGGCGAATGCAAGCGCGGCCTCATACCCCAGGCCGCTACTGGCGCCGGTAACAACAACGATTCGCCCCGTCTGATCGGGCATGTCGGCGGCGGTCCAGGCGGTCATTCAAAAGGCTCCGGTGCGAAGGCTGCATCATCCTAGACCGTTATCAGCCTGACTGGTATCGCCACGATCGCCGAAGGTGGCCAGGGGCCGATAAAAACGCTCGCCAAAACAAAGATCTAGAGCGGCCTGTCGGATACTGGACCGGTTCCAGTCAGGCCGAAACCGCGCTAAGGCATCGTCGGCACATAAGTGCGTCGGCACGCCGACAAAGATGCCGGAGAACGAGCAGCACTGGTCCGTTGAGGTCAGACTGCTTCGATCGCCGGCACGGATTGTACCAGGGCAGCGCCGATGAACGGGCCGTCGGGCGCGATAAAAAACACCACGCCTGTTGAGCGGGAACTCTCAACGCCGTATTGCCGCAGCACTGCCCCGGGTGGGAGCCTCTCAAGCCGATCGACCAGTGCCGACAGGCCATGAATGTCTGCGTCACTGCGCAAGCTGTTCTTCAGCCGCGTCCGCCAGAGCCGCAGCGTCTCGATGGCGCTCACGTTGATATCGCCTACCACCATGGTCTCCGGCTCACACAACAGGTCGCGGATCGCAGGGGGCACGGCCGATTTCACCGCTCCATCAATGCGGGACCAAGCGGTCTGTCGCGCAAAGGTCATGGCTGAAAAACCTCCGCTCCCGTTCGCCAACCGCGCATGAGGCGCTCGCCCTCCATAGAGATATCAGGTGACCATTCCCAACACCACAAAGCGCCCACCCTTGGCGGGCCGGACGGTACACGCAGGATAACACCGCCGGAACCCTCACCCATGGCGTAACCCAGTGCAATACCGAATTCAGTCGTCCAGGAGGTAAATGGGCTAATCCCGGAAACGCCGCCTCGATTGTGCTCCGTGGCACTCACCGACCCGAGGCTACTGGCAGGCTTCACAATGCCCAGGAGCGCGTCTGACAGCGCTGGATGACGGGCATGAACCCCGCGAAAGAAAAATCCGCCGGTATCAATGACGACAACGGCCATGTTTCACCGCGGGAAGCTAATGAAACACCACGCGCCTGCCACGCGGAGGCCCAAACACCTCACCATCCCGCATCACCACCTGCCCACGCACGATTGTAGAGACCGGCCACCCCGTCACCGTCATGCCCGCGAACGGCGTCCATCCGGCCGGGGTGACGATCCAGTCGTTTTCGATCGTCTGCCGGCGCTTGAGGTCTACCAGGGTGAAATCCGCATCGAACCCGGCGGCAATCCGGCCTTTCGCCACCGCGCCATAAACCCGCGCGGGCCCGGCCGCCATCAGATCGACCATTCGGCCCAAACTGAGCCGGCCAGCATTCACATGATCCAGCATGACCGGCACGGCGGTCTGCACGCCTGTCAGCCCAGCGGCGGTGTCCGGCCAAGGCCGGGCCTTGGCTGCGTGGCTATGCGGAGCATGGTCTGAACCGATCGTATCGACCAGGCCGTTCTGCACGGCGCGCCAGGCCGCTTCGTAGTGGCGCCGGCCGCGGATCGGCGGGTTCATCACCGCGTAGGCGCCCAGCGCCCGGTAGCATTCGGGGCCGATCTGGGTCAGGTGATTCACCAGCACTTCCGCCGTAGCGATGTCCCGGAAATCGCGCAGATAGGCGAACTCGGCCTCGGTCGACACATGCACGATATGGGCGGGCCGCCCGGTCTTGCGGGCCAGCGCCATGATCCGGCGGGTGCCGAGAAAGGCGCATTCCTCATCACGCCACTCCATATGCTTCTCGAACGCATCGCCAATGCTGAATTGCGCGCGCCGGGCTTGCAGCCGGTATTCGTCTTCCGAATGGAAGGCGATGCGCCGCCGGCCAGAGCGCATCACTGCCTCGATATTGGCATCGTCCTCCACCATCAGGTCGCCGGTGGAACTGCCGGCAAACAGCTTGATCGCACACACCCCGTCCGCCTGCTCCAGGCCGGCCAGCTCGGCGATATTGCGTTTGGTGGCACCGACATAGATGCCGACATCGCAAAAACTCTGCTGATCCACATAGGCCTGCTTCCAGCCCAACGTTTGCGCATCGATGATCGCCGGGCTGGTATTGGGCATGTCGAACACGGTGGCGAAGCCGCCGATCACCGCGGCGCGGGTGCCGGTGGGGATGCTCTCCACCGCCGCATCGCCCGGATCGCGCAAATGCACATGCGGATCGATCAGGCCAGGCAGCACGTGCAAGCCCGCCGCCTCGATCACCTGCGACGCAATGCTGCCGCCATCGGCCCCGACCGCCATGATGCGGCCATTGCTGACCCCGATATCGGCCATCGCCTCGCCCCAGGGCAATACGCATGTACCGCCACGGATGAGCAGATCAAAATGTTCAGCCATACCTCATCCTCCGCCTGTAAACCCATCGGCGCCTGACGGCGTTGCCCAATTGTCAGTAACCGAATCTTTCTGCGCCCAACCCATGGTGCAGTGCACAAATTGATTGCCGCGTTCGACGCCTTTGTGGTGCAGTGGGTGGATACGCCGAAAACAAGAATGGGGACGACCGCCGGGAACGATTGATGGAAGGCCTGATCGAAGGAGACAGATGTGGTTCAGCTTGTGCTTATCTATTGCCTGATGTCGGACAACAAATCCTGCGTGGAAAAACGGCCGATGAGCGAATTTCCGCTCAGCGCCATGGGCTGCATGGTCAGCGCCCAGCCGGTCGCCTCGGAATTCCTGCGCGACCACCCCAATTACACCCTCACCTCGTTCAGGTGCGAAATCAACAAGCCCGCCGAGAAAGCCGCTTAACCGTTTCCAGTTGCCAGTTTTCAGTCTGACAACTGGCAGCTGCCAACTGGTAACTACCTCTCCAGGCACATGGCCACGCCCATGCCGCCGCCGATGCAGAGGGTAGCAAGGCCCTTCTTCGAATCGCGCTTCTGCATCTCGTGCAGCAGAGTCACCAGCACGCGCGCGCCGGAGGCGCCGATCGGATGGCCGATCGCGATCGCCCCGCCATTCACGTTCACCTTGGCAGGGTCGAAGCCCAGATCCTTGCTGATGGCACAGGCCTGAGCGGCAAAGGCCTCGTTCGCCTCGATCAGATCGAGATCGGCAACCGACCAGCCCGCCCGCTTCAGCGCCAGGCGGGTGGAGGGGATAGGGCCGGTGCCCATGATGGCGGGATCGACGCCGGCGGTCGCAAAACTGGCGATCCGGGCCAGCGGCGTCAGCCCGCGACGCTTGGCTTCGTCTGCGCTCATCAGCACCACCACCGCAGCACCGTCATTGATGCCGCTGGCATTGCCGGCGGTAACACTGCCGGTCTTGCTGAAAGCGGGCCGAAGTTTCTGCATCGCGGCGATATCGGAGTCGTGACGGATATACTCATCGTTCTCCACCACCACATCGCCCTTGCGGCCCTTCACCGTCACCGGCGCGATCTCGTCGCGGAACCGGCCAGACTTGGCGGCGGCAGAGGCCTTGTTCTGCGAAGCAACGGCAAACGCATCCTGGGTCTCGCGGGTGATCTGGAATTTTTCCGCCACATTCTCCGCGGTGGTTCCCATGTGGTAGCCGTTGAACGCGTCCCACAAACCGTCCTTGATCATGGTGTCGATGAATTCCATCGGGCCCATCTTGGTGCCGGTGCGCAGATAGGCGGCATGCGGCGCCTGGCTCATGCTCTCCATACCGCCTGCCGCAACGATCGCACTCTCGCCGGTGCGTATCTGCTGGGCGGCCAGCGCCACGGCGCGCAGGCCGGAGCCGCAAAGCTGGTTAATGCCGAATGCCGTCTTCTCGTCCGGGAGCCCGGCATTCCGGGCGGCCTGCCTGGCCGGATTCTGTCCCTGCCCCGCCGCCAGCACCTGGCCAAGGATCACCTCATCCACCTGGCCCGCTTCCAGCCCGGCACGGCCGATCGCCGCGCGCAAAGCCGTGGTGCCGAGATCATGGGCGGGCACGGAAGCAAACGCCCCGTTGAAACTGCCGACCGGAGTACGGGCGGCCGAGACGATGACGACATCCTCCATGAGGAGAAACTCCCTTGCTTATGGTTCAGCGGAACACATCCGCAAGGAGATATAGGCCGGCGCATGAGCGCGGGCCAGTGCGGTGAACGGGCAGGGCAGCCCAGCGCGAGAGGCGAAGCGCTCAGCCCCGTGTGCTGGCCATGCCGAGAAGTGTCTCGACCAAGGCGGCGAGATGGAACGGCTTCTGTAATGTCGGCCGGTTGCGATAATCCGGGATCAGGCTGCCGGCACCATAGCCGGTGACAAAGGCGAACGGAATGTCGCTGCGCGCCAACATTTCGGCCACCGGATAGCCGCTCTGGCCATGGCTGAGATTCACGTCCAGCAGAGCCATATCGACGACACTGGTTTTCAACAGCGCCAAAGCCTCCTGCGCCGTGCTGCACGGGCCTACCACCGTACTGCCAAGCTCGGTAAGCATGTCCTCCAGCAGCATCGCCACCATCATTTCGTCTTCGAGAACCAGCACCGACAGGTTTTTTAGCGCTGCGTGCTGGTCTGGGTGGGCGATCTTCATGATTTTCTTCCGGCTCTACCCGCATATACGCCACATTATACGCAAGGTTCTCAACCTCGTTCGCCATGCAAACAGCATCCGGCTGACGAAATGAACCGGAATGTGACACAAAACAGTCTTTTGCGGGATTTTGTTGATACGATGACGCAAGCGGCGCAAAGTTCTCCCGTTGTCGCGAAGAGGGGCACGTCTCTGGGCTTGATCACACGCATGTCTGGCGGCGCGGGCTTGGGGGTTCGGCACGCGGTCGCTTTGCTACTGCTGTGCATGCTGTCCGCCTGCGGCGGCAACCCTCATTTGGCCAGCACCGGTGGCGGCAGCGGCAATTACGCGCCGCCAGGCCCGCCGGAGGATCCGTGGGGCCCCTATATCACCCAGGCCTCCAGCCGGTTTTCCGTGCCAGACCGATGGATACGCGCCGTCATGCGGCAGGAATCGGGCGGCCATCAATATCTCAACGGCCAGCTCACCACATCCGATGCCGGCGCGGCCGGGCTGATGCAGTTGAGGCCCGCCACCTATGCCGAGCTGCGCGACCGCTACGGGTTGGGCGGCGACCCCTATGATCCGCACGACAACATCTTTGCCGGCACCGCCTATATCAGGGAGTTGTACGACCGCTTCGGCTCGCCCGCCTTCCTTGCCGCCTATGATGCAGGGCCGAACCGGGTGGATAGCTACATGGCCGGCCGTGGCGGCTTGCCGAATGAAACGGTGAATTATCTGGCCGCCGTCGCCCCAAGGCTCGGCAATGATCTGCCGATGAGCGGCCCGCTCGCCGCCTACGCCGATAATGGCGGCGCGTCGCTGACGCCCGACCCGGTGCCGCACCCTTATGCCAAAGCGCCGATCGCCCGCTGCTGGCGCGATCCCGATGCAGCCTACGATCCCGATGCACCCTGCCGCGCTGCACCGCCTGCACGGGTGGCCGCATTGGCACCGCCGCCGCCGATACGGCAGCCTCAGGCACCATCGGCGCAATGCTGGCGCGACCCGAACGCCGCTTACGATCCCGACGCGCCATGCCGCGCGCGGCCTGTGCAGGTGGCCGAGTCGGCACCGGTGCCCCTTGCCCAGGCCACCGCGCCTGGCGGCGTTTTATGGAGCGCCGGTGAGGCGCCGGTTTCAGTCGCCCCGGTGCATGTCGCCGCGGCAACCCAAGCCGCTCCACCCAGGCGGCACAGCCTCTCCAGTTACCTGATTCCTTCGGCTGCCGCCGCTGAATTGCCGCCGATGCGCGCGTCAGGCGCCTGGGCGATCCAGGTGGGCGCGTTTGCCGATGCCGGCCAGGCGCGCCGCGTTGCCGACTCCGCCCGAGGGATGGCACCGCGCCAACTGGACAACGCCCGAACCGTTCTCGGCGCCACCACCCCGTTTGGCGGCCAAATTCTCTATCGCGCCCGTCTCCTTGGGCTTTCCGCGGAGAGCGCGGCATCCGCCTGCAGCGCCCTGGCCGCGCGCCGCCAGGCTTGCGTCACGGTGCCACCCGGTGGCTGACTGCCGGCAGCAAAATTCTCGCCCTTTCACCTGAAAAAATCGGGGACTCCGCTTTGCGATACACTGCGCCTATCCGCGCCGCCCTGTTGGCGGCCTCCGTGTTCCACGCCTTGCCCGCCGGCGCCGCCGCAGCTGCCACCGCATCCAGCGATGCAGCTGCCGACAAACCCGACACGCCGCATGACGGCCTGTTCAAGCCCGAGTCACACAGCTCCGAGGGTGCGGTCACCATCGGCGGCAAACGGATCGATTACCAGGCCATTGCCGGCACGCTGGTAGTGCACCCAAAGGGCTGGGACGATGTGCCGAAGCCTCCGAAGGAAGAAAACGCCAAGGAGGACGCCGACGAGGACCACAACCCCACCGCCGAAGCCTCGATGTTCTATGTCGCCTATTTCGCCAAAGGCGGCCCGGTGGAAGGGCGGCCAATCACCTTCCTGTTCAATGGCGGCCCTGGATCTTCCAGCGTTTGGCTGCACATGGGCGCCTTTGGCCCGAAGCGGGTGGTGACACTGGACGACAGCCATACGCCAGCCGCCCCCTATCAATTGGTGAGTAACGACCAGAGCCTGCTGGACGCGACCGACCTTGTCTTCGTCGATGCCCCAGGCACCGGGTTCAGCCGCCTGGCCGGCAAGGACAAGGAGCGCGCGTTTTACGGCATCGATGTGGATGCCCACGCCTTCGCCGAGTTCATCACCGGCTTCCTGTCGAAATACAATAAATGGAATGCGCCAAAATACCTTTTCGGCGAAAGCTACGGCACCACGCGCTCGGCGGTTCTCTCGAACCTGCTGCAATCGGATTACGACGTCGATCTGAACGGGGTGATCTTGCTCTCGCAGATACAATCCTTCGATCTGAGCGTGGATTCGCCAGAGACGAATCCTGGTATCGACATGGCCTATCCGCTGGCCTTGCCAACCTATGCGGCCACTGCCTGGTATCACAAAAAACTGCCCGGGGCCCCGCGCGACCTGCCAGGATTGCTCAAGGATGTCGAGCATTTCGCAATGACCGACTATACGTTGGCCTTGGCCGAGGGTGCGTCGATGGACCCGCAGCGTTTCGATGCGATCGCGGAAAAACTGCATAGCTATACGGGTCTGCCCGTGGGCTACATCAAGAAGGCCAATCTGCGTATCGATGGCGGCGAGTTCGAAAAAAATTTGCAGGACGATACCGACACAACGACAGGCCGGCTCGACACCAGGTTTTCCGGCCCCACCATCGATCCGCTGAGCAAGGAAGCGGATTACGATCCACAATCCTCCGCCATCAGCTCGGCCTATGTCTCCACCTTCAACGATTACGTCCGCCGCACCCTGCATTACGGCGAGGGCATCGCCTACAAGCCGGAAATCGACGTGTCCAAATGGTGGGACATGCAGCACGCCCCGCCCGGCTCGGCCGACAAGCTGCCCCAATCGGCCAACGTGATGCCCGATCTGGCGGCGGCGATGAAGACCAACCCGAACCTGAAAGTTCTGCTGAACGGCGGCTATTACGATCTGGCCACGCCGTTCTACGAGGGCATCTACGAGATGCAGCATTTGCAGATACCCAAGAAATTGCAGGCGAACATTGAATACAAACAATACGAGTCCGGCCACATGGTCTACGCTCACCAGGCCTCCCTAAAATCCCTGCACGACACGGTCGCCAGCTTCATCAAACGCACCGACAACCAGCCGTAGGGTGGGTTGCCCTTGAGCAACCCACCAATTCCGAGCTTTACCTACCAAAGTAGGGGGCGGTGCCCTGTGCACTGCACAACCTTCGTGCCCATCCAGCCCGAAGGGCCGAAAAGCAAAGCGCCTTCCGCCATTTCCACCTTAACCAATCGCCCCGACCGAATGAGCAAGACACGCCAAGGCGGCCGTGATGCACGATTCCGCCCCAGCGATATTGGCGGGTTGCAAAGCATCGCCTCACCGCCGGGACACACCCTTGGCGCCGACGCCCTTTGGCAGGGAGCGGAATGGCCGGTTAGGAAGACTAGATCAAAAGCAAAGCAACATTGTAGGGTGCGCTTTAGCCCACCAACGCGCCCGACAACGCGACACCCGGGTGGAGAGTGGGTGCAACGCCGCGCCCGCGGGTGGTGGTCACAGGAATCGTTGGGCTGAAGCCCACTCTACGTGCTACTTGCTTACGACGAAGAGGCCGACCAAATTGTTCCGTGAACACGATGACAAGTAGCATCCAAGGGGTACGGCGAGCGCGATGAGCTTTGATTTGGGCGTATGGTATATGAGCGTGGCAATGTCTCAGCAGCAGGCCGCCGAGTATTACCAACACATCGGTTCAAATTGGGTCGTCGTAGAGCGCAACCCGCAGTTTGACAGCTTCCTGAAGGATTTGACCGGACAACTTCCGGACTTGAGAAGCCCATCCGACCCACCAATCTCGCCCGACAATGTCTCGCCTGCGTTATTGCACACAATCGATGATCTCAAGGCTTTGCCGCCGCCCACCCAGGCTCAACTCGACTCTTTGCAAGAACCTGCCTGGAGTCAACGATTGATGCTTATCGATTACCAACTCGCAAAGCATTGATCTGTGCGTAAAGCTCTCGCCCGCCTGTGTGAGAGGGAACGTATTGCGTGTCAACTGCGATACCCCGATTCAGCAATCGTAGGTGAAACCCACGCCGTATGGTCGACTTCCCGGTTACATGGGCGTACGCCACCATCCAGCCGCCCAGAAAATCCGTCGCAGCCGGTCAGTTTGAATATCCGCCGCGGGCCGCAGCTGGCAGAGATTGGCCGATCACCTGCCAATCCGGCGCTATGCCAGCTGGCCAATCGCCAAATAACACTTGCGTGCGCTGGCCGATTTTGAACCCGAGCTCAGGCGAATAGTAATGCGTGATAATGTAGCGCGGCTTGCCGTCGTCCAGCACGGTTTGTGAAAGCGCATAGGCGGAATGCCAGCCGATCGGCAGCCAGTAACGCTCCAGACTTTCCACACGGACCACGCTCGTTTGCAATGTGTTGCTGGGGCCAAGCGCGGTGAGATTTGTCGACTTGCCAACTTCAAGCGGCCATAACCGCCGCAAGGGACTGATAACATCATCGCCCCAAAGCCCGCGCATGCCTGTAGCCGAGCTGTTGATAATGCAATCCCAGCCCTCGGAGCGAATCGCGGTCCAGGTGATCGGCCGGCCATCCAGCGTTCTTTGCATGCTCAGCGTAAACACGGTGCCCGCGCGTGGGCAGAGCATCTCGGCCGGTGGCTTCTTTACCGGATTCAATCCGTCGACCGCGCCGCTCATGCCGCCGCTCATCATCCGGGTTCTGAAAAGCTGCGGCGCCTCTGGCATGCTGAGCTGATTTTCAGTCATTTTGGCAATCGCCCGGCAAACCGGCATATGCGGGGCGAGCGGATCCATCAGCGCGCCCCGCTCTTCCGGTGAAAGCGGGTTCGGCGCGTCGAGCGATTTTGCAAATGCCGCAAGGTAGCTATCCTCGTCGAGTATGGCAGGCGTTTCGCCATGCAGGCGCCGCGCCGTGCCATCCACCACTGCGGCATCGCAGGGTACGCGCAGTTGGTCGATCCGCGCGCGCGTGATAGCGCTTATCCCCTCGTTGCTCACCGCCGCCAGCGGACAGGGTTTTGCGGGGTCTGGTTCACTGAGTGCCAGGCTGAGCGTGGCGTTGGCGCAAGCCAGCACCGCTGCATCCGAGGCGTAACGCGCAAGCAGCGACCATTTCAATTGCTGCACACGTATGCTTGCCGCGTCCCAACCGCCCTGATCGAAGGCTTCCTTTGCCCCCAGCAGGAAAAGCCGGTGCAGTTCGGGGTCGGCGGTCACCGCCTTGCCGATGGCCGGATCGGCGCTGCCGATGCTGTTGTCGAAATCCCCTGTAAAACGCTGCATCTCCGGCAGTGAAAATTTTCGCCAGGTGATACCGATGGCGACGCCGAGAATGATGAGGAGAATAACCAGCCGGACACGTGGCGCGCGGCGGCGCCGCGGCGGCAAATCGGGGCTTCTCATGGCGCGGATGACTCAGGCATGGGGTAAAAGCTCGGCCCCATCACTTCACCCCGTAGGCTGCACGGACGGCGGTCGAATACGGCTACCTGCAACCGCGTCGTGCTATCCGTCCAGAGCGGTGGCGGCGGCGTAGTGGAGGGCGCCCCGCGGCTGGTGGGAATGGGAAGGATCTGGCTGCCTGAAAACCCAGGCGGGATCATGATGAAGAGCATGCCCGCAATGGCGCCCTGGCCGTCGCGCACCAGCGCATAAAGCCGCCCGCCCCGATCGAT
>Ga0116227_10008911_pt1 | contig 18545 bp, 12 predicted proteins | sample S1TSphgellanicum_FD_89693 | JGI IMG/M metagenome (GOLD analysis project Ga0116227, IMG submission 89693) | Host-associated microbial communities from peat moss isolated from Minnesota, USA - S1T2_Fb - Sphagnum magellanicum MG | ecosystem: Host-associated > Plants > Peat moss > Unclassified... | reverse complement strand
TTTGATGGGTTTTGTTTTCTGTCTCAGTTATTACTCTACAGGTGCATTATGCACCAAGTTCACACTAGTATTTGTTAATTGCCATGATGGATTGAAAAATAGTGAAGAAACGCAAAGTTTTCTACTTCAAAACAAATACTACCATAGTCTCTATTTACAAAGGTGGGTTTGGAAACACACATTTTGAAAAGACAATAGCAAGACCCTACAAATAGATAAATATAACCATTAAAAGTAACCATGATGATGGTTTGGAAAAATAATGAAAAGACATAAGGGCACTATTCAAAGCCAAATGCAACCATTAATTGCAACATTGGGTCATTACCAGTGTTGCCTAAATATGAAGATTTGAAGCATTGCTCAAGTTATCTATATAAAATATTCTATAAAAATTTATAACATAAAAATATACATTAAAAAAAATTTAAAAATACATTTGACCAAACCTATATTTTTTCTTTCTTTGCATTTGGTGAATATGCATTTGTTGGTTTTCAAACTTAAACTAATCACAAGATATGTATAAAGGTTAGGAATACATTCCCAACTTTTGGAATTAATTTTTCTAATCATCGATTTGCCCCATCAATGTAAAATATTTTTTGTAAAACTAATAACTTGTGGGGGAGTTGAACCTTGGTATTTTTAAGAACCTTGCTCAATGCAGCACAAGTTTCCTACCCCAACCACACCCCACCTAACCCACAAACACACACACCATAACTAGAAACCATCTTTGTCATTGAAAAATCCCACAAGTAACTTTGCATGAACAAAAAGAAAAAGTTATTAATTGTTTGAAATGCAAAATGCAAACTTTCATTCAAGTTTTGTAATCCCCAAAAAACAATATGAACAATTTTTGGACTCACCTTGCCAAATTAATCATTGTCCAATTCGAAGTGCTCAAAATAATTTGATTTTTCAATCAAATCATAATTATCTTTTGCCGATGAAGACAAAACTTTCAAAAAATTCTATTAAATCCTTGTGCCTTGAACAATTTAAATGAGGATTGTCATGCTAGTTCTTCACCATGATGATAATTTGATCGAAATTACCCACATGCAACCTATGTCTTAAAATTATCAACACGCCAATAAAATTGAACACACATTTAGTTTCAATCTGTGACCTTAGAATTCCCAAGATATATTTGGCAAGGATGTTAAAACATTTGGGGATTGGCTTTCATGAATCTACCACCAAATTAAAGGATTAACACATGTAGCAAAAGTTACATATTACCTCTTAAACAAGGACAACTTTCCAACAACAAGTTAAGAGAGGACTTTTCCATAGATGCACCCACACCACATATATTATTTTCTTCTTCAATAGAGTCATTAGATCCAACATGATCCATAACAACATAACAACATAACCAATAGCTTCGATTGCACATGTTTGGACAATAGGGTTTAATACTTCAAATATAATCATCAGAAGAGGGATTATTGCATTGGCATCATATTTAGTAACAAGACGAATACAAGCCCCATGTCCCACATAATTTTCCACAACCTTCAAAGACTTGAATTGAGGATCAAAGCATGAGGGCAAGCATGTTGTGCACCTGTTGTGAATCATAGGCTTGTAAACATTATAGAAAAGGTTTAATCGTGAACTTTAATAATTTCCACCCACATGTCGTTTTGAAAAATAAGAAGTTTAACATTAAATGCATCCAAAACATCAAAAACATCAATAGTTTGTCCAACCTCAACTTCCAAATTTAATGTCAAACTAATACATGTACTAAGAGCATCAAATAATAGCCAATGCCCTTGAGATTAGGTCATTACACAAGCAATGACAACACAATTCAAAACACGTGTGAATGTTTATGCAACTACCCATACTTCAACCTTAAGAACCTTTTGTTACAAATCAATTATCTTATGTTGCCCATAACATAAAAGGTTGGCCTCTTTGAATTCTAGTACTTCTTCAAACATGATTACCTTACTAGCAAATCTTGTTTTCATTGGGGTCTTGAATTTTCAATGCCACAACCCCTTCTCAACACATGCCTTTTCCCATTCCTACCTTCCTTTTCATAGTTTTTTCATCCATGTGATTGTTTTTTGTAAATTGCCTTGGGTAGCTTTCACAATGACCTTAAGTTTCAAACCTACAATCACTTTAAGTTTCAAACCTACAATCACCTTTTCATTGTTAATAACATATTGGCAAGCTTTAGACATAATGTGACTAAAACATGCACCTTCATAAACTCGTTAAAGTTTCAAAGGATGACAATGAACAATGGAACATAGTGTTGTCGCCATGATGTCAAGTTATACCTTTCATCTTTGACAAAGGCAATCATATAATGCATGAAATCATAGTTTTCAAATACAAAAATCAATTGACCAACCATGGAAAGCCTTATGGTCTCATGAATATCAAATAAACCAATGGTAACATATTGAGGGATCTAAGAATCATTCAAGTAATTGATTACCAAGGCAAAGGTCTCCATGCTGCCTTTAAACATCTAAAATCAAAACTAACAAATACAATTTTTACTTTAGCAAGCCCCGATAAACATGTAACTACATGGTTTTTGAAACCATTATAAGCAGCACATCTTGCACCCATGTAGCATGAGAAGAAAAAACAACACATGGGCATTGGTATAAGACCAACTTTCACAACCAAATACTTTCACAAGTGGAAAGGGGCTTATACCCCTTACAAATATATAAAACTAGGTCTTTAAGAAACTAATGTTGTACCTCATCAGACATTTTATAAGGATTTGTAGCACCAAATTATGCCATGATTGCACACCCAGATGGCTTAAACTACTTCTTCTTAGATTGTCAAATGTGACTTGCATCAACAAGTTCCTTAGTAATGGCCAGCTTTATAAAAGCAACTAGTTTTGTATGAGCAAATTCAACATGGGTCTTCATGGGAGCGATCCCATTAAATTTACTATACTTGATAAAGCCTTTTTGTAAAATATTAAATCATTGGTATAAATTAAGAACACCAACTTGCTCTATTTTGCAAATAATGCACCACAACATTTGCGCTTTCTCAAAATCCATAGGTAAGTTGTCCTTGACAACAAAAAAAACCCTAGCATATTGAAGTTTGACTATGTGGCTTTCAAGCCATAGCTTCAGCTTGTATAGTTGCAAGCTACTATATTTCAATCTCAACAAAATCTAAAGCAACAAAAACAAAACTAGCACCAATAGAACCATGCATATGCATGTTCTAAACATCTAATGTTGGTGGCATTCCATTAATTTTTCCACCACATGGAAAACTAATACAACTAATATTGGACTCAACCAAATGCATACGATCTTCATTAGCCATTGTTTATGGTTATAAAACAAAAATTTATGACCTAACACCTAACAACAAAATGTTGAAGCAAAAAAAACAAGCTTAAGGCAATTCATGGAAATTTACTTGAGTTTAAACATTTAAATTTTGAAAAAGTGCATGGAAATGGAGTAGATAATGCAAGACACATGGAGCTTAGAAGGAAAAAAAAAAACAAAATTCAAAAGGTTTAGCTTGAAGATTTACCTCACTGGTTAATGTAAAAATTAAAAATGTTGCTACAAGATGTGTTTGAATGTTTGAATTGGAAAAACATTTTAACAATTGCAACAATGAACCAACATCAAAGCTTAAAAAAAATTATAACAACCAAAACTATTCAAGAATTTCAACAACATCCGATCAGTACAACAACCATTGATTGTAGCAACATTGATCAATTGCAACAACACACCAACATCAATCAATGCAACAACAAACCAACAACAATCGCTACACTAATGAACCAACATTCATTGATGTAGCAACGAACCAACACTGATGTTCTTAAAAAATTGCAACAACCATTGATTACAACAATGAATTGACACCACCCCTCTTCAAGAATTGCAACAACCATCAATTGTAGCAACAAAGCAATGAACCAATATTAAGAATCATAAGGAAAATTGGAAGAATGTTTCAACAATTGCAACAAATAAAGTCACAAAGGAGAAAGAGAAGAAAAAGGATATAATGTGCACCCATTGCATTGTCAAAAGTTAGAAGGAACAAGGAGAGGAGAAGGACCGTGCTTCACATTCAAGCTTTGCCACAAAATGTTAAAGTTGAAAATTGCAAGGAACAAGGACAAAAAGAATATGTGCATTTCATGCTCAAACTTATCTTGAAAATGTTAAACCCCAAAATTGAAAGTTGCAAAAAACAAGTTGCAAAGGAAAACTCATATGCACTTCACATTCAAAGCCTTGTTACAAATTGTTAAACCCTCCAAACTCCATCTCCATTACTAATTTGATCCCTAAACCCTAATTGGTTATGAATCAAAATGCATTAGTTATGCCCTAGAATGCACCATATATTCACTAGATATGAATATGCATATTCATACTATGCATATTTGGGCATATCCATAGATGAATGCTTGGATTTGCATACTGAGAATTGCACATCATGTTTGGATGTGCATGAACACTGGTTACTACAAGAATGCATTTCACCGGATACATATAAGGATGAATTTTTTTAAAACCAAATTTTGAATATGACTACATGCATATCCAAGTAGTATCCAGGTTCATATTTAGATATTTTCATATATTCGGGCAACCTACACTCACCCTACACCAATACATTTTCTTACTTTGATTAACATTTACAATGAAGGTGAGGGTTCACAATCATCATTTGCCCAATACACATCACAGGAGGTATCTTCTCTAATAGTTGAGGCTAAAGGAAAATAGGTCCAACCACTAAGGCAAACTAAAATATTTTCACCATGAAGAGCTCATGTCTTCAAAGGTGTTATCATCTACCACTTCGGTAGTGATTTGGATGAGGCATCCATATTGGCATGTTCTAAAGAAGGTGAAGTCAGTGTAAGGAGGTATCCAACTATAAAGATGATAATTGAAACAATAGAAAAGGAACCCATCCAAAAAGGGAGGTTCACCCAAATAGATTTAGTTGTGGAACCATTTAAATTTTTTTTCGCAAGAGATCAAAGCCAAAACGGATCACACATATCATCGCCCTTTCCCCAAGGAAATTTTCAAAGGAGATACCCTTGGAAAAATGCCTCCAATTTTTTTTCACTTCCCAACATTATTCTATAATGGTTCCAAAAATGGATCTAATTATTTCTATTTACTTTTCCCCTATGCAAACAATAAAACTTGAAGGGCAGGTAAAACCAAATGGGCATTGTGTTCCTTCTTCCATGCACTCACCTAACAAACAAGCCTATAAGGTGGAGGAGGGTTCCTTGGCCAATATAAGAGGAAGGATGGTAGGTAGTAGGTGGGATAGAAAGAACGCTCATGATTTCTTAGTACTTAGTGCACATGTAATGCTTACCCTTTGAATAATTCAAATGATAATTTGTCAAAGCGCAGCTTATAAGACAACATGGCATACCAAACATTCACAACAACATTAAGACCAATGGTTAAATTTGTAATTCCAAACAAGTTATCTCCTTTCCATGTTCAAAGAATAGGTCCTTAACCATTGGACCACTATTTAAATAAGTGAAATGATTTGTCATCACACATTATTATGCACATTATTTTCTTAATATGTTCAGGTTAACATAGGTTCATGTGTTAATCCTAAATCATTCTTAAGTGAATGTAAGTTATTATAGGTTAGTCCTAAACTAATTTAAGATACCTTAGATTATTCCTAAGTTATCATAGGTTAAGATTTTAGGCTAGCCCTAAGCTATTGTAAATTATTTTATCTTAGGTTATTGTCAACTATTTTATATTTATTATGTTATTTTACCTTGGGTTATTCTTGATTAATCCACCATTGGTTATTTTAGGATATTGTGCTTTATGTTATTTTAGGTCAATTCAATTAATCCACCTTAGGTTATTTTAAACTATTTTAAGTTATTCCACCCCAATTTATTTTTAGCTATTCTAGGCTATTCCACCATAGATTATTTTTCATTATTTTTAATTATTCTTCCTTAGGTTATTATCAGGTTTTTTTGTTATTATGCCTTAAGCTACTTAAGATGCACTCAAAACAACAATAAAAATTATTTTATATTATGATTGCATTATTTTTTTCCTAGATTGATTTTTTGAATGACTTTTTTTGCAACTTGTTATGAAAATGATTATAATTTCCCCAATAAATAAATTAAATTAATTATTAGTCATTTAAAAATAAATATGAATTTGTAAAATTGTACAAATTCTTTGCAAATTATATGTTTCATATTTAAACATGACGATTTCAAATCCAAACAAAAATGCTCATTTTTTAAGGTTCAATTTAATGTATTATAAACTATAATTTTTTTCAATATATCATGTATACCCCATTTAAATGTGGTAAAAATTTCTTGAAGTTTTGAATTTTCAAATGTATATACTTTGAATTTTCAAAGTTTCAAAATTTCACATTTTTGAAATTGTGAATATTTTTTTAGGGTGTCTAATAGGTTATTATCATTTTATTTTTTCTACCATCAATTTATTTTTATTATACGAATCCTTTGAAAGTCCTTTAATTTTATTTTTTTTAAATGACAAAAGTTTTCATTTTCAAAAGTTGTAAACTAAATTAAAACCTAATATTTGGATCAAATGGATTTTTAATTTGAGTTTCTTGACATTCATATGTGTTATAAAAAAAAATGCCATGATCACCATGGTTTCAAATGGTAAAAAATAAATAAAATCTAAATATTTATTACAATTTTTAAGATCCAATGCCTTTTTGGCTCCTTTGAGTGTGTTTTGACCCACCTTTAGGCTATTATTGGTTATTTTGGGTTATTTACCTTTTTAAAAAATGGATCTTTTGAATTATTCCACCCTAAGTTATTTTGAATTATTTGACCACTTTACATTATTTTTGGTTGTTTTAAGTTATTCCACCCTATTAGGCCATTTACTTTAATTTAATTTAGGTTATTCTTGATTATTCCATTCTATGCCATTTTAAATTATTTTATGTTAAGTTATTATTGGTTATTTTAAGTTATTATATCTTAGGTTATTCTAAATTATTCCACCTTAGGTTATTACAAGTTTTTTTTGTTGTTTCACCTTAGGTTATTTTTGGGTATTCTAGATTATTCCACCTTAAGTTATTATAAGTTTTTTTTATATGTTATTTTAGGTTATGTAACTTTAGGTTGGTTTAAGTTATAATAGTTTGGGGTATATCCTAAGGTAGAATAATTTTAAATAGTTTTAAATAATTTTGGATATAATTTATAATAACTTAAGATAACCTAAAATAAAAATCCAATGATAGCCTAGGGTAAAATACCCAAGACTAAGCTAAAATAACCTAACGTGGAGTAACTTATAATAGTTCAAAATTGCTTTGGGTGAAATAACCTAAAATAATATAATGTGGAATAACCCAGAATAATAATAAATAATTAAGGTAAATTAATTTAAGATAATACAAGGTGAAATAACTTATAATAGCCAAGAATAACCTAGAATAACTAAAGGTGAAATAATTTTAAATAACCAAGAAAAACTTAAGGTAGATAATTTAAAATAACCTAGGGTGGAACAACTTATAATAACTTATTATGGATTAGTTTATAATAACATAAGTTGGAATAATTAATAATAATTTAAAGTATAATTGCTTAAAGTGGAATAACCAAGAATAATTTAGAATAATGTAAAGTAGAATAGCTTAAATATATAATATAATATAATAATTTAAAATAGCTTAAGGTATCTAAAATAATAACATCAAAAGAAACTTATTTAAGCAATGAAGTACTTTAGTTAGTAGTGAATTTAGTCAATTAATAGTGAAACATGATAAAATTACATAATGCGCTTATAACAACATAGCTTTAGCAAGGCAAAATGATCGGGGTGAGATGAACCTATTTCACTTTTAAAGTTCCATATATAGTGATTTAGGGGACCCCACTTTTGGATTAATGTACGAGAAAGTTGGGAGGAATGGAAGGGAAGGTTATATGTTGGAAGGACAAATAATACAAAGGAGTGTGTGAAAGTTATGGAACTTGGTGTGTTTTTTCTTTGCTTTCACTTCCCCTTTATAATGGTAGTAGTTCATTCGAATTTGATGTAGAATATTGTAGTTTTCATATTAGTTTAATTTTTTAATGTTTTTCCTTTAAAACATGTTCTTTGAAAATTAATAGCTTGTTAGAAAGTAACTGCAATAAGATAGTATGAACAATTTATAGGTAGTTGATGGAAGGTTGCAATAATAACAAAGTGGACATATAGCCACGATGGTTTTTTTAGTTGGAGGAAATATTTTCCAAGGACTAGAAGGTTGTTACATTTTAACCCCCTCCCATTTCTTCATTCTAGATTTCATAATAATTGACATATCTTGAGTTTTTTTCATTGATTTTGAATTGAAGGTAGGACTACTTCCCAAAAGCAATCCTCTTCCTCCTAAGTGTTTGCACTTGGTATTTCATTTATCTACTTAATAACCTTTTGTCTTGATAATATTAGGGTTGCAAAATACATGGTTATACATAGGTACACAAGAACAAAACTAGAACTATCAAATGTAAAGACCATTGAAACAACAACACAAGTCCATGTTTCTAAAAAAAGGACAAATTAGTAAATAGATCCATGGAAAATATTTTAATAGATTGGATGAACACACCATAGTATGCAAATGTTACATTATTTATTTAAAGAGGATTGTTCTTTTAAGGGACATTGTAGTAGAAGAATTATCAACAGTTGTTCCAACTATAAAACACACCCCATTAATTAAGGACATTAATATTCACTTGTAATTTCTAGCCACTAAAGATTAATAATTACATGTTTAACAAAGCAAGAGAATGGAGGTTCAAAACACCAATCCTAATATCCAATCAATTTGTTTAACCAAATCATTATCCAACTACAATCCAATTGATAACATACCATAACCTATAAACCAACATCCCATTAAATTATCTATTTATGTTTGGTCACAACCTTGAAACTAAAAGGATGTGTGTAATTTGGACATTCATGTCACAAATCTCGCCTTTTCCAAAGTTAAAGGGATTCTGATTGGCAAATAACAATGAACCAAGAAATAAAATCCATCCACAAAAACAACATTTGACCCTAGTTCCTTTACCCTCATGTTGTAAACCAATATCAATTATGTGGGTGTACAAAATCAAACAAGATGCCAACAACAAAGTTCAATTAATAGTTTGAAATTTTAATCAAGGAGCACTTTTGATAAGACCTTGAAATAAAATGTAAAATTCTATCCCAACATACTTGAAAAATAATAACAAAATTATGATTCTAGCTTTATATGTAGATGATTTGTTCATAATTGGAGATCATTATTAGAAGAGATCATGGCTCAAAACCCAATTAACAAATAAATATGAAATGAAAAATTTAGGCAACATTTCAAAATACCTTGTACTTGGGATTCAACAGAGATTCATCATGGGTATTCTTGTTTATCAAAATAGTTATTGCATGAATATTTTGAGATATTTAGGCATGTTAGATTGCAAGCCTTCTTCTATTCCCTTTAATGAAATATTCAAATACACTATGCAATTCATTTAATTAATCTAAGAAATTATAAATATATCTAGTGGGGAAGTTTCTTTTCCTTACCAACATATGTCCAAATATTTATTAAATGTAATCAATTTGGTCAATAGCTTTGTCAAACAACTTCAAGATCTTCATTTGCAAGTTATTTAAACTATTTTATGATATTTCAAAGATACATTCACATTAGGTCTTTTTTACAAAACCTCAAGATCTATTTTTCTCTATTTGGTTTTTTAGAAATTGATTGGCCTAGAGACTTAGACAAGCGGAATTCCGCATGGGGCTTTTTATTTTTACTTTAAGTTCCACCTCAATAACCTAGATCAGCAAGAGACAAAACATAATTATTGCCCTATCCTCCACTAATTCTAAATTTTGAACTCTTATGGAAACAACCAAAGAAGAATTATGGTTACAAAAACATTTATTTGAGTTTGCTTATTGTATCCCTTCCCCAATTTTTCTTTTATGCAATAATCAAAGTATAATTAAATTGACCACAAAATCATATTTTTCAATAGCTAAATGAAACACTTTTCTATCCATGTCTAATTTGTTCAACAACTTGTTAAAGAACAACTTATTACATTGTAGTTTCTTTCATCTTTTAGTCAACCTATTGATATTTTGACCAAGCCTCTCAATTCTTCAAAGTTTTTGTATGGCAAAAATCTCTTCCACCTTCAATGTTGTCCCACTCACACATACCCATAATCCTAGTCCCTTAGCAACACATAAAAGATCTACATTAGAACATTTAAAGCCCAAGATGTTTCAATTTTCTAACATAAACACAACAACCAAATTAAAATTAGAAAAATATTTTTACCTATTAATCCATCCTCCTAATCCCTATCAACAATATTCATTTGAAACAAGGTTATGTCATTGTGAACATATTTAACCAAGGACATGTAATGACATCACAACTTTTTGTGTTGACTTCTCATCTCATGTGTTTTGAAATTTGAAAGGATATGAACAAGCCAAGTTACCTCAACTTTATTACAAAATAGGGTCCATTCAAGGTTGGGGTATACAAGGAATGTTTCGCCCCAAAATTACTCTCAAAACACTACTTTGAATGACCATTACATTTGCAAAATAAATTTTCATTAGATACTCACATACTTCTTGATTAAAATGGTGGTGATTTTTTATGATTTGAATAATTAAAACATGTCTTTAAGTGTTTTGAAAGATGGCTTAGGAACCATGTCCCCATTGTGCATGATTATAAAAAAAGGATTCAATAGGATTAACAATATTTGTTCAAATTGTTCCATATTTTAACCATAAATAAAATAAACTGTATTCTATATGATGGCATAAATTTTTAGTATGATAAATCACCAAATCTTGTGGAATTCATGTTAGAATCTTTGATTTTTTTCATAAATAATCATTATGAGAAAACTATGTGCATTGCAAGTTGTGATGCAATTAGAAAATGTTCAATAAAATTAGATTACAATTAGATAGACTAGTTGCAACGGACATGATTTTTTCATAATGAATGTTGTGTTAATAAGGATAATCAAATTAATTTTTTAATTACAAAATTACATTCCAAAGGTTTGAAAAAAAGTATAAAAGACATGGGTGCAAAAAGAAGACATTGTTTGATGTTTTAATAGGGTTTTGGCACTCCAAATGAAAGTATGTCATTTTTGAAAATGTCATGTAATCCTACAATCCATTTTGTTTTATACTTCAACATAACGTTCAAAATTTGTTCAGTTAATTTAAATCATTCATTATAAAACTTTTGGTTGAAAGCCTAAACATATATATCCATACTTCATTGTTTAACATTTCAGACATTCATTTTGCTGAATCCTTATTTTAGGATTTAAGGCAAAAAACAAAAGAATGTCATGGTTCTTGTTGTGGTACCCCAATTGTGAATGCACCCAACATAAGCTATGGGCATTGGCAAAAGTAATTCAAGAAAACGATGCATGACTTGTAGACTTCTAACCAATAATATTTGGATTAAACATAGATGTTCAAATATGCATTTATTCTTAACTACAAATAAGACTTCAACAACAACAAATTGAATAGTTTCATGAGCTTATCTCATGATGCTTACAAGAGCTTTGTGTCCCATCTTACACCTTGGCTATGTTTGTGAACACACCCCACCATTTAAATGATGATGACCGACATAACTTCATTAGCAAAAAATGGAGGATGTTAGGACTATTGTTCAAGAAGATGTGATTTGATTATGTTTAGACCTCCCCACCACCTATTCAAAACAAGTTTTTTATTACAACCGTGCAAACCCTTGTGTTCTTCCACTTGATTCACTTGTAGGCATTGAATCACACACGAATACATACCTTCAAGGTGAGGGTGTTGATGAATGTTAGTAAGCTTGTTATTGAACAACATCAACAATCAACCCTAATGATGAGATCATCAACTTGCTATAGCTGGCAACTTGGTGTCAAAAGTTCAATAATACAACCATGGGATTTAACATGATATTAGTAATATGGGGTCATGACCTGCCTTCAATGGTTCTTTACTTTCAACCATGATGACACATGGTTTCTCTTTCATTCATCTAGGTTATAGTTATTTATTCATTCATTAATATTATTGTTAGAGGTTAGTTAGTTAGTTAGGTTATTGTATTTCCTACATATATGTGTTTTAGTATGAACCTTTGGTTCAATATTATGGTTCCTTACTTTCATGTTGCTTGAGGAAGCTAATTTTCTACACAACAATACCATATTGAATTTACATTTTGATCTAATTGTGGTTGGCACATTATCTAAATTGTTAACCTAATCTTCATATTCTTTTGAACCAAGTTTTAATCATGTTTGAGAGGGTAACATTGGCTTGAAAGATTTCACCTTTGGATTTGAGTTTCCATGGTATCACCAAACTTTTGGTATTGTTGGAAAGCCTTGGACAAGTGAATTTCTGGAGTTGATTTCATAATTTTCAGACCTTTAGTGAGAGATATCGAATAAAAAGGCAATTTTGTCATTGGAAATTTAACAAAAAATTATAAAATTCAATGAAATTCAACTAAATCTCAAAAACTGGTTTGGAAGGAGAAATTGATTGGGTAATGAATTCACACTTGGGCCAATGACATGAAGGCCACATTAATAAAAGGCAAGTTGTGTGCGTGTGATTGTAATTTAAATATAAGAAAGATTGTGCTTTGGATGTGACAATAGTGTACAAAATTCATCACAAAGAAATCATTGGTCATGATGTTGGATACCAACCAAACTCTTTGTTAGGTCATAATGAGTTATTTTTGGAATTCTTTCCATTAAGCCAAAAATCATTCAATTGGAAAGAGATTTGAGCTATGCAAACCATAGTTTAACCTATGCAAAGATTGAGATCAATGTCTAAATTAGGTAAGATGTAGTTCAGGATGAAACCCTAAACTAATATTTGTATAAGAATGAGAGTTGAGAATGAACTTTGGTAGGCTTACATCCACCTTGGCGTGCTTTGAAATCATGTTTCCTCATTTCCTAACTTTTCAATGTGGCACAAGGTGTTGACAGGTGTTGGGTGGTTATCTAACTTGTTTTAATAACCTCCAATTCCAGTTTTTAAAAAACATTAGGAAAGTTGAAGAACCTCAATTTCTGATTTTTGGAAACTTTCGAGATATCAGAGAATCATTAGAGTTATCCCTAAAGTAACCCTGTCTTCACCCTCTCTTTGGGCCTCCTTCCACCCTCTATCCCCTCTTTCAGTGGTATCCGCAAAGTAAAGACATTTTAATAAATATCACAATGAAATGCTGATACTGAGCATTTAATGCACAAGGTTCCAGACCAATTCCAGTAGTTGGACAGTTAGGAGCAGTGAAAATATGTGTAGCAGCAGCAGTCGAGGCGCTCAGGAAAAAGGAAAGACAGGATGAAACTCAGTTTACCACCAAAATTGATGGTTTTGTGGGTTTCATCCCCCGTACTTTTCTGGGCCACAGTGAACCAGCACCCACCAGTGCACCATCAAGGATGGATGATATGTGATCTGGAAACAGTTTTCTGTTGGGTTCCAGTTCCCTAGCTAACCATGGTGGTTAGCTCAGTTGCTTTATTTACTACCTACCAACCAGGTAGATAGTAAATAACAGCCCCTACCTACTACGTTTAAACTATCTACTTACCTATTAGTCCCCTATTTTGTTACCTTACTGTCTATATGTTAGACCTACTTCTTACAGAATGGGTTACCAGGATGAAACTGGGTAGTAACTCAGTGGAGGATCATCCACAACTGAGTCATAACAGGCATCCAATGGATGGTGCACTGGTGGGTGCTGGTTCACTCTGGTCCCTCTTTTGCAGGCTTTTTTTTGAATCTCACCCTGTGTATGACCAAACTCAGGGTTCTAGTGCTGTGTTTTTCTTACTTTATATGGAGAACTCTATTAGTTTTGGTTTTTCAAAAAAAGCCTCAAAGAACCGATCTTTTCCACAAAACAAAACATGACAAAGAACTGACCAGTTTGCCACTTCTCATGGTGTGTTCACACTTGATGTTAAATCAATGTTGAATGAAAATCTAGGTGGCATCCTAGGTGGCATTCAATGTTAAATGGGCGATAGCTTAATGTTAACCGAATGTTAGTTTAACAATAAAATCTTCACAATAAGTAAAGTTTAAGTCTTAAATGACTCTTATGGTGTTAAGGGACTCAACACTAAAGTCCTTAACACCAAGTGTGATTGAACCTTTATAACCGCCCAACTCTCATGTTTGAGGGTGGGTGGGGGGGGAAGAATAGTGTGTGCGATTGTGCCTACTTTGACATCACAATTGTAACAAGGGGCGTGTCACATTGTGGCCTTGCCATTTACATGAAAAAGTATCTTAAGGCAAAAAGAAGAATTATAAAAACTCAAATATTTTCACCATGCAAAAATATAATTTCCAAAAAACCCTCTAAAAGAAACCAAAATCCTTCAAGATATTATAACTCTATAATAACTAATCTCAAGTTTCAACACAAGCCAAAATATCATCTTTCAAAAATCCTCATATAAAAATAGACCTATTATTTATTACATAAGGGCCAAAATCCCTTAAGCTACAATACTCCACAATGAATCTGAACACTATATCCTTGCCTTGGTACACAAAGCCAACAAATTGCATGCACCAAAATTAAGAAGGTTTATATATGCTTCTTTTTTGGAACCCCACATGAGTAAGAGAAAGACAGAGATTTCTCATGGCAGGGGGGACATGAAAGGGGGGGGGAGGGATTTAGAATCCTTAGTGTTAGATGAAGAGGAGGGACCAGCATGACCCTAAGATGCCCCTAATACATACTTGGAAAAATTCTCCAAATGCTTTTGGGCAGCTTTTTGTCTCCATGTGTGATTTTAAAAAATTAAAATAAAATAATGTAAAGTAAAGTAAAATAAAATAAAATAAAATAAAAAATTAATAAAAAATATAAATTGGGTATTAATGGGAGGGCTTGTTCAAATTCTTTTTGGTAATAAAAGGGAATCTAGTTTTGGCTTCTTCTTCATGCCTGACATCCACACATGGATTTTGCTCACTTTTGGCATTTGCTTTTCCTCTATGGTTCTCTTCTAAACAACCCCATTTACCAACAAGTCAAAAGGAATCACAACCTGGGGGAGCAACCCATTGCCAACTTGGTCTTTTGGGTCCCCCAAGGAATTTAGGTATCTCTTTTGGGAGTCTGTCTCTCTCTCTCCATTGTTGCTCACTTGTTCACTCCTTTGCTCTCTTCAAAGCAATTTGTGAAGGGTAAACATTTACCCTAATTTAGCTCACATGGGTAGGTATACCAGGGTTGGAACCTAACTCATAACCCCAGCTGTAAGGGTTGTCTTGCTGATGTGTCTCTCCCTCATTGGACATCAAATTCCTCAATTTTATATCATATATTAAGCTGCCTAGTGGCAGTTTAACCCAAGGGTAAAGCCATGTAAGAATGGGAACTTATGTATAGGGTGAGGTTCTCTAGTGAGGGTGTTAATGGTTATAAACTCTCAATACTACTGGATGGGGTGATAGCCTCTCTCACTAGAGAATGGATTGGAGCTTACACAAGTGCATGTCACCTTTATCAAGCTCGCACTTTTGACCTAGCAAATTTGCTAATTGATAACTTTGAACAAGCCACAACTTGCTTTGCAAACCCTAGAGAAATTATGAATATGGCTTGCTTTTTAGATGTATGAATGAACATCTTGGGAAAAGTTCTTAGGCAAATTGACATCGGGTTTTCCATTGATTTACAACCTCTATACAAGAGGGAACTATGTGATTTGTTTAATTTCACAAATTGTTTTGGCCCTTTTTCTGGCTAAAGAAAAGTGTTTAAAGCTTTGCTTTTGTCACTCGGCTGATTTTCCTCAAACAAAATGTGAAGAAGCTACTTGAAGAAATTTCAAAAGGTACATTAGAAAGTCATTGGGTTATCCCATCTTGTAGAATCCAATGACCAATAAAGCATAGAACCTAAAATATTTACAATCCAAAATCATGTGAACAATTAACCTCATGACCCTTGTAACACAAATGGGGCAAGGGCTCAAGAAAGTTATTTTGATGACATTAAAGCTCTAGTAGCCTTAATGGATGTAAATTTTAATACCTTGTTGACCTATGGAACATTAATGCAACTTGATGAGCATTATGTACCCATAATGGTTGGTTTAGGCCTCACAATCCTCAATCCATGCTTGATGTTAATACCACAAAATGGATTATATTTATCCAAAAATTGAATAAATAAATAAATAAACAATATTCGTATATATATATATGCCTATTGAAATCTTCTAAATTATAACGTTTTGTGAAACACACTTGGAAGTCTCAATGGATGATGAATACACCTGTTTTGGGTTGGTTGGAAGGCGTCTTTTTCTCAGATGAAGGGGAAAATATAATTTAGTTCTCGTCATCCATTGATTAGGTTTTAATATAATTATGCATCACAAGGCTTTGGGAATGAATTTTTATATTCAAATGGTTGTGCAATGTGGAAGGTGTAAATTGAATGGTTTTTGTACCATCCAATTTTCAATGTAATGAAGTTAATCTAATAATATGATCAATGTTTGTTGACTATGGTATTAACCAACGATTGAAAAAGAGTAATGGTGATATTACAATGCCTGAGAACCGATGAAGAAGCCAAAGCTCATCCAAAATAATAAGCTAACTAGGTTGGTACATGTTTAAATAATCTTTGAATTTTTCAGGGGAGTCCACGAATCATGATCATGATGTTGTCCAATAAGCAAGTGTAGCCTTCCTCTTGGTGAATACAACACACCATTGAATGATAGCTCCCGAATTATTATATAATTTATCTTGCTATCTTCTAACATTTTCGTACCTCTCTAATTCCTCTTTGCACACATTCCTGGTCACTTGGTTGGTTGAACTTCATAACTCACATTCTTCTATGGTCCATAACCTGTAAGCTTGAACACTCCTGTACAATTGATTATGTCCACTAATCAAGTAGAGTGTGCTAGAGCTAATTACTGTGAATAGTGTTGATGCTCATGTGCTCAACTATTTTAGGTAACGTACATGCTCGCCTCGCCCTCGTTACCTAGTCCAAAGAAAAATGAGATTCAAGCATCCTAAGGACATAAGAGGTAACAACTTGTGTGTTCGTATATAGTCAAAGGCTAAATAAAAGGGAAATATTTTGTTTGGGATGTGGTGGTAGTACAAGAGGCCCACATTTGATATGCCAAGATTAGCCTATAAGACACACCTCTTGAGACCAAGTCGTGACTGGATGGCCCCAACGGTGTCCACTTAAAGGAAATCTGGATAATCTACCAAACCCCTAAATAGAAAATACATTCCACCATCCAATGAAATAGCCTAGCAACAAGGATGGTTATTTATTTGAAACTCATAATCAGCCCTATTGTTTAGGCAACTCCACTTAGATTAAAATCCCTAGAAATTATATCTACAAATAAATTCAAATAATTATTTGAACATGCTATTTATTTGCATCTTAATTAAACATAAAATTCAGGTTTGCCAATTGGTTTTGGTTTGGATCTTTTTGTTATGCTAAAGTTATGTACCCAAAATTTCCATTGTTGCTTATGCAATGATGCTAGTGCAATCTAGAACTCCGGTGAATAGGTACATTAAAACCTGACCTAATTGACCTAATTGTTCAGTTACGTTTGTTTATTTGCACATACATTACAAAGTGTAATCGTCCTCCTAACCTTGTGAGGCATCTTCATACTAGAGAATGGGCCATGACGAGCAGATTGTGTGAGATAAGACCTCACTTGCAAGGCAAGCCCGGTAGGGTAAAGCTTGGGTGGAAGGGCTCAAGGAAAACTAAGAAGCTCTGGGTTTAAAAGTTATTAAAAAAGTGGTTTAAAGTCCAACCCATTTCAAAATCCAGCCCATTCCAATGTTGATTATTTTGGGCACATGTTAGGATCCTGTGTTTTGATCATATTAAAGGCTCTCTTCTCTTTGGAAAACTTTGAGATGTTTACACCCACCATTCACAAAGGAGCCTATTAAACAATTGTAGGATACCCTTAGATCACAATTTTTTAAAATAAATTTATAACTAATTGGCAAAAAAAAATCAGTTTAAACTTGGGTTGAGTTTTTAATCCTGTGGGTGGTATTTTAGGGGATTTTAATTAGGGTAATTTTCTTTGAAAAAGTCTGATTTATTTTATTTTATGCTTATTATGCTTATTATTATTATTATTCTGACGTTTCTGGTGTGTCTCCCCTTAAGTGCATGACAAGCCAAACTCTATTTTAATCACATTGCTTATTTTAAGGATTTATAGTGCTCCTACCTTAACTTAACTACTGCTGAAGAGTCTATGACTCTAATGATGAAACCCACCCAATCAAATATAAACACAAAGCACCCAAAAAAGCGGGGGGGGGGGGGAAAAAAAG
>Ga0116227_10008910_pt1 | contig 18547 bp, 17 predicted proteins | sample S1TSphgellanicum_FD_89693 | JGI IMG/M metagenome (GOLD analysis project Ga0116227, IMG submission 89693) | Host-associated microbial communities from peat moss isolated from Minnesota, USA - S1T2_Fb - Sphagnum magellanicum MG | ecosystem: Host-associated > Plants > Peat moss > Unclassified... | reverse complement strand
AAAAAAAAAAAAAAAAAAAAAAAAAAAATAAAAAAAAAAAAAAAAAAAAAAAAAAAAAAAAAAAAAAAAAAAAAAAAAAAAAAAAAAAAAAACAAAAAAAAAAACAAAAAAAAAAGGTCCGAGCAACGCCTGGAAACTGCCTGGAAACTACCCGGACAGACAGACACTGTAACTTTAATATATAAGATGGTTGTTTTGAACCTCTTAGGAATATTTTATTTTCAATCAACTTTAACTTACCAAGTTGTTGTTGTTTATTTTTATTTATTTTAAAATTATTATTTTTGGTTTGGGGGATAAACAAATGGAAAGAAATCCATTGCACAAAAGATGAAAACAACAAACAACTTAGCAAGTTTGTTGTTGACCACCTTGAAAGCATCCTCTACGTCCCCAAATCCCAACACCCAAGAGTCAAGTTTCAACTCCCTATTCCCAACTAATATAAAGTCCCAACAACCCATGGTTTAGGGTTTAGGGTTACACATAGAAAAAGTTTCACATGATCAAGGGTAGGATTACTATGGTTGAGTCTATTGAGCTTTTGGACAAACTCTTTAGCAAAAATTGTTTGAACTTGTAAAAATTCAATGGTGGCATGATGGGGCTAACTTTGGACTTTATGTTAATTTTTATGGGAAAAAAAAAAGACTCCTCTTCCTCCTCTTTTACTCCAAATAAAGCCAAAAAAGTGGCCTTGAAGACAACAATATTATGGACATGGGGGGGTGTGTTACTCTCCTACTAAAGTTCTGGTCATCTACCTATCTTAAAATCCAAACCCCACACAATTAATTCTTTGAATGGTTGGGCTCATGCAACTTTTGTGCATTCCTTTTGCAAAATGCTCCAACCTTCGAAGAAATGATTTCTCATAATTTATGTTCCTTTTTTGCAAAATAAAAACATGCATTCTTCTCACAACCACCACTATCCCTTGGAGTATACCCTAAACCCTAAACTTACTTACAACCCCGATCAAGGTTGTAAACCTAAACCCTAAATTGCACAAATTCTCTAAGGCTCTTTTGAAGCTACCAAGCACTATTTTTAATTTTTTTTCAATTTTCTGATGTTGCCACCAGGGTTGTTGTTGTTTATTTGTTTGGTTTTTTTTAAATTATATTTTTTAATTAAAATTTTTTTTTTTGAGGTAGGCTTGGTGGACTAGCAAGCATCCACAAGAGGACCTGGATGTAGCATTGAATGGCAACCGATCTTTAGGACTTGTTTAAGAAATGTGAGAAACTGAGTCAAGATTGTCCCTTTTTTTTGGCGATTTTTTTTCTTGGAAAAACAAGAATCTTATGACCAAAAAAATTCATTTTTTCCAAAAAGAATTTCAAACAATGAAAAATATTGCACCCACAAAAAAAACACTGGTAGAAACTTGGCAATTTTTTAAAATTAAATAATAAATATTGGCATTCCTTTTATGAATAAATGGGAATGTCTATTTTTATTTATTTTTGGGCCTAGTGGCGAAAATTTGCCACAAAAAAATAAAATCCAATGCCACCAAGTGCAAACTGCAAAAATAAAAGTTCCATGTGTAAGCAAAGCAACCCATTACATAACACAATAAATAGTAGACACAACATTTGTGGAGTTTTGGTTAGATATATAATTATGAAAAATTATTAATTTAAAAATAAAAGTAGAAGAGAGGCTTTTCTTCAAATTTTTGTTTATTTTTAAAAAAATCAAGTAGAATAAATATATGTAATATATATATATATATATCTATATATATATATACATACATACACACTTTGACTCATGACACATGTGAGTAAAAACTATGTGGTTTCATCCATTTCAATGTACATATTCATCCTAGTAACTACTGGGTAGGTAGATGATTTATAGTTGTTTATACATAGGTAAAGGCTGTTTTTACTACCTACCTACTAACAACCTGCTTCTGGGTTGTTAGAAGGTAGGTAGTAAACAGAAAGCAACTGAGGTAACCACCATGGTTTGAGAAATGACATACGTATAGTGTTTAACAAGCACTGCCGAAATAACTTTGGGGTTTTATTTAAACCATGGTGGAACCAGTGTTATGTGTCAGGTCAGCCAAGGTGATGAATTGGTACCATGGTTCTAAAAATATATATATTATATATTATTTATTTATTTATTTATTAATGAAAAGAAAATAATTTTGGGTTGTTTGAAAACATTCTAATTTTATTTTTTAAATTAAAAAAATTCTTGGACTAAATTAGGGTTTCTATAGAATGCTTCTGAGTTCCAAGGTTCTATTTTATGTGTGAAACTGGAAACTGGGATTAATTAAATAATTAAATAAAAATTAATTAATATTTATTTTCTGAAAAAACCGGGTCCTGGAACGAATAGTGTTGAATAGTGTTGAATTAAGCTAAATCAAAAATTCAAAAATTAAGTGAATTTGGTGGTTTTTTAGTTGCCAGAAGTGAGTGAAACACAAAAAATAAAATAAAATTTTAATCATCAGATTTGTATACTTGGTTTTCATTTCATTGTGTAGCCAAAAATGTAGAAGGATGATTAAAGATTTATAGTTTATTTTTGGTTTATGGCCAGCCAGATTTGGCTAAATCTTCGGAAGGATGATTGCCACTTTGGCTACGAAAAAAACTCTGCTTGAATGCAATGGAGAGAGGGGGGAGGCTAGTACAGACAGACTTTCTCTTCTCCAGAGAGTGTAGAGAGAGAGAGAGAGAGTTACGTGGTCGATAATCTTTGTGGTCTTGGGGTTTGGGAAATTGGGAAGTAAAAAATCAAAAGAATTGTAATTTATTATTTTGTTCTCTCTCTTGTGGACTTGATAGAAGAAAGAAGAAGGCTGACTTGAAAGAAGAAAGAAGAAGAAGAAGAAGAAGACTGACGACTGACTGTGGACTCTGAACATGGTTTTTTTGTTTTTGTCTGTTTTGTGCTCTCGCAGTTTGGTTTGCTTCAACAGATCTCTCTCTCTCTCTCTCTCTCTCAAATCTCTCTTTCCTTCTTCAGATCTTTGCATCATTGGCAATAGCTGAATTTGCTTCCCCCCTCCCCCCCCAGTTATGCAAATATGTGATGAATTTGTGCCACAAAGTATGTAGCTGAATTTTGTTGTGTCCAGCAAAGTGGAGAAAGAGAAGGCTGCACAGACAGACAAACAGACAGACAGAGAAGTGAGAGATTCTTTTGTTGTTGCTGAATTGTCTCAAAGCAAGGAAGCAAAGTAGTAGTAGTAGTAGTAGTAGTAGTAGTAGAAGAGAGAAACAGAAGAAGAGAGCTTGCTTCCACGCCTTTGCTCTTCAGCTTCCTTTGCTGAAGTAAGAAGAAGAGGAAGAGATGGGTTTTTGGAGTTTTGGTTTTCTTGTGATCAGCTTGGATAGTTGATCTGTAGTCACAGTTTGTTGAATTTCTGAGAGACACAGACACAGACATAGAGATTTGGAGAGAGAGAGAGAGAGAGAGTTATGGACCGGATTACTGTTTGGGGAGGGAGAGAGGGAGGGTACAGAAGAGATTTTGGAGCTGCTGCTTCTTCTTCTTCTTCTCTTCTAGGCAATGTGCAGAAGATCCTTGGAGATTGTCATGTTGCTCCTGTGAGAAATTCTGAAGCTGGAGAGCTTACAAGAAGGAACCTTCTCCTCCTCCGGAAGCAGCAGAGCAGAACAGATCAGATCAGCCAGTGATGAAGCACGAGACGACGACCCCAATGGCATCTCCACATCACTGATGGACTACCACCAGCTGCAAAGCATCAGACAGAGCCACAGAGAGAGAGGACAGGGGATTTCAGAAAGAAACTGCAGCAGATTTCGTCCTCTCACAGACAGAGCTAGCAGTAGCAGCAGCAATCTGTGATGCTGCAAAGCAGCTCCCAAGAGATTTCAATAGTTGAGAAGAACTCTAGAACTTCATCATCATCAGCATCATCCTCATGGCCTCTGTGAGGAATTACCCCCCACCATTTGTGTCAATGGGAAACGCATTCTTCAGCAGCAGCTACCAAGAAGGCGACATGATGAGCAACAACAACAACAACAACCACCATAGTTCGCAGCAGCAGCAGGAGGAATCCAGCCAGCTCGTGAAGAGCAAGATCATGGTGGTGGCAGTTGCAGTGCTGTTTGCAGCAGTGGTGTTCATCATTTGCCTGCACATCTACGCCAAATGGTTCTGGCGTCACCAGGGCGCCGTTCTGGGCATGACCAGGTCAAGCTCCTCCTGGAGAAGAAGAAGAAGACAAGTAGCTTCTCGTCCTCCTCAGAGCATCATTCTCGACCCTCTCGCTGCTGCTGATCACGACCCACAGCAGCAACATCTCTTCCTTCTCCACAGCATGGGTCTGGACAAGACGGTGGTGGAATCCCTGCCCACTTTCGTTTACAAGAAAGCTGTTTTCCCGCAAGAGATTGCAGACATGTCTGAGTCTTTGTCTCAGCTGCAACAGCAGGAGCTGGAGTGTGCTGTTTGTCTAGAGGAGTTCGAGGAGAATGAGATGGTTCGCACTCTCCCCAAGTGTGCTCACTGTTATCATGTGGAGTGCATCGACATGTGGCTGTACTCTCATTCCAATTGCCCTCTCTGTCGAGCCTCAGCTCGACCCAATGGCCCAGCAGGAGCAGCCCAGAAAGAACGACACTCATCTGCTGCGCTTGGTGCCGCTGTAGAAGACGAAGCAGCTGCTGATCCAGAGAATGCTGCGGTTGCTGCAACACCACAAGGTGATCAGCAGCTTCAAAGCAGCTCAAGAACCCTGGATCTCAACTTGGGTCTTTCAGGATCATCTCTTGCTAGAGCTTCTTCAACGACTCCTCATGAAGACGAAACCCTTGCAGCTGCTGCTGCTGTTACTGCTGCAGGAGGAGGATCCGCACCCACAACAACGGATCCATCAGCAACAACAACAGGGACTGCCAAGTCTTTGCGGAACATCATTCCGTCCAATGTGTTGCTGCTCTTCTGGGGTAGTGGCATGGTGGATTCGACCACCTCAATGCAGCGGGAAGGTGCAAGCCAGCAGCAATTAGGAGGAGGAGCAGGAGTTGTTGCAGTTGCTGCAACTGCAAGCGGCAGAAGATCATTATCATCAGCTGCTGCTGCAGCAACAACCACTACCGGAGTGCAAGCTCCTTTCCATGTAGTCATAGACATACCTAGAAGAGGAGGAGGTGGTGGTGGTGGCTCCTCCTCAAGTGCAGAGCCTCCTCTTCTTCCTCCTTCAAGCTCTCCTTTCTCCTCTTCGTCCACTCCCAAGTCCGCCATGGCTCGCTTCCCCAGCTTGAGACGCCTTCTCAGCCGAGGCAAGACTGTTGCAGCACCACCACCATCACCACCAAGCTCCTCTTCTTCCTCCCCACCTTCTTCTGATTTCCCTACAGATTTAGAACAAGCTCCAGCTCCATCTCCATCACCAACTGCACAGTCCTAACTTAAACCATAATTTGCAGCAAGCAAGCAAATTAGGTCAAAGTATGAGGATCATCCTGTTGCAATTCCCTTGGAGCTTCTTCTTGATGGAACACATGAAGAGCCAGATCTAAATCCAGATTGAATTCATTTGAGGAAGGAAGCCAGGAGGAGTGGGTGCAGTCAGAACTGAGCTCTGGATCATGAGGAGGAGGAAATTCGGATCAATAAATGAAGATTGCATTCAAGGGGTCTAGCAGCTTTTGCTGGAGGAAGGAGCTTGGTGAATGAATGAATTTTGTTGTGTGCGCTTGCATGCATGATGGTTTCAAGCAAGCTCAAGTCATGGACAAGAAGGCAGAGCTGTGGTGGGTAAGGACCTGAGTTCATTTGACTGTTTTCCTAGAGAGCCCTCTTGCACTCTTTTTTGTGGAGATTCTATAATGACGGAAATGTGCTGAGCAGATCTGAAGGTAGCCAAAGGTGAATGTTGCTCTCGTCCAACAAATGGTTTGCTGTGTCTTTCAGAGGTCAAGCTCAGCTTAGATTTCTGGAACATGATCAAAGTGGGAGCAGCTAATCAGTCACTAATCAGTGATGATTTTCAGAGTTTCCAAGCTTGACTTTTTGTTTTTTGGAGGTCAAAATGCTGCTGGGTCTTGTCTGGTGAGAGAGAGAGCACTCTTGATTCTTGATTCAAACAATGGGTTCTTCTGTAGTAAAATTCCAATCTCATGGTGGTCTGTTTGACACCCGAGTGTTTTGACATTATAGGGTGAGTCTCTCATCAAACAGGTGGATTCTTCAGCAATGGGAAAAAGGGTGGCAGTCATACAAAACTTTGAAGAGATCCATGGCTGAACCTCTATTGAAAGAGGTTTAGTGATTCTACAGCTTCTACTAGTTTTCTGTGGTGAAGCATTTTTTTTTCCTTGCAAAATCATGGATACTCTTTCTTTACGGAATCAATGATTGGCTGAAGTACACAAAATGTACAGGGTTAGATAGATGGATAGAGAATGTACAATAATTCAAATGAGGGCAGATCATGTGGTGTTGGTAGCCATCCATCATTCTGATGATGGCAAAGCCCAGAATTGTCCACTTGTATGAAATTCTTTTTGGGCTTCAAGGTTTTTTGCATCTTCAAAGCAAGAGATGTTTTATTACTCTGCGTCAATGTGCATTTGGTGAATGCAACCAAGTAACACAAAATATGAGAAACTAGTAACTACTACTTGTTGGAATACTTGTGGTGCTGGGTTGCATTGACCCGATACATGTTCCATTTGTATGAATGAAACCTTCTATGAATATCCTTTTTCCAAGATTGCTGGATCCTGGCATTTCCAAGATGGTTGGATTTCTTGGCTGTGCTAGCTTTGTGTAGAAGGCAAAGGAGTTTGGGTGATGCTATGGATGGCCTTTGAACCATAGAGTTAGTTGTTCAATTGCCAAAATGTTCCTTGTGTTTTTGTTTCACTTGGAATCCTTCCAGGTTGGAGTATGTGCACCTTTTTGTTCAATTCCCTATTCAAGCATGTTATTTCATGTCCATGAGATGCATGATTCCTGATCTGTGAGTAGATAGAACTATGATGGAGTGAATTGTGAATTCCTTTTATGATGGGTATGGATGTCTCCTGAAAGTCTATGCCTTATTGTTGTTTGAAATTGGGTACCACCCATTTGGCACTAAGTGTGTTTTGAGTTCATGTTGTTTTCCTTCACAATAGCCCAATAGATGGTTGGTTGTCATTTTCATCTTGTGTTGAGATAGTCTTTTCTTCATTGAAATTGAAGGCATTTCTTTTGGAACTTTTGGTTCTAGTTCCCTTTTGCTGTTCATCATATAATGCATAGAAGCAGAGAATGAAATGTTTTAAAATCTAGTTTCTTGTTTTGTTCAATAGAATCAACATGGGCAAATACATACCTTCCATCCAAAGGCTTTGAAATGGTTGAAGTTGGGCTTCATATGGAGATGTCTGCCTTTTGTGTTTGTTGCATTTGTGAGCAACAACTAATTTTGCAATGATAAACTATTGCCTTCAAATATAATTGGGACTTGGTTCTCACGCAAAAAGACTATTTCCTATTTCTATTATTGCTTAGTTGTTTCCTTTCGAAACTTTGTTTTGTCATGGAGTCCTTGCCTTAAGAAGTTGCTCTCTTATGCTTTTCACAAAAGTGTGTCAATGATGAAGACATGATTCTCTTGTTTTGCTTCTCTTGTTTTCCATGGTAGCCTTGAACTTGAAGACTAAGATTTGTCTAGTGTCTATTTCTTTATTTTGAAGAGGAAAGCATAAACTCTTCTATCGAAGTACAAATGAAAAAAAAAAAAAAAAAGATATTGCCTTTTGCTTGAAGAAGGTTTGGTTGATTTGATATTAGAGCTTCCTCTACCTACTATTGATTCTTCGTTATGTTGTGGTTTGATTACAATTGTAATTGACATTTATTTGTCCAATGTTGCTATCTTTGTTTTGCATTCTTATTTGTAGTGTCGAATTAAAAGGATTGTATCAACATTGATGGCCATTTCAACTTTTTTTCTTTTCAGTCAATTCAATCTCCATGTATGTAATGAAATGTTAGCCATTCTTGGGTTGATGTCAATTGTGGTTTCTCTATTAGAGTAATAATAGAGTTTCGTTATCTAGCTATGATTCGTATTTGAATTCCTTTCAATTTTGTGTTTATGAAAGTTTTATCAATTTTGTGAGAAGGAGGCCTTACGTCTTAACCATAAATGGTTTGAATAAAAAGTTTATAGTAGGGTGTGTAAGATTATCAAGATAGGTTTGGATTCTAGGACAACTTTTTAAACATCCTTACCATTGAAGAAAGATGCCCTTCTTTTTTCTTTCACAAAATTTGTGATGGTGGAGTTTTCTTGATCACGAGAGTATGCAAATTGGGTTTTCAAATAAAATTTACAAATATTGAATAATGCTTTTGTTTCAAATGGTTATTAGAGTTTTTTTCAACAAGTTGTGGGTCGCAAATGTCCAAATGTCCATGATGAAGGGAACAATTTTTAAAATTTTGATTTCATTTGCAAATGGTTATTAGAGACTCAATATCCCTTGCGGCAAATCAACACAAATCTGAAAATGAAATCCTTTCAAATTATTATTATTACTCTAGTGTTGAACTTTTAAAAGAGTTTAAATTGATGCATTTTAGAAAAAAAGGTTCATGTCATTTTTTAAGAATGTGTTTGATGTTGAATTTTATGAACATGTACAACAACTTTTGGTTTGGGTGAAATTTAGCCAAAAATCGAAATTAAATTAAAATTTGAAAATGAAATGATTCTAAAAGGTTTCAATTGTTGTAAATGAAAAAAAATCAAGAAATTTTTGTAATCATAAATATTTAAAGATTTTTATTTCATATTTAATTTATAGCCAATTTGGCTAAGTCTTCGTAGGGTTTATTGCCATTTTTTCTACATCTTCCTATGAAAGATAACCATTGAGGCTACATAAAAATTCTTTAAAAAATGATGATGTACAAAATAATGATCTATGTTTGTGCCCAAACATAAATGGAATTTTTTTCTTGGAATTGATGGACTGTTATGAAACTTTTTAAATATTTAATTATACCAAGGCTTGAAAAAAAAAACAAAGAAAATGGATTTATGCAAATATCATCATTTGCCATTTTTTGGTCCACTCATTCATTCATTCACCCAAATACTTATTTACGTCCTCAAATACGAACCTCTTTCCTTCCCTACCAGGTAGGCCTACATATACATCCTTGAGTCCAAATTAACCTTCAAAAGTTTAGTCTGAAGATCTTGCATGTAAATATTTTAATAACATGTGTAAAATGCTATGAAAGATATTTGCCAAATTTTAATGTAATTACAAAGAAAATCCTTCAACCTAATCAATAGTGCAAACTTCTTAGTGGAACTTGTAAATGTTGAAAGTATGCATAGAAACTTAATTTTAAAAACTTCTAGTGTTTTTCACATACTAGTCTTAAAAGAACTTTTCATAATTAAACATTAAGTGTGAACATTGACAACTACTACCTAGGTAGTAGTAGCCCACCATTTTTTTTATCATCCACAATTTTAAGTTCATGGTTTGTGACATTTGTTAAACATGGCATGCCATTTTGGGATACCACAATTGATCACATAAACGAAACATAGAAAGCAAATGGTTTGTGATATTGTGAGTTTGCTTTTCAAAGAATTGTTCAAATAAGCTTGAATTTAACTATGAAAAGAAGAAGTGATACAATTGATTTGGGACAAGTCTAGGATTACTTAAATGGAGCATTAATTAAATCTTCAATATATGATACAATTGTGATATTTGGTCAACTTGATAATATAATAATTTTACTCCAGTTCAATGTTGACTAATTATGATCAATTTCACATCATTTTAATTTTTTGCCACTCTTTGGCATTGCACCAAAAACACAAAGGCTGATTTTATTTTTATTTTTATGTTTTCATTTTGTCTTTTTCTTGATATTGAAAACTTGACGAAACTGAACCCCAAAAAAAATTAGCAAAATTAATTGAATCTACACTAGGGAAAAAAATAAAATACCATTTCTTTGTCAAAAAATGGCAAATTTTCACCAGCAAAAAAAACACTGCATAAGAGATATTTACTTGCAGAATCGGCCTCAAGGCCCTTCTTTGGCTGGAATCCCAGTGACCACTTGCCTGGCAGAATCAGCTTCAGCCTGTCGGGTTCACCTTGTGACTGATTACATAGCAGAATCAGCCACCAGGGGCCAATTTTCTCATAGAACCATAGCTTTTAATTTGAGTGCTCAACTAAACATCTAGGGTTTGTTAATCTAGGGTTTAAAATCTTTGGATTCAAAGCTTTGAACCAGTGTGGGTGGACGGGTATCAACTTTTTTAACATACCCGCCTGGTCCTGGTTATAATTGGGGTCCAAGAGTGATTTTTGCCTTGCATGAGGCCAGCATAAAGCATAAACCTGGAATTAAAATTGATATATAAGCGAGGTATATAAATGGTATAATTACCCCATATCCCAACCTAGCATCCGGGGACCTAGGCAAGCACCACAAGGTCCATATATACCACCAGTCCATTAACACTGGACTTCACTAATTAATTTACCATAGTTGAATAACAGGTCTTGTCAGGTCTCTGCCGAATACTAATTTAATTTTGAAAATTCCAATTTTGACAAATAAAATATTCCCAAATATTCCACAAAATGTTTCATTTTCTATAACCCAAAAAAAAAAAAAAAAAGGTCTTTGAGAAAAATATTTTTTAGGGTTTCGTTCAAACACATGCCTGTAGGGTTTAGGGTTAAGGGGTGTTTAGGGTTTAGTTCAAATGCTTGCCTGTAAGGGATGCGCTGCACAATTTTTTCCTTATTGCAGCATAAGAAAATACAATTTTTCAATCTTGGGTATTCCTCAGAGTTTGACAACGCAATGTATTCCCTTGTTTGCTTGTTGCGTGCTGCAAGAAAGCTCAAGCTCAAATCATGAATCACAAACTAAGGAGTGGAACCTGTAACACTATTGGAAGAACTAGACAAGCACATACATGTAGATGCTTGTCCTTAATAGAGAAAACATGAATTGGTAGATCCATGACAAGGTACCTGCAGCTACAAATGTCGACCAACTGATCAATACTTGATACATGGATTTAAGAACACACTTCAAGGACCAACCATGAACTGGATTTAAGAGCACTCTTTCAATCATGTTTGGTTTTGATCAGGCCCAAAAATACACTTGATCAACATCCAAGAATGGAATGAAATGAAATCCGATGTAAATTGTTTTAGACATCAGTACTGAGAATGTCAAAACATGATTGGTATACCAACACTAGGAGAAAAGCCATGCATGCAAATCATCAACCTTAATCACCAAAAACATGATAATCAATAAATGATCATCTATGATGCTTGTTCAACAAATTTTTACTAAAATGTTGCCAAGTCTAGGTGTACTACTTTTGATGAAACATTTTGTAAGGGGAAGGGTCTAGGTTTAAACCCTTCCCCTATGTAAAGTGCGTTAACTTTTTCAGACTTTTTCTTTTCTTTTGGCGCTTCTTTATGGTGTAAAGATGTCTTAAAACTTTTTTGCCGCATCTTTTCCATGTCCTTTAGGTTAAACATAATCTATATAAGGAAGCAGCTTGCCCAATCGAATTCTTTTCATTGTTTGTTTCTCTCATGGCTCGTTTGTCTTCATTTCAATTCTTGTTTCTTTGCAACAACTTGTCCTTCGCTCAGTCCTCTCCATTTTGTTTTTGCAACTTCTCTCACCATTTGGTCACCTTCAATTTTTTTGCAGCAACTTCTCTCCTCTCTTGGTTGTTTTCATTTTCTCCTCACTCGATCATTTTCATTTTTTTTTGCAGTAGCTTCTTTTCTTGTTCAGTCATCTTTTTTTTTTTGTAGCAACTTTTCTCCTCGTTCAATCATCTTCATTTTATTTTGCAACAGCTTTTCTACTCGTTCATTTATTTTCAATGCATATTTATTGCCATAGCTATTCTTCTTCTTATCAACTTTGGTAGTTATTTGGGCTTCTCCAAAAAGAATTGTTGCAATTCTTGTGCTTTGGTAGTAATGTTTCTATTTCGGTGCATTCCAATTATGCATGATTCTATGAACATCTCTTCTCCTTCCACATGTTTTTTATTTGGTTTAATTCCTTTTGTTTATGTGTTAAGTTCTTTTTTGTGTGCGTTTTTTGAAACATTATAATGGCTAAGGTTTTGGGAAGGGCCAGAAGGGGAAAGGTGTGACCAATAAAAAGGTGGCCACCAAGCCAGCTCAAGGCCAACCTAACATCGTTGAAGCTAGGTTTGCATGGTTGGAGGCCCTAGTCACAAGCATGGTGACCCAGGTGAAATCTACTACATTTGGGCCAAGGAAGGCCAAGGATCGGGAATATGGCTAATCATATGGGTTAGATGCGGATCAAAGATTCTTTTGTGGAGCTGGTTTTTCAAGATTAGTGGCACCAAATGAAACGATGCCATATATGTCAAGAGATCATGAGTCATGGGCAACAAATGATGGAAACCATGTTATGGTTCCAAATCCTAATGAAATGATTTCCACAATTGCACCAATGACAAGAGCTAATGTGTGGTTACCAGAACCATGAGGTGTTGATGAAAGATTGGAAACTCAATGTGGTGAAACTTAACGCCAAATGTGGTTCCCGTAATCATTTGTGTTGATAAACACCATTCCCAATCCCATGGGGGCACCAACTTTTGGTGGAGTGTCAAGGAAGGTGCTTAATTATATTCCTAGGTCCAAGGCACCCACAAGTTTGATGGGGGAGGCCAAAGTAGTGTGTTAGGCACCACTATTTTCTTCTAAAACATTGGCCATTTCAAATATTCAACCAATGGCCGTGTTTTATTTGGTGGCCACCTTATGGGAGAATGGTGGAACATCAAATGTGATGGTTAAGTTGAAGGACATTTTTGTGCCTGCTGTAGTTCCCCATCCAATTTTTGAGGCCAACTACATGAAGGTGTCCAAGGTTTAACCTGAATTTTCACATGCGGTTATGGCCAAACTTCATGACCTTCTAACATGGTTAGCCATTGATCGAGCCAGTGTTATTCTTGGGGTTGTGGTTGTGCACAATGAAGAAGGAGTGTTTCAGTTGAGGGGGGCATTGACAAGATGGTATTGACCCTTTAGGGTGTTGTTGGATTCTAGTGGCAAAGTTCTTGTTAATGGTCTTGGATTCACTGATGCTGAATTTGACCCATACCCATATCACATTTTGACATCCATGGGTGGGTTAAAAAAACATGAAAATTAACCAAGTAGGAGATTATGATCTAGGTTAATCCCACCAAGCCAACAAATTACATTATTGTGTGGGCTTGAGTAGTGGTCATGCATGTTACATCCTATGATGTGTTGGTTGGAGGTGTAGTGTTGTACCCCCTAGGGGTTACCATTCATTTTTGGAAAGAAACTACATACTATTGTCTAGGCTAACAAACATGAGTTAGTCAGAAGGCTTCATTGCCAGTGAGATTCATTAGGGGGCAAGCAAGAAAATCTAATAAATCAACTATGTTGGCTAGATTTGCAAGCCTCCCACATGGATTTGAATTATTGGAAGGTAATGTCCATGATCAAAATGCACTTCCAAATGGTGAATTGGCGATGTTAGGGCCATAGGGGATGTTAATCATTTTAGTTTTTCCATTGGATCCTAGGCTACCATGGGGCACATTGATTGAACTCCAAGCATTGGCAAGTCATTATATTCATCAAGCTTGGCACATTTTGCCGTCACCAAACCTATAGTCACCATTAAACCTTAATAATGGACCTCTAGGTTTAAGCCCATTGGATACTAGGGTTATCCAATGGGATATTCCCGAAGATAAAATATGCCTACTTGAACTATTTGGAGGCATTAGTTTTGGATTAGTTGTAGTTCTATAATTCGGCATCCTAGTTCAGAGATACCATTATGTGGAAAATGATCCACATAATGTGTTGCATGTCATGATGTTACAACAAAGGTATCCCCATTTGTTACCAACATTGGCCATACAAGGTTATCATTGTTCCTTACCAAACAACATCACCTTGTTGGGGGCACCAAATTTTGTAAGGATTGGGCCAATTGATTTGGTCATTTTTTGATGGTTGTGCTAAGGGATTCTAGGCCAATTTTTTTGGCTAGATTCAAGATTGGGACTTATAACTACCATGGCTAGATATGGGGTATAGTTTAAGTTGGCAAGTTTTTCTTTCGTTCTTTTTACCATACTTCTTATTTTTTGGCTATGAACCTGAGTTACTAGCCTCAATTCAATGAGATGTGATGGCAGTAATCAACATGGATGATCCTAATGTGTGGATTTAGACATGTGAGTAGCAAGCCACCTTGTTTTGATGTATTATGCCCATGGTTACGGAAAATTTGGCAATTGCCCAACACTGGGATACATTGCATTATGCCACTACACATGGAGGTGGTTATCAACCTTAGATTTGGAGGTTTGAGCGAGGAGATTATGTTTACCTACAATAGACAACACCAACTACTTTGGATGTGACTACAAGATGTGTTATTTACGTATGTGGAAGGTTTTACCTTTTAAAGTGTTATTGTTGGAGGGTGGAGATGGTTAAACATGGAAGGACCATGTATGCATTTATTGTGCACCATGTCATCTTCCCAATATGGATGGCCATATGGACCCATCTTTAGCCATGGTTCCAGCTAGCTTATGATGTATGTTGTGTGGGCAAGCTTCAAGAGCCACCACTATGTTGATTTGTGATAAGTGTTCCTAAGGTTGGCATATGGGATGTCTCATGCCACCAATGGAAGCAGTGTTAGTTAGCAAATGGTTTTGCCCTTGGTGCACCCAATAGATGTAGGTTTTTAGGGTCACATAGTAGAACTAATTTAAGGTTTTCTTCCATGGTAATTTACATTTGGTTGGGGATTTGAAGGATAGCTATGGCCTACCTTAATGTTTTTGTCTTGGTTCCTTTGTTTCATGTTTTGGATTTTGGCTTAGACTTATCCTTTCATCATTTGTCTTAGTAATTTTTGTGCTTGTGACAACATCCTAAACCATGTATGGTTTTTAAAATTGAAACTTGACTAAAATTAACCTTTTAATTTTTTAAAGAAATAAGCATGGAACATTATTCCTAGTTTTGTTTGTGTAGAGTTAAAATAAAGACAATTTTAATTTAATATTTTGAATTGAAATTAAACATTTTTCATAAAAAGAAAAAAAATCACCCAACATTAGTATGGATGAATGTTGATTAACTATTACTTTTTTTCATGATTAGCTCAGTAAATTTATTTTTTATTTTTTATTTTTTGTTCACACATGGTATCATTTTGAAAAACATTCAATTTTTTTTGAAGGCATGTTATGCATAAAGGTTAGTTTTCAAATACCCATTATATTGTTCAAATATGGTAGATTTTAGGGTTTTTTGTTTGTTTGTTTTGGTGCTTTTATTTTTAGGAATAAGGTTGTTAGTTGATCAGTTAAATCCATGTGAAAAATGTCCATGGTTTTAAATCACCCACCCCACTTCCTAAAAGAATTAACACCAAAAATGAGTCATTCAATGTGATTTCTTGAGGTTAACATGAATGATTTTTAAAAAAATTGACTTTTGGTTACATACATTTTATGCTCCATTTCAATTGTTGTTATATATATTCAATGTTTCCAATGGCTTGGATTTTGATTTCAACTTTCAATAATTATAACATTAATCATGTATTGGAAATGTCTAATAATGTATTATGAGATTGATGATAGAAAATTCAAGTTTGGGTGAATGTATGGTTGAATGGCTCATTTTTAAAAAAACAAGTCCACACAAAATCCCTTCTACAATATTAGATTAGTAATTTAATTTGGTATAATTGAATAAATCCATGTATCAAATATAATAATGTCCATATTAATAGGAGCCCAAGTAAAGATTCTAAGAATATGCACTTGTGATTTTTTTTTAAAATTAAGAAAAAAAAACTTTAGTGAGTAATGAAAATATGATTTAAATCTAACCATTCAAAAAGCCTTAGTTAGAATTTGACAACAACTTTTGAGGGAAGAATTTCACATAATTTTTAAATTTTTTTTGCTATATTACATACTAAGGTACAATATGGAAGTTGGAATGAAAATGATTATGAATGTTTCAATTTTTTACCATTCTAGTCAATTAACCTATCCATAATTTTGGACTTCAAAAGTCCACTATTAAAATGTGCATGTATTTTTTCAAAAAAGTTTTACATGTACGTTTTCATAATCGAGTATTTAATTTCAAACCAATTTCCAATTGATTTTCTTAAGATTATATGTTTTGCAAAACCAAAAAATGTCATAGATATGTTCATTAATGCATACACCCCTTTACATGTGTAAATACAATTGTTATGTTTTCACTATAGATGATGTTATTGAAAGTCGATGCCATTAAATATGCTTGTGCATTTTTAAGGTATTTCATCATGTTGTTGAAGAGGAATTGGGAAACCTTTGAAAGAGATAATTTGACAAGATTTTAGCCAAGAAATGGGGAAGTAATTAAAGAAATCTCTTAAATAATTGGTTGGGAAGTGCTAGGAAATGGGAGGGTTAGGATTTTTGGCACTACAAAATTTACTACACAATTTTGACAAGTAAATTAACATTTCAAGAATAATTTGCTTGATTGGGAAGTTGTTCATCATGTTACAACATGATTTGAATTTGTGAAATGAATGAGTAGTGTGTGTCTTTTAGAGGTTAAAATATTCAATCATTTGTCTTTGGCACATGTTCATGAAGCAAACAATTTTTGAAGAAAATTTTATATATGATGATTTGTGCCATATTGGCAAGAACTATTTGTGATGGGATAATATTCCAAAGAAACAAAACTTCTAGGGTATTTCAAACCCAAAAATAATGTGAAAATATTGCTCTAAATAATCTTTGCAAGCTTCAAAACAAGTACCTTATAATGAAAGTGTATTTTTAGTTATGTTCATGTAGATATTAAATACCAAAAATTACCATGTAGGCACATAGGTGTTTGCATGAACAAATTGCATGCTAACCAAGACACAAATGATGGTGTAGACATTTGTTATGAGAATTTGAAGGATAAATTGAAAAGAATGAATGCCAAATTGAAAAAAATATTGGGTTGGTTGATTTTTAACTTGTTGATAATGTACTCACTCATTATTATTATGTACAAGTTGTAGAAATAAGGAAGACAAAGGGAAGAATGATAATTCTTAAGGGCATGGTGAATGACACAACATATTCTAGTTTCACACATATGTGTTAAAAGCACATAATTGCAAAGGTCCAATTTGTATTGCACAATGTTGGCACATTACATTGTTAAGCTAGATCTTCACCTTGCACAAACATAACATTGGTTCAAAATAATCTTCATTTAACATGTGAAGAATGGTTTCACATTAACATTGTTTGCCCTAACAATGATAAAATGACCATTGGAGCATGGTTGATTTAAAGATGAAAGAGGAGAGTATGATTGCAAAATATTTAAAACAATTCCCAACACCATCAACTTACACATAGATATACATAATGCACATTCATAGTCATAGTTACTATCGGTGGTGACTCACATTAAAGTGTACAACATGATAAGTTGAATTGTTGGCTCCAAGATCAATAAAGCAATGGAGAGATGGAAAATATAGTAAAAGGATATGGGAAAGAGGGGGAGGAAAGAGAGATTAAAGTTAAAGGATGATTTTGATCAATATTCTAGAGATGAGTAAAGACACATATCTAATTTGGCATGAAGTTGTTGCATTTGAGGTCTTCAAATTGTAAGTGTGAGAAGTGAATATTCTTGCCGAAGTTTGGTGTCCAAAGGCATTTGATGCAACCATTCCACCACCTATTGATTTCAATTCATGTGACTATTTAAGGGCATTTCAATTCCAAATATTTTCATTTTGGTTGAAAACTAATTCACATAAGTTTGTATGTTATATTTTATTTCATCAATGGTTACATTTTTGCTAAATTTTTTGCTTTGAAAGGACTTGTATCTTAATAGTCACAATTGTGTAGGTATGACATTCATGAGGTTGTGGCCAATGTTGTTTGGGGCGGGGGGTGGGGATGGGGGAAGATTTTTCATTGTGTTGGAAAGAAAAAGCTAATGTGAATTATCAAAAGGTTTTTTTTGGAAAAAAAATTATGAAAGTCATCATATTTTGAGAAAAAAATTCACATGTCACCATGTTTAGACAATGAGTTCATATAGGTTGCCAAAATTAGGTAAGGTTCCAAAAAACATTCTACTTTATTGTTTGACCTCGATCCAAATTTGGCTCATTCCCCTTATCAATGATTAATACTCCATCTACCTGACAAAATTGAAAAAAAAAGCCCTTGTTGTGACCCCGTTTAGGGTCAAAAGAAAACATTATCATCAATTGTGTTTATGTTGGATATGAAAGATTTTTTTTTTTTTTTTTTTTTTTTTTTTTTGTTATTTTTTTTTTTTTTTTTTTTTTTTTTTTTTTTTTTTTTTTTTTTTTTTTTTTTTTTTTTTTTTTTTTTTTTTTTTTTTTTTTTTTTTTTTTTTTTTTTTTT
>Ga0116227_10008909_pt1 | contig 18547 bp, 7 predicted proteins | sample S1TSphgellanicum_FD_89693 | JGI IMG/M metagenome (GOLD analysis project Ga0116227, IMG submission 89693) | Host-associated microbial communities from peat moss isolated from Minnesota, USA - S1T2_Fb - Sphagnum magellanicum MG | ecosystem: Host-associated > Plants > Peat moss > Unclassified... | reverse complement strand
ATAAAAAATAAATAATTCTTTCATATTAGTTATAAAATTAATAAAAATTTTTTTTTCTTTTTTTTTTTTTTTCCCTTTTTTTTTTTTTTTGGGGGCATTCATGAAAACACTTTGGTGCTCCCATGCTAATGAACGGCTTCCAATGGTACAACATAAACATTGAGTGTAGGTGACCAACATGGTTTGAGTGGTTCAAAGCTCTTTGGGAGATCTCAACATGACAAATTTGACTCTAGATTTTTATTGAATTCCTCATGACAAAAATAAAATTATTCAAATTTTATTAACTCCCGCACCATAGATCTAAAATTTACAAAACCACCTAAGTGTACTTACATTCATCAAGGGATTTCCAACCATACCAAGTGTGGACCTGAAAATTTTAATATTTGTATTTATGAAAATTTAAAGGTGAAAATACTCAAAATTCAATGTCCTCCTTTGGCCACTTATTTTGAGAATACCCCCACCCTGGAACTTGATCCTCCACAAAACCAAGGTCTTGAAGTCCAAAGCTAACATTTCCTAGGTGAAATGCATCCACTTAAAGCTTTCATTGAAGAAGGTTAATGTTATGAGATAGCAAATGAAAGGCTGTTGCCATTGGCCATAAACCATGGGATGAAATATCAAGGGTCTTTGAACCCTAGTAATGAGATTATTCTATTACCATGGGTCCAATAGCTTGGGCTTTTGGGAATATTTTTCATAACCAAGGGTCTTGGAAAATTGGTAAATCCAAAAAATGTCGAAGCTTCTTATCCCTTCCTATAAGAAAATTCCCATAACCAAGGGTTTAAACCGATAATTGTGAGAATATTTTATACCATCTTTTCGCCATTAAAACTAAATCATCTTTGGGATCATTGTTGCTCATGCTAAATCTCTTGTGGGAGGATTGTCACCTACGCCACATAACAAAAATGAAAACAAAAAATATTGATGCTCATGGAAAGGGGTACTAGTACAAAGGCAAGAATGGGTGATGAACACAATTAAGAACATAAATTCATGGCAATCAATGTGACAAGCTAGGCAAACCACAAACCCCAACTTCTTTTTCCTTCGGGGAGCAAGGGAGAAAGGCTTTGGATTTTTTGAATTTTTATGTTCCCAATGCATTACAACTCACTAACAAATTCTGACCAAGTTTTGAATGTGTTCAAATCAAGCTATTAGTGCATTCCACCATGTTCCCAATAAATTTCCCAAGTCGTTCCCAATGTCACCAATTTTATACCATAACCTTTGGTCACAATTGAACTCTCTATAGCCTCTATAGTCGAGTCACAAGGAAGCACTTTAGTGATGGCTTGGCCAAAGCCCAAAAAAAGAAAGTTTGGGTAAAAGCAATTTTCCCCTTTTTCACAATGCATGGAGGTTTCTCTTAAAGCATGTATACAAAAGGAATGGTTGGTTACAAGAGTCGAAACAAGGAGTTACTTTATGAGGTCTATGCCAATTGTAGCCTTTATATATTAAAGTTTACTATTCATAAAGTCCTTGCAATTGGTGTGAATCAATAGTCTTAGTTTTGTCAAAGTTGTGGGGATGCCATCAAAAGTGGAGATGAAAAAGGGTACATAAGAACAAATTTGAGATATTTGTTGTTGGTGTAACTTTATTGCTGCCTTGAGTTTCAAATTTGCTCTTGTTACATAACTTTATCATTGCTTCCAATTACATGGATTTTGGGGAAAAGTTGCATATGAACAAATTTGGGGACGGAAATTCCTTTTCTAACCAAAACTAATATTCAAAAGAGTTTCACACTTGTAGTTCTATATCTTATTTGCAACTGATGTTCAACACAAAATAATTTGGGATGGAAATTTATTTATTATTTTTTAAAAATTGAAAAAATCTTGTTAAAATCCATGAAAAGTACATAAGAACAAAGTTGGAACAAAATTCGTTTTCTTGGCGATTGTCATATTTAATAGAGTTAAGTACATATGAACAAAGTTGCCACACAATTCCTTTTCTTGGCAATTGTCATATTCAACGGAGTTTCAGTTTTAGTTCCATACGATATTTATCATTGTTGTAGCTTTTTACTATAGAAGTACTTTCAGTATTAGATTTTCACTCTTGTTGAAGTAGCTTTATTGGTGCTTCCAATTTTAGATTTTTTGCACTTGTTGTAACTTTACTACTTCCAATTTTAGATTCTACTTTTGTTGTACCCTCGTTGCTCCTTGCACTCTTCCTTGATAAAAATCTGCTCGCGAATCAAATCCTTGAAATCAAGTGAAGTGATTCTTACTTCACGTGAAGTGCTCCAATTGGGAAGATGGCTCATGCACGAACCTAGAGCCTAAGAGCTTCGAGTGAAGTGCTCCAATTGGGAAGATGGCTCATGCACGAACCTAGAGCCTAAGAGCTTCGAGTGAAGTGCTCCAATTGGGAAGATGCCTTATGCATGAACCTAGAGCCTAAGGGCTTTGAGTGAAGTGCTCCAATTGGAAGATGGCTTATGCATGAACCTAGAGCCTAAACGCTTCAAGTGTTGACTTGGGAATGGGTGAATGTGTTCATGGATGAATGTCATTCACCAATTTGAATGAAATGAATGGATGTTTGATAAGATTTGTGGATGAAATTTATTCATTTGTATGAAATGCTATGGGGATTGGTATTGAAACATTTACATCTATTTTCATATGAGAGTTCCCATAAGATGCATTTATCAACAAAAGGTTCCTTGACATAATGAATATGTTGGATTTGAAGGAAGCAAAATGCAACACTTGGTTATGTCTCCCATATTCAAGATTCTAAGGGTAACTTGTACAAATCAAAATTAATATTCCATTGATTTTTCCAAAAATGAAGAGAATTGGACTAAGGATTCTTTTACGATGGCAAATAATGTACATGGATCTACTTTATTTGAAAATATCTATAGCACATAATGATTTCACCTCACCTTGTTGAATATTTTTAAATATATATATAACTAAAACACGTGGTTGCCTTTAGTACACAAATGATATTTCATTAAAGGAAATTTTGAGTCAAATCATTAAACTTGCCATGTGTTTTTTTGTGATTATGTGCATGGACTTGTAACATTTTTATTCTATGAAAACAATACTAACTTATTATTGGACATGATCATTATCATTGGTGCGATCAAAGAAAATAACACCAAATGTCAAAACAAACAAAACACCTCAATTTCCCCAACTTATAAAAATAAAAAAAACATAACACACATCCCCAGACACCCAAAACCATCATGTTCCAATATGGAAAATGAAATGTTATTCTTCTACATCATCAAAACACTCCCATCATTAACATTAGCATCTATGTCCAAAAAAACTTTAACCCCACATATCTTGGTGGGCGTACCTAAGTAGGGAACTTAAGTAACCTAAGCCATTTGCATAGGTTGTATGTGTGAAGACTTCAACCTTTCACCAGAACTTGAAGGTTCAAGTTCTTAACCATTGCACCACAACTTTTTTTTCATAATAAAATTTCCCACCACAAAATTATAAACAAAAATTCAATAATAATTAAAAGTAAAAAAACTTATCTACCTTAATTAAGCTAGGTTTAGCCAAACTTATCTTAAGTAGACCTAGGTTGACTTAATCTAGATCCTAGGTTGACCAAGGTTAACTTAGCTTAATTTAGAGTAATCTAAGTTAACATAAGTTGACCTAGGTTATTGAAGGTTATCAACGTTAATCCTAGGGTCACTAAGTTTGTTAACTTTAAACCAACCTATGTCAACTTAGGTTATTGAAGGTTAACCAAAATTGAACCTAAAATAACAAGGTTAAACTTAAATTAAACCTATGCAAACCAAAGTTAAACTTAACCTAACTAGGTTAAATTAAGGTTAAACATAGGGTATCTAAAAAATTAAACTTTAGTTAACTAATGTTTAACTAAGGTTAAAGTAGGCTAAACATAAATTCAACATGGCTGAACCTAGGCTAACCTTAACTAAACCTAGGCCAATGTTAACTAAACTTAGGTTAAATCAACGTTAAAGTTAAATTAAGTTAAATTAGAGTAATATTTTACTAATATTAAGTTAATTTTGGCTAAACCTAGCTTGGCCTTAAACTAATTTTGGTTAAATCTAAAATAAATTTGATTAAACCTTGGTTAAATTAGGTTAAACCTTAACTAAACTTAAGTTAACCCCAAGTTAACTTTGGTTAAACCTAAATTAAGTTGAGTTAACCTTGCTTAAATTTAGGTTAATTTGCTTAACCATTAAGTTAAATCAAAAGTAACCAAGGTCAAGTTTTTGTTAACATTAAGTAAACCGAAGGTAAACCTAAGTTAACTTAGATTAAACCTAGGGCAAACAAAAATAAACTTCAACTAAACCTAATTAATATTAATTTAACCAGGTTAAACATTGGCTAAACGTAGGTTAATTGAAATTAAAATAGGTTAAATTTAAGTTCAAAACCTAATGTAATCAAGGTTGAACCTAAGTTAACTTTTACTGAACTTAAGTTATACTTAAGTTAACAAACACTAAATGTAGGTTAAAACTAAATTTACCAACGTTAAATCCATGCTAACCTTCATTAATACATTATGGATGATATTAATATCCACTTGAATCTGTCATTTTACGTATTGGTTTTAATTTGTGTTTTAATTTAATGAATAATGTGTGCCTTGACTTCTTGGTCTTTCAATCTAGAATGAGTATGGCATTATTCAATTTCATTACACATTGATTGATCAATATCAATAAAAAATTAAAAAATTCAATTAAAAATTTCACGTCACATGGGAAATTTATGTTGTGACAAAAATTAAAACTATAACATTTAAGGTCTTGTCATGACAAAGGACAAAATCTTGTGTCACATGTGAAACTCATGTCATGATGCAATCTAAAATTGTGACATTTAAGGTTTCATGACAATGAAAACCCCCCCAAAAACATTCATTTCAATGGGTGCAAAATGTGTTATATGGTAACAAAAAGAACTTGTTATGTGTGAATGGGTACACATATGTAATGATGTTGATAATGTACAAGTTGTTGCATTTGGAGTACACAAACACAATTCAATGGGTGCAAAATGCATTGTATTGGTAACAAAAACTACTCCTTATGTGTGATTACATACACATATGTAATGACATTGATCATGGACAAGAGGTGACAAACATCACTATATCATTTATGTGGGCTAGGAATTAAGTACTTAATTAGTTTTTTGAATTATCAAAAAATACATTGGGATTGTAATTTCCATGCTAGTGAACCATATAGTGAACATTACAACACTATTAATTCATCTCTAGCTATTAATCACTATGAAAAATAGGTATTTTGCAACTAGGCTTGTAATTGAGTTTGAGTTACAATGACCACTTGCAACTTAGTGTATTTCTATAACTTGAACGATATTGGATGAGTTACAAGAGTTACAACAACACAATTCAATGTATATGAAATTGTATACATATGTAACATGTGCAACTATGTTGCAATTAGATCATTGCAACTATTGTGCCACTATGTTCCAACTATTATGTCATTATGGTGTAATTGTTATGTCGTTACATTGCAACTACTATGCCATTATTTATAACTACTATGGAACTACATAGGCAACAATTTGTTGACATGGCAATGATGTGTTGACAAATCATCAATGGACATGTGGCATTTTAAAAAAAAAGATAATTAATATTTTTATTAGTTTAATTCAAATCATTCAACTTAGAATTGATAAGATATTGACATGTGATGCTTAGGTCAATAGGTAACCTAAGCAAGCATATTACCTACATTTCTTAGGCTAAGTAGGTAGTAATTAGGCTTCAATATATAGGTGGTAAGCTTAGGCTAGGTAGGTAGGTCATTTGGGATAATCCTATTTTATTTGGGTTTAACATTTAGGGCCAAACCACCTTTTATTTGTTTGTTCAAATGTCATTTCTTTATTATATTTCTAGTGCACTTATATGCTTTAAAAAATTGAAAGGTAAGACAAACAATATGGGATAAAAAAATTAATTACATCCTAGTTTCAATTCACTTACAATTCACTTGCAGTCATTACTATAAGGCACGCTAATAAGCAAACACTTAAGTTTTGAAAAGACTTCAAATTTTAATATTATGTCTTTTTGTTTCTCAAGTGTAAAAGGTTTTTTTAGACCTTGATTTGACACACCTACAACAATTTCAATTGATAAAAAAGGACACAAAATGAAGAATATATGGTTGTTAAAAATAATCAAAATCAATGTTTAGTCACTAGCTTCATTCACATTTCAAGATTCAATGCATTCATATTTTTCATGGGTTTTATGTGTTGTTCCTTTACCTATGGAGCTCAAATAGTTAATGTAAATATTATCTTGGTGCATTCATAACATTCTATATTACCAAAAACAAACAAGAAACAAGGAAGATATGAAGTTTAGAAATAAAAGGTCATTTTCAAAATAACACACACTATGTGATTATGACATGTTTTGTGTTTTTTCTATGTTGTTCCTTTGTTTTTCAGATTGAAACATATAATGTAGAACTTACCTTGGCATTCCTATGATGTTTTACATCACATCAAATAAACAAAAAATAATAAAGATAAAAAATTATTTAATCATTCGCCAACAATAGGTAATGAATAGTTCTACCCTAAAATAATCTATCTATTAAGTATACTAACTATTGTAATTCATAATAATAAATAAATAATAATATTAACTATTAATTTATAATTTTCTTACTAATGCATAATGAATTTTAATTGCCCTAATCCTTGCTACTTCTTGTTTTGCATTCCTCACAATTAACTTTTGCCTCATGAGGTGAAAACTAAAAGCTACCCAATTCACATGCTTGCTTTTTGATTTGGGAACAATGGCTTTGGCAAATGACACTATGAGTTGCTTTGTGACCAAATAGCAGGTCACCACATTAGTGTGAACACAACATGTCTTTAGGGTTTAATTTAGTTTTATGGTTTTCATTAGCCATCATTTTTTTTGCATTCTTGCAATGAGAATTTCTCCACCACTACTGCAAGGAATGTGTGGGTAGGCTATTCTATTTGTTTGTGTGTTATGGAGTACAGGAATCACACGGCACGATGGATGGTGGAGGAGGGAGCTGCATTGAAGATGGTTTGGCGGAAGGGACGGCAGAAGCAAGCATAAAAGGGAGTACGAGGAAGAAAGAAAAGGGCCAGTAGGTGTTTGGGTTGGTGGTTGTTATTTGCTGACTACTTGGCTGGTTGTTGGAATTCTCCGCTGTGTCAGTAACTTAGCTGAGTAATTGTGAATGTCATTGAAGGAATAGATATGAAGGGTTGATGTCGAGGATTGATGAAGAACTGAGGGGTCCGAGCCGTAGAATTAAGGGGGCATATTGAAGAAAGTGAGCATCTTGGATAGGGGAGTTTGTGTTACAGTACCTTGCATCTGTGTTGTAGGCAGTTGTCTGAATGAGTACCAGAAACTTCAAGGGGTATCCTTAAGGTGGACAGAATGAGTATACAGAATAATAGTGAAGAAAGGACTTGAAAGAAGAAATCTACCGTTCATTTTTGCATAAGAGTCTGTCCCATTGAGTGGCTCTAGGCGAGCCTAGTATCTACTGTTCAAAATGCATTTAGATTCAAGAGTCTTCAGGTCTTAGGTTTTCAAATAAGAAGAATGGAAGCACGCTGCATTGTTGCATTCAGTGGGGAATGGGTTAGCAGCTCAATGGATCAAGTGAACCTTGAGAGTTCTGACCTCAAAGGCCATACCTCAATAGATGCTTGATTTTTTATGATATGCATTGGAGTTAGGTAACTAATAGTTTCTGGCCATTCAAGTGGATGTAAGGTGTAAGTTCTGGATTCTGTAATAACTTTGCCAATTTGTGTATGCATAAGCTGGTTCTATTGAAGATCAATGAATGCAGGTAGGAGTCTTCTGTGACATAGACCGAGAGAATGGGTCAAGAGATGTTGTTTGCTGTAGGATACCAGAAAATCCAATTCTGCTTAGGCCCATACATGTAATCAGGTTTGTTGTTTTGTCTTCCACTTTCTTTTTGGTTATAGCTTGTTGCAAATTTTGTTCTTCTTAGTGACCAAACAATAAATCCTTTTTTTATCAATTTTACCATTTTTACATATGGGTGGTCATCATACTTCCAACCATTCTTGTTCAATCTAGGCCCAAAGAAATTGTTTATATCTTCAATGCTCACATCAACACTTGTGAATGACAACACATCTTTGTTGTCATTATGACGACCTCAATGTTCTATGAACTAGGCAACATCAAATGTAGGAGGAACCTTTGCCATCCATGTCCAAACCCATGGCAACAAAAATCCTTGTTAAGTAAGATGTAAAATCTACAAACTTTGAAACCTTAATTATTTGTAATAAGGCAAATAATTTAGTATCATACCATATTATCATTGAGTCCTTTATTCAAATAAAAAAATTATGTGAAGGTGCACGAAAAGCTGTATTCATGATTGGGGCACCCAAAAAAATACCCAATTTTAAAAGGGATATAAAGGACAATTTTGGATTTTTGTTTATCTTACACTATAGTTGTAGTGGATTGTTGTATGCCAATAGATATCTTGTTAAAATAATAAAAAAAATTAATTTTTTTTGGATACTATGTGAATGTCATTTTAAGTCCTGTAAACTAACTATATCAAGTGTTTAAATTACACATTTAAAAAAAAAAGGAATAAAAAGGACTACATAAAGTCATACAAAAATTTCAAAATTTTGAAATTTTTAAGGAAAAGGCTAAGAGGGAAAGGATTCATTTTTTTAACCATTTGGCAAAAAAATTATGTTCATTGGGTTCAAATGTATAGCTTTAGGTGTATGTCATATGTGTAAGAAATAATCTTGCCAAAAAACACATTTGGTTGTCCATTGAAATTCATTTGGGATTTCTGGGATTTTATGTGTTTTTGGCTATAAACCAAAATATTCATGCACAATTATGTATGAATGTGAAAACTCACCATTGTCACACAAATTAGTTTAAATTGGAATATTTTATTTTTCTCATTTAAATTTGTTTTGAATAAATGTTATTTGCAAAAATTAACCCCACAAAAGTCCTAGAGTCCTTTTTCCCTTTTTTGGAATCCCAACCTTGAATAAACCCAAAATCTATATTCATTGATTATGGATTGTTGCAAGTTTTGGTTATTTCTTAAAAAGTCCATTATGTTATGATAATTCAAAATCTATTAGAAAAGTTCATACAATGTGATTATAGTATATATAACATTGTAGTATTGAGTACTTTATCAACTTAATCATTTGTATTTAATTGCATGGCCAATTACAAATATCAGAATCTCGCAAAAAATGCTTGTGATAACATTTTATGGACAATGTAGTGTGTTTTCACCCTATTGTTGTGCCAAGTTAGGCATAAGTTAATGTTAGGGTTCTATTATATGGTGGGTTAAGTGGTTAGAGTTTATAAAAGGCATATGTAATTTTATATTTATAAATCTAGTCAAGTTGCACAACAAGAAAATTGATTGTGGTGACAAACAACACACAAATGCACATTGCCAATTTCATACCGTCACCACATCCAAAAGGCCTTGTTAAATACACCTTTGCAAGGGGCACAAATATGCACAATACAAAGATTTTGTTGCCATGATAAAATGTATTGTAGGAACATACTCTCATTTAGTAACAACAAGATTCCATAGATTGAAGCCCATGCCTTTTACTATGGACTTCCATGTCTTGAACCTAGTTGGTTGATTTGAAGGTTGCACTACTATCTTCAATTGTGTACATTTAAAGAGGTTGCTACTACTACACAATAGATGGAATTATACCCAACACAAACATTTGAATGAACTAGCCAATCCAAGGTTTCAAAAACAATGGTTGGTTATCTCTCATTTCATGGGTGGCAATTTAAAAAAAACTTGGATGACCAAACAATGATAGCTTTGAGGCAATTCTTCATTTGTGAAAAGTGTGGATATTTTGTCACCCCCCCATATGGTAGTGCATCATCCCCCATAAAACTTCTCAAACTTTGATTGCCACATATTTGTTGGGTATTTCCTTACCACCAATGTTGCTTTCATTTAACCCATAAATTATTGATATTGTAGCCATGCACTTAGAAATTGGAATACTATAGAATAGATTCGAACTCATGTACCTCAGTTGCATCTAACTTCACATAACATTGAAATTTTTCAACATGTGGGGTTCTGGTGGACTAATGGTTGTTGGGAGCTACATATAAAATGATTCAAAGTTAGACTAGGGAACTTGTTATTTGCATGCATAATAGATGATGTAGGTTGGTTTCTTGCTTTTGGAGGTGCATTGGTTGGTCGTGGTTTGGTTGAAATTTTAAAAGTCTTTCTTGTGTTTTACTTCAACAAAATGTAATTATGTCAAATTTCACAATTTGTAATTGACAACCTTACCCATGGGAATCCTAGGGTTTGGATTCTTTGACAGTTAGATCATATACATGCAACCTATGTGGCAACAATTTGTACCTATAATGTGATTGTTTTGATGACCTTCAGAATTTTATCATGTGTATATAATCTTTAGTTCTCTTTACATGTTTTGAATTGACAAATTTTAATAATGTTTTTCAATATACCATTGCATGATTTGGATAAATTTGTATTGAATCTATATTTTAAAATGTTTATATTCCTTTCCTTCGTAGTTTGAACCTATAGGACACATGAACCTATCATATGGTAAGGGCCAACGAGGCTATGTTGCTCCATATAATGAAACTATATTACCTTTTACAAGGATTTTCTTATAGTGGAATACCTTGATAGTAATTCTATTATTTGTAAAAATGTTGATTTTCTTTTATAAAATATGCTTTTCAAAGAATATAAATTTATGAAAGAAATTTTTTTCCCTTCTAGGTAGGATGTTCATGGATAAAAGGCACCTTCCAAATACATAATGAAATGGCTTTGGAAACTGTTATAAAAAAGGCACTAAAGGTTATGCAAGTTTTAATTATGAACTTCAAATTTATATTTGAACCTTATCATTTTTTCCAAAGCTTTAGCAACATCCAAAAAGAACATGACCTCCTTTTGTGGGGCCAAACACTAAACATGAGCAACCAATTAAATGCAGCACTTGTTTTGGTGTGGTTGCAAGACAATACAAGAAAAATATTTTCAATTTTTTTTGAATATACATGAACTATGATTAACATTTTAATTATCTTTTTTACACAATATTTCCAAAGAAAAATAAGTAATCAAATGGTTAAAATCTCACCTTTGAACCCAAAGGTTTAAAATTTAATCCTTTAAAAAAATTTCTTTTGATTCCATGAACAAAATGGATGATAAAAAATTAGCCTATGAAAAATTTCTTCAAATTAGATGCCCTTGGAAGAAAGAGACGCTCCTTGGGAAGGAGACAAAATAGTAGCCTTTAACATGTTTTTTTAGGGAAGAAGAGGTTAAGTTCTTCTTAGGAGTAAGTTTTTGAATGTTTGACAAGAAAGTATAAAGGATAAATATTGTCCAAATCAAAAGTTCTTTATACCAATGGAAAACTCTCAAAGTTTCAGATATTTAAAATGATCTTATATTTTTTATTTAAGATTATGAATTAAAAGTTATGACTAAAAGAAGAGTTGGGAGTCAAATTTCCAAGTCCCAAGGGAAAAGGGGAATTGTCTTTTCCTCTACGGAGAAAGGGGCTAAGTTGCTCTTTCCCTTGGGAGAAAGAGAAAAAAATGTTTTGGGGAACAATTTCCTTTTGGGAGCATGTTCTCAAAGAAAGTAGGGGGGAATAAACTTTGTTCAAATCAAACATACTTTATATCATTAGAAAATTCTTGAATTGTAGATATCTAAAATGATCTTCCATTTGTTATTTGAAGATATGAATTAAAGTTATAGCAAAAAAAAGAGCTAGATCAAAATTGCAAGTCCCTTTTTCCTTTAGGGCAATTTAGTCCCCTTTTCCTTTGGGGAAAAGGTTTTTTCCTTGGGGGAGAAAAGGACTTGGAAATTTGACATCCAACTCTTGTTTTTGTCATAACTTTTTAGTTCATAACTTCAAATTGAAAATGCAAAGTCATTTTAAATATTTGTGCTTCAAAAAAATTTCAATGGTATAAAAAATGTTTGATTTGGACAAAATTTATCTCCTATACTTTCTTGTCAAACATTCAAGAACTTGTTGCCCCATGGCAACTTAATCCCCTTTTCCCTAGGGGAGAAGCCAACTCCCCTCTTCTCCTAAGGGAGAAAGTAGCTTGAAGATAAAGTTGTTTTTTTTTTCACGGGATATTTAGCTTGAAGAAGTTATCCAAAGGCCATTTTTTTTCATCCATTTCCTTCATGGAAGAAAAGGAAAATTTGAAAAAATGATCCAACCTTGAATCCTTTGGTTGACGGAAAAGATTTTACCCATTTGATCAGTTTTTTTTGTTTGGAAATATTTTGTAAGAAAGATAATTAAAATCGTGGTCATAGTTTGGATACACTAAAAAAATTAATTAATTTTTTTCTTGTTGAGCATTGTCTTGCAATTGTGTGAAGACCAACGCCACATTTAATTCATTACTCATGTTTAGTGTTTGCCCTTTGTGGGCTGTTTTTTCCTCTTTGCAGTGAATTCATTCATTTGTGTTGTTCAAACAAGCAGACAAAAATGTGAAGTGGGCAAGCCAATTATCAAGGTGATGGGAACCCCAATGCAGGGAGGGGGAAGCCACCCATCTCAATGAAGTATATCTAGGAAGTACAAGGAGACCATGAGGTACCAGCTAATGGTTCCCATCCTTACACCAAAGATGATATTGTGGCACCACTTCAACACAAAGATGCCTTTCTTGAACCAGAGGAAGAAGAGGGTGGGTGAAGCTGAGAAGAATGCAGAGAGCTTGCCTGGGATGTCAACAGGCAAGCCAATCTCGTAACTCAGATTCAAGGGGGTACCTATTTCCTCTTGTTAGCATACAGTACTGTATGGTAAAGGGCTGAATACCACCCTCCCTACCAGTGAATTCACCTAGTTGGCTAAAAATAATTTCAAAATGGTTAATTTTTAAAAAAAAATTTTTTTTTTTGGTTATCTAGTTGCCAACTATTCAAAAAATAAAAAATAGCCAAATTTCCCTATTGGGTTCTAGCATGTAGCCAAAAAATGTGAAAAATGCTTATACTTTCCGAAATTTCATTTTCTGTTTATAGCCAAATTTGGCTAAACTATATTGTGAATGATCGCCACTTTAGCTACATCACCCGCTCCAACCCCAACCCCCCAAAAGCCACCAAAATTAAAAAAAAGGGAAACAGAAAAAAGCGACTGGTTTTAATATCCTTTCCCATACAAAAATGTTTCCGCCCAGGCTCGAACTGGGGACCTTCAGTGTGTTAGACTGACGTGATGACCAACTACACCACGGAAACTGCAGGTACTACACACATCTAGCGTTGGGATTTTATACTTTATTTTTTCAAGCTACGCTTTTTTCCATTCTCTTTCAGTTAAGGTTGAGGTACGAGATGTTTCTTTGAGGAGGGATACTTTGAAAATCTGTTTCTACGGTTATATTTCATAATTGGACCATGGATTGAATTCGAATGCTCATTGTCTCTCCTCTCTACAGGCATTGCAGTCATTTTACTGGGCATATTTGGAGCTCCCCCATATTCAAGCCAACTGACCTCTCCTACAAAGAAGTGAAGCATTGGCTCTCTTGAAACTAAGAAAAAGAAGAAAAACCCTCTACTTCTTCCAGTCATATATTTCTGTCTCTATCACTTGCTGTGGGTGATTGACTATATAGTTGACATGGTAAATGCCTTCAAGCTTTCAAAGTACTATGTATTATGGAGTGTGCAATGGTAGTCCATTATGCTGGGTAAGCTGCGCTTGGCAAGTCTGTTAGGGTGAGACAGCAAGTGCACCCAGCATAATGGGTGGCCATGAACATGTTCCATTACATTAACATCTGTGGTGAATGACTATGACATTTTAATCATAATCTTCTACCCTGGAAGATTATGAACAAGATGAAGAGCACTAAATTTTATGCTGCTTACTCTGCTTTTAAAAATGAACCACAAAAACTGACATAAATCATTCACCACAGATGTTATTGAACAGTATTAATTTATTGCAGCCATGGTATACTGTGAATTAGTATCGAGCCTTGCATCTATTCTTTTAGGTTTTAAGGTTTAGAGTGTACCCTAAACGTAACCATATGTTGCCCGATACATCACCATCAAGCAATCCAAACTGGCCATCCAATCAAGTCTGAATTGTTAGTGGTAGTTAGATTTATATGAGTTGTTAGAACTTGTCCAACATGATCAATCTTTATTAGGTACAAGGAAAGTTAATTTCTCATGAGATCTGTCCAATTCAATTAAAGAATAATCAAATTAACTTTCCTTGTCAAATAATCGGAAAAGATGGTATTGCCTGAAAATCAAGTTTTAGTTTAACTTGTGAGAAGATGATCAACACCAAATTCAAGTAGTTGGCCCTTGTAGATTGAGTCTGTGAAGATTGAAGGCTGGAGTAAGCTCATAAAATAAAATCTGTCCACCCTGATGAAAACTTGGTTGAATTAATGGTCAAAATGCACCTATGATTTGAGCAAGATCTATCTCGATTGCAATTCAACACTTGAATGAAAGATATGTCTTTGGTTTCCTGTTCAAGCACTGCAGGTTGTCTCTATGCAGCCTTGAATTTCTAGCAAATTAGAACTAGTGATATTCTTGTGGTGTAAAGGATCATTTTCAATGTTGTGGTAATCATTTTATGACGGAGCCTCATAAGAATGAACATGATTTCTTTGTCCCAAGGTCATGGTTGCAGCACCACATTGTGCAATAAAATCTTGAAAGGAAAGGGTGTTTGAATCTTCTAGAAATATCACATGGGGGTTCCAAGGGTAGGTTCAGATTCAAAGCAGATGTGGAATCTAACCCAAAGTGGAATCTAACCCAAAGTGTTGAAGGATGATGAAGAACAGGAGTGCAGCAAAATACAGTGGGTCTCAGTTGATCATCACTGATTATGCTTCTTTGTTCAAATTTCGTGGTTGATATTTGGCTGCAAATCCTTTGTGGTATTGTATTGAAGGAAGAAGGGCTTACACTTGTCACACACTACTTCAACCCTTTTTCTTGGGTGAGTTTGGTTCCTCTCTCCTTTTCCTTCTACTTGATGCACTCAATCGTTAGCATTCTTTCTAGTGAATGTGTTCTCGATAAGCGAAGGATGTGAGCAACATGTTAGTGGAATTAGCACTGGACTTGGAACATTGACAGTGTGTAAAATTTTGCCCTCCATTTGGCATTGAATGAATTAAATTATTTCAAATTGTTTGTAATTGGGGAAGATGTAGGTACACTCTGTTCTTATACTAGAATCATAATTAAGATTAATGTTATTTAATAAAAGTGTCCTAGCCGAATATTAAAGCTCCATTGCCTATCATTAAATTGTCATTTTAATGTAATATATTCCACAATAAACACCACATATTGTACATTGTAATGGATGAAAACACAAAGTTTATCTCGCACATGTGTCATAAGTTGTGACATTTTGTCTGAGAAAAACCACATTCTCTTGTAGTGATCAATGGTTGCTGTGTTGAAATATTGTGCCATCCTAGTTGCAAGCCAAAAGCAGATAGTTGTAAATGAGTCAAGTGCAAAGGCATTGGATCTAGATTCAAACCGTATCAGCCATTTAGGTCATCATAGATCTCTAAACACAGCAAGTGTTGCAGATTGAAAATTTAAAGCTTTGGTTAATCGAAAATTTAGAGCTTTGACTAGTGAATATTGGACCTTGAATTGGTCGTTTAGAAAATTTGGGAAAATTCTGGAAAAATGTGTGCAAGTTCTAGTGTAAATACGACTAAAATTTTGTTAACTTTTTGACAACTTGTGTGGTTAACAACATTGAATTCACCACTTTGTTTGCATGCCTTCACACCATTTGTCAGAATTTTTCCTTTGTTTTTTCCAATGAGAACAAAAAAACACCATTTCAATGGCTTTGGGGATTAATGGTCTTCAAATGCTGACCATACCTTCCTCACAAATTCACCATACTTCTTGCCAGGAGATTAATTAGTACCCAACTTTAAATACCTAAAGTAAGGAACAAACTGGTGTCTACTGTCTGACTGCACTCATGTTGGGGGTGCAGGCAGTGCTTTCTTTCTTTCTTTTTTTTTGGGGGGTCAATTTTATGTTATAGCCAAAGTGGTGACGATTGACAAGAAGATTTAGCCAAATTTGGCTAAAAGATAAAATTAAAATTAAATCATTTAAATATTCCTCTACATTTTTAGCTACTTCACTTAAACCATGTGTAGGAATGAATTTTTTTCTTTTTTTTGAAAATCTCAAAAACCAAATGACTTTTTCACTTTTAATTCTTAATATCATTTTTTTGGGCTATATATGTAGCCCCAGCAAAAGAAAAGGCTGTGGAATTAGGAAGTCTCTGTAAGGGCAGCTGGCTGGACATGGCTAATCAGAATGTTTACAGGGAGCTGCATGGCCTACACAAACACATGGTACATGAATAATAAAACCCATTTGTGTAGTACTAAAAAAGCAGTGAACTTGGGATTTCTTATAACTGGAAATTACTTCAGTTGCAACATGCAAATGGAGCAAACCAACCATGACAGAAATTCAGTGAAACAGTCATTTATAATACTAGAACCTTGTGGCTTAGGACAAAAAGATATGGCCTGATAGAGAGAAAATCTGTAAAGTGAAGAAATCTTCACAATCTCAGTACTCGGGTTTGGTCATAAAGAGGGATGAGATTTTTTAAATTAATAATGAACAAAATTGCATTTAAATGAGGGGTGAAACTCAGGTTCCCACAAAATTAGTGCAATCTTGTATTTTTTTATTTAAAGAATTTAATGTTTTGCCTTCATTATCATTTCATTACTGTTCATCATTTTGCTGTGCACTACCACATTGGCGTTTACACATGTTGCTGTCGAACACACACATAAATCAAATAACAATACGATACCTAAAATAACGCATCGACCCAAATCAAAAGAACTCCCCTGCAAACAATAGAAGGCAAGTTTACAAGTTCAAAACATAAAAAATGTGAAATCACACAAAATATTCAAATGAAAAACTGTGAAAACGTAAAAAAATTGAGAAATAAAAAAAACACAATGTTTTGAAATCTCACAAATAAAAGATTATATCCTGAACACAAAAAAATTCAAACTTGTTCACACTAAAATTCGTTCGCAGCTAAATTAACGATTAAATTAAATTAATTTATTTTTCAAAACTTAAGTCTAATTAAATTAAACTTAGTCTTGCAACTAAATAATAACTCCTAACAATTTATTTCAAATTCTATGCACATCTTTGGGCAATAAATGTATCATTAATATCTTGTTCCGGCCTCTTTCAACAAAATTTGTTGATTTTCCAGATAGGTAGTCTTTTTGGGTGAAATAGGGGTTTGGGCAGGAACCCCTTCCCCAAACACATGGTTATTTTATGGATTTCTCTAATATATCCAGGGTTATATGATATCAATTCAAAAAAATAATAATCATAATTCTTTTAAACTATTGAAATATTATAATTCCAATTGTTGTAGATATTACTTTCATTATCTACAACTATAATTTATACATTGTAAAGGTATAATAAATTAGATAAATTATTATTCTTACACACCTACAAATGGTGGAGAATGAAATGTAATATTTAGAATAATTTCACACGAAAATAGTTGCATAAAGGTGAAAACATTATTATTTTAAAGGGACAAAATAACTAAGAAATGTGAATGAACCTTTAGCATTTAAAAAAAAAATCCAAAATCATTTAAAAGTGAATGTTAAATCAAATTAATCTTAAATTTTCCTTTTATGATATTTCTAATTAAAAAAATTCATGATCATTTTAATTTGTATTTGCGATCATTTCTGATGTGAAAGGTTATATCTAACCTCATTTTGACAAGAATTTATTTCAAGTGTATGGGTAAGGGAGAGGTTAGATAGTTAGGCTTAGAAGAGGTATTCATTTTATTGCATGACATAGACATATGTTTATGACGAGAAGAATTACATGATGGACAGCTTGAAGCTATAGACTTTGGATAAATCCAAGGAACATGGGCAAAGAATGTTGACAAGAATTCGGTAAAAGAGTTATTTACAATACACGTTTGGGTGTTGTTCACCAGTGTTGGGTTGTTCATTGATTTTTCTTCCAACTTTGACATTTGGCTTTGAGTTTTTGAAAAATTTCAAAATAAAATAATTGCCTGTCCTAGGTGGTTTAAATTGTTCACGAAATTAGTGGGTTTCCTTAAAGAACCCGTGATTTAGGGTTAGGTTCTTGGGTTAGTTCTTTGCTCTCCTGAGAACTACAATTCCTGGGCGAAAACTGCTTCTCTAATTTTGTGAGAACCATTCTTCAAGGGTCTAAATATCAATGTTATTCTGTTTTTATTTTTCAAGAGAGCATCTAGTCCTGGTTCCAATTCAAGGAATTGTT
>Ga0116227_10008907_pt1 | contig 18551 bp, 14 predicted proteins | sample S1TSphgellanicum_FD_89693 | JGI IMG/M metagenome (GOLD analysis project Ga0116227, IMG submission 89693) | Host-associated microbial communities from peat moss isolated from Minnesota, USA - S1T2_Fb - Sphagnum magellanicum MG | ecosystem: Host-associated > Plants > Peat moss > Unclassified... | reverse complement strand
TTATGAACGGCCGAATGTAAGCCGCCGGTTTTGCTCGATCTCGGCCAATTCCGCCTGCGTTGGCTGCGGCCGCGGTTCAAATGGTTTGATGGAGACCGGCTTGAATCTTGGCGCCGATCTTGCTGGCTCATTTTTGGACCGGGCTTCGGTCGGGTTTGCTATGTGAGCCGCGGAAACCGGGATGGGTGCCGACGTCAGCACCTGCAGCGCGGGTTTGGCATCGGCTGGGTTTGGCCCAGATTCTTTTCGCCGGATGTGCCCGTTCAGGGGGCGTTGCGCGCGGGAGAAAGCCTGTAATAGGGAATCTGCGGTCCAAGGTTTCTTCGTATCGTACGTGATGCCGGCTTTGGTCATGGCCAGTGCCAGTCCGGCCCACGACCAATCTTCCTGGAGCAACTGGCGAAATAGGGGCGCCTGCTTTCTAAGGAACGGCCGGATTTTTTGCCCCCGAGTCCAGAGCGCGCGCAGTTGCTTTGCACGGGCCTTAATCTCTTGCTCAGGCGGGAGCGGTTTTTGGTTCATGGCGCGAGAGCGTCATTCCCAACGCCGCCGCACGTCAACTAAATTTTCAAAGCATTAGCCAAATCATTGGCCGTTTTGGACAGAGAGGACATTAGCCAAAACATTAGCCAAAACCTCACCTTTTAATGTGTTGCCAGTTCGATACGGTCTCCAATAGACCAAGGCATCCTAGAGGATGCAATGGTTTTGTAATGAATATTAGGTCGGCCTAAATTGACGTAGTCGGACGGCTTCCCAATCAATTGCAAAATAGATGCATTGCCAGTCAACTTGTCCCGACATATCTCCGTCAACAAATAAATAACCAATTCAATGATTTCAAGCGTTCTCACGTTGGTGATTATCCTAACTCAAGGATGCGTCGGCAGATTCCATGTAGGCTACCGGTTGGCTCTTACCTCGGCGGGTTAAGGCAGCAGGCCGTGACCCGCAGCAGGTGCTGATTCTGCCTGGACTAAGCCCGGTGATTGGTGCGACCGAAATCGAAGCCTTGAGAATCGCAAAAGAGCTTAACAAACTTAGCAACACCGAAGTTGGTCATATGCGTCTGTCCAACCGGTTTGGCGGTTATGATTTTTTGAGTATGCCATTGAATAAGCAATTGATACCTGAGGATTTTCCCGACTCTGCGACAGTTGAAACCGCACGCAGCCGGACGGAAGTGATTATCGGCCTGGTGCGTCGTGAAAAGCCCATGCTCAGACAATTACTTGATTACCATGGCAGCGCCCGTGGTCATTTTGTGACGACTGGAACGCCGGAACAAATTGCTGATTTGATCGTGGATTGGTTCGACGATGGGCTGCCGAAGGGGTCAACTTGATGTCGCCTTGTGCTCCCCTCAATGCTCGACATATTCGTTGAGCATGTCATTCCAATATTGCAGCGGAAAGGCTTATTTCGAACAGCATATAAATCCGAGACCCTGCGATCACATCTGGGGCTACAACGATCGGCGATGATTTTCTAAGACCATTTGATTTAGGTTACCGGTTATTCCGGGCATTTTGGAGCTTTTGCGAGCTTCTGCATTTTATTTGTCCCAGAGCCAGAGCCAGAGCCAGAGCAAGAGCAAGAGCAATTAACATTGCGATGGCACCAGCTATTCCAACATCCGGAAGAAAACCTACCAGCCCGTCTTGCTATTAACGAAAATGAAATTTTGCCGCGTGTTTGCGTCCATTAGATTTATAACTCTATAAATTCAATTAAAAAAATAGGTAAAATAGGGATTGCGCAAGACCGGCTGCTTCCTCTATGAAGCGGCCGGATAGGGAAGAGTTTGGGCTGCCGTCCGGTCGGTGATGCCGCGCGATTGAATGAGGCTTGATGAATGAACACGGTAACGCAGCCGCTTTTGCCAAAGGCGGCGCCAGATAACGCTTCGACCGTGAACGATGATCTGGTGCGGGAGCTCGATCTAACCGGTGCGCCGCTGGTTTTGGGCCGGGTGATGAGGTTCGCGCTTGCCTATCGGTGGCGATTTATACTGGCGACGCTGGCGAGCCTGGCGGCGACCTTGTTCAACCTCGCCATCCCGCGCTTGCTCGGCTGGTCGGTGGATGAGGCGCATTTTCTGCTCCGCAATGGCACGGCACCGGATGGCAAAGTGCTCAACCTGGTAACCGTGATGGCAATGCTGCTAGTGGTGACGGCAAGTCTGCGGGGACTCACCCAGATGGTCGCTGGGTTTCAGAGCCAGTATATCGCGCAGGGCGTCGGGCGGGATTTGCGTTTGCTGTTCTTCGAAAAGCTGCAACGTGTCGGCTTTGATTTTCATGACCGGGTGCATTCGGGCGATCTGATCACCCGCGGCATGCTGGACCTTGAAGGCGTTCGCGGGTTTATCGAGACCGGACTGCAGAGTTTAATCACGCTTGTTTTGCTGGTAATAATCGGCGCCTGGATGCTGTTTGCACAGGATCCTTTCATGGCCGTGTTGGCGATGAGCTTTGTGCCGGTGGCGGCCTGGCGGGCCGGGCGAATGGGGCTGTTGCTGCGGCTGGCCTGGACGAGGTTGCAGGAGCGCATGTCCGTTTTGACGCGGGTGATGGAAGAGAATCTGCAGGGCATGCGTGTGGTCCGTGCTTTTGCCTCGAAGGAATTTGAGATTGCGAAATTCGACGAGGCCGGCGATGCCGCATTGAAACTTTCAAACCGGCGGATTTATATTCGCTCGGGTTCCATGGCGGTCATCAATACGAGTTATTACATTGCGATGGGGCTGGTGGTTTGGGTTGGCGGGCATCGGGTGCTGGAGCATCGGTTCACGATAGGGCGGCTGACCGAATTTCTAACGCTGATGACGATATTGCAGCAGCCGGTACGGCAGATGGGAATGATCATGAACGCCTCGGCACGGGCGGTTTCCTCCGGCAAAAGATTATTTGAAATTCTTGATCAGGTGCCGACTATTCAGGATCGCAAGGACATTCCGCCGTTGAAAGTGGGCAAGGGGGTGCTGCGCTTTGATGCGGTGAGCTTTGGGTATGGGCATGACAGGCCAGTGCTGGAGGATATCTCATTCAGCGTCGGGCCCGGGCAGACGCTGGGGATCGTCGGACCATCCGGCTCCGGAAAATCCACGCTGGCGTTGTTGATCCCAAGATTCTACGATGTCACCAGCGGCAGCATCACCATCGACGGCCAGGATATTCGTGATGTGCAGTTGGACTCGTTGCGCCAGGCGGTGGGGCTGGTGCAGCAGGATGTATTTCTGTTCGACGACGGCATCGACCGGAACATTGCCTATGCTGACCCGGAGGCTGAGATTGATACGCTGGTGAATGCAGCGCGGACCGCGCAAATTCACGACCATGCCGCGAGCCTGCCGGGCGGTTATGGCACCCGCGTGGGCGAACGCGGCGTTGGGCTTTCCGGCGGGCAGAGACAGCGTTTGTCGATCGCGCGAGGCATGGTTCCGGCGCCTGCGGTGATGGTGTTTGACGATGCGACATCCGCTGTTGATGCCGCGACTGAGCACCGACTGCGGCACGCCTTGCGGGCGGCGACCCATACGCAGGCCAGCATTATCATTTCGCACCGCTTAGGATCGCTGATGCATGCCGATGAAATTATTGTTTTGAACCAAGGCCGGATAATCGAGCGCGGGCGGCATCAGGCGTTGATAGCCGCCGGCGGATATTACGCAGCGTTGTACAGGGCGCAGAGCCAGAGTGCTGAACCGGCCGAAAGAGATGTGGCATGAGTGGCGCGTTTGGTGTTGGCGGTGCGTCCATGGGGCCTGCTAAACCTGGTGACATAGACGACGACGTTTATGCGCCGTTCGATGCGAATGTAATGCGCCGCATCTGGGCCTTCATGCGGCCGTACAAATTGGTGTTTGCCGGCGCGTTGGCCGCGGTGGTGGCGTTTGTTGGCGCACAGGTAAGTATTCCCTATGTGATCCGCGATGCTGTGGATAGTGCCGTGCATAAGCCGGGCAGCTTCGAGATCAACACCGTGTTCTTTATTTTCTTAACGCTCATCGCAATTAATGCGGCGGTAAGCTACGCGCAAGAGGTAACATCCGCGCGGCTCGCGCAGCGGATTATTTTCGATATGCGGCGGGAGATGTTCACGCATTTGCAGGATGTTTCGCTATCGTTTTTGGACCGGACGCATGTCGGGCGGATCATGTCCCGGTTGCAGGGCGATATCAATGCGCTGCAGGAGTTTTTTGAAACCTCGATTGCCGCGACCGGCGATCTTGTGCTGCTTGTCGCGATTATTTTCGTGCTGTTCATCATGGACTGGCGGTTGGCTTTAGTGACCCTCGTTGTGCTGCCGGCAATGATTGCCGTGCGCGCGGCCTGGTTGCCGCAGGCGAAGAAAAAATTCCGCCGCGCACGCGATACGTCCTCGATCGTCAATGGCGCATTAGCCGAAAATATTGGTGGCGTGCGGGTGGTGCAGGGCGCGCGGCGCGAGCATGTCAACCTCGCGGATTTTACCGCCAAGGCGAATGATAATTTCGACGCCCAGGTGGCGGTGGCCTGGACCTCGCAGATCATGGTGCCGACGGTGGATGCGCTGACCGGTCTCGCCATGGCGGCAGTGATTCTGGTCGGCAGCCGCTATGTCATGCAGCGTACGATGGACCTTGGCGTGATGGTCGCGTTTATATTTTACGTGCAGCGATTTTTTGACCCGATCCGCACGGTCTCGCAGCAATATACCATGATGCAGCGCGCAACGGCGGCGAGTCACCGGATTCTGGAGGTGATCGACGTGACGGTGGCGATTTCAGACAGCCCGGATGCGGTGCCGTTCGCGGCGCACGATCTCTCGGTCGAATTTCAGAATGTGAATTTTGGCTATAAGCCGGGCGCGCCGGTGTTAAAGAATCTAAGTTTTACCGTTCAACCACGGCAAATGGTGGCGCTGGTGGGGCCAACCGGTTCCGGCAAGACCAGCATCGCCGCACTCATCCATCGATTTTATGATGTGTGGGACGGAAAGGTTCTGATCGGCAAGCAGGATGTGCGCAATGTGACGCAAGCATCGCTCGGCCGCCAGATTGCGATTGTTTTGCAGGAGCCGTTTTTGTTCACCGGCACCGTGCTCGAAAATATCCGTTATTCCAGCGGCTGGGCGAGCCGTGAGGATGTGGTGGAGGCGGCGAAGGCGGTGCAGGCGCATGAGTTCATCATGCGCCTGCCAAACGGCTACGACTCTGAGCTGGAGCAGCGCGGGCAGAATTTGTCGATCGGCCAGCGCCAGCTTCTCAGCTTCGCGCGCGCCTTGGTGGCTGACCCGCAGATTTTGATCCTCGATGAAGCAACCGCGAGCATCGATAGTTTTGTTGAGGCGCAGATACAGCAGGCGCTGAGGGTATTGCTGGCCGGGCGTACCAGCATCGTGATTGCGCACAGGCTCGCCACGGTGCGGGATGCGCATAAGATCATCGTACTGCGGGAGGGCCGGATTCTCGAGCAGGGGAACCACGAGGCGCTGGTTGCCAGCGGCGGATTATATGCGAATTTGTATCGGCGGAATTTCTCATCGTTTGATGAGCTCGGCTGAGATATAAAAGACCCTCATAGTAAATGTTGCTATGAGGGTCTTAGCTTTCAGAACAATGTTAACGGATTACCACCTGTAAAGGCTGGGTCCGAATTTGCCTTCGTAAAATGGCGAGACATGCGCTCCTGGCGGAATGATTTCGTCAATGCGCGAGAGGTCTTCAGCGGTTAATGTGACCTCCGCCGCACGCAGCGCATCCTCGAATTGTTCGGTCGTGCGGGGGCCGATGATTGGGGCGGTGATACCTGGTTGCTGGATCGCCCAGGCGGTTGCGAGTTGCGACAGCGGGATGTTTTTCTCGAGCGCCAATTGGCGCAGCGGCTCGATGACATCATGGATTTTGTCGACCAGCCGGCGGCCTTGCAGGCCTTTTGGGTTGGCGTAGCGGGCATCTGCCGGGGGCGGTTTACCGCGTTCATATCTGCCGGCGAGAAGACCGCCGCCAAGCGGGCTCCAAGGGATGACGGCGAGACCGAAGGTTTGCGCTGCGGGGATGAGTTCGCGCTCGATCCGCCGGTCAAGCAGGTTATAAGGCGGCTGTTCGGATACGAAGCGGTTGAGGCCAAGTTCCTTGGCAGCCCAGAGGGATTCAACCAATTGCCAGCCGGCGAAGGTGCTGCAGCCGATGTAGCGTACCTTGCCCGCGCGGACCAGATCATCCAGCGCGCGCAATGTTTCGTCGATCGCGGTGTCGGGTTCGGGCCGGTGGATCTGGTATAGATCGACATAATCGGTGCCGAGCCGGCGCAGGCTGGCTTCAGCTTGCGCGATGATGTGGCGGCGCGAACTGCCGCGCAGATTAGGATCGTCGTCATGCATCGGCAGATGCACCTTGGTGGCAAGGAAAACATGGTTGCGACGGCCATTGCGTTTCAATGCCTCGCCGGTCACTTCCTCGGACTTGCCGCGTGAATAGACATTGGCGGTGTCCAGAAAATTGATGCCGGCATCGATTGCGCGGTCGATGATCTGGACGGATGTTTCGAGATCGGTTTTACCGCCGAACATCATGGTGCCGAGGATAAGGGGCGAGATTTTAACGCCGGTTCGGCCGAACGGGCGGTAGTCTGAAATTGACATTTGGTACTCCGGAAGGTTTCATGACGAAGATCGCTTTTTTTTGAAAAAGCGCAAAAATTTTTGTTATTCTGAATCGCACGAAGGCTTTTGCTAAGCCGTGACGCGCCCTGTATTGCCTACGCCGCCTGCCGTCCGGCATAGTCTTGCCGTGGCGCATGCGATAGGAGCAAGAGCCTGGAGATTTCCGATTTGGGTGCGTAGTTATGATCATCCATCGCGAAACTTTCGAGTAGTTTGCCGTTCTCCATGACCGCGACCTTGTTGCAGATGGCGCTCACTACATGCATCTCATGTGTTACGAGAACGATGGTGGTGCCGAAACGCTGGTTGATCTGCTTGAGGAAGTCGAGAATCAAATCGGTGGTTTTTGGGTCAACCGAAGAGGTTGGCTCGTCGCAGAGCAGGACCTGCGGGTCGCTGGCAAGTGCACGGGCGATGGCGACGCGCTGCTTCTGGCCACCGGAGAGTTTTGCCGGATAGGCGCTGGCTTTCCCGGATAGCCCGACAATGTCCAGGCATTCGAGGATGCGAGCCTTGCGGGAGTTTTTGGACAGGCCGGCGACCTCTAGAGGCAGCGAAACATTGTCAAACACTGTTCGGTTGGCCAGCAGATTGAAGTGCTGAAAAATCATGCCAATGGACCGCCGGGCCTGGTTCAACTCTTTCGGAGATAACCGGTTCAGCTCTTGTCCGGCGACGGTGATGGTACCGCCAGGATCGGGCTGTTCCAGCAGATTGATCGTGCGCAGTAAAGTTGATTTACCGGCGCCGCTGAAACCGATGATGCCAAAAATATCACCTTGTGCGATTTCCAGCGACACGTCGGCGATGGCTGCCAGCGGGCCTTCAGACGTTGAGAATGTTTTGCTGATATGTTTGAGGCTGATCATGTCTGGTCTCCGTGCCTCACAGGCTGGTTCCCGAATTTGCAATCGCGCGCTGGCGGAATTCATGGTCGGATAGCCGGGTTGCTGGCGTTTCCGAATCCTGTTCGGGGAAGCGCAATGGCTCGGCCGGGATGGCAAGGTTTGCTGGGTTGCGATAGCGCGTGCCGAAATGATCAGATGGCAGACGGGCCTGACCGATCAGTCGTTCGCGCAAGGTTTCGCCATCGACGTATTTTTCGCGGAAGCGGCCGCGCCGGCGCAGTTCCGGTACCACGAGATCGATGAAATCACGGGCAGTGGAAAAGCTTAGATATTGTACGAGGTTGATCCCGTCGATGTCGTCTTGATCGAGCCAGGTCTCGATCGCATCGGCAACGATGCCGGGGGTACCGGCGGCGAAGTAGCGCCCCTGGCTTACGCTGCGTAACTGCTCAATAATCTCGCCGATGGTCTGATCGGGGCGGAAACGCGGCGGGATTTTTCCGCGATCGACCTCGCCGCGGGCGATGATGTCGGCGAGTTTCTCATCGCGCGAATAGGCGGTGAAATCGAATTGCGATTGCGAATGAGCAAGACGCCCTTCGGCACTGATCAGGCGCCGGTAATCATCGATTTTGGCGGCAACCTCGTCATCGGTGCGGCCGACGATAATGTTCGCGGTGGTGATGAATTTAATGTGCGCGGGATCGCGCCCTTGCGCGCGGGCACGGGCGCGCATATCCGCGACGTTGGTGCGCACGGCATCAGAATTCTGGCCGCCGGTGAACACGACCTCGGCGTGGCGGGCGGCGAATTCCTTGCCGGCGTTTGAGCCGGTGGCCTGGAACAATACCGGCGTGCGCTGGCGCGAAGGCTGGCTGAGATGCGGGCCTTTGACGCGGAAATGCTCGCCTATATGGTTGATGTAGCGGACCTTTGAAGGGTCGGTATAGGTGCGGTTGGCGCGGTCCTGGATGACGGCGTCATCATCCCATGAGCCTTCCCAGAGTTTGTAGAGAACATCGAGATATTCATTGGCGATCAGGTAGCGCTGGTCGTGTGGAACCTCGCCGTCGAAGCCGAAATTCAGTGCCGCGTTGGGCAGGTAAGAGGTGACGATGTTCCAGCCGACGCGGCCTTTGGTGAGATGGTCGAGCGTGCTCATGCGCCGGGCGAAGGTGAAAGGTGGCTCATACGTGGTGGAAAAAGTTGCCCCAAAACCGAGGTTTTTCGTGACATGCGCCATGGCCGGGATCAGCAGCAATGGATCGTTATTTGGAATTTGCAGACCTTCCCGCAGCGAGGTTTCCGGGCCGCCGCGAAACTGGTCATAGGCGCCGATGACATCGGCCAGGAATATGCCGTCAAACGTACCATATTCCACGAGCTGTGCGAGCTCGGTCCAGAAATCGAGATCGTTGAAGCGGTGGCGGTTATTGTCGGGATGAACCCACATGCCGTGGACGATATGGCTGACGCAGTTCATTTCGAACAGGTTAACGTGCAACTGCTTTTTTATCGCGCTCATGCTTGAATTCCAGCCAAAGTGAAAAGTCGCGGCGAACCGCGGAGCGCATTTCGGTACCAAGCCGACTCATATATGTCAACTGATTCTGTATTTCCTATAGACATTATAGGACGACTCGTATTATGAGATGTGCCCTGTCCTTCAATGGCGATGCCTGGTGACCGAAAGATTGACTAGATGAACGTGTTTAATGCGACCCAGATCAGCCGCGATACAGGCGAGATCATTGCCCCGAGCGATGCGGAGCTGACGGCGCGTTTCCGGCCGATATTCGAGCGTATTGCGGAAGGTGCGTTACAGCGCGAGATCGATCGAGCGCTTCCCTATGAGCAGATTGGTTGGTTGCGAGAGGCCGGGTTCGGCAAGGTGCGGATTCCGCAAATTTATGGCGGGATGGGTGCCACCATAACACAGTTTTTCAAGCTACTGGCGGAGCTGGCTGAGGCGGATTCGAATGTTTCCCATGCGCTACGAGGGCATTTTGCATTTCTTGAGGAGCGCCTGAATCTACGCGACGAGGCGGCGATTGCTTTCTGGTTTCCCAAGGTCGTCGAAGGTAATTTGATCGGCTATGCGATGGCTGAATTAAGTGCCGAAACCGGCAATGCCACCACACTGACCGCCGATGGTGAGGATTGGGTCCTCGATGGCGTAAAATATTATAGTACTGGCACGATCTATGCGGACTGGATTGTTGTCTCTGCCAAAGAGGGTGAGGATTTTGCCAGTGTCGCCGTGAAGGCCGATGCGCCTGGCGTCACGCGCCTTGATGACTGGGATGGTTTTGGCCAGCGCATGACCGCCAGCGGTACGACGAAGTTCGATCGTGTTAAGATTCCTGGTGCGCAGTTGATCCGGCGTTTTCTCGCCAATGAGAAGCGCGATGACAGCTATGGGTTGTCGTTTTTGCAATTGGTTCTGCTGACCTCGATGTCCGGTGTTGGGCGGGCCGCGTTGCGCGATGTCATCGCATTTGTGCAGCCGCGCACACGTGGTTTCGGGATTCCTGGAAAATCATCACCGCGGGCTGACCCGCTGGTTCAGCGCGTGGTTGGGCGGGTTTCCAGCCTGGTTTTTGCGGCGCAATCCATCGTTGAGAATAATGCCAATGCGCTGGAGGCGCTGTATCAGGCGCGGCTGGCTGGCACGGCGGTTTCGGCTGATTATGTCAGCGCCAATATTAAAACATTTCAGGCCCAGCAGGTGGTGATTGACCTGGTATTGCAGGCAACGACCTTGCTGTTCGAGGTCGGCGGCGCATCAGCCACGAGTGAGAAACTGCGCCTGGATCGGCATTGGCGCAATGCCCGCACGGCTGCCAACCATAATCCCGCCATCTACCGTGAGCGGGCGATTGGCGATTATCTGTTAAATGGGACTGTGCCGGAGACGAGATGGACGGCTTTGCGCAAGCAAAAGGAAGCGGTGGATGGTGCGCCGGAGTCTGAACTTGCCACGGAGCTCTCGAAATGACCGAACAGCGGCAGATGAGCATCGGGATGAATATTCTCGGGCTTGGCGGACATAGTGCGGCCTGGCGAGTTGCCGAAGTGCCGCCGCAAGCTATCAGCGATGCAGATTATTATATTAACGTCGCCAAGATTTCCGAACGTGGAACGTTGGATGCGATCTTCCTTGCCGATGGCCCGGCACTTCAGGCCGATGTCGGCAAGCAGCCGGCCGGACGGTTGGAGCCGACGATTTTACTCACCGCCGTGGCATTGGCGACAACGCATATCGGCGTGATCGCCACGGCATCGACCACGTATAATGAGCCGTATAATCTGGCGCGCCGCATTGCCTCGGTTGATCAGATAAGCCATGGGCGGGCGGCATGGAATTTGGTGACCAATGCCGGGGATGCAGCGGCGCGTAATTTTGGTTTTTCAGGAGCGCCTCTACATGTTGACCGTTACGCGCGCGCCGGTGAATTTGCCGACATCGTTATAAAACTTTGGGATAGCTGGGAGGATGATGCGATTATCGCCGACCCGGTGAGGGGTGTGTTTGCGGACCGCGCCAAGGTGCATGCAATTAATTACGCCGGCGCCCATTTCAGTGTTGATGGGCCGTTGAATGTATCACGCTCCCCGCAGGGGCGCCCGGTGATCGTGCAGGCCGGTGGTTCCGAGGGTGGAAAATCTGTTGGCTCGCGCTATGCCGATGCGATTTTTACCACGCAGACAACGCTTGAGGACGGGATTGAATTCTATAATGAGATGAAGCAGCGCGCCAAGGATTGGGGCCGGAATCCTGAGCATTTCAAGATCATGCCCGGGCTCTCCACCGTGATCGGTGGCACCGAGGCTGAGGCGCATGCGCGGTGCGACGCGCTGGATGCATTCGAAGGCGAGGCCGGGCTGCTGAGCCAGATTGCGGCGCGGGTAGGGATACCGGTGAAATCGCTCGACCCCGATGCGCCCTTGCCATGGCATCTACTGGGGGATCTGACCCCGCCGGAATCGGGCAGTCACGGATTTTTCGAAGCGCAGATCAAGCTTGCCAAACGCGAGAATTTAACCGTACGTGAGTTGTCGCGGCGCATTCGCAGTGGGCATCGTTTGATCGTCGGCGCGCCTGAGCAGATTGCCGATACGATGGAAGAATGGTTCCGCGCCGGTGCTGCAGATGGTTTTAATCTGATGCCAGATATGTTCCCATCGGGCGCTGAGATTTTCGTCGATCACGTGGTGCCGATTCTGCGCAAGCGGGGGATATTCCGACATGAATATACCGGCAGAACATTGCGCCATCATCTGGGGCTGCCGAATCCGGTGAGCCAATATGCGCGCGGATCGGATGCGGCCGCGGGACTTCGCTCCGTCGCCTGAGCGATTTTAAAATTATGCTCACATCTGAATCCGGAGCGTGTCATGTATGAGATTGAAGACGGTCATTCACCGCGGCGCATCGCCGGTATTGGTTTTGTGGTGTTGTTTCATATCGTGGTGATTTACGCGCTGGTCAACGGGCTTGGTGAGCAGGTGGTTCAGGCGTTGCATCAGCCTTTTGAGGCCAAGATCATTCAGGATGTGAAGCCGCCGCAGGCGCCACCCCCGCCGCCACCGCAATTGGTGCAGCCACCACCACCCTATATTCCATTGCCCGTCGTGCAGATTGCGCCGGTTGACTCGCAGCGGGTGATTGCCACTGTCACACAAGTCAAGCCCACGGTACCTGCACCGGTCGCACCGCCGGTTCTGCATGGCGCGGCGCTTGATCCAAATCAGACATGCAATGTCGATTACGACGGCGACATCAGCAAGGTGAGCAGCACGCTCTATCAGTTTTTGATAGGTCCGGATGGCGGCGTGCTCAGTGCCCAGATCGGCCGTTCGAGCGGCGATCCTACGTTGGATCAGTTCGGTCTGAATGCGCTGCGGCAATGCCATTGGAAGCCGGCGATCGGCGCGGATGGCAAACCGCAGGCGCAGTGGACGGAGACGAATTATGACTGGGAACCGTCAAGTTGATTTCCAACATCGATAAAACGGCGTAAAGCGGGTTGTGCGATGAGACGTTCACAGTTTCTCAAAGCTGGTGCTGGGCTTTTTTGTCTCGGCCTGACGAGTGAGCATTCCCTTGCATCGCTGGGTGGTACGGCCCGCGCGCGACTAAAATCATCGGCGACACAGAGTTTGCCGTATCCGGCATCGGATTATCGCGAGACAGTGCTCGGCCGGGCGGGCGGCACGATCCGTGCGTCGGTTGCAATAGATACCGGCAGCCTTGATCCACACGCGATTTCGGCGACGAATTGCGAATGGATCGGCCGGATATTGTTCGACAATCTGGTGTATCTCGACGAGCACGGCAATGCGACCCCGTGGCTTGCCACATCATGGACGATTTCGCCGGATGGCAAGACGTACCGGTTTTTTCTGCGCGATGATGTGACGTTCAGCGATGGCGCGAAGTTCAACGCCGAGGCGGTGCTGGTCAATCTGGCGCATATGCGCGATCCGGCGACGAAATCACCGCTCGCTGCATCGTATATTCAACCTTATGCGAGCGGCCGCGCCTTGGATGAGTATATTGTCGAGCTGATGCTGCATGCCCCTTACTCGCCATTTTTAAATGTGTTGGCACAATCCTTTCTCGGGCTGGAATCGCCGAAGGCGATTCTTGACCGGCCGAAAACTCTGGGTGGTCATCCTGTTGGATCCGGACCTTTTGTGTTGGAAAGCTATCTGCCCCAGAAGGGCATGAGTTTTATCAAGCGCCGAGATTATCATTGGGCGCCGCCGTTGATTGGTCATCAAGGCCCTGCCTATCTGGACCGGATGGAGTTTGAGTTCGTTCCGGATGCCTCGGTGCGGTATTTTTCCCTGGCTTCGGGTGAGTATGATTTTACTATCGATGCGCCGCCGCAGGCGGCCGGCGCGATTGCCGCCGATAGCACGCTTGAGCTCACCAGCCGCGTGCGCATGGGCTGCCCAAATCGCGGCATCGCGTTTAATGTTGATAAATTTCCCTTTGATGATGTGAATATTCGCCGGGCCGCAGCACTTTCGATTGACCGTGAGGGAATTGCCGATGTGGTCGGCTTTGGGCTGTACCGGCCGATTGCGAACTTTCTCGCCGAAAACACGCCTTTCTATGACCCCTCATTTGCGGATCAGCTCAATTTTAATCGGGCATTGGCCAATGCGATTCTAGACCAGGCCGGATGGTCCGCGCGCGATACCGATGGGATCAGGTTGAAAGATGGGCAGAGGCTTGCCGCGACCGCGATCGTTACACAGAGCTATACGTCTATCCCGATGATCGTCGAAATGCAGGCTGACTTGAAAAAAATCGGGTTTGCATTGCAGCTTGAGCAGATACCACTCTCAGAATTGTTGCAGCAACGCAATTCGGGACAGTATCAGGCGATGACCGCCGGTGTTTGGCACACCAACACGCCTGATGCGCTTTATATTAATTATCACAGCAGCCAGATCCCGTCACATCTGCATGGTGGCCAGAATGTCTCGCGCCTCACCGATGCGGCTTTGGATATGCTGCTGGAGCAGGCGCGCGAGACGAATGATCCGGTATTGAAGAAAACATTATATGCACAGGCGCAGGCAAGGCTGGTAGCCCTGGTACCGGCGGTGCCGCTGTACGACAACCAGTCGGTTATTGCGTATCAGAGCCGATTGCAGGGCGTTGTTTACGATACCTCGCACGAAACGCCGTTGTTTCAGACTGTATGGCTCGAAAGTATGGCAGCATGAAAATCGCGCGGATTTTGCTCTGGCGCCTGGGTACCGGTGTTGCGGTATTATGGGGCACGGTGACGCTGATTTTCATTGCGATTAACCTGACGCCCGGCGATACCGCTATAACCATTCTCGGCGGCCCGGATGCATTGCCGACGGCGGCGCAGATTGCCCAAGTGCGTTTGGATTATGGGCTTGATAAGCCGCTTTACCAACAATATGGGCGGTTTGTGTGGCGTATTGCTCATGGTGATCTGGGTGACTCTTTCAGCCTGCATGTGCCGGTGACGCATTTGATCGCGCAGCAGGCCGGCGCGACGGCAACCCTGACATTATCAGCAGCGATTTTCGGTGTTGCCGCGTCGTTGATTTTGGCTTTGCTGACGGCGAACCGCACGCGCAGCCTGACCGCCATTCTCACAACGGCCGAGCTGACTGCCGCCTCGGCGCCTAGTTTCATCGTTGGCTTGCTTCTGTTGCTGGCGTTTTCTTTTAGCCTGCATTTATTTCCGGCCTCCAGCACGCATGGCTGGACCTCGATCATTTTGCCGACCATTACCTTGTCGCTGCCGATCATCGGTGTGCTTTCGCAGGTGCTGCGCCGGCAATTGGAAGAGGTATTGGAACAACCGTTCATTGTTACGGCCCGTGCGCGCGGGCTTTCGGATGCCGCGGTACGGCTGCGCCATGCGCTGCGGCATGCGCTCATCCCGGCTTTGACGGTCTCTGGGTTGTTGGTGGCCGGATTGCTTGCCAGCGCGGTGGTGGTGGAAACCGTGTTCAACCGGCAGGGGCTGGGGCGTTTGATGGCTGATGCGACGGCAAACCGCGATGTGCCGCTGGTCATTGGAATCGCGCTTGTGGCTGCTAGCGCGAATGTGGCGATGAACATCGCGGTTGATCTGCTTTATGTCGCGATCGACCCGCGACTGGAGGAACGATGAGCGGCGGTCAAACCCTGCCAGCATTCCGTTCGATTCTCGCCTTGCGGGGTGGGCTAGCCGTACGGCGCGCGCAAATTTCCACCGGTGTCGCGCTGGCTTTGGTATTTGTATTGTTTCTCCTGGCGGCGGCTTTGTTCCCAGCATATTTTGCGCCTGCTGATCCATTGGCGACTGACCCGCGGCATATTTTCGCGGCCCCGAGCGCGATGCATTTTCTTGGCACCGATGAGAATGGACGGGACGCGTGGTCGCGGTTGATCCATGGCGTGCGACCTTCGCTGCTGCTGGGCTTGGCATCGGCCAGCATCACCATCAGTATCGGCGTTTTGCTCGGCCTGTGCGCAGGGCTGGGGCCGACGTTGCTGGCCAATCTCATCATGCGGCTGGTCGATATTCTGCAATCTCTGCCGGCGATATTGCTGGCGTTGCTGATCATCGCCTTGTGGGGGGCTGGGAATGGCAGCCTGCTGGTGGCGCTTGGCATTGGTGGCGTGGCGGCGCCGGCGCGGCAGGTTCGCGCCCAGGCTCTGGTCATCCGCCATGCCCCATTTGTGGAAGCGGCGCGCACATTGGGGCTGCCGGGCGCGCTGATCATCATACGCCATGTGCTACCTAACGCGATCAAACCCGCTCTGGTGATATTGCCGATTGAGCTGGGATGGAAAATTTCATTCATCGCCACGCTGAGCTTCCTTGGCTTTGGCGCGGCGCCGCCGGCGCCGGAATGGGGCACCACGCTGGCGATCGACCATGATTATATTCTAAATGCCTGTTGGCTGACCGCGGTACCGGCGGTGTTCATCACACTAACGGTCATCTCTGTTAATACGTTAGGCCGCGAATTGATTCGCCGCAGCGAAGGGCGGCGCTGATGCACGGGACAGTCGATGTGCCGGCGCGCCGGCTGCTGGATGTCGAAGCGCTGAACGTGACCTTTCCCGGTGGGCGAGAGTTGGTGGTCGATGATATTTCATTCTCGCTGAATCGCGGGGAGTGTTTGGCGCTCATTGGTGAATCCGGCTGCGGCAAAAGTGTTACCTTGCGGAGCCTGGTTGGTCTCACCGGGCCAGGGGGTATCGCGAAAGCGCGCCGTTTGGAATTTGATGGCGATGATTTGCGCGGCTTCAGGGCGGCGGATTGGCGGCGGGTACGCGGCGGGCGGATTGGTTTTGTGCTGCAGGACGCGCTGGGCTCGCTTGACCCGTTGCGTCCGGTGGGGCGTGAAATTGCCGAGCCGTTGCGGTTGCATTTGAACTTGAAACGCTCCGAGCGGCAAAAGCGGGTTATGGAATTGCTGGCAGGCGTCGGTGTGCCAGAGCCGGCGTTGCGGGCGTTGCAATACCCGCATCAGCTTTCCGGCGGGTTGCGTCAGCGGGCCTTGATTGCATCGGCCATAGCGGCGGAGCCCGAATTGCTGATCGCCGATGAACCGACAACGGCGTTAGATGCGCTGATCCAAGCGCAGGTGCTGGAATTGTTGGCAACACTGCGCGCGCGCGGCACGGCGATGTTGATCGTAAGCCATGATCTGGCGGTTGCGGCGCGGGTCGCCGACCGGGTGGCGGTGATGCAAGGCGGCCGGATTATCGAGCAGGGAGCAACGGCGGAAGTTCTGTATGATCCACGGCATCCTTACACGCGCGATCTGGTTGCGGCTTCCCGCCTCGTGCATGCACGCGCCGTGCACCATGACAAGGTCAAGCCGCAGGATGTTTTGCAGACGCCTGACGTGGAAATTGCCGTGCATGATCTGCATAAAACTTATGTTGGCGCTGACGGTAAGCGCCGCAGTGTGGTCGCCGGTGTTTCACTGACGTTGCATGCCGGGCGCACACTTGGCATTGTCGGCGGCTCGGGTTCTGGCAAAACCACGCTGACCCGCATGATCCTCGGGCTTGAGACAGCGGATACAGGTTCGGTGTTTCTGCGCGGCCGCGACTGGCAGGCACTCAGTGCGGCTGAACGGCGTGAGGCACGCCGGCGGATACAGGTAGTGTTTCAGGACCCGCTAAGTTCGTTCGACCCGCGCTACACGGTCGAAAAAGTGATCGGTGAGGCGCTGGGTGTGGCGGCTGTGCCGCGCCGGGGCCGGCGGGCGCGTGTTCAGGAGTTGCTCGAGCTGGTCAGGCTCAATGCTGATCTAGCGTCACGGCGGCCGATAGAGCTCTCCGGCGGGCAACGCCAGCGCGTGGCAATTGCTCGCGCTTTGGCGTCCAACCCGGCTGTGCTGGTGTGCGATGAGCCTGTCTCGGCACTGGATGTTCCCGTGCAGGCCCAGATTCTTGAATTGCTAAGTGATTTGAAAGAAAAATTGAATATCGCCTGCTTATTCATATCGCATGATCTTGGCGTGATACGGCAGATGAGCGACGAGATTTTGGTGATGCAGGATGGTGTGATCGTGGAATCCGGCGACGCGGAGAGGATTTTCGAAAATCCCATCCATGATTACACAAGGCGGCTTTTGGCCGCGATACCGCCGCTTGGTGACGTCGCGTTACAAGTTGAGTGAGAGATTAGGCCAATATCTTAAGCCGCTTTCATTACAGCTACGAGGAATTTATCTACTATTTATATATAAACTATCGACAAACAAGAGTTATAACGGTAATGAGCACGAGAAGCAGAACTTATCGCTTTGCAAATGATCTGGAGTTTACGAAATGAAAGTCTTAAAAATGTTTCCCGCTATTGCCGCGGTTTTATTTCTCAGCACTTCCGCGTTGACGCTGGTCCCTTGCAAGGCTCACGCACAAGCGGCGAATCCGGCCCCTGCGGCAACCGCCACTGCGACGCCTGATGCGAGCACGTCCGTGGCCACAAACGCAGTTCCAGTTTCGGCGGCACCTGCTTTGGCCACGCCGGCGCCTGTTGTAGCAAGCGTGAATCCGTATGGCCTTGGCGCGCTATGGGGCAATGGCGATTTCATCGCCCGCGGCACGTTGATCGTGCTCGCCATCATGTCCGCCAGCACCTGGTATATTTTGGTGACCAAATTGATCGAGCAGACGCAATTTTTCCGCCAAGGCAAGCTCGCGAATAAAACCTTTTGGAAGTCGGGCTCGGTGCAACAAGGTGTTGAAACGCTGGCACCCAAAACGCCGTTCCACGCGGTCGCCAAAACCGGCATCGATGCACTGGAACATCATGAAGGCTCGCTGGTGGAGAGCATCGATCTGAATACCTGGATCACGCTGTCCATCCAGCGGGTGGTGGAGCGTATCGTCAGCCAGCTGCAAGGCGGGCTCGCGGTGCTGGCGACTGTTGGTTCAACAGCGCCGTTTATCGGTCTGTTCGGCACCGTCTGGGGTATTTATCACGCGCTGGTTGCCATCGGCATTGCGGGCCAGGCTTCCATCGACAAGGTCGCCGGCCCGGTTGG
>Ga0116227_10008906_pt1 | contig 18554 bp, 11 predicted proteins | sample S1TSphgellanicum_FD_89693 | JGI IMG/M metagenome (GOLD analysis project Ga0116227, IMG submission 89693) | Host-associated microbial communities from peat moss isolated from Minnesota, USA - S1T2_Fb - Sphagnum magellanicum MG | ecosystem: Host-associated > Plants > Peat moss > Unclassified... | reverse complement strand
GTCCAAAATTTTTGGAACCAAATTGAAATCATTTTTAAAAAAATTAATTCTTTGGTTGTTCCTTGTCTTTGGCCCCCGGTTTTTGTTTTGTTTTTTAAAATTTTGGGCTTTTTTTTTTTTTTTTTTTTGGCTGCTTATGAACCAATTGATTTTCTCTCCAAAATGATGGCATATAGGTTTAGCCTTGATTTCCCACTTTTTGGTCTTGGACCTTGGTCTAAAGGCCATGGGTCCAAGGGTCCAATTTATGACTCTCATCCAATAGGATTGCTCTATTTCATTTGGCCCTCGTCTAAAGTGACTTTTAAGATTTATGATATTTTTCCTCACATTGAGAAAATCAAGCCACAAATGATGTAAATGCGTACGATTGATGTCCTCATATGTATTATATATTCATGAGACCCATACAAACATGTGTGATTAGTCAAATGTAAGTAAATGCAACATCAAAAATTTTCAAGAGCACCCAAAAAACAAGAATGTAAATTAAAGAATGTAAAACTTACATATAATCATGCATCACAAAATGAAGCAGGTTGCACTAATTCATGACTCCTTTTTTGAGCGATTAAAATTAAACAACATTAAATTTTGTAAAGTAACATAAAAAAAAACATAGTCCACCTGTGATTGTGTTTCACAAGACATCTTACGATAAGTAATGTATTAATCTAGCAATATTGGTATTTGTCGTTAATGGTTGATAAGAAATAATTTGAATTTTTGGACGTGCCATTTTCTTTTGGTGTGTTCACAATCATTTCCAAAATTTAAATGATCAAGCTTTGGGACATGTTCCAATTGTTTTCATGTCATTTTGGCCTTTGGGACACATGAAACCCTAAAAAAATAAATATAAATAAAATTATGTAAAAACAACCCATGTTACACATGATGAGTTACCCTAAAAGTCCTCTTTGTTAAAAAGAGGAAAACCCAATAGTGTATTTTAGAAGCAATCAGGGCCCAGGCCACTTGAGGCCATGGTCTGACACTATTCTGTCTAGCCTTTTTTGTATGTTTGCTGTCCTGGTTTCAGGCTCAATTTCTTGCCAACTCTTGAGTCTTACTTACTACCATCAATCAATTGAGTGAATGTTCAATGAAAGGATACAAATAAATAAATAAATAAATGAAGGAAAAACACCAAGTAAGGGAACAAGAGAAGAAAAAAGAAAGGACCTTAAGTCCTAACAAAAGACCACACCCGAAAGTGCAGAATCCACAATGGGGAGCCCTAAGAGGAGAAAACAAGGAACCTAGGACCTAAACTTTAAAGTGAATTGGTGTTGTGGGCAGCTCATTTGTGAAAGGGGTCTCACAATTGAGCGAGACTTTAAAAGGCTCCCAAAATCCCCACACACTTTGGGAAACACTAGAATTGATTTTGGGTGGTATCAGGAGCAAAGCCCAAAACATTCCAAAGGACATATTTGATTCACTCATCTGTTATCACGTTGCGATACTTGATATGGATTTCACTTCAATCAATCACATTGTCAATTGAGTTATCAGCGTAAACAAAAACTTTCACCTTGCTAAAATGCCAAACCATAGAGCCAATAATAATAATAATAATAATAAATCACAAATATCAGCAACAAAGCCCAAAACATTCCAAGGACATATTTGATTCACTCATTTGTTATCACATGGCCATACTTGATATGGATTTTACTTCAATCAATCACATTGTCAATTGAGTTATCAGCTTAAACAAAAAACTTTCACCTTGCTGAAATGCCAAACCATAGAGCCAATAATAATAATAATAATAATAAATCACAAATATCAAATGAACTTACATTTAGTAGCCAGTCCAGGCAAAACAAGATAGCTAGCTACATTACAACCATGTGGGAAATTAATTGAGTTTAAGTCCACCCCCAGGGCCCCACCCCACCCAAATGGATAGTGAGTTTTTGGCCCAAAAGATACGTACCTCACACACATACACACTAAATAAATAAATAAAGAAAATCATCCAATTCCAATTCCTGGTCTAGTTCTTAAAAAAAGAAAATTCCAGTTTTGAAAAGCAAAGCCCAGTTCCAGTCCGGTTCTTAGAAAGAACCGGAGGGTATTATACACACAACACTGATCCTAACCCGCCGCCAAAGCGGGTAAGTCGCGCACGACACCGGTCCAGACCAGTCATGGTTGGGATTAGGCCCTAGGGGTTACTAATCGTAGTTAGGGGCTCTCTAATCAAGATTAACCAGCCCTGATTAGGCTTAAAGCAGCTTCGTCTCCGTCCCGACGGCATTCCGGTGCTCTCTCTCTTCTCTCGCTCTCTCTCGCGTGCGCGCTTGCGCGCGCCGGCGCTTTGATTCTCTGGCGTCGAGATTGTTGCTGGTATTGTTGTCTGGTGCATCATTGGTTGATGGTCTTGATCGATGTTCTTTCTTGTGAGTTTTTGGTCTCTCGAAGTCTCTTTTTTTTCTTTCTGGTTGGTGGTGGGTCTGAGGCGTTCGTGTCTGGAGGGAATCCGCGACCAGCTTGCGGGTTCAAGAACCTTCAAGCGCGGCCATCGGACGTAGCCCTGTGCACATTTTTTTCTGAGTGGCCGGTTGGACTTGTTTCTGACTGCTCATCGGAGTTCTGATCTCCTTGAGAGATTGGAGCTTCATTCATTCGCAGCTACATGAAAAATTTCAGTTCTTGTTCACGTTCCAGCTTTGCCTTCCAACTCCCATTCGGAGGCAAAGTCTGTTTTGTTTTCGCAGATTGTGAGTGTTGAGTTGGGTGCGCGTTCCTAGCTTTCGGAGGCAACTGTTAGGTTTTTTTTATCGACCTTGCAGTCGAAGAAGCTGGACATCATCAGGGAAAGGATTTTAAGAACACCATGCGCGGAGCTCAGTCTTTGTGGGTAGAGAGCGGCTCTTCTGCGGGCGACACAGAATCGTCCTTTTCCTCTGCCTCCTTCTCATTCGCAAGCTGCTACATGTTCATTCCAAGCTGCTGCCTCCTACAAACGAGATCCTCCTTTACCGGTTCCCTCTTCCTGCCCCCCCAGCGCACCGAGAAATCTTCTGAACCTTCGAACTCGAGCTCTAGATAGTAGCCAGCTCTAGAACCAAAGCAAGCAAGCAAGCAAGAAAATAAGATGGAGATGCAAGAGATTTGAGTCTTACGACACATTCCCGACCACCTGAGGCAGCAAACACCCATACTTCGCACACGCACAAATGGCTCCAGCGCCGCTGGCTTCGCAGTACGTTGCGACGTTGTGGATCGGAAGCTACGATTCGAGAGCTTGCAAGATGCGGCCGGACAAATCTGCTGAGTATGGCAAATTTTGGTGATCACTCTGTCCGCCGGCCTTGGCCGAGATCAAAGGACATCGCCATAATATTTTCCAAGGTAGGTTCATGTACAAGATCTGCACAAACCTGCCTGCAAACTTGGTAGATATTTGTGCCTCCTCCATGGCTGGACTTGATTGTCGACTTGAGGTTCTTCTTGCTGCTCATGGGTTGAATTTGCTTCATGGTTTCTCCAAGCTTGTGCTCATTAATAACTTGTGTGTTTGGCTGCATCTCTCTGCTGCTGCACAGGTTCGCGTAATTCATGCTAGTGAAAGGCAGGTAAACGAATTGAGCAGCTGGGCAGAGATGATGAGCAGCTGAAAATGCTGCACTCCCAGTGACACTGAAGCTCGAGAACAGAGTGCAGCTCCAGCGATCAGGAAAACACAATCAGATTGCTGTTGGGTTTTTTTGGGAAGCATGGAAGATGCTTTGTTGTGGCAGGTCTGTGATCAAGAAGTACACCATGATGCTTCTGTATTGCAGCCACATATGGGCATTATGTTTGGTAGTGTGTCAGCTAGCTGCCATACTAGCCATGCAAGCAGCATCAGCCATTTTGCAGAGTGTTGTTTAGCTCCTCCTCCTCCTCCACCAACACTACCACCACCACCACCTGCACAGTTGCCCTTTGCATCTCAATGGGGATTGCAGTACGAGAGCTGGGTTTCCAAGAGAGGAGTTGATGAATTACATGACATGATTACACTCAGACCATCAACAAGTTCGGCTGGTGGTGGTGATGATGATGTTGTTGCAGTTGATCATGCATTGATCCTGCAAGGCACACCCTTGCCACAAGCTGCTCCAGGAGGGGCGATCATCAATTTTGGTTGCAATCTGGATGGTCAACAGCAGGCTGATGTAGGTGGCATAAACACTAGAGCTTCAAGGGGACATCATGGGTTCTACAGCAATCAAGCCATGAGCATAGCAGGACACTCAGCACAGCTTGACTCTTGTACTGAATCAGCTTTTGTTGGGCCTGATATGCAAGGGAGTACCATGTTGTGGCCTAAAGAAAACCCTATCATCAGGCAAGACAAACTCTCCTCCAGCATGAATACCCCAATGATTGATGGATACTATCTACAGACATTGAACTCAGCTTTGTCTCCAAGTTTCAACTACAACACAGTCCTTCAGGGTACTCATGCTGAGGAGTCTATAATTGAGTCAAGTTTGGGATCAGTGGTGTTTGGTCACAAGGTTTGGAACAGCAGGACAGATCCTCCATTTGGTATGGCTGCAGATCATTCTCTCATAACAAATCCCATGGGTTCACTGTTTCACTCGATTAGTGCAGGAAGTAGTCTGATGCAGTACCTGCAGAACAGATGTGAAGCTGCTCAAGGGAGTAGCCTGATGTACCAGCTGCAGCAGAACAAATGTGAAGCTCAAGGGAGCAGTCTGATGCACCAGCTGCAGAACAAATGTGAAGCTCAAGTCACTCTGAAGCTGCCTCGGGCTAGCCAGGTTTCTGGAACTGAAGAAGCTGGTGGCAGTAGTCCTGGAGCCTGTAGTATTGTAGAGGAATTATTTCTTCAGGGACAGAAACCTGGGTCTAATTTGGTGCTTGCTTCTTCACTGCCAAGTCCACTGCTCATGAAGAAGAACAACAACATTGGTTCTGCTGCTGCTGCTGCTGCTGCTGCAACATTAGAGCTAGTGCAGAACATCAACACTACAGTAACAAATGTTGCACAAAAGCAAGACAGAAACAAAGTAGTAAGTGTTGTTCATGGTGCATCATTTCCTTACCTCAGTAGTAGTGCCACCATTGCTGCTGAGAGTCATGATAATACTATGAAATCTTTGTCTGGAGGTGGCCACACTTGGTTGATCAAGGGCTCAGAAGAAACTTTGAGCTCAGACACTTCCATTAACACAGCCATCTCAAACTCAACAAAGATGGTTTTTTCTGAAGAAGCTGAGCAATTTGATACCCATTTCCAGATCCAAAAAGATCCCATTGTGGAACCCAGTACAGTTACCAAGTGGTCCCCCAATGTTGTTACAGTAGCATCTCCTCTGGAAGAAAAGTGTGCTTTGCCTCCTCCGTTGGCTGTCATGAAGTGTGCCTTGCCTAAGCACAACAACAATGGTCATTGGGTTGCTGCTGCTTCAAATACTACAAAGCGGCCTCTTTGGGTGTGTTCTCAGTCTGTGACCATCTTTGTTGTTCATGTTGTAGTATCATAGTTTTGAAAGTAGATCTGGTATTGCACAACACATGATGATTCTTCTTGGCATTGATGATTCTCACAGCCTGCAGACAATGAAGACAACAACATAAGTGGATTTCTGCATAAAAAACCCATAGCCAAGTGGCCAGTGGCAGGTGTAGAGGGATGCAGTCGCCTGGAAGTGGTTAGTACTTTAGCACATCACACTGTTGTGACTCAGAACAAAACAAGTAATGCTCGTACTCTTGGTCCTGCATTGAACACCAACCTCAAGCCTCGTGCACGGCAAGGAAGTGCTAATGATCCTCAAAGCATTGCAGCTCGAGTAAGATTTCTTTCTCTTGCAGCTCTAATGGGTTGATTTTTCTCAATGATGATTTTTCTTCTTTTTTTCAGTCAATTTTTTATTTTGGTTGGGACATTCTCACTACTTTGTTTCTTGGCTACTTTCCATGTTAGTGCAAATGCTGCAACAGGAGATGATCACTTCTTGTAATTGAGCAAATTCCCTTTTGTCTTCATCTTGTATTTCTTAAGGGAACTTCATCTATTCTACACTTCATGTTGAGTAATATTATAGTGCAAAAAAAAAAGAGTATCAAGATTGAAAGTACACTTGTTGTCAGCTCTTGCATGATCAGGTACTTGGAGTGATTTGATAATGTGTGGATTCATTATCTAGCCTGAATTTTTGGAGATGGCAATCTGTGCAGGTTCGTAGGGAAAGGATCAGTGACCGACTGAAAGCTCTGCAGCTCCTCATCCCCAATGGAGACAAGGTGGGTTCCTTGAAAAAGAGTACAAGAGTGAGGATCACTACCAATTTGTGAACAGATGAACTTGTGGAAAGTCTGTGCAGAACATTGAGCAACAGTATAAAAACTTCAGGGTTCTGTGCAAGCACTAGCACAGTTCTGGTTTTTAACACCATTGGACTCTATGCCTTTTAGGCATAGATGTTTGCATATACAGGGACATGCTAAAATGAAATAAAAGCTCTTTCCTTCAGAAGCTTGTTGCAGCTTGAATGAGGATACTATTGACTTTTTTGATTAGCAGTGTCTCTGGAGTGCTAGCCAACATCATGTCTGAGTCTTCCCATTGCTAAGGCAACAGAAACTCAGGACGCAGATTGTGTATAATGGTTTGCCCAAGTTTATGGGCAGATTATTATATGCTTATCTACACCCACTGTTCGGAGCTGATGAACTTGGTGGGTAGTCATGGCAGCTCGTCACTGCTGTTCGTGATGAAGGTGATGGTCTGTCACTTTGTGAGCAACTCTCATGAGGTTATAACTGCACTCATTGTCGTGTTACCTTTAATTGCTGTTGTGGAGATTTCTCTGCAACTTCATCAAGCTTTAACACCATTGGAGCAGTTTTTTCCCTTCAACATCTCTTTCTGTTTAATCTTTCTGAGCTAGCCACTGATGATTATGGAGAATTTCTCATGAAGATATGAACTTCATTGCTGCAGTGTATGCTGATTTTGCATGCTATTTGGTGCAATGGCAGGTGGATATGGTGACAATGCTCGAGAAGGCAATCAACTATGTCCGGTGTTTAGAACTGCAAATCAGGGTAAGACTTCTTGAAGAACCACATGAATAGTTCAGATTGACCCAAAGTGGTTATTCATCAGACTTGCCTTTGCATGTGATATCCATTGATCTGCAAAGATGCTGATACCCAAATTGCGAACTTCTTCTCCTCTTCAGATGCTGAAGGATGATGCATTATGGCCAAAGGCGCTTGGGGTGCTTCCAAATACACTCCAGGAGCTTCTGGAGTTAGCAGGCCCAGAATTTGCAGCCTTGCGAGAAGAGGAAGAGCAAAACAAGAAGAAAGAAAAAAGCAAACATATCAACAAAGAGGACCCATTGTGTTCCCCTGCTCCTTCATCCAACAATACTGAATAAGCATTTTTAACAAAACCTCATTTTAGATACTGGCCACTTTGATTAAGTGTCAACTATTTTCTCTTCCATATACAAAACACTTCAAACTGATGATTGGTATTCACCAAGTATACTGTCTTCTTCAGATTTGTTGCTTGTGCACATCTATTGTCCCTATTGCTCCAATCACATATCCTGGATGGTGTCATGACTAAATGTACCACAGCCATGTTGGTTTCTCTGTAGGTCTTTCTCTGCAGGGAGGCAAGTTGTATCTTTGTTAAATAAGCATAAGCTAGACAGACCATTTGAAAGTTGTAAGCTTGTGCGCTGGTAAATAAAGTCCCAGTTTTGATGTCTTGATTGCAGAATGCTTTCATATATGTATGATCTATTTTCTGGGAGATTATGTCAATTGATGCACGGTGTGTAGTAACCTGGTGGAACTCAATTCACACAATTCAGTGTGAAAAGTGTTCTCTAGCATTTTCATGTTTTGGGGGTTGATCCCCAAGGAGAAGTGCTTCGAGGGTCTCATCTTTTGATGATTTGTGTGCACTTTCTTAAAAAAAAAAGTGTGACTTTGTTAGTTTTCATAGTGTTGGGCACCAATCTAGTAGCACACAACAACCTCTCGTACACACTTAAAAACACACACAATATCGGGCAAAAGGTCCAAGCCATATTTGCATATCGAAAGGACATCTAAAGATTCAATTAGGTATCTTATATCCGGTCTCGTCAATAGCAAATTGAACTTGATTATGCACACAAAAGCTCAAGTTTGAAGCATGAATGATGTGAAGTTCATGAAAGATGTGGTGAATTTGTAAGTTTTGAAAGAAGAAAATGAATGCAAGAAGGTTGTGAAAGTTTGTACATGGGTTATGTCTTCATTTTGGTTCATTTGAGTTTTACATTTAGCTTGTAGCTTTCTCTAGTGTGGTGGTACACACTACACACTCCCAAATAATTAATAGACTCTAATGACCCCATATTGGTTTACCTGCTCACAATTAATTTTTGAAACTTCAATAACCCCATAACTCTATACCTTATTTCTCCCAAGCTCCTCAATGCCACAAACATGATTCAAATTGGGGGCCATCAACTGTAGGTTGATGACACATTTCATGCCAATGTGGAGCCAATGATGCCAAGATGTTCTATGAGATAGGAAGCATATGGTGATAGGAGATGATGATTAACTTTTTGTAGAATCCTATGTTGGCTATAGTGATGCCTAAACTTCAATCTCCAAGGGTAACACAAAAGAAGCCCAATTAAATGTAGAAAGCTTCAAGCGTTATTCACACTTGCATTTGGAAAAGATCAATGCCCAATTAAATGATACACAATATGTATGCAAATCATTGTATTTACAAGATAAGGGGATGAAAATGAGCCATTGTCTTGGGAAGAGTCCCATGCACATGAATTTTCTAGAAAATTACGTACAAATTAATTTTTGTTTTCTCTTAAACTATGAGCGTCTACCTACATGACCTAGAGACCCAATCTTAGTATTTATGAAGCATGGCTAGAGTAATTATATATCAATATACCCCTCACATGCAATCCTCTTTAATGTGCAATACAACCACAAGTTCTCCTAGCTATGGCATCAGAAGCAGTGATGGATAGAATCCTAAATTAAAGGTGGAGGAAATATCTATGACACAAAATTTTGGTTTCAACTAATCTCTCAAAGTATAACCAAGCTTTGAAAAGCACAAACCTAACATAAAACCCATAGGTCTTTTAAAAAACTAACTCAAAGTTTTTTTGAATAATCATCTATTTCTAGAAAATTTCTAGGTTTGAAAACATGTATACACTTAAGAGGCTCAATGGAAATGTCCATTTGTTATTCCCATGTTGATACAATATAAATTGTTATTCCTCTTGCTTCATATTTGTTTTGATTTGATTATAACGATGGTGCACTTTGATATGCTTGTTCTTGTATGATGCACAATGTTACTCACTCAACTTGTTCGTAAATTTTTTTAACCAATTGAGTTTTTTTGCCCCTCTAATGACCTATACTTTTGATTTAAATGCGAAAAAAACAACTATTCCTTGCAACTCACTCAACTAATTAATTAGGTTTTGCCATTGATGAATCATTGTCTATCAAAATCATGTGTCTAATCAAAGTTAACACGTCTTACTAATTCCAACTTGTCTCTTCATGATTCCAAAGTTAAGGGTGCCCTTCACATATTAATGTAAAAGTTTTAGTGTTGCATCTAAATGAAGTTGTTATGGTGAAGCCATGTATTGACTGATCATGCTAACTAATTTGGTGTCTTCCAAATCAACTCTTTTAGTCTCTTCAAAACCACATGTAACAAAATGTAGGCTTATTAATCTACCCATTAGTTATTATTTTGGCCTTAAATACCCAAGTGCTTTGTTGTTATAGGTATCTAGTTTGTTGGTAAAACCATGAGATCCCAAGTATTATTCTTGACAATGGAATTATATTCATCTTGCATTTTTGTTCTACAACCAATGTGACAAATCGTTTCATGATAATTGGAAGGTATTTTGGCTTGTAATTGAATAAAATTAATGTAGTCCGTGGAAGGGAAAGGATCACATAGGTCCTCTATGTTCAAAAACAAGAAATGGTTTACTCGTAGTTTATTGGCACACATAAGTGAAATGTTTTCTTTTTCATTGATTTCAAAATTTGGCATTGTTAAGGGATTTTCAACTTGACATCCTTGAAGTTCATTTGTTGGCCACATAGGACTCTCCTCTTTAAGGAAAATAGACAATGTTCATGTCACATTCAAACCCTTTGCTATTAGTAGAAGGGTTGAAAGAAAATTGGTTGTTTTTAGATCATTGAAAAGGTCTTGAAAAATAGTACAATAGATTTGGGTCACACTCCCAAAAGAAAGATTGTAGCATACTTTAAATGACCATTTGAAAAGTTAAGAATTAAATTGTCAAAATGATTCCCAATTTATTCATTACCTTTTTAAAAAGCTCAAATCAACTTTGATTGATGACTTTGTATGACATTGAAAGTTTATTTTTAATGGCTACAAAACAAACTTTTAAAGCATTTCATTTGGATTAGTTTTGAATAAGTTACGAATCCTTGAACATTTGGCGTTCATAACTTAGCAAAAATCAAAAGTCCCATTTCCAATAACCATGTTTTTAATAATTTTGATATCGCTTTCATGGGGAGTTGCAAATATAAATTGGAGGAAAGTGATGTCCTTTCCCAAGTTGGAGCCTAATGAATTTTGTGAGTCTATGTTAACTCACGATCCATTTGTGTATAATTTTGGTTTCCAAATGCACTAACCACCATCTTGTTTGGTTTATGTAGTTTGACATGTTCATGAGTTCAATTGAAAAAAAGTTCATAATTCACTACTAGAGCTCTCACACCTTCAATTTTTTATTGGGAGTTAAAGAATGTGCCCCAAGTTTGCATTTCATTATAAAAGTAGGAATTTGAATGAGGTCTTTTACCACTAATACAACTTGACAAACTTGGCAATGCATTAGTCGGACAACTTGTGCAATTTGTGCACACATTGGTTCTAGCACTCTTTAAAATGATTATAATATTGTGGTGCAAAATCTAAGCAACAATCAACTAATTGTGAATTACATGAATTCATCTAAAAAATTAAATTTGTGAAAAGGAACTTTCAAGGAGATTAATCTAAAGGTTTTAATTATTTTTTGACAATGTTTTCAACTAATTACTTGAATGTCTTGAACTTAATAGATGCTTCATTTTTGGTCTTAAGGAAAAAATATCATTTTTAATGAATAATCATCATTGAAGATTACAAAATTTCCTTAATTTTCCAAGAGACTCATGTGACAAAGATCCACAAAGATTAGCATGCACACAAATTCATTCAATTAAATAGATTTAATCCAAAGTTAATAGTTTAATCCATAATTAACTAAACACGTGTTTTGCTTTATTGGTAACATAGACTTCAAAACTACAACTTCATTTTTTCAAGTTGAGTTGATGTTCTTAAAAAAATGTGTAGTGTGGAGGGAGTGTTGGTAACCCATTTTAACATCATTTAGTAAAACAAATGTGTAATCCTTGGAATTGCAAGTGCCCTAAACATCTATGCCATAATTTTGCTAAAATGTTCTCCTCAACACTAGTGTTGATTGAAAAATCAACCAAGTTCACCATGTTTCTTTAAATCATTTCAAGTTTAAATTAACTAATCATTAAGATTGTTTTAATGCCTATGGCAAGAACCTTGGAAGGTTTTTTCACACACACAATTCTATGGACCAAAAATCAAAGTGCATCCTTCATAAACTTATGGCCTTAACAAATAAGAAATTCTGAGTGACAATCAAAACATTTGTCACATGTATTATTTCTCCATTGTGATTGAGAACGACATTTCCTTTCTTGTAGATTACATGCGCCACATGACCTCCTATAAAATTATTGTTTGGTTGACTTTAACTTTAAGCTATGTGAAGTAGCTAACTAGTTTCCACATCTTCATTTTTATCCTTTCCCAAGACATCCCACAAGTGACAAATCCAATGTTGGGGTCATCGAATATTCCATGAAAATCAACCTTCCGGTGGTATTGATCAAAGGGGTAGTACTTGTGTGCCATCATTTCATTTTTTGAAGGAATGTCTCATGATTCACTTATTAGTGTCTATTTGTTATTCTTCCTTGAAATCAATTTTCACAACAAATTTTCAATAGATGAGAACATATCCAAGGTTGTCATAATTTGCACAATATTCTTCTAATTTTGTGGAAGTGCATTGAATATCACATATTATTTTACAATCAAGAATGATTTTGTTTCTATCAACTAGGTGAAAATTTCCATAATCTCTGTAATGAAATCAATGACACTTGTTGGTCATCATCATGTTAATGGCGAAAAGTTTTTTCTCCAATAACAATGATTAGGTTTGGAGCATTCTCAACAAGTTGCTTGGAGCATTCCACAGAAGTTGTCTAGAATGCTACAAGCCTTTTTTGGATCATCACATTTCCAACATATACAATTATTTCATTTTTAATGTTCATGATAAGAAATTAGAATGGACATCACCTTGTTTTAGCAATCCCTCAAGTTTGTTGGTGTTGGACTCACCACTTGAGGTCCTTTAACCCCTTGTCTTTTAGATGTTTGGGTTGCCAATGTAGCCTCTTGTTGAGTAAATGTCCACAACAACTCCCAAAGTCCTTTCCCTATTCAATCCCCTTGTCCTTCCAAACTCCTCAATTACTTGAACCTTCAAAGTTGTTTGTCTATTTGAAACTTAGAAAATGTGGGGTTTGCTTAGTGCTCACAATAAAAACCATTATGTCAAAATGCTACTCACATCATCTCGTAAAATTGGTCCCAAGGACTTGCTCCCTATTTCAATTAAAATTTAATACAACCTTGAAATAAAACAACTCATTTTGTATGGATAATGTTCTCTTACAAATGTGGGTTTAATATCATGTAAAAAGGTTCTTAAAATTTATTCATCCTTGAATTCAAAAAAATTAATGCACAATTGAATGGTTTGCAAAATATATACAAATCATTGTATTCACAAGGGTAAGAAACTACTATTGAGCCACCATCCAAGGAAGGTTCCCATGAACACAACATCACTAAAACACTATGTGAATTAATTTGATTTCTAGGTTTTAAATTGTGAATGTCAAATGCTTATGATGTACAAAGTCAATCTTAAATGTCTACAAAACATTGTTACATTAGATGTGTGTCAACTAATGTTGGGTGGATATTTGAGTTTCTAAATAACCATTAATTTTGGTTTTTTATTAAGAAAATTAGATAATTGCCTTTTAGATATTTGGGGATTTAAAAAAAATTGGTTCTAGTTATTTCAAAAACCTCAAAGCATTGTTAGGTTTCAAAAAAAAATCAACAAATAATCAATAGTTTTGGGGCAATTATTTGTTTTTTTCAAACAAATTGTGAACCATGGTTGGATTTTGATTTTTGATTTTTTGACAATTACAATTATCAATTTAAAAAATCACCTTATACCTAGCAGGGGTTTGGTGTCATTTATAACACCCACCCAACAATGATGTTAACATGTAAGATTCAATGATCAATATTTGTTTAACAAACAATGTAGGTTTTACATTATCAATTGGTGAATTTGCATTTTTGGAATCTAATGGTCTAGTACCTTCTCATACTAACAATTCTATAGTCAATTCATCAATTAGTCATCACAAAACATGTTGATACTTAAAATTTGTCTAACTTCAAATAAAGTTTGAGTAACAACATTAATTTTTGTCCCCAAAATTGTGCACAATTTTTCAAAATTTTCAATATGAACATTTCATATCATTTTTAATGATATTATAATACATGGGGGAGACTTTTATATTGAGTTTCTTTTGCGAGTTTTTAAAGGTTGGGCATCCATATGTTAACACATGACAAATAGCATGTCCATTTCCCTTTCATTGTAACACTTAAAATGAGGATTCACAATTGTGCCCCTTAAGTCCAAATAATCACCCAACTTTACATCCTTAACAATATTCAAATTTCTTTTTAAAATGATGCATGTTTTGAGGAAAAAAATATCTTTGATTATATTGATACTAACCAAAGATTTTCTTTTATTTTTTCAAATTTTTGTTCGATAATTCCAAATTGGCACTATTCAATCGAAGATGCATAAAATACACAACTTAGATACATTATCACCCGGAAATGGGTGTTTATGAACTTTAATGTTTCATGACCTTTCAAAATTCCTTGACATTGAGCTTTCCTTTAAAGAAAGCCTACTTATATGACATGAATGAAGCCATTTGGTACAACATACTTGTTCAACAAACCATTATGCAAAATTTTCTACATGCACAACTTTGTATAAAATCATATTGATGTTACAATATCCTTTTATATAGTCAAGGTAATAACTTGATGTTATTCATTATGTGGGTGAACACTTCTAGTAAAAAAAATTCAATTTCTGCTCATGTGCACATTTGGTTACAATGGTTTTGAAATCATTTGTTGTTCCTTAATTTTGGTCTATAAATGTAGTGTAAGGCTTTAGGTTGGTGGCATTCCAAGATTAAAGGGCCTATGGCAAGGTGATAGTTGAGTTTAGCTTCACATTTGGGGATGTGCCCCACCCATGGGTGTCACCCATTGTAAAACATGATATGAACATTTGCATTATCATTTATATAGATCGTGAGGCATAGGAAGGGAAAACTTTTTTTTGCCTATTTCTTAAGAGTGGGAAGGATTTTATGACAAATTAGTCTACCATTCTTAAAGAGTAGATGTATGATTCTTTCTATTTTAAAAATCCATTCACAAGTATAATGTGCCTTCCAAGTATACAAGGACAAATTTCCAAGTTTGTGAAGACCTATTAAAATTTTCATAATGTATTTTAACAATATAAAAGGTAATGTTATTATTTAAGAAAAGAGGGAACTTTACACAATGACTTTTTTGGTGACAAATGTTCTCCATTTTGTGAAAAATATTTGACAAAAGAATCTTCTATCACAAATTTCATGTTTTTTGAGAATTTTTTAAAAAAATCACCAAAATTTTCCACAATTGCCTACAACATGAAAGAATGTTTCTATATTCATATTTTGAATATTGGCAAATGGGTAAACCCATCCTTGGTGGTACCATTAAAAACCACCTCACTAAAACCCCAAATTTAATTCAATTGAAAAAAAATTAATTATTTTTCCCCTTATGATTGACTTGCATCACATGGGCTTTATGTTCCATGCTTATGAACATTTATGCAAAATTTGTGGACACCTATATAAACTACACAAGTAAAAATTTGTGTTCATAACATTCCTAACCTTTTATCATTAAATGTCAAGTTTTACCATTATAATCTTATTTATTTTTGGTTTGTCAATTACATTCACTACGAAATGGCCTCAATTATTGATTGAAACAAAAAAGTGAGAATTATTACAAATTTGTAAATATGAATGCATTGACCCTTCAAGATCTCCTAATCTTAACCTTGAAAAAATTGTTCAAAAAATGACATTTGCTTTAATTTACTATCTATTAAACAATTTTTTTAAAAAAATCATTTTTTAGGCCTTCTTAAAAATTAAGATCCTAAAAAAGGCGAAAAAAAAGTTCATTTTGTGTTTTTGAACAAAAGAATCTCAAATGTTACTTTCTTGAAACTTTTCTTTCAACCATTCATTCATCAAAACTTAAATTTATGTAAATCCAATTAAAATTAAAATTCTACACAACTTCAATAATCTTTTGATATACAATAAGAAGAAAAAAACCTTCCTTAAGTAAATCCTTTGTTGTTTGGAAATTAAACATGCTTGAAAAATTTGTGATTTTCGTAATGAAACCACCCAAAGATGAGTTTGCCCAAATTTGGCTAAATACTCTTATTGGCTAAATCATCACTTGAAAAACATCACAAAATTGAAAAAAAAACCCTGATCTTGCATTTCAAGGTGGGCTCTTACTTTATGTAATGTAAGGGGACTCTTGCATTTTGTAAAGGCTTGTCCATTTTCATTATTATTATTATTATTATTATTATTACTATATGGAAACAAGGTGTGTTTTACACAATGGCCTTGCCATTAATTTAATATCAAAACCTGATATTTATGATAAATTGGTCATAGCTAGTGGAAATTAAATTTTTTATAAAAAAAATATACATCATGTTGTTGTAAAAGAAAAAAATCCATGATTTTAATTTTTTTTCATTTTCTTACATCACATTAAAGGATGTCATGTTCTAGAAACCTATTTAAACATTTAAAAATTTGTTACCAAATCAAAACCAATAGCCAAATGTTGCAACATGAATTTTAAATTTTTGCATATCTAATGAAATTTTTTTTATAAAAGAAGTGATCAAATAATATTCTCTTTTCATATTGATTTTTCACATTTGTGCAAAATTTTAAACCAAAAAACAAAAGACTCATCATAACATGTGTATTTGAATGTTTTCAATCACATTGTCACATTTTGAAAGAATTAGATGAATTTTTGGGTATGATGGGTGCCAAATTTTTAGAGAAAGTATTTTCATATTTAGTTTTGTGATTATGGATCGGTGACAAAGTCACTTGGGCTGGGTGCAAATTTGAAGAGTTGAAAGCTAAAACAAAATGTCAAAAGAAGATTATGAATCCATTTACAACCAAATTAGGATGAATCATCTCACTTAGTTGATAGGGGGCAAAATCCCTTGAAGCTACCATACTCTATAATGATTCTCAACATGACCAACAAAATTTTGGCAAGTTTTCAAGTATGATAAGGTCCGCTAATGGGTGCATAAAAGAATTCGGTGCTTGCCCTTAGCTAGGGGCCACCTTGGATGGGTGCCGCCTTATTGTGTTAAGGCCCCTCTTGGAGGTTGGTGGGAGGCTTCACCTACCACTTTAGAAATTGAAAAGTCCCTTAAATGTTGGTTAAGAAAAGGTTAATTAGGGTTAAGGATGGGTGGTATAACAAACCCTTGATTCTTGACTCCTATGGTTTAGGTGGAGTGGAGGATCAGAAAGAAGCTCTGAACATACACAACTGGGGGGAGCCTGGGTCTTGTGGAAGAGAGGAGCATGGGGACAGAGCAATTTTGCTGGAGTCAGGTGCAGTTGTTCTGCATGTGCAGCTGGGAGCACTGACTGGGGAAGAAACTTGCAGCTGAATGGAGAGTTCCATGAGGGATCACACAAGAAGCTGAATGCACTTGACCACATCAAACTGACACACACTAACATCAATGCAAATCTGCTATTATTTATTTATTTATTTATTATTAATTTGGCACAAATGAAAAAAATCATTGTGAAGTGAGAAGAAAATAAGGTAACCCGCACCGGGCAGCACCAATGGTGTGCTCAACCCATTTTTTCGGGGGGTTTTCTAGTCACCAAATTCAAATTTTTAAAGAATTTGCCAGATTCTGTATCAAGTTCTAATAGGTAGCCAAAAACATGGATGGTAATTCTTAAACCTTTTATTTTCATGTTTTTTTTATAGCCAGATTTGGCTAATTTGTTTTTTCTTTTTTTATCGCCACTTGAGCGACATCACAAAAATTGGAAGAAAAACACTCGTTCCAAAGATTTATTTATAACAACCATGTGCAAAACCAAAAAAATCACACACCACCCATTGCCAAAAAAGAGAAGGGGTGATTGCCTCTCCAATGCAATAATCATCTTTTTTTTCACACGAATGAAGTTCTTTGCTAGTTGCCAATAAAAACAATAACCAATAGCAAACCCTCCTCATTGCTACATAGCCACAATTCAAGATAAATGACACATAGCTTAAGTTCACTATGACCAAACAACTTTTAAGGATGCATGTTCATGAAACACAAATTTTAAAACTCGTATCAAATCGAGTCACAATCCGAGACAAAAGCAAATAATACCCTAAAGGGATTAGTCAAAGGGATACGTAGTACATACATAATAGAGAAATGAAGCTTGTTGGAATGAAGTCATCACTAATTCCCACACTTAATACTTGCTATCAATTCTTTGATATATCTAACTATGTATCCCACACTTCTAGTATAAAGTATGTGATATGGGAAATTGAGGGTGAGTGTCAATGGCAAGCTATTACAACTTGGCAAATTATTTCATTCCAATAATAATGAAATACTAATGGTTTTGAAATGATTTTGTGTGAGTAAATTTGTTTTCCATATTGAATGGTGGTAGATAGTTGAGCCTTTGCTTTATTGAGCCCACTTGATTATCTTACCATCAATAATAACACATACATTTGATGGAAGTTGCTTTGAGTATTACGCGTGGTCTAAAGAGTGTTTGTTGTTGTGGTCATAGATAGGCCATGAGAGGAGGTAACTATTTACTCCTACTACTACTAACTACTACTCTTCCTTTTCCCTTTGCATTATGTGAGTTGTTACAATTTATGATCCTTCTCAACAACCCTAATATTTCCAATAATTTGGGTGGAAGTTATTTCCCATATTGAATGTGTGTGAGAGCAAACTTGTTTGATGGGTTTGATGTGCCTCCCCCCCCCCCCCCCCCCTCCTCTTTTTTTTTTTTTTAACAACAACACCGGTCTGTGGTAGGCCAACAAAAAATATGAATTATAGATTATC
>Ga0116227_10008904_pt1 | contig 18556 bp, 15 predicted proteins | sample S1TSphgellanicum_FD_89693 | JGI IMG/M metagenome (GOLD analysis project Ga0116227, IMG submission 89693) | Host-associated microbial communities from peat moss isolated from Minnesota, USA - S1T2_Fb - Sphagnum magellanicum MG | ecosystem: Host-associated > Plants > Peat moss > Unclassified... | reverse complement strand
CGGTCTGAAAAACCGGTGACATGTGCGGTGTAGTGTTGTGCCGTATTCGCATAGCTGATCTTCAGGTCCAGCGATATCGTCTTCACTGTCGATTGTGATAGCTGTGGCAACCCCCGACTCAAGGCAAAGCCGTAGTTGTACAAGTTCAAAAATTCGGAGGAGAGTATCACAGGTACTTGTGTATCACCGGGCTTCCAGTTCCATTCCTCTGGCTTTTTGTCTATAAAGCGGTCTGGCACTGCTTCCAAAAACATCTCGGTTGCAAACCCAAGTTTATCATTCAGCGATGCATATACCGGGAAGTGGTTGCTGATGAGCATACCTGCATCCTGCACCTGCGGGGCCTTTTTTACATCTGCTATTTCGCTATCGGTAAATATCGTGGCGCCCGCCTTGCCCATGTTCTCGTCGGTCACCCGCTTGCTTACGGTCAGGAAGGTACTACCCAGGCTGTCGGTATCGCTTTTGCCATGCAGCAGTTCTTCAAAGTTCCACCATATCATCACAGACAGCAGCAGCAGGGTAGTGCCTATACACAGCGCCAGAAGTGCCGCTCCCAGCCTGCTCGATCGGTTACCTTGCAGCAGCAATTTTTTTAGCAATAAGTTCGGTGCGCTCTGGCTCACAGCAATATCTTTTTAGTGTAGGGGAAATAGTGGTTCTCATCCAGGTCGGCCAGTATCATTCCTGCTTTGTTCGCGGTCACTACCTCTTGTATCAGCGCACAGGCTTTTTGGGTATTAGCTTTATCCAGGTGGCTAAAAGGTTCATCCATCAGCAGCCAGCTAAAAGGTTGCAGCAAGGCCCGTATTATCGACACCCGTTGCTGCTCACCGTACGACAGTGTGTAAGCCAGCGAGTTCTTTTTGTCCTTTATTCCCAGCCGGTCCATCCATTCTTCTGCTTTTTGCGAGGCTATGGTATTGGATAGTGCCCGTTTTATCTCCAGGTTTTCCCATGCTGTCAATTCAGGGAACAAACGCATATCCTGGAAGATCACACTCACATCATTCGTGCGTAGTTGTGCTAGTTCTTCCTTGGTTATTTTTTTTATATCGCTGGCTCCCCATTGCACGGTGCCATCATAGTCGTTGCGCAGGTGATACAAGATATGTATCAGCGTCGTTTTGCCGGTACCCGATGGCGCTTGTACAAAAACGTACTCCTGTGGCTGTAGCACAAGGTTTTGCAGCCATATGCCCGATGGCCGGTTAGACAGTTTGTCGCGAAGGGGTAGGGGTATCAGTTGCTGCAGGGATAATTGCATGTATATACTATAACTATTGGTACATCAAATGTAAGGAACGGGACCGACGTTGTAACATACCCCTTTTTTAGTAAATTTAGGTATGATTCAGCGTCTCTTCGACATCGTTGCCGGTCGTGCGGCAGAAGAACCCAATGCCACCATGCTTGCCGCCAAGGAAAATGGGGAATGGGTCACTTATAGCAGCGGGCAGGTGTGGGACACCGCACGCAAACTGGCCGGTGGCTTGCTGTCGCTGGGTATTGCCAACGAAGATGCCGACCCGTTAAAGCTCGAAAAGGTATCGATCATATCACCCAACAACCCGCAGTGGATCATTACCGACATTGGTGTGCAGCTTGCAGGTGCAGTGCTTACACCCATCTATCCCACCATCAGCCCGCACGAGCTTGTTTTTATACTCAACGAGGCTGGTGTGCGTATCCTCTTCCTGGCCAGTGCAGATCTGTACGAAAGGTTCAAAGAAACGTACAGCCAGGTGCCTACTTTGCAGCACATATTCTGTTTTGCTGAGGTGCCCGGTGTGCGCAACTGGAAAGAACTGATCGATCAAAATAAATATGCTGATGAAAAGGTGGCCGCACGCATATTGCCGCAAACGCTGGCTACTATTATATACACTTCAGGCACTACGGGCAATCCTAAGGGAGTAATGCTCAGCCACCACAATGTGGTGAGCAATATAATAGATAGCATGCCCGCGTTCACTTTTGCTGTCAAGGGCGAGAAGGCGCTTAGTTTCCTGCCGCTCAATCACATCTTTGAGCGCATGGTCACTTATATTTATCTCAACGCAGGTGTCGCTATTTACTATGCCGAAAGCATGGATACCATAGGTGCCAACCTTAAAGAGGTGAAGCCAATGGTATTTACCACTGTGCCCCGCCTGTTGGAGAAAGTATATGAGCGCATCATGACCACCGGACTGGAACTGAAAGGTATAAAACGCGCCCTGTTCTTCTGGGCGCTCGACCTTGGTAAGCGCTACGACAATGCTACGCCTATGGGGTGGTGGTACAACCTACAGCTGGCCATTGCCAATATGCTCATATTCAACAAGTGGCGCGAAGCGCTGGGGGGTAATGTAAAGGCCATAGTAAGTGGTTCTGCACCCTGCCAGGTAAGACTCATACGCATATTCAGCGCGGCAAAGGTAGTTATTATGGAGGGCTACGGACTCACCGAGACATCGCCGGTGGTCACCGTCAACCGGTTCGAAAGTGCCGACCGTCGTGCAGGTACTGTAGGTCCACTCATTCCACATGAGCAGGTGCAGATAGCCGAAGATGGTGAGATACTTGTGAAGGGCGAGAACGTAATGATGGGCTACTACAACAAACCCGAAGCTACAGCCGAAGCTATAAAAGATGGCTGGTTCCATACCGGTGACATCGGCACTTGGGAGGAAGGTCGTTTCCTCAAGATCACTGATAGGAAGAAAGAGATATTCAAAACATCGGGTGGTAAGTACGTGGCGCCATCGGCCATTGAGAACAAGATGAAGGAGAGCCCGTACATAGAGCAGATGATGGTGATAGGCGATGGTCGTAAATTCGTGAGCGCACTCATTGTTCCCAATTTTACACAGATACGCAAGTACCTGGCTGACAATCAGCCACAGCTAACTTTACCTGCATCCAATAGAGAATTGGTGAGATCACCGGAGGTAGTGGCACAGATCCAGTCTCAGATCGACAAGTACAATCCACTATTCAGCCACCCCGAGCAGGTCAAGAAAATAACCTTGCTGCCAGATGAGTGGACAATAGATACTGGTGAACTTACACCATCATTAAAGGCTAAACGAAAGGTGATAGAACAGAAATTTAGCGCGGCTATAGAGGCCATGTACGAAGGGTGATAAGTTAATATTAATAAAATATCTTTGAATGTTAACTTATTTGTACCGACTTTTGTCATTCAAATAAGGAATTTCCATTAATACAGAATGACATTTAACGAATTACAATTGATCGCGCCAATACTGAGCGCATTGGCAGACGAAGGATATACTAACCCCACCCCGATACAGGAAAGAGCCATACCAGTAATACTGAATAAGAAAGACCTTTTGGGCGCCGCTCAAACAGGTACAGGAAAAACGGCAGCATTTGCACTACCTATGTTGCAATTGCTCAGCCAGGGGCCACAAGACAAGCACAGGACCATAAAGGCGCTGATACTTACGCCAACACGCGAGCTGGCCATACAGATACAGGAAAGCTTTGCCGCATATGGCAGGCACCTGGACCTGAAACAAATGGTGGTTTTTGGTGGTGTACCGCAAGGCGCGCAAGTCCAGGAACTGAGAAGAGGTGTTGATATACTGGTGGCCACACCAGGCCGCCTGCTCGACCTCATGAGCCAGGGGTTCATCGACCTGAAGCACATTTCTATTTTCGTACTCGATGAGGCCGATCGTATGCTCGACATGGGTTTCATACATGATGTGAAAAAGGTGGTTGCCAAGTTACCGGCACGCCGCCAGAACCTGTTGTTCTCGGCTACCATGCCCACAGAGATACAGAAGCTGGCCGACACTATATTGGTAAATGCAGAAAAGGTAGAGGTAACACCTGTATCCACCACTGCAGAGACCATAGCACAGAGTCTGTACTATGTAGATAAGAAAGACAAGCGCAACCTGCTTACCCACTTGCTGAAAGGTAAGGATGTAAAAAGTGCGCTCGTGTTCACCCGTACCAAGCATGGCGCCGACAAGGTAGTTTCGAACCTGGATAAGGATGGTATACGTGCCGAGGCCATACATGGCAACAAATCGCAGGGTGCCCGTCAGCGTGCGCTCAACAATTTTAAAGAAGGTAAGATAAAGGTGCTGGTGGCTACAGATATCGCAGCCCGTGGTATCGATATCGATTTGATATCACACGTTATCAACTACGAGTTGCCCGAAGTGCCGGAAACATATGTACACCGCATAGGCCGTACCGGCCGTGCTAATGCTACAGGTATTGCCTTCTCGTTTTGCGACGAAGAGGAAATGGACAACCTGAAGCAGATACAGAAGCTTACCCGTATACAGATACCGGTAGAAAATGCGCATCCGTATCCAATGGCAGCATCTGGAATGGTAAAAATAAACCTGCCAAAGAACAAAGACGTGGTGCAGCGCCCCAATGCCATACCCCAGCAGCACAGCGGTCGCCCGCAGGTACGCAGCAGCCGTGGCAAGCGCTGGTAAGCAAACTATCCCAGAAAGGGTAGTCATATCGAACGTAGCTTTTCAGCGAAATGAGATATCTGCCTGGCAATGATTATAGTGCTCCTCTTTTAGAAGAAGTCATAATTACACCCGTGTTAACACAGTTAGCATGGGTGTATACTTTTAGCGTCATATCGAACGTAGCTTCTTCAGCGAAGTGAGATATCTGCAGGGCAAGGAGATAAAGCCCATCTTTTTTGATAAGTTCTGCTTTTGGTACAATTTTTAAGAAAGGTGATAGCGCAATATACTATCACCATGAAATATTTTTCCCTGTACACAGCAGCCTCGATTTGCATTGGTGCTATTTTCTTATTTGTGTCTATTAACAGTTGCACCAACAGGGGAGCTACCACATCGGTATATACCCAGGAGTCATCTACAGACTCTGCTAAAACAGGCGGCACTGGCCTGGTAAATACCACAAGAGGAAAAGAACTCTTTGAACAAAAATGTATGGCCTGCCACGGAGTAAAAGGCGATGCCCGCAACAATAACGCCGTAGACCTCAGCATGACCCGCCTCGATAGCCTCGGCATAGCCACCACCGTCCTCAACGGCCGCAATACCATGCCCCCTTTCAAAGATGCCATCTCCAACGAGGACCTCTCCAGTATTATAGTTTATGTAAAGACACTGCGGGGGAACGGGCCGTAACAATGCATGTTCCCCTCATTTTCAAGGAGGGGTGCCCGATAGGGCGGGGTGGTTATACTCGCGTTTAGTTTATACAACGCGAATATTAGATCTCTTACCCCCTCCCAAACTTGCTGAACAAGTACAGATACACCATTTTCGATAGCCGCATCAGCCACGGTTGCAGCACTATCACCACAGCTATACTGGTAAATAGATAGTAAAAGAAACTATTGTCCTTGTAAGACAAGCCGAAAATAGGCCAGTACCAGAGTATGTTCAGGAAGAAGATGCAAACGGTAAGGGCATAGTTGATGCCGCCGCCATTGTTACTCTCGTTCACCATCTTGTGGCCGCATACCGCACAATGCTCTACCATGGCCACGCACTTCCCCAGCGGGAACACGCTTTTATTTACGAACACACGTCCTTTACGGCAATTGGGGCACTTCATCCCAAAGAACGCAGGCAATAAAGCAGGCTTGGTTTCCTTTGTCATAACAGGTGCAAAGGTAAATAATTGGAACTCATTATTTTAGCTTCTTATTACTACGTAATGAGTATCATTAATGTAACGAACGTGGTCGAAGTAGGTTATTGACTAAGAGGTTTATATGCTGCAATTGGAGGATGGCAATTTGAGCTTTTGTATTATATGCTAAACACCGGCACTTTGGATCCAGTTCGAACAGATCATTCAATTTTTTTATCTTGGCGGTCGATGGAATTCATTCAAAAGCACCGTAAAGATATATATCAACTATTGTTGGTCTATGCCATTTTTGCAATGGCCAGGTTGCTTTTCATTGTCTTTATGCCACACGCTTACTCCAAAGACCTCTACTCCTGGCTCCGCGTAATTGATATTTTAAAGAATGAGGGCGATCCGTATTCTACGACCGATGTGCTTAATTGGCCTCCTTTCTGGATGCAGATACTTTATGGTGTCCATGAGATCTCGAAATACACCACTGTATCTCCTACACGCATCATACAGCTGGTATTGATAGGCGGGGAAGCAATATCCATACTTCCGTGCTACATCATAATGCGCAAATTCTTTAATATAGAGAACCCTGCAAAACTACTGATCTTAGGTTTTGCGCTTGATCCTGTCTGCATATTACTCAGTTGCCAGCATTGTAATTTTGATGTTTTTGTAGGCTTTTGGGTACTCATTTTTGTTGCTTCTTTATTGCTCTATTACAGAGCGCACGATGTTGTTTACTGGTTGATGGCTTGTTTTTTTCTGGGTTTAGGTATCCTTACCAAAACAGTTCCTGTTATATTGTCTCCATTGCTCTTCATGGGTATACGCAAACAAAAAGCTTCAACAATTATTTTTGGAATGTTACTTTTACTTACTCCTGTTGCCATAGGTATGAGTATTATTTTTTCGTTGGGGCATACGGGCGTAATGAATAATGTAATAGCCTACCGCTCCATGTCCGGGTGGTATGGTGTTACGGGCATACTTGGGGCGGTGAAAAAATATGATCTTATTGAGGTATACCGGAAACTTTCTCCCGTCGTCATCTTGTGTATCATGCTGTACCTTTCCCGCCGCAGCTATCTTACAGACAGGTTGCAACCCCCAAAGCTCATCGCTGTGGTCCTGCTATTGCTTATTTCCCTGCCTACATTTGGTCCGGGCTATTCGCCACCATACATCAGTTGGTACCTTCCACTCATCATCATTTTGTATGGCATTTCCGCGCACGGCATGAGAATTTTTTTACTCGCCGGGTACATAATTGTAGCAATTACTTACATCATAGAATATGCGTTCTTCGATTCCCATGGCGCTTTCCTTGTAAAATTATTTCCATCCGGTAAAATGACAGCATGGAGCAATATGCTTGGTGCCGCAAATATGCAAGTGCTTATCCGCCTACCCATGTTTGCTTTCTATATTGGGCTATGCGCCTTTTTGGTCAAGGTGTTAGTTACGCCGGGGCGGTCAAAGCAGTTAAACGTTACTGACCACCCTCGTTGATCCAAATTAGCCCAGTTCGTTCAGATGTTCAGAAGGGCATCCGGAAGTAGCTACAAGATCCGATCTGCGATCGGCATTCAAAGTACTTCTGTTTAACATAAATACGAAAGCTTGATCTGTCAAATGCGCTAACAACAGGAACAATAAAAATAAATTCAAAAAAGAAAGATGTGGATATGATTATTTGGAAACGCCTATCTCAATGTCGTAATTTGCCGTATTTAACAACGCCAAAACCAGGAGAACTATATCAAACATAAGAGCACAGCCCAAAATTACCGACTCAAGTAAAAACCGGTAAAAAGAAGAAATAGAGTCTAAACACAATATGAGCCACCATCCTACATTTCAACTAACAAACCCCTCAAAAATTACCTCTTTAATTTTTTCTTACCCACCGGAAATTCTTAATTATTGGTGCCTCCCCCCACTTTTTAGTGGCGGGTCATTGCGGGCTTGACCCGCAATCTCCTGAAGCAGGTTACGAAGTTCGAAATTAGCACTGTTGTCTTCTCGCGCAGGGCAGACCACAAAATTACCTGCATCGGAAAAAACAAGAAAGAATAGAAATACACCATAAACCACATATGAGCCACCACAAAGCATTTCAAACAACAATAACCTCAAAAATTACCTGTTTCCTTTTTTCTTACCGACCGGTAATTTAGATGACGAAGACATTATCGTATTGTCGCATTACCGCATTATCGCATTTAAAAAAAGTACTCAAATTAAATTTTCTTATTTTCCTCATGTATCATATCTTTGCCATCCCAAAAATCTATTTTAAAAAGGAGGACCAAAAAATTGGAAGAACAAACTATCCAAGATCAAACGAACGAAGAGTCAACTAAAAATGGCCAGGAAGAAGCGCAGACGACCGTAGCTGAAACTAGTCATAATGATTCTGTAACTGCCGAACACGTAGATGCTGACACAGCACACGAAATGGCACAACCTGAAGAAGCTCAAGCGCCTCAACAACGCAAGCACAGGTCTTATTACGAAGCACCATCTGCTACAGAGCATGATGACTTCGATTGGAGCGTGGACAAGCGCAACGTAGCATCTTACAAACAAGAAGAGCGCGTGCAACTGGAAACGATCTATGACAGCACTTTCAAGACCATCGAAGAGTCTGAATTGCTGAATGGTACCATAGTTGGTCTTACAAAAACAGATGTTATCATCAACATCGGTTTCAAGTCAGACGGCCTTGTATCACTGAACGAATTCCGCGATATGCCGGAAGTGAAGATCGGTGAGGACATCGAAGTTATGGTAGTAGAAAAAGAAGATCGCAATGGTCACCTGCACCTGAGTCGCAAACTGGCCCGCCAGCTGCGCGCATGGCAGAAGATCGTTGACTTCTACAAAACTGGCGAAGTGGTTACCGGTACCATTACATCTAAGACCAAAGGTGGTCTTATCGTGGATGTATATGGTCTGGAAACATTCCTTCCTGGTTCTCAGATCGACGTTAAGCCTGTTACCGATTACGATCAGTACGTTGGCAAAACAATGGATTTCAAAGTGGTCAAGATCAACGAGACCATCCGCAATGCCGTTGTATCGCACAAAGCACTTATCGAAAGCGATATAGAACAGCAGCGTAGCGTTATCATCTCCCAACTGGAAAAAGGTCAGGTACTGGAAGGTACTGTTAAGAATGTTACCGACTTCGGTGCGTTCATCGACCTCGGTGGTGTTGATGGCTTGCTGTACATCACCGACATTAGCTGGGGCCGCGTAACGCACCCGGGCGAAGTGCTGGAAAATGGTCAGAAACTGAATGTGGTCGTTCTTGACTTCGATGACGAGAAGAAACGCATCAGCCTTGGCCTGAAACAATTGACCCCACACCCATGGGATAACCTGCCTGCTGAAATAGTAGAAGGTGCTCACATTAAGGGTAAAGTGGTGAACATTGAAGACTACGGCGCATTCCTGGAGATCATGCCAGGTGTAGAAGGTCTGGTTCACGTATCAGAAATTACCTGGTCTTCACAGCCTATCAACGCTAAAGAATTCTTCAAATTGGGCGAAGAGTACGAAGCAGTGGTTGTGACACTGGATAAGGATGAGCGCAAAATGAGCCTTTCTATCAAACAAATGACCGAAGATCCATGGGATACTATCGAGAACAGGTTCCCTGTTGATAGCCGTCACAATGGTGTTGTGAAGAACATTACTCCTTATGGTGTGTTTGTAGAACTGCAAACTGGCATAGGTGGTATGATCCACATCAGCGACCTTAGCTGGATCAAACGTTACAATCACCCAAGCGAATTCGTGAAAGTTGGTGATAACATAGAAGTTATGATCCTGTCTATAGACAAGGAGAACCGTAAACTGGCTCTTGGTCACAAACAGCTGGAAGAAGATCCTTGGAATACTTTCGAAACTATCTTCCCGATAGGTTCTATACACGAAGGCAGCGTTACCCGCAAAGACGAGAAAGGTGCATCAGTACAGTTGCAATATGGCCTTGAGGCTTATGCACCTGCACGCCACCTGCGCAAAGAAGATGGTGAGAATGTAGAGGTTGAAGAAATACTTCCTTTCATGATCATCGAATTCGATCGCAACGACAAGCGTATCATGGTATCGCACAGCAAAGTGTGGGAGCAAGGTAAAGTAGAAGAAAAAGAAGCGCAGAAGAAAGAAGCTGCTGCTGAAACAGACAAGACCAAGAAAGCAGTTAAGAACATACAGGCTAAGGTTGAAAAACCAACACTTGGTGATCTTGGTGCACTTGCTGCTCTGAAAGACAAAATGAAAAAAGCTGAAGAAGGCGAACAATAGTAGCCAACTCTTAGTTTTTAATATAAACGAAAGACCATCTCATCACGAGGTGGTCTTTCACTATTTTAAATAGCTTGGATATCTGTTCTCAATACATTTCCTTTGTGGTAATATGATTTAAATTTATTAATTTTAGTAATTATTTCAGCCCGAAATATTAAGCTATGTCCTATCTCCCTAAACAAATTGCTGTTGCATGCAGTTGCATCATGCTATTTATACTCCTTTTAGTTATACCATGTACAGCATCACCAACAATTACCATCACACAGCCGTTCACCGATACCAATGTATGTGCCGGCTCGGCACTTAATATTCATTTTACTATCACCGGGTCCTATAGCATTGGTAATATATTCACAACCCAGCTTTCAGATGCGTCCGGCAACTTTAATAGCGCAATAAATATAGGTAGCCTCACAACCGTTGCTGGTGGAACTATAAGTGGCAGTATACCATCAAATGTAGCGGTTGGCAATGGTTACCGTATACGTATCATATCCAGTGCACCAGCCGATACCTCAGCTGATGATGGGCTCAATATTAGGATCAAACCATCACCACTGAACGATAGTATTACTGTTGACTCTCCAGGCTATTTTTGTGTAGGCAGTTCGTTGCTGATACACACTGTAAACGACCCCACTTACACTTACCGTTGGATATTGAATGGGGCTACAATAGCTATTGATACACTATCTTCACGTACAGTATACGATTCCGGAGCTTATACGGTAAACATAACTAATTCCTTTGGTTGTACTGCAGTTTCTGCTCCAGTTCATATCACAACTGCAACCCAACCCAAGCCTGTAATTACTTGGTCTGGACCAGATTCTTTATTTTGTACACCGGCAAACTATAAAAGCTACGAATGGTTTAAAAATGGTGTGCCAACAGGTGATACTGAGAGCTACATGTCAACACCTGCCCAAGGTCAGTATTCTGTCTTTGTAACATCAGATTCTGGTTGTTCAGCTAAAAGCGCAATTTTTTGCTATTGCATGTATTTAGTTCCTACTGAGAATAATAAACAGCTAGTACAACTATATCCTAACCCTACAACAGGAATTGTAAATATCAGTACGCCGGGAAGCGTAAGTATATCCCTTATACGCCTGGATGGGCGTGAAATAATGCACCAGCAAAACGCAAAACTATTGGACATCAGCTCATTACCCACAGCGGTCTACATTCTGAAAGTGTATAGCGAGGGCAATGAGTTAATAGATGTGGAGCGACTTGTGAAAACTGACTAAAATATCTGATCATTTTAATAAGCATTATAGAAGAGCCATGCACAAATACCTACTCATAGCAGCTTGCAGTTTGTTGTTGATGAGTTGTACCAACCAGGTGCACAATTTGCCAGTTGCAAAGGTTGCTATTATGTCTAAGCAAGACTCTGTAATAAAAGATTCCTTAAGGCAGGATTCTAACTGGCATGAATACTTAAAACGTATAGATGAGCCGGATATAGAAAAAGATACCTTGGAAACCTTTCGATTCATGCTCGACCAAGTAGGGTATTTCTCATATTTCTCATTATTTACCATTAGAACTACATGCAACGGGAAAATGGTGTTAACTAACAAACTTGTTTTAAAAAATTTTAGATACTCGAAACGCGATTCTGCCAACCACTATTTGTTAAAAGGAAAAGACATACGCTACATAAATGACACATCGATTCTGATACAATCAATTGTTCTTAGAGACAAAAATTGGAGTATAGCGAAAAAGAAAATTGAAAATGAATGTTATTGGATTATGAGACGAAAAAAAGCTGCATGCAATGATTGTGGCAATTTTATTATAGAGGGTACATTCCGTTTGCCAGCTGATAAGAAAGTTACCTACCATCGGGCCTTTTTGCAGGACGAAAAAGCTCAAATTGACTTGATGAATTTGTTATTTAAGCTTTGGAAAGATTCTGATAAAAGTCATAAGGCGAAGTATTTTGTAGATACCATTTTGCCATACTGAATATCATTAGCCTGAGTATAGGAGGGAAACACCTACTCCGCCTCGTTCCTCGTAAACCCAGTCTGCGTAAGTGTTATCTTCTTCTGCTTATAGAGTGCCCCCAAGGTCATCTTAAAGGTCTTCTTGCTCATTTCAAAGAAATTGTAAATATCGTCTGGCGCACTTTTGTCGCTGTAGGGTAGGTAGTTGTTGTTCTCCTTCAACAGGCGTAGTATCTTTTCTTCGGCATCTTCAACCTTCTTATAGCCCCGCTGGCCTGCTACTACATCTATTTTATTATCGGGGCGGATGGTCTTTATAAAGCCCTTCAGGCGTTCGCCATCTGCCAGCTCCTGGAACACTTCATTTTCATGCAGCAGGCCCAGGTGCTTGTTGTTGATGATCACTTTGTAGCCCAGGTCGGTCTTCTGGTATACCGTCAGGTCCACAGCATCATTCACCTGTATGGTCAGGTCATGATTGCTAATGAGCTTGCTGAACTTTGCAGTAGCTGCTGCACGGCCTGTTTGTGCATCTATGTATATCATTACCAGGTACGTCTGGCCGACTTGCATCCGTACTTCCTGCTGCGATATGGGTACAAATATATCTTTCATAATTCCCCAGTCCAGGAAGGCGCCCTGGTGGGTCACATCCCTCACCTTCAGGCCTATGATGTCGCCGACTACGCCATAAGGCTTCTGTGTGGTAGCGGTGAGGCGTCCATCGTTATCGTGGTATATAAATACTTCGATCTCGTCATCAATTTTTAACCCGGTGGGTACAAAACGTTTGGGCAGCAGTATCTCTACGCCATCGCCGCCATCCAGGTAAACCCCAAAATCTACTTCCTTTACAACCTTCAGCTTATTATAGTTCGCAACTTGTACCATGATCCGTATTCAGGGTGCAAAGGTACTATTTGCAGTGGCAATAGAATTGAAAAATACTATTTGAAAGAAAACAGAGGGCTTTAGAACTCTTTGTACGTCTCAAACCCACTGATGTGCCCTGCTTCCCATTGTTCCCTATCCTTCTTATAAAAGGGTTTGTTGCGTTCAGTTACATCTTTAGGGTCCAGGTCAGTTAGGTTGGGCTTGCCTGCATTTACCCACGCAGTGTACCAGTAGTCGGCAGTAGCTTGTATGGCCAGGCGCATTTGGCGCTCTACCATGCCGTGCAGCATTTGATTATAGTGTGTTGCATAAGCTTTACTATATATGAGGTCGAAATACCGGGTGCGTTTTATCTTGCCGGCACTATCAGTTTCATATATTTCGTTGGCAGGCGTGGCTTTCTTTAGTTCACGGTCTGCCAGCAGCATGCTATTGGCAAGGCTATAGGTATGTCCTATTATAGTCCACGTCGCCTCTGTAATATTGGTGATGTAGTGCGCTTCTTCAGTATGGTAATTGTACTTATCACCGAACATTTCGGGTAATTGTGATTCCCAGAAAGCGTGTATCCCTTTCTGGTCTGTGAACTGTCCGTTATGGTTTATAGTGGTGTGCAATGGCATGTGTGCATCGGCAAGGTAGTGGCTCAGGTCGCCTGCAAGAAAAAGTATTTCTGCGCTGTTCCTGTTCCTCATGGCATTGGTCAGCTTTTCCATCATTGTTTGTATGTACAATGGCAGGTAACCATTTTTCTGCAAGGTATCTTCAGGTAGTTTTATCAGTAGCGCATTGTTGAGCGTGGCCGGTTGCCCTGTTGATCCATAAGCCTCAAGATTGATGAAGTGCCTGGGGAATTCTGCTTTATCGCCAATGGTGTACTTGCGAATATCCGGGACCACTGATTCCTCTGTAACAAAATCTGCATGGTTGTAAAAGAAGGTGCCCATTTCAGCCGGCAGCGCAAAAATAGCTGCATGCACTATGTGTTTATGACCATACACTCCCCAGGCATGTGCGGCGATAAAGCTCAGCATACCAAGTACAAGGAATAATGAAGATCTTTTTTTCATTTTCAACAGATTTGTTGACAAAGGTAGTGCGCCTTATTGCTAAATGAATAAGGGTAGGGTTATCGCATTATTATTAACCAAGGTGATCGTGCGGGTCATCAACAGGTATGGCAACATGAAATGTTGCACCTCCGTCAGCATTGGTTTCGAACCATATTTTACCATGGTGTGCTTCCACTATCTGTTTTGATATGGACAAGCCTAAGCCAAAAGGCCGTTCACCGTCCGTGCCTGGTCGCTTGGCCTCTGTGAACATATCGAATATCTTGTCTTTTATGCTTTCAGGTATGCCAATTCCTTTGTCGTATACGCTTATATATATATGTCTTTCTCGTTGTTCCAGGTCTACTTCTATTGCTGTATGTGGCGGGCTGAATTTTATAGCGTTCATTACCAGGTTGCTGATCACGCGCCATATCTTTTCCCTGTTCACTATTGCTTCTACTTTGCTTTCAGGCATGGTCAGCTGCACCTGTTGGTGTTTTTGAGTGGCTTTGAAGCGTAACATTTCTATGCTATCAGCGAGTAATTTTTTCACATCCACATTCTCTTTTACCAGTGCTTCAGCTTTCGATGGGTCTGCAGCTTCCAGTATTTCTTTGGTAAGAGAAAGAGCATCGGTACACGAGTTCTTGATGTATGTCAGCAACTCTTTTTGCTCCTCGTTGTAGTAATATTCTTGCGCTGTCAGGAGGTCGGTTAACGATGAGATGGCGGCAATAGGATTCCTTATATCATGTGCTACTGTTCGTAGTATACGATCCTTGTCTTTGTGGCTTTCCTCCAGGTTTTTAAGTAGTTGCTCCAGTTTTATTTTTTGTGTGCTTACCTGGTCATGCAGGTTGGTAAGGGCAGAAACATTTGCCTTTGACTTTTGCCAGTTATATAAGATAAGTAGGAAAATAATACCCGATAGTAAAGCACCCAGCAATGCTATGATGAGGTATATTTTCTTCAGCTCGTTGTTTTTTTCTAATATCGATATCTGGTATTGTTTGTCCAGGTTCTTTACCCGTTCATCCATATCAGTTTCCAGCAACGCTTTCATTTGCTTGTCGGCTGAATCGCGAAGCTGGTGGTAGATGACCAGGTTGGCAAAGGCACTATCGATCTCGTGCAGGCTTTGGTAATATTTCCACCGCATATCATACAGGCCAATGGTCACATTCTTGTCTGGTATTGTGTCGTTAATAGTGGATACCGTAAGCAAAATGTTTTTCAGAGCTATGTTATCGTGTCGGTGGTAGTATATTGCGGCCATTTTAAGCCGGTTAAGTTGTGCGTCCACCATATCAAATCCCTCCTGCTGGTTTATGGCAATGCTTTTGTTCAGTAAAGCTATGGCTCTGTCTTCTTCGCCCAGGCTATTGTATACAGTGGCCATATTGCCATATATCACTGCATTGGCTTTTTCTCTAAAAGCAGCAGGCTTGGTGGGGTAGTGGCCATAATTGTCTTTTATATAGCTCAATGCCGCATCGTAGTAATGCATAGCGCTGTCATACTTGCCAACCCGCGAAAAGCTGAGGCCGATATTGTCAAGTAGCTCTTGCCTGCGATAAAATATAGCAAAGTCGAGGTCACAATTTTCAAACTCTGTATATGATTCTTCAAAATAATAGGCTGCTTCCAGGAACCTATCTTGCTTGAACAGGACCATTCCCAACCTGTAGCTATAATTTGCCGCAGCGCAGGGGTCTACATCTTCTTTGATGATCGTTTTGGCCTCATAAAAGTATTTGTAGGCTGCAGCATAGTTCTTGTCCATGAACAAGGCGTCGCCTTTTGAAAATAAGGCTTGACCATATTGCCGCATGTATCGTTTGCCATCTCCATTCTTTTCCAGTATGTATATCATACTGTCGCTATAAGCCACAGCCTTTAACGCATCCCGGGTGCGAATGTGGTTATTGTAATAGTCAAAAAAGAAATAGTAGTAATGGAAAATATCTAATGTATTTTTGGGAGGGGCCTGTACGGAAACTGAGTCAAGGTAGTGTAGGGCTTGGATAATATAGCCCGAGTCGTGCATCTCCGTAGCCCGGTCTATGACCCTGTTATATTCAGGTGTGCCATCAGCAACTACCGGAGTGGTCTTATTCTTTTTTGAGTTGCAGGCCGTGAAAAATATTGCCGAGAATAGAGTTATAAAAAGGACAGACGCAAGCAGTGTGCTGTTTAGATATCTTTTTGAAAAACAAGTACCCATATTATCTGCTTGGCTGAATAGAAGTGTATTATCTCTTTTGAAATTATAAATGTAACATTTCTGCCTTTCATAAAGGAAACTTTAAGGGTATTAATAACATTTAACATTGCTTTTTAAACTTTGCCCGTGTATTCTGCGTATTTAACTTAAAATGATATTGATGAAACATACACTCATTTCCTTCCTGCTATTTTTTATTTTCGGGTTTATTTCTTGTGCGCAAGACAGACATAATAATGGTCAGGTCGTAACGAAAGAAGATATACCCAAAGACCTTTCGAAATATAAGAAAGCTACATTTGCTGCCGGATGTTTTTGGCACGAAGAAGCTTTATTCAAAAGCATAAAAGGTGTTGCTACTGCAGTATCGGGTTATGCAGGTGGTACTACTAAGGACCCTACTTATGAAGAAGTAGAAACTGGTAATACCGGTCATGCGGAAAGCGTGCTGGTCTACTACGATAGTTCTAAAATATCTTATCCCACATTGTTGAAGGTCTATTTCGAATCGATGGAAGATCCTACGCAAGTGAACGGACAGGGACCTGATGAAGGCACACAATATCGTTCTATCGTGTTTTATAACAACCCTGTTGAAGAACAGTATGCACTCCAGTTAATAGCACATATGAACCAGTCGCGCAGGTACCGCCAGGTCATAGCGGCACAAGTAGTGCCGTTTACCAAATTCTGGGAGGCCGAAGGATACCACCAGAATTATGTACAGCTGCATCCTGATGAACCGTATGTGCATAATGTTTCTATCCGTGATGTACGCAAGTACCAGGATGCCCATCCGGATATGATAAAGCCTGGACATAAATTGTAAGCAAGAAAAGGAGTTGCCTTAGTATGCTGAGGCAACTCCTTTAGTGGATATTATTGAGATATTCAGGTGCAACATCCTTTTTTGTATGCATTAAGTACTCATATTCTGCAATGGCTTTATCATATGGTACTTGTTCTAAATGAGGTACTTGTGTTATTGAGCCCATGATAGTGCCACAACGTAAAAAATAGACCTTCCCGAATTTTACGTTCACTGTAGTAGAGACCTTGTATTCAGTGGCTGCGGAGAAGACGGTAGGGCCTTCCTTGTATAGTTTTAGTGCTGTTTTTGAACGGTTCCTTACATGGCAAATTGCAGAATCGTTCATGTAAAGGTTGTAACCAGGTTGGAATGTAACCGTATCTTTTAACCGATATACATATAGTAATGCAAAATGGTCTGTATCACTCAATTGGGTAATGATAGCATCGGTTGTGCTCTCATTGCTGATCTTATATTCAGGTAGCACAGGAGCGTAAAGGATATCTGCTTTTATTTTATAGCATTTACCAACAAAAACTGGCGTTATTAATTCTGTTATCTTTACAATATTACCGCCTATTGCTTGTGCCCTCTGTTTTGCGCTTGCTATTATATCATCGTAGGTGCAATGCAGTTGTGTGCTATTGTTTCCTAATTTTATTGTGCCTAATTTTTTCGCATTCGCAGGAACCTGTATATTTATGGGCAATACAACAACTTTACCTGCTATTGGTTGCAGCATCTGCGCATGAGCAGGTACTACATTAAAGGATAAACATACAAATAATAGTATTTTAGTGAGCTGCTTCATTTTGCGAAAGTAGGCATAAAATATGCCCGGTACAGTGTCACAGGACGGCGAAGCATATGATAATATTTTGTTCATAAATAATATTGTTCTATCGTATGGAAGAGATGGAAGATCCTACAGAGCAACTGCAGGAAAAGATACACGAGCTGGCTGAAGAAGAGAAAAAAGAACGCTGGATGTTTCATGTAGCACTTTCTACAGCTATAATAGCTGTGTTTGCTGCTATAAGTGGACTGCTGGGCGGCGACCATGCCAATGAAGCTGTAATGGAGCAGATGAAAGCCTCCGATCAATGGTCGTATTACCAGGCAAAAAGCATAAAATCAGAAATAGCAGCGTCCGGCAACAGGATACTTGCCGCTACCGGTAATAAAGTATCAGGTAGCGACACGCAGAAACTTGCCGTATACGAAGAGCAGAAAAAAGAAATAATGGATAAGGCCCAAGAAGATGAGAAAGCATCCGAAGCTCACCTTGCCCGCCATCGTATCTTAGCGCAGGCAGTAACCTTTTTTCAGATAGCAATTGCTATATCTGCCATATCCATATTGTCAAGGAAAAGAGCATTATGGGTCATGAGTATGTTAATTGCAGTAGCAGGAATATTTTTTTTAGTTAAAGGAATTATATAGGATACTAAAACCATAGTGTTGTTTCTTTCGTAAATTGTTACATAGAAACAGATCTTGTATTAAGTGAAACGATATGTTTTTTAAATAACGGATGTGTTTACTAGGTTAAGGAGAAAATTATTTGGCCTCTTTTGTGCGGCACTATTTCCTGTATTGCTATATGGGCAGTCTCATATTGCCCAAAAAATAAGCGCACTTCATCATTCATCCTCCGATTCTGAAAAAGTAAGTGTTT
>Ga0116227_10008903_pt1 | contig 18564 bp, 11 predicted proteins | sample S1TSphgellanicum_FD_89693 | JGI IMG/M metagenome (GOLD analysis project Ga0116227, IMG submission 89693) | Host-associated microbial communities from peat moss isolated from Minnesota, USA - S1T2_Fb - Sphagnum magellanicum MG | ecosystem: Host-associated > Plants > Peat moss > Unclassified... | reverse complement strand
TATTTAAGAAAGCCAAATAGAGGATTTGTGTAAGTTGGGTGGTAGCAAACAATTGTTGATAGTAGAAGTATTGGGTTGGCCTAAAGCTACTGAATGTTTTCTAGTGAGGTTGGAATAAAATATTCTCTGGTTCTTCTTTTTGTTTTAATCAAAAGGGGAGGGGAAAAAAATTAATTTTCTCAATTTAGACTTTTGAGAACAAGTTCATGCTCTGCCTGCCAAAGCACAATATCTTCATTATTGTTAGGCTTTGAGAACTAATTAATTGGTGCCTAACCAGCCTAGGTACTATGGTATCAAAAAGGCCACTACGTCATTGAAAAGTACTTGGGTTATTTTTTAAGGCCAATTTAGTACAGGGATTAAAGGGAAAAAAACAAGATAGTGCACAATGCCCCTTATTCCCCCTTTAGTATGTGGTCCAAGCTTTCAAAATGGCATCACTATTAGACTATCTAGAATGGCTATTGGTTCCTAATTCTAGGGCACTTTGGATGTACAAATAAAAAGAGCCAAGATTTAGCTTCTTTCTGTTGGGAGAGAGGGAAGCAAATCAAACTCAATGATATGAGCTTTCCTCTTGGGAAATTCTAAATTTCCCAATTATACACAACAAATTTTCAATCCATATTTCCTTGTAGGTATGATGCAATTAAGTACTATGTGTGTAGATTGGTGTGGGGTTGATGCCTTGGAAGTTGAAACATGTTTCCAAAAGAAAATAAAAGTGTCTCTACTACCATCCATCCGCTTCTTAGCTTATAGCTGAAAAGATTAATTTTTTATATTTAATTTTCAAAAATAACTCTTTTGGCAAAGGAAAGTGCGTATATACTTTAAATGTCCTTAAATTTAGCACCTTCTCTTCGAATCTAAATCTTTCTAATCCATTAATTTCACAGGTTATCCAAGCCAAAAATAAATAGATAATTCATGCTCTAAAGGGAAAACCGAGTAGGGGTTTTGATTGTGTTGTATTTCCATCCTTTGGAACCTTAAACGGCATATAGAGCGATTTGCTACTTGTGGATTATTATTGCACCTTAAACCAAGTATCTCTTCACATCTTTGAAGTTCATAGAAGGCAGGCAGGCAATTTTTTCAACAAATTTCATTGTTTTTTTAAAAAAGAAACTTGGGGAATTAATGGAGAAATGTGTTTTTCTAGTGTAAATTTTACTGCTATTGATTTTTTTAGAAATGAATCACAAAAATAATTATTTCACAAAATTGAAAATTAAACCCTGAAATATGGGTACTTGGGAATTTAGTTTTTTTCACATTCTAGGATGACATTAGTATCCCTTTCTTTGAAAAATAAAAAAATAATGTCTTTCACTGATCACTTCTTTAAACTTAATTCAAAATGAATTATTAATTATTAATCAGAAGAATACTCAAACTCCCATTTTAATGCCCACAAAATCAAATCAAATCAAATCAAAATTCAACGTCACAAAAGTCTAACTTCAAAAAGTCTAACTTTTTTCCTTTGAATTGTTCTTTTGTGTGAAATTACTAACAATGTTTTAAATGTTGGCCTAAAATCTGACAACTCCCCAGAAGAAGCTGCTTAACTTTCACAGTGACAGGAGCTCGACTGGACTGGACTGTAACTTTGTAAAGAAGACAAGAAAATGCACAATTTTTCATAAGCTAGTAGGTAGTAACAAACAGCAAAGTTTATTGAAGAAATCTGATTCCCGAGTGCTACTAGTGTGCACGTGCTGGAGCTGGAGTTGGGTTGTTAACTGGTAACTTGCACTGCAAAGATCTCACAATCTGATGCAACTCAAGTAGTCACAGAATTAGTTACTTTATTTTGCAGATTAAGTGCTAACTCTGTTGTCGGCTTCTGGACATAACACACACATACACACACACACACACACACACAATTAGGTGATGAACACATCCAGAGGCAAACTCCCTCTCTAGAGCACGGCACGTGGCTGCAAGCCAGGTCTGACCAATGGCCATTATGTGAAAAAAATAATTGGCAATCAGTAGAGATTCTGCCACATGATTAGGAACTTTGTAGACTATTGTTAGACCGCATGATGTTCTATATGCTACTCACATGGTTCTAAAGAGAAGTTGAAGGAAGCTTAGGATGAAGCGTAGAATCTCTCCTAAGTGGCAATCTCTACTATGTATATGTAGGATTTAGTATCTAATATCATATATTCGTACATTGTTTAGGGTGAAGAGTAGAATCTCTCCTAACTAACATATATATTATGTATGTATTACATATACATATGATATTAGTATTATTGTGATTCATTTTATTTAGTTGTGGGGACATCTAAAGTTCGATCTTTTTTCCTTTGTGATGGACATCTTTGAGTGGCCAATGAATTTTCTTAAATTAATCAAGCTTTGAAGAGTATCAAAATAGATATATTGTAGTCTCCTCCTTTCAATAAGGATTTGTAAAGAATAGACCTGGGACAAAGCATATGGGACAAAGTGACGACCATATTGGTTACACAGGCTGCAAGAATAAACCTTGAGACAAAGCATATGGGACAAAGTGAGGGTCACATTACTTATCTAGGTTGCAAGAGTAGAACTTACGGCAATGTTAAGCAAGAGATGTTTTCAGTGAACTAGCATCTTGCTTTAGTGAAGTTGCAAAGTTTATTTCATGAATTTGTTTGTGCAACCATGTGAATAGAAGAGGTGTCTTCAATGAAGTTCTTGCTTCAATGAAGTGGCCAAACTTACTTGTTCTCCAAGGGTGCATGCAACCTCCCTCGTTGGTTGCAAGAAGTTTCTTGCCTACCTATGTTCTTTGGCATTTTTGACTTAGGCTAACGGTAAGGACATGAACTTATTCATGCTTCCCCTTTGCCCCCAATTCACAATATATGGTAGCATAATGTGATTCACATTAGGAACAACAAAAACCAAAAAAAATCAACCCTCACACCCCCCTCCCCCCCCCCCCCCCACCTTCCAAAACAAAACTAGACTTGTTGGGTGCATGTTGCACTGTCTCATTGGCTAAACAAAATTTCTAATCCTATTTGTGTTCATCAGTATTTTTGCCTAGCCTAATGCCCCCTTCCAAGAACTAGGGTACTTATTTATTTCCTGTTCTATATTAATTAGTTGGGGGTGCCTAACAAGTCCAACTCTTTTTTTTGGCAATGAGCCAATTTGATTGGCCCATCCCAAAAAAAAGTTGAAACTATGGAGGTTCCCCAAAATAAACGATTCTATGGAAAGATGGAGTGTCTCCCCCATTGGCCCAACTATATATAGGTGAGAAGGGGAGGACTTTGGGCAAAACATATGGGATTAAAGTGAGGTGCTATTGGGAACACCCTTGGGGAACACATTGGGAACCTGATAGGAACCCATTGGGAACTTGAAGGGAGCATGTTGGGAACAAAGGAAAAATGAAAAAAAAATCCTCCCCCCCCATCCAAAACTTAAAAGGAAAAAAATCAAGGCACTTCGAGTGCATGCTGAGCCTTCCCATTGCCTGCATGAAATTTCTATTTCCAAAACTGTTCATCATCATTTTTGGCCTGGGCTAATACCCCCATTATAAACTGGGGGTACTTATGTAATATCTACCCAATTCCATATATTTCATAAATTGAAGTTATGCACAAAGGCATCAGAACCAAAGGATCAAAATGTTAGGTTTCTCCAAAACTAAGAACAAAAGTCAAAATGTAAGATGGGATTGTGCCAAAGGAAAATCGTGGAAGAAAAAATTCAACCCTACCTAAGGGAGCTTGAAATTTCTTAAGTTGGGGGATACTTAGGGATTATTTAGGGCCTACCTAAGAAATTCAAGGAAACACCTAAAGATCTAAATAGACTATGAGATACCTAAAAACTACTTAAAGTGTTACATAATTACCTCAGGATTATCAAAAGCTTACAGAGGAGATTACATAAGACTTATCTAGACACCATTTAGGGAGACACCTAAGGGCTTACCTAGGTTATGGGATATCTAAAGGGTTACTTAGGAAATTACTTAGGATTTATATGGAGGCTACCTAGGGGCCTACCTTAGTTAAGGGATACCTAAAAATTACTTAGGGGGTACATAAAATCTATTTTTCAAACTAATTTTTTTAATTAGGCAATATTTAGGGATTATTTAAGGGCCCATTAAAAGTTGACTCATAATGCAAAAAGAGGTTACATAAGGCCTACATTAGCACCTATGTAATCCCCTATGTAGCCTTTTGATAGTCTTTATCTTAAATAGCCCATAACCAAAGTAGACCTTTAGATGATTTTAAAGTAGTCCTTAAATAGCCCTTTAGGTTACTTAGGTATCCCCTCATCAAGGAAGTATTTAATAGTCTCCTAAGTATGCCCCTTGATAGCCTTTAAATAATCGCTAGGCAGCCTTTAAGTAGACCCCTATGTAGTCACCCATGTAAGCTTTTCACAATCTTTATCTTACATAACCAATAAAGTGGATAAATAGGTAGTAAATATGTAGCCCATATGTAGGTAGGTAGTAAAATACCCCATGGGTAGGTAGGTATAGGTAAGTACCCCATGGGTAAGTAGGTATAGGTAGGTACCCCATGGGTAAGTAGGTACATAACCCATGCGTAAGTAGGTGAGTAACCCATAAATAAAGAAGAAGGTAGGTAGTCCTTAACTTAGTGAACCACGTACCTAGGTAGTTTCCTAATCTATGTGACCATAACCTAAAACACATATCAATATGCAAGTACTTGGCCCAAGCGAAATGCTTTAATAGAAATTTTGGTTGCCCCACCTTTTAGCATGCCTCATCACACAATCCTTCATTTGCATCACCACATTTGATGCCTAACCTGTTTAAATTGATGCAAGTATGTTGTGACAAACCCAATACTCTTGTCCAATATGTATGTTTTTGCCATTGATTCCTTGCCCTATTGAGCACAAGCCCTTGGAAGATATTTCATTTGACAGGAAAATGTACCTACAATAGATGAACCCAAATATGTCCAACTCATCTACCACATGGAACATTGAAAAAATTGTCACTTCAAAAATAAATGCTAGTAACTCCTATTCAACTAGGCTAAAGCATAATTCACACATAGTGTTAAGCTATCAATGGTAAAAAAGGCTATCACAAAATAACTATTAGGATTTTATTTTTTAAGGGATTTGGTGGTAGTATTGTAGGACCTTTTCAGGTTCAGCACCTCAGTGCCAAATAATTATTTTAATTTTTAATTTGAGATTTAAAATTTGAATTCTGAAAATTTCGACGTTCTGTATTAAATTTATTATAACCAAGTGCTTATAGAAAAGAAGTTTATTGCTTTTGTGGTTAGATGGTTAGTTGGTTACTGGTGTGAGCCATTCAGAGAGGAGATTCAGGGATATCAAACAAGGTTGGCTGCATGAATTTTTTTTAATTTTCATTGTAACTAACTATTAATATTCAAAAAATCGATAAATTAAAAAATAATTTAATTTATGCCGAATCTGAAAAGGTACTCCAGTAATCATAAAAGTTAACCACACAAGAAAATTCACACATGAGTGTGTCATTATGTGCCAAGGCCTCTATGGGTGCTTTAACAAAACTGGCAATTCACACCAAAGCCATGACTTTCTTTGCTTTCTCTCTTTCTTCGAGGGGGGAAGAATGGTGGGACCAAAGCCCATAATCATCTCCATATTATGTAACATTGAGTTATTCAGTCCTTTTTGGTGGTTTACATAACATTCACTGAAAAGTTTAAAATCTAAGTTTAAGACTTGTTTAATGTTAGTTAGCACACACTTTAACACCAAGTTAGCACCACATGCAAACTAAGATGCCACATGACTAGCACCACTACCTAACATTACATATGTGAATGCACCCCAAAATCAAGAAAGTTTAACATTGATTTACCAAACTTGGCACTAGGTGTGAATCGTGATTAAAGGTAACTTTGTTACATCTTGTTTCAATGAAGTTGGCCTTGTTTCAAAGGTGGTGGAAAATCAAAGATAGGCATCCACATCAAATAAACTAAACATGTCCATCCATTAGTCCCCTCAGGGCTAGTGGTGATAATTGTTCTTCATAGAGATCGACTCATTCTCCATAATGTGTTGACCTATTGCACTACAATCCATTGTTTGCACCAATCTTTTTCATTGCTCTTTTTTGGTGTAAGAGAGCAAAAAGAAATTCAGTGTCAAATTGCAGACTTGTGGTGGATTGGCCCAGAGTACATACTTATAAGCAGATATGCAATTCAGAGACCTTAAGATCTTTAACAATCTCCTTACAATAAAAATGCACCACCAGCAATACTGCCATAAGAAAGGGCACAGCTGTGAGAAAAGGATTCTCCACTACTAAATCAACAAATACAAAAGCAAATATAAACTCTGACAAGAAATTGCAGCACTCTGCAATATAACAATGCAAGGTGCAATGGAAAGAGACAGAGAGCTGAAAACAGTGAGACTTAGCAGCCATACCCAACTGCAATTTCTGACACTGAAGAACCACCACATCTGCCGATTTCTCATTTCCAGTCCTGAGGGCCATGACCCTGCATTGTATTGGAGTTAGGGTCTCTGAAAATTGCAACCCTATGGTTCTAGAAGAATTATACATGAAAAGAGAAACTCTCGTATCTGTGTCTCAGGGTCAGAACATTAAGGGGGAAAACAAAAAATAGATCCCTTGAATAGAATTGATGCACCCATGGTCCCAGGAGTGAAGAATGGATGAGTTCTGAATGGCATGAACAACCAGCAAAGAGGTTCTGGCAAAGTTTCCCTTGGCACTCGCAGGACAATGATGGATCTTGACATGAAATTCAAAACTGAAGTCAGGAATCATCGTGAGATATGTGACAGTGCCCTGATCGAATTTTAAAAGGTGGAAACGGATCTACAGAAAGCCCTTCAAAAACTAGCAGTTGATCCAGTAGTCCATATTTCTCTTCTTGCAACTTCTTTACTTCAGCCATTAAGGCCTCATTCTTCTCCTGCAGCTTCTTGACTTCGGCATCTGCAGATTCAAGTTCCTCTGCAACAAGGACACTCTCTTCTTGCAATGCCTTATACTTTTGGCGCAGAGCTTGATAGTTTTGCATGATCATCTCATTGTCAAGTGCTGCTAAATCCTGGTTTGCTGCAACTAGTCCTTTCTTCACTGCCTTCTTTGTCACCCCTTGTATTCTGTGTTGATGATCAGTCTGGTGCACAGCTCCTCCTCCTCCTTTGCTTATCCTGGCCTTCTGGAAAAGCATATAAGATTGGCTGCTTCAGAACCATGATAGTCAACACCAACAACACCGGTACAATACAAACGCTTATATGCTCCGCTCTCTCTCAAACCCTAGAATCTGAAACCCCATGCCTGGCATCCTGCAAACAAAAGAACGAACTTCTGTATTTGCAAAATAAAAACAATCTCCTGAGAATTATTATCCTCATGCACCACGATCATGATCACTTCCACCCTCCAGGAAGACATCAGATGACGTATGACCCACGAAATGCTTGACTCTCTCAAACCCTAGAAACTGAAATCCCATGCCTGGCATCCTACAAACAAAAGAACGAACTTTTGTATTTGCAAAACAAAAGTAATCGCCTGAGAATTATTATCCTCGTGCACCACGATCATCATCATTTCCGCCCTCCACAAAAGAGACATCAAATGGCGTGTGACCCAATGAAATGCTTTTTTGACCTAATTTGTTTTCTGGGGCACTGCAATGGAAGAGAAGACATCACCTTAGAAGGAGAGGCATTCTGCAAATATTCATTACGGCTCGGCGATTCTCGTTTCTTTGCTGCTGGCTTCCTCTGAGACTTAGGTTTCAGGAATCCCATTCCTTTACCACCGCCATAGCCACCATCACCATCCATGCTTCTGTTTCTCTGTGACTCCTTCTTCCGCTCCAACAAAACAACACCATACAGAAATTTGTTGAACCCTAACTAAACTCCCCACCTGTTGTCACACACAAACATTCGTCCAAACAAAAAAAAGACAAAGTGCACAACAAACTGTGCTAAAACTCTGTCGGTAAGTAAGTAGCAGTTAGTTCATTCAAGATAACTGAAAAAACAAATTCAGAGCACCAAATCCAGCAAACCCGCTGGCCTGGAAAAACAAGAAATCACAAACACGCTGGCCCTGCCAAGAGCTAAGATGTTGTACATCTACGTACTGTGTCCACACTCCGAACACCAAAAAAATCCGTTCCAATCTAAACGGTCTAAACACTTTCACCCAAAAAACCAGTTCACCTCAACTGAAAAGGTCGTTGAGGGGAGCCCATTTGATTCTCTTTTGCAAACGGTGGTCCAAAAAGGTCCTATTAGAGAGTGCCCAATGTGCCCAAAAAATTGGGTGATGGGCCAATCAATGTGGATCTTTCACAAAAATAAAATAAAATGTAAGCACACCCATGGACTAATGAAGATATTCATAAGTCCAAGAGCACATGTCTCCTGAATCTTTGCTTCCCTCCTAGTGACCACTAAGGTTGATTTGGCACCATATTGCCAAATATAATGTACTAAAAATGATGTCATGTTGCCACTAGGATCAAAAAGAGACCTAATTTTTTCTTAGGGTTCACCTTTTGATTACCCATATCATGAATAGCACAAGAATTATGGTGCACATGAGCTTGGACCCACAAAAGCTGGGATGCCTAGGAGTAGTGAGTTACAAGGGTTACAAGTGCATTCCATCATGACCTAGGAGACTCTATAGCTATTTGTGAGTATTTAATTCTTACCATATTTGTGATGAGAATCTTTGCATGTCAGTATTTTTAATATTAGGTTGACATTTGCTAAGGAAGCAAAAAAAGTAAGAGGGCTAGGCACCAATCATACTTGTATAGTCCCAACAAACACTCAAAATGGGTTTTCAAGTGTGAAGTTGTATGTGTATAGTTGATAGCTTTATGTGTAAGATATTATTTCAGTTACGTTCTTGAGTTTTAAATTGAATTTATTTCAATACATTTGTTATGTACAAATGTTGTCTTTATCTCAATTTAGTGTTCTAAGGATGAGGACAGATATCTTGTTATTGGTATGATACTTAGAATGTCCACCTTTGAGAATATTGAAACAAGTTTTGTTCAACATATTGTCAATTGTTGAATTTGTTGATGCAAATAGCAAATGATACATATACATATGTACCAATTGCTATGCATTTGAATAAAATTCTTAATGTTTTGCAAACACATCCTTACGCTATTTTTTACATGCCCCAAAATCCAAAAATTCAAACAAGCATGTCCTACAAACTTGGATTTTTTGGGGGGGCACGTGATCGAAAACCAAAGTAGATGCTTGTGTAGAAACAACACCGAAGTCTTCAAATGTCAATTTACCAATCTCAATAGAGACCAAAGTTAGAGTAAAAGAATTTTATTTTATTTTATTTGGCTTTTACTTAAATTTTAACAAGGGGAATCAGGATTGGTTTTTTTTTCTTTTTTTCCTCACCAAATAAATACCTTATCCTTGAGAGATTATTTCAAGAGGAAATACAATAATAGTCTCTAACATGATAAGTATTGTATCAAAATATTCATTCATGTTGCACCATGTGTCCCTCTAGTACCTACCACATGAGCAAGTTCACCCATTTTGGCATTTTCCATTTTGTTAGACGACACATCAAATTTGGAACTTAGAGAGACTCTCCAAGTGCTAGATTGTTTTTTAAAAGAAAAAGACAAAATGTTGTGGCATCGAGTCTAGGCTAATCCAACAAGTAAAGACAAAGTTGGGGCATCAAGTCTATTCCAACCATTATAGACAAATGGAAGTTAGAGGAATCTAATGTAAGGAGGTGCCACAACTCTTGCGTGTCTTATTTGTTTTAGGAACTTGCCATCAACAACTATTTGGGCTTCCAAATTTTGTACATGGTCTTTATTTTTTTTCTTAATTTTCAATTTATTTCTTTCTTTCATATAAATCATTTTTATTTTTATTTTTGTGACATCAAAAACTTGGCAATTTTTTCCTTAAAGAAACAAAAAAGTGCTCAATTTAACACTAGGAAAACACATTATCCAAAAAAAATCCCTTTTTTTTTTGGGTTAAAATAGCAATGAAATTTGTCTAAAAAGAATCATTGATTAGTTCTTTTTGAATGTCACACAAAAAAAAACTAATTCTTTTTATTTGGGAAGTTATAAACTTTGTTTATATGAGGTACAGCATAAATGCAAAGACACTTCCAAATTACCATTACAAAGGTTTGTTTAAATGCATTTTCTTATTCATAGTTGTATTTTCAGGTCAACTTAGAGGAACACAAAAATGGTATTCACATCCTTGAAAAGAATGGATGAAGCAAAAATCAAAAGGGCTTGTTTTGTACTTTAATATTAATGATTGCGAATCCGCTTGTGCCTTGTGTAGTTCTCAATATCAAAGATTATCAAATTCTGAAGCAATAGATGTAAAACCAAACAAACAAGAGCATTTCCATGTTTACTAGTTTTAAGATATTACAATGATGTCTTTAACCCAAGTTTTGTTTTGAGAAGCCATGCTCATAAAGGGGGGAAAAGTATGAATGGGTTTCAAACAAAATTGGTTACCAATAAAATTTTAAAAGAAAGCATCGTATTTCATCCAAAGTACAAAGTGTATAGGCCATTATATTGCTGGAGTTGAAGATGCTCTCATACCTTGAACATATGAATAAACCAACCTTCATGGAGGTATGGTTATGGTCCTTTCAAAGCTTGCAGATCACCATCTTGATGGATCCCAATTTCAGGTTGATATTTTGCTCGATGCAATGAATGGTGTCTTCATTGCCTGAGTGAACCAAGAGCCATCAGAACACCACCGTGAGGGACAGATGTTAAGTGGACAGGAAACACTTTTCCAGTGGTTCTAGCTAACCTAGTTTTTCCATAGCTGTATTTTACAAACTACCTTCTAACAACACACTAGTCCTTACCTATGTCCTAAGGTCCTAACCATGTATGTACAGGCATCTAATCACCAAGTACCTACTTACTATCCTACCTACCTACTTCCAGGACCTATCCTACAATTACCATCACTCTCCTACCAATAACACCACTCTCCACTGACTTCTACTTCTCCTGACAGTTTGACATATGATACCATGCGCAATTACCTGAAGTGTAACTCTATAAACATCATTCTATGGAGTTGGGAGTCATATTTATGAAAGTAATCTGAAAGCCTGGCCATGGTTCTAGCACACTCTAATGGAAGAACATAATAGAAAAAGTTTTCAAGATTTCCTAACTCAAGCTATAACCAATATGTGAGCTTTCTCTCAACCAGAAGATACCAGAGAGATTTGCCAAAGCAAACCTGGACACTGTTTCAACTCACTGCTGCAGTTGCATACAAATCTGCTCCTGTACATTTCTGAACCTCCAAACACTTCAGCTTGTACCTATTGTGCGACTTCCCAAACCATATTAGCTCCCCAAAATCCACTGATGAGGAAACATGCTACTGATTTCATTCCAAATTCCCCAAAGCCTACATTCCTGCACCAATGCTTGACAAGTAGAAGTCAGAAGTACAAATATGCCAGAGTTAACTGTAGTAAAAGCATCAGTCAAAACTGTTGTTAGATAAGTGGATGACAACAAACCAAAATATATATCATCGCCATAATTAAATTATTTGGAAACAGCCTAATCCAGGTTGTCAATCATCCATGACATTCTTTTCTCATTCTTGTACATGCTCAATAACAGAAATTGAGTGTCTAACCAAAGTTCCCATAATGGGTTGTATACATCTGTGAAGGAAAGATTGAGCTCAATGTTTTCAACTTGTATTGAGACCCTAAGACTTGGTTACTGCTGAAGTTGCCGAGCTCACACACATCAGCTTGCTTCTATCAACTGTCATCAAATATATTTGAGTAAGAAGAGAACAGTCTTGCATGGAAAAGCTGGGAGAGCAGAAAATCCCTGGAAAATACAACTGTGTCACTGACCCCACAGGCAGCGGCGTAGGGAAGTTGACATTTGGATGACTTCATTAGGATGCTGTAAAACTAGGCATACTCCAGCACAGGCCACTGTCACACTTGCCACCACAGCCATCACACGATATGTGCCCCAGCGCTGGTTACAACTTCCTCTCTGTCTTCGCTTTGGTAGTAGTGGCACAAGAGAATCCCTGCCCTTGGGAAGTATAACATGTGTATCCTTCTCACCATATTTCTGGCCAATAAAACATGGAAAAAGTCATGTTAGTGTCTGAAACACTATGATAGAAACCTCCACCCTTAGTTGGGCTTTCTGCTGATGTCTGTGCAAAGAAATTGTGAATAGTGATAATGCAAGGAAGTTTGCTGTCAAACAAAAGCCAGAAATCACATGGCTCCAATACATACCCCACTCTTCCTAAAAGTGGGAAGAAGGTGACCGTCATCGCATTCCAAATCCATCGCTGGAAAGACTGTTAGTCCTTGTGTATCCATGTTTCTCCCCCACCAAAATGTTTTATCCCCACATGTCTGATCCATGTCATCAACACTGAGAACCTCAGACAGCATGCCTTTCCTCCCAGCTACTTGCAAAAGATACTCCGCTAGCCTAACCCATCCACAAGCTTTTGCAAACAGGAAAAGATCCTGTAATCTGCTACAGGCTCCATAATCCTGGCAGGAAGAATCTCTCAGCATCCAGCACAAATCAAAAACCAGATCCTGTTCACATCCCCTACTGGCTTCCACATCCAATCTTTCCAATGCAGAGCACAAATCTCTGTCCCCTACCAGCAGAGTCATAGAATTACTAGTCCTTCCCTCGTTCTCCACCTGATCACCAATCCACAAAGTTATTTTGACCAATTTGATCATCAGAAAAGAGCAGAATCCCACTTAGTATATAGTACTGCTAGACCCCAAGTTAGTGCCACCAAGATAGATTTCTACTGTAGCAGAGAAGGCAGACTAGACCACAGATGCATTTCCTAATATCAAGATTGTCAACAACAAACCATTGATCTGATTGCAGGGAGAACTCCATGACAGGTAACAACACAGCAAGAATGAGTGTGATCATAAACTTTCGAGTGTCACTCACATATCTATGAAATTGCAGAGAAATCTCCACAACAACAGTTTTAAGGTAACATGACAACAAGTGCAGTCATAAACTCATCACTGTCTCTCACAAAGCATTGGACCATCACCTTTGTCATGAATGGCCATGACTAGCTGCCATTTCTCCCCACTGACTTCCACCAACAGTGTGTGCAGATGACTATACAACTATTTGCTCAATACTTATGGCAAATGATTGTACACAACTGTGCATCCTGAGTTTATGTGACACTTCCAGAATCAACAGAAGACTCAGTTAAATTTCAGTCTGACTCCAACAATAAAGATACAAGCTTGCATATTCAACATTGTCTCAGCTGATAGCATACCTCAATGAAAACTGGTCCAACCTGAGAGTGATTCAAAGCAGGAACAATGATCTGGCACTTGTCCAGCTTGTTTCCATGTTGTGATTGCACAACACAAGCATCTAAATATTTCCCACCAGTAGAAACCAGCAACCTGCAGCCAACCACAACTATGATACCAAATTCTGTCTTGTATTCTCTGTTGCTCCAGTAAAACCATGCTTATGAAATTGCAAAGAAAACGCTACAAAAACCACAGATAGGTAACCATTGTGTCAGTTCCAGCCAAAATAAAACAAGCATGACAAGGAGCACCCATATAACCTTGTGATTGTTGCCCACAAAGTACCTGAGCATCATCTTCACATGAATGGCTGTGACTTCCCACATTTTCTGTTACTTCACTGAAATTAATACACCTGTCAGAGCAGCTGGAAGGATTAACAAGAAATTTTCAAGTCACCTTGTGTTTGGCTGTAGTAGGTTGTGTCCGAAGACAGTAAGGTGTCCTTCAATGCCAGCCTCAAAATAAATGGGTTGCACAGAGTGCAGAACAGGCATACAAGGCATACATTCGTCCTTTCCACCACTCCTGTTCACCACCTGCCCTGTGACAACAAGCACAAACTTCAACAACTATCCTGTATGAAAACCTTACTGTATTTATATGTACAGAAACCAGAATATGCGGATGAGACAGAAAGGAGATCGGTCTTCACCATCCTCAAAGTGCACAGTTTCTTGACCCAGTTTTGCTTTGAAATAGCCTCGATCCCAAAAACCTGCCACACTCTGTGAACCCTGAACCAGCTTTGTAACGGCACCAGCCCAGTCCGCATAGAGCTGCACCAACACATCCCAAGTTTAGTTAAACATGGGATGATAGACAGTCAACCCAGTGGTGGATACACAAGTGTCAGCAACAACAACTCAGATGATAACAAAAAAGATATGTGCAAACTACCTTGTCCCACATTGACTGTGGCATTGCAATGAAGAGAGTCAGGATTGTACATCCTGATCGTATGTAACCTTCCAACTCCACAGGCATGTTTGATAGCCACTGAAGAATCTGTACATGCACAATCCAGTTTTTCAAACCTGAAACAGAAACTTCCACAGCACTCTCTATTTTCACCTAATCAGGATTCCTTTCACAACTTGCAGAGCCAGAGCACAGAGCCTAATCTTGCATGCAAAAAAGTTTTTGGTGTGGTTGCTAGAATTTCACAACCAGTGACATGTAGATCTGTACCTGCTGTCTCAAGTTTCGAGGGAAATCACCAGGGTTCCAGTCATAGAGCTTGAATGAAATCCGACCTGATGGATACTGGACAATATGCAAGCATGCATAAGAACCAGGCACACTAGAACCAAAAGACTAACAACATGTTGCATAATTAGCAGAATTAGGTGTCTAGAGTAGAATTAGATGCCTTTAGCAGAATGGAATGCTCACCCGAGATGTGTAAGTGCTAGAGTGATCTAACTCCCTTGAGGAGATTCTGGGTTGTAAATCAGATGTAAGTGGCAGACCATCAACCTCATTGGGAGATTCTTCCAACAGCAATGCCAGTAATGAATCTTCATCAACTCCACCTTTTCTCACCCCAACTTCGCCCTTTTCAACAAATTGTCTCCTTGGACCTGGGTCCCACAAGTGTGCAGGTTGAAGTGGAGTGAGAAACTGAGATTCAAGTGCATGGTAGTGCATGTTGTTGGGCACTAAAGCAGCATCAAGAATGTCTGTAGTTCACATTCAGATCAGTAGTGCCCAACTCACTCCTCATCCACAAACAACCATACAGACATGTGCTTGTGCAATTATTCAAAATGCCCTTCAACAACTCAGAATACTCAATAGACCATTGCTTGCAAGATGGTAAGAACAATTTCACACAGAGCACTCATATAGCTTACTGTTAGGGTTTGATGCCTTGGGATTGGCAGATCCACCCATGAGTGAAGCATGGGCCTCCTCTGTTGTCTTAGATTGTTCCACCAGAGGAGGAGCTAAAGTGGAAGCTACCAAGTTGTGACTCTGGTCCACTTCTGACTGCATCTCCCTGTCAACAGTGGCCTTCTCTTCCCCAGTGGACTTCCCATCCTTACCTGGAATCAAGTGGTGAAACCACAGCACAACACACATGGCTCAGCTTGTAAAGTGATGTCTGATCCTATGTTCGGAAAAAGTACTTATGGAAACTATGAAATACAGACCTTCATCAGGACTCGGGTTATCATTATCAATGGTCAATGTTGCTGTGTCATCTCCAGATTCTTGCACCTTTCGTCTCCGTCTGTTGTTATGTCGCTCCAGCTTCCGACGACAGCTTCGCTTTTCATCATCAAAGTCAGATAGCACATGAAACCTGCAAATGGTAAGGTCATAACATAGGGTCCATGAATTCCTCATCAATTAAGTTTTGGTGGCAAACATCATGATGGCAGGTGACACACAGTATGAGTAAGAAAAGGTATACATGTAGCAGGAAGACTACATTCCTATTCAAGAGTGGAGGTCTAATCAATGAAAGTAATTGTTGCACCTCATCAGTTCTGGTATGATGAGGCTTGATTTACTCAGATCCAGAAGAGCTTATGCATTTTACACCACACTTTCACAACCTAACCTGGTGCAGATTCCTCCACTGCACAATAACCACCAATTGCAGGAGCAGGGGAAGCAACATCTGCAGCTGCAAACTATGCCCTGTACAGGTGTTGCCTGTGGCATATGTGAGTGCAGGTGTACCTCTGAATGACAGAACCTATGTAAGGTTAAACTGGATGTGTGGGTATCTAAGTCAAATGTGGACATCTTAGGGTGTTCATGTAGACCCTTCAGTGTATGTGTCTGCTTGGTGCCTGGAACTGAAGCCAGAGCCAAAAGTGGTTTTGCCGGAGCACTTTTGGGCTCCCACAACAGCTGGCATGCAGCCAGGGAAAAGGAAAAGAAACAAGATAGACTCCTGCATTCACCCTCACACACTTTTGAGTGTGACCCTGGTTACCAGCACCTAAAGCCAACTCTTATAGCCATACTCCAGTATAAAGCTGTGGGGTTCTCAAACCCAGAGAGAGCATGGAACAGCAATGTAGCCTAGGAAGTTAATTAGCCTTCAATCAACACTTGGACTCTTGGATTTGAGATTCTTGAAATATGTGGGTTGCCTACATCTCATCACATCCTATGTTTTTCCTAGTATTTTCCAGATATTGGCTTCTTTTGAGCTAGGTTTCAGTTGCTCATGTTGCCACAATTGAAAATCTGCATGCTACCCACTTGTGTTGAACATAGCCCATTTACAAAGGAATCGAAGGGCTGACTTAGATGCAAGAGAAAGACAAGGCAAGCAAAATTGGTTTCTGAATGAACTTTGGCTTTCCAGAAGACAACAAGAGTACCACAACTTCTTCCTCTAGAGTATTTCTACAACTTCATGAACACCCTAAGAAAGATGCCCACAGCTGACTTTGATAGCCACACCACTCTTGTTGACAACTCACATTGAGTGAATCTTTCAGGTTCAGCATCACAGCTGTAGAAGTCAATCACAATGTCCGTCATTACTTTTTGTGCTTAGAGCTTGCTTGAAACCCATAGCATATTGTCTTCTTGGTCCTTCTGATGGACAGAGCATTCAAACACCAGAATATGTGAAGACGGGTGATACCATCCTCTTGTGCAACTGGAACTCAACAAACTATTACCTTGCATGTACCTGGATTCCTTCTAGGGTTTGAAAATTTACTATACCATGAATATTTTGGGGAAAGGAGAAGAATAAGAGGGACAGGAAGATCAAAACAAAAAGAAATGAAAGCATGAGTGGCGGTGGCAGGGCCGGGGGGCAATCAATGCATACCTCCCACACTGTTGGCAATATCTGTGGAGATGTTGATGGAGTTTCACCGAGGAGGCATTTGCACAGCGAAGACAGACGCGGTGACGCTGGTGATAGCCTTTAAGGCTTGCTAAGTCAGCAGCACAAGAAGGTACCTGGCAGCGAGCACTGAGCTTCACGCGCTTGCTCTGACTGCCTCCTTCGTCTTCTTCCTCATTGTCTGTACATGCACATGGAACTCTTCCCGCTAAGAAGTTGGGACAATCGAGACGAGGATCCCTGTGTTGTGCTCCCTCCTTCCGTGACACTGCCTTCTCAACTGTGTCGCTAGACTGCGGTCCGGTTTGCGTGTTCTGCTGCTGCTTCGTCGTCGTCTCTTCTGCCGCCACCGCCGCCGCAAGGTTTCCAGGACGACTGCTATGTAGGTCCTCGAACTCCGGCCACGATTGTCCAACCGAGAAGCCACAAGCTGAATCTAGCGTCTCTCGCACAAGCTCATCACTGGTAGTATCCACAGCAGGATTGACTAACAGCAGCACACTATCCCAATCCCAACCGGATGTTGTATCTTCCGAATGCCCCATAATAGCACTGGAAAAGAATCGCACTTCCTTACACCAAAAAATTCATCATCTAATTCCACCCGCCCGCTCCCGCTCTCTCATGACATTTGCAAAGCAGATTTTCCTAGACTACTACACATCGGATCATCCATCAATCCCTAAAGAAACCTCCTCCTCCTCCTCCTCCTCCTCTTACCGCCGAAAACTCCTCCACACAAAGTACTAAACGATGACGAAGATTGCTTCCGAAAATTAAGCTACAAAGATTCAACAAACCTCCAAGCAGCATCTTCTTCCGTTCTTCTTGCCGTTGCCGTTTTCCTTAAAACTCCTCCGCATCAATCAGGTTGTAGACGGTTTAGCTTCACACAACAATCAAAGGATGTCGTACTCACTCTCCCGCGAGCAAAATAAAATAATTTACTTTAAGGATCAAACCATCTTCATCTTACCAAATCCTTTTTAGTTCCTTCAGCTCCAGATGCATCAGAAGGAAAAAAAAACACAAAAACAACAACAACAACAACAGATGTACACGGTATTGAGACAAGGAATTCGTCTAGCGGCGTCCGGATCTGCAACAAGCGCGTCGCGGAAGAAAGAACGGGGGCGAGGCAGCGAGCGAACCGAGCGAGGGAGCGAGCGAGCAAAGCTCCCTTCAGAAGTGACCACATGAGAAGAACCGATAAAAAGGGTGGGAAGGTATTACTGCCCCCAAAAAAACCAAATGCCCAAAATAGCAAAAATGGCAAAATACT
>Ga0116227_10008902_pt1 | contig 18571 bp, 16 predicted proteins | sample S1TSphgellanicum_FD_89693 | JGI IMG/M metagenome (GOLD analysis project Ga0116227, IMG submission 89693) | Host-associated microbial communities from peat moss isolated from Minnesota, USA - S1T2_Fb - Sphagnum magellanicum MG | ecosystem: Host-associated > Plants > Peat moss > Unclassified... | reverse complement strand
TTCCGCTCCGCCTCGCCCCGCGCCCTCCTCCCCCCCGGCGTTTTCTTTGGCTGGCTCGTAGTGGCTCTGTCCGTGGGCGGTTTCCTGCTTTGTAGTACACTCGATGGATCGGATCTGTATCCGTTTCAGTTTTGGAGCGTGATGGACATTTTTAAGGCCTTTTCGTTTGTTTGTCTCGTTTCCATGTGCATTCTTGTTGTTGTTTTTTCTTTTTGCATCTGTGCGGCGAGCTTTTGTACTGCTACAACTCTCATTGAGGACTCTCCTCTGTAGATATCCGCGGTTTCCTCGGAACCAAATGTGCAGCGGTGGTGACTAACTAACTTCGGGGAGATAGACTAGCTTTTGAACACAACAGACTCCGTTTGCCAAGTCTAACGATCCTGTGGGGTCGGTTTTGGGGGACGGGTAAGGAAGGGATTGGTGACAACGAGAGAGAGCACGCTCGAATGCATGTATACAGGAATTCGCATGCGTGTGTTCATGCGTGTTCTCTCCCGTAGTCGCACATTTTTTTCTTGCATTTCTCCAGCTTTTGATGTTTCTACTTTTCCAGTACTAAGTCTCCTTTGTCAATAAGTTCTGTAATTTTATGCTTGCCTGCTGCTATCGAGAGAAATTTGAGTCATGAACTCTGTAACGATCAAGACCGCGAGCAGTTTTGATCAGATTTTTCAGGTGTGCGCACCAGCACTCGAGCGTTGCGACTGCCGCCTGAAGCTTTTGCTCATCCAACGTCCCAACGGTCTTGAACATTTTGCCTTCTGTTGTAATAGTAGCAGAGCCAGTTACTTTGGATGTGCGAGAGTCTGTTCGCTGTCGAGTAACAGCGAATCCTCTACTTGCATGCACTCTCTATGAAACGTGCAGTATATGACAATTTGTTCCGGGTACTTGCAGAGAAGTCTGACATAGTATGTGAGCAATGACCTCCTAACGCGCGCAGAAAGCTCGCTAGTAGCAGCCGTTTGCTTCAGTCCTGATCACTGTTTATCTTGATACTAGTCCTCGGAAGCTTGACCACGCTGATCTCAACACCAACTGACTGTTGTGTGACCTCTTCTACAATTTGTGAACTAATTATATAGATTACGACTTTTACTCTGGAGGTTTTGGTAGCATGCTGTGATCATCTTGATGCCTCTTCTTCTTCTTCTTCTTCACCACGTGATCATCTCGATACTCTCAAGTTACTGCTCCTCTTATCCACATGATCTGAGGAGGAGGAAGGACTGATCAGATCGGACAAAGGATAATTTCTCCTTCTCCTCCTTCCTCATTGTCCTTGTCTTCTCCTTCTTCATCAAATGTATCATCATCTTAGTCTTGTCTTTCAACTGCGATTCCTTGCATCTCAGATCATAACGGATTTATTTCTCCTTCCTCCTCTTCCTCCTCGTCTTCATCATCATCTTCTTCATGATCTTCATTTCATCATCATGATCTTCTTCTTCCTCCTCATGATCTTCATTTCATCATCACCATCACCATCATCTTCTTCCTCTTCTTCTTCTTCTTTTTTTTTTGGGTATGATTTTCATCCTGAGATTAGTGTGGTCTGACCAATTTATTCCTGACAAGCACATTGACCTCCAAAACTGAGAGCACATTGTTTTGTAATTCATCTTAACATGGAAAATTTCATGGAACCCAATTAATATTGTTGTTGTGTGGGTAATGAAATTATATTCTCCATCTACTGACATTGTTTTGTGTGTAATTTAACTCGTTCATCATCATAGTGTATGGAATTCTTTCTGATTTTCCATCCTACAATGTGGGGTTCCATACAAAGTTCCATATGAATTCAGTAGTTTTGTTGCTTCAGTCCAATTGATCAGGGTCTGGAACTTCAGATGCTTTTTTAGTTTGCTCATATCCTTTCACCCTTCTTGAATGTCATTCCAAGGTTCTTGATGAATCAGCTGAAAGGAAAACAAAGGCGGGCTGCACACCAAAGTGTACAATAACTATTATCTATCACCACCGGTCCAAACCCAGGATTCCAGGAGAGGGCGTGAACATTATTATTGGAGTGGAATGGAGGTGCGTGCAACCAATTCTGATTTCTGTTTCTGAATTTTGGTCAGTCTAATATTGTTCTCTAGCACATGAATGTTTATCTCAATTTTCAGTATTTGGAAATCTCGGAAGTTGTAAGGAATCCATGTTCAGGTCACATACAGATAAAGAGAGCCTTACCTGCAACTTCAACTTTTTTCTTGCCTTGGTACAAATAGACAGCAGGGAACTGTGTCCTGGAGCTAGTTTTCTGGCTCTGGATGGAAGGGTTCCAGCTACAGAAAATCAAAAGACAAACTGAACTCTCTGGACACCTGATGATTGCATGCGTAAATGCCAAATCTTTGATTGCTGCCAATAATGTCAACCAGCATTTGGCTTAGTAGCCACCACCTCACCAAGGATCATCCCTGGGGCAAATTTCTCTCCAATCAAGGTCTGCAGCTATATAGATCTGGTTGTATAGTTAAGTGCATTACAGTCTCTAGCTATGCTCAAGATCCATTGAGCTCCAAAATGCGGTCTTTGCCTGGATACCATTCTGGTTTCATCAATTTTAGGGTAAAAGATGAGCAACACCAAACCTGAATTTGTAGCCAAGGGAATTGTTTGCAGCTGTACGAGCTGGAAGGCTGCCACAATAAGAAACAAACAACTGCACACAACCACCCAGGTTTGAATGTGCCTTCTCAATCATCTTCATTGCCAGCATATGATTTGTGATTTCCATACACTCAAAAGTCTCATTCAAGACTGCATTGTAGCACTAATCAAGAGCCCATTGCAAAACTAGCCCATAACAGCAACTATGGGCCTTACAGATTGACCATCATTTGAACCAACATGGAACAACTTCCATGTTCACCATTGGATATGTATTGGAACAGATCAGAATTTTCTGTTTAAGAGAGAAGAAAAACCAAACTGATTCCAGGGTCGAATTCCATTTCACAAAGCAGTGCTACACCCTGTTCGGCTTTTCATTTCAAATTTTCCATCTCTGGGCTCACATAAGGTCACTGTAACCAAATGCTTCTTCAACTGTCAAAGTGTCCAAAGACAAAAACAGTCCAGGAAATCTGTAACCAAGGATCTTTTTGATCGAAGTGAAACTAGTTCAGACATTCAATCACACTAATGTACATAGAAATGGTTGATAGCACGAATTGGTGATGGAAGGACACATGCTGATTCTCCACCAAGGATATATAAGAATCATTTGTAGAGATGATGGCCTTTGAAAAAATTATCTGGTATATTACTTTGACATGAGTACTTGCTTCCTCCAAGGTCCACTATTTTTAACAAGGTACCTACCTCTCTTTGCAGGCATTGGCAATGGCAACATGACACTTCGCTGGCAGTAAGCTTATCACCTCATTTGCCTGAGTTCCCACACACTCCCAAACATCAGCAATCTAAACCCAGGACAAAAATCCATGCAGACCTGACAAAGTTGAGATTCTCCTGTGAATTTTGGACAAGTCTATTAATAATTATGAAAGATTTTACCATATTAAGCTCCACTGTCAATATATAATGTCCATTGTCAGACAGAGGATGATTACAACAGAAATTTGTTAATCCATCTGAGTCAAAAATTTTGCCTGTGACATCAACTCAGAGTTGGGCTCCATCTGAAACATTCAGCTGTGCAGCTGTTGCATTAGTCAAATTAGTTCCCCAAATTGGCAAATGAAGAAGAAATCGGCAAATTTGTTCACCACTTTGTCCACAGCTATTGCCTAGCAAAAATAAGACAAAACATCTGGGGAAAAAAACCACCCATCATGGCAAATAATGTCATTCACACACACACACAGAAACTACTCACACTCTAACTAGTCGGCCATTCTTCTCTCCATTCATCTTTGCTGTTTGTTGTTTTTTCCTGCCACAATTCCAGAGCCTAAACTGACATTTTTCTTTCTCTATGCCACTATTGCTGATAGAAAGCTGCGAAACCTGAATTGATCCAAAACACCCATGTTGTAAAAGGAGCTCTGCAAATCAAAGCAAAAAGAAAAAAAGGAAGTCAAAGGTTGTGTGTTTTCATTATGTGGAATCAGACTGTCGCATGTGGTGGATGTACTCGTGAAGCGGTCTGAGCTTTCCATTGTGAACAATGCATGCCTTTTGAATAGGGACAAGGTTTTCCTCTGGAGAGCTTGCATGTGCCATACTCCTCAAAACTGGATACAGTACATCTCTGAAATACTTTGTAGCCTGCAACAAAAGTTTTCAGAAATCAGCATCCTGGATCCCCCTCTTCATGCTAATCCGAAGTTCAACTATAGCCCCTGCCATTGCTCATACAGCTGAGTTACAAATTAGACTGAAAGATTTATCTATGTATATGGTTCTACCTCATAAGGTAGGCTCTCAGAGAAGTGTAAAATTGGAGATTTCCTTGTACAGATATAAATTCCTGAATGAAAAACATTGCCTACCTCCTTAGGAAGCTCTGTAGGAACACAGTCCACTGCTAGAAAAATGATGCCCTCTCCATTCATGTTTTTGTGAATCTCACCCGTTTTCAGAATGTATCTGGTAAAAAACCCACCACAAATAGCAAAATTTTTTGAAGGGGAATTTCAATTGCATCTACTGCTGTTTTGTGTAGATCTTACTGGGTGTGATCATAGTCTCTCTATCACTAGTCCTACAATTCATGATTCTTTCCATTTATTAATTTATTTGGTGAATCTTGTGTGGTTGAAAGGTGATCAAAGGACCTTAAGAAGGAGCTCTCAATCACAGCATTCTCACAGACACACTACTCAATGGAGCCACCAACATCATAGCTATGTCACCAATCATCAGGAGACAGTGCATTTTCTTGCTGTGCAGCTCTTGCAGCTCATCATTCCTCAACAGATGTGGAAACCTTCTCCCCCAGTACATACTTCACTGTACCTGCAACAATGACAATGACAACTCCACAAACTGAAAAAGGGTCGGTCACACATGCTGCCATTAATTAGAAAGAGACAACCCAGCTCCCAATGAGAAGACCCAATGAAAGAAGACCAAACATTATCATCATCAATCATTCTTGGGTCTGGACATGGACCGATTTTTCACTCACTCTTTGTTGTAAGTCTGGTGTCTTTGAAAAATCCATCCAAAATCATGAACCCAAAACTGAGAGATTGCATTGTGCCAAACAGAATGACTTCTGACAATGTTCTGCAATGTAGGTAACAAAATCTCCTGTGTGACAAATGAAAGACCCCAAACCATGTATTTTTATTTTGTAAATTCTGTCAGTGTTGTGACTTGTGATGAGTTGTGTAAATATTCAATAGATAGCCATGACTGGGTATACTGCTACAGATAATAACTAAATTTGTGCTTTGCTTAGTATGGGTCTCATGAATGTCAAGCTTCTTGCTGACAGACTATGAATCTTTTAACGAGTCCAGGAATTTTTTGACATGTGTTTCGCAGAGTGAGCTTACTTGAGACATAGATGCACCTGGAACAATGAGGCTTTGAACTTCAGATGGTTCCACAAACACATGAGGCAGCAACTGGAACATCTCCTGTGCACCCTGTGACACCGCACATGATGATTCTCAAGAAGCAGGCCCATTAGACATGTGATCTGGTCTTGGATGAAGTCTACTTGCTTCAACAAAAAGAAGAAACGAGAGTCTAGCCACTGTAATTTCTTTGACACAAATAGATTTTGCAAGTCAAGCTTCTTCCTCTTCTTCAGTTCACGAATTGCAAAGGTAACTCTAATATAGTAGTACCTCACAAATGCATGCAAAAGTTGTGATCTTCAATGTGTGTTTACAAGTAGGCACTGGGCTTGGGGAGAGTTTGTACCTGGTTAAGTAACAGACATGTTCTAAGGGCTGGAGTTTTATGATGAGAGTATGAGAAGAAATTAGCATAGGATCGGTCTGGAAAACGTTCCTGTTTTCACAACAAGGACTGATGATGATCTCGCTGCATCAAGACCACCATTGCGACACCCAAAACATTCATTGCCCCACAAACAAAAAAGAGACGAAAAAGGAAAGGGGGAAAGAAAAGCCCCTCAACCAAAAAACAGAGAAAGAAACTTCGAAACTGGTTTGATTCCCAGAAAGCTTACACACGAGAAAGAGCTGAGATTGCAAGAGACAAAAGGAAAGGAAAGGATTGAAAAGCTTACTGGAGAGCAAATGAGTCCTCTTGATAAATCAGAACAAGGAAGGGAAAAATTGCCACTCTTCGCAAGATTTTTTTCATGAAAAATCTCCAACACTGAAAAAACCTCAATGCGTAATTTTTCTTCTTACTCTTCTTCTTCTGGTGAGTGTTGTGTTCTTTGCAGTGCGCGAGGGAGCGAGCGAGCGAGCCAGGCGCTTTCAGGACGAGATGAAGCTTCGGCAGTTTTGGAGAAGACGACAATTCCGCCAATTCCACCCTAGAATCCACCCTACATGCGTCTCTGGCTTTCAGCACCAGAGGAAGCCTCGGCCGTTTGAGAAGGGTTGACGGGGTAGGTAACAATTCCAACGCAGAATGAACTGCCCATTCTACTCCAAATTAGATCACTTTGATTTTCAATGTATGACCCACTCTTGTACTCTTCAACCTTAGGACACAAGACCTAAAGTTAAAATTGTGAAAAAAAGATGGCTTGATGTGTTGCTAGTGAATTTTAAGCTTAAGTGGATAAATGTTTGGTAGAAATAGCAAAGTGAAAAAGAAGTTGGGTTGTTTGGAAGAACACAGTTGCTCTGAATGTGTGGCATGCTAAAGCTAACAGTGGGATCAACTTTGATTGCATGGTTTGTTCGGGTGGGGAGCGGGGGAATCAATTTCACATAGGTTTTGGGGTTGTAGGTTTGCCCAAAGGGCTTGGGAATTTACTCATGAAATCCTTGGCTACTTGGTGTATGGAACTCACACCGAGTGGAAGGTCATTCCTTTGGATTGGAAGCATAGCATTTTTGCTGCTAGAGAACCAAGGTGGTTTAAGAAGGTTATTAGCCTTTTCTCATTGCTCCATGGGCTCACTCTCTAGATTATCTGGATTGAGAGGAATCATGATGTTGTGTTCAACAGCAAGCAGTGGCATTTCCAAAAGATCCAGAATTTGATTTGGAACAGCTTGCTAAATTCTGGTAGGGTCGCTTTGAATAGGTAGGTGTTTAGGTTTGGCTAGGTTCTAGCCATCTAGGAAGCATTCGCTCCTGGAGTCCTTTGATAAGATTTGGGGCAAGAACCAAGTGATTTGCTTAAGGATTCATAGTTATGTTCAGTGGTTCTTTGATGGTCTTTGTGGGCTGCGTTGTTCTTTTTCCTCTTTGCAATGAATTTTTTCATTTTGTGCCATTCCAAAGCTCAATTTGTTTTTCTTTTTTCTTGGCACCACTTTGAGTGGTCCATCACCAATTTACTAGTTGGTCTAGTATATAACATTACATGTGTTGAACTTTCGCACTTGCCAGGTTGAACTATTGATCCCAATACATTGATAATTGAATACCGGATTGATATGGTTTTCAATATCATCATTACCGATAACATCTCATATAGTAGCCAACAAAATATATACTTTTCCAACATTGGTTCATACCTAGTGATCATCTCTTGATAATTAGTTCACAACTATTCAAAGTATTGCATATCAACATTTACTACAACCTGTTGTTGACTATTTAATTTATTTTCAAAAACACAACTCAACACCTATTAAACTTTGTTCAAAAATCAAACCTTGAGTTATCACCCACTTCAACAATTTGGAATGTTTAGCTTCTAATTTCACTTCTACTTGGTTTCAGATTTTTTCTTCAATTCACAAAATTATCAAAAGCTTTGCAAGCAGTCTTGCTCTGTTAGGTCTCTGTTTTCCCCCTGTTCTCCCTGCAACAAGTATGTTGCAATTAAATGCAAACTGGACATTCTAGTTTGTGTTAGAGCTATCATATTTGGGTTCATTTCTATGTTTGTCTAAATGCTTTTTTTGTGTGTGTGTATTCAGTGGAAGCAGCAAATCAGCTCAAATCATCAGGATGATTTAACTATCAGCAGACAAAGTAATATACCCTTGTTGCTATGATGCTGGCTTATAATTATTGTTCAGCCCACTAGAAAAAGCGTAGTCCCAAATGCTTGCAAGTGGAGAATTTGTTGGAACAACAACTCAATTGATCATTCTGAGTAGTTCAATTTTTAAACTCTTGTTAGTTGATGCATTAGTTCTTGAAACATAATGTTGTAAGCTAAAACCTAGGGAGCTTGTATTCTTTTGTACAGTTTGTTACAGTTGTTCTAATGAAAGCAAGCATAACTTTGAAGTGGGTGATAGCATGGTAAAGAAATGAAAGAAAGATTGATTATCTAAAATGAAGTTTAAAAATGAGGTAGCTTTTGACATAAACATAAGAAAATAGATTCAAAACTCATTTAAGTTTCATTATGAAATCATTGTGTGTTCCATTGTGGTTGAATTTGCAGGCAATGAGGAAAACTACCATTTTTATGGATAACCTGCCTGATGTGGCTCATGAATAGTTGTTGCTTGTACCATGGCAGCAATTCGGCTTTCAAGCACATTGGAGATCAGTGACCAGACATTAGAACTCAACGATTTGAGGTGAGAGCATAAGTTCAGTCTAAAGTCTGCATGGTCAACACACAGACTCAAACAAATTTTGTAAATGTTATTGTTTGCTGCACCATAGCCAAACCTGCTGGGGAGCTCTCTTGACTCTGAGAATAGCTGGGTTCCAATGGGCATTTTCAGCCAAGAAACTTCAGATGATGTGCAGAGCTCTGCCAGAGCTGTTGAAGTTGCAGAAGTTGGAATCTGATGCAGGGTGTTTCTGCTGCATCACAGACAATCTATTGTCCTTACCTGCTTTGGTTTTCCCATGAACTTTTTTGTATGACTTCCACTGCATGAATGATTCTGAGTTTCTGTCCTCTTCATGTGGACATGTTATAAACATGTCCCAGGCCACAACCTCACAGTGACTCTTCAAACAATTGGGTTGTGCCAGTCATCAGAATCCAATAAGCTTTACACTCTTCCAAGCAGGAGCAAGTGTGCATAGGTATGATTGCTGCTGAAGATGTGCTGTCCTTCTTAGCTTTTTCCCCTCCATGAAAGCGTGTTGCAACTGTGAATAAACTTTCCAGAAATTATCTTGCAGAAGTATGTGTACATACTGGTATTCCATCTTCAGAGGTAAGCTTATTGCTTGCCGTGAATCCTCACCAACCACTCAGACGTTGCAAGCAATGTTCATAGATTCAAGGGGTAAGTCTATCCACTTATCTCCATGTTGGTAGACAACAAGTTACACTGCTTGGTAGTGTTAGCTCTTTAGCTCTCTGTGTTGTTCTGTAGCAATTTTGCAAGAGCAGGAAAATGTACCCTTGAAGGTGGTTACACCAGCAGCATTAAGTGCAGCTCAATCCACACACGACAAGCTATGGGGTTTACACAAAGACCTGTTGTAGTGTTGATAACACATCTCCATCTGGCTGGGTTGGCTTGGTCAGGGAGTTGCTAAAGAAAATGAATATCACTCCTAAATTATTGCAAGCTAGCTCCACACTGATGAATCCTGCAACAACATGAGCAACACTGAAGCTGACAGGTGCAAAGAAACCCAACTTGAAATCGAGAATGGTTCTGAGAAACACAAAGTTTTCATGTGGACTTGTGAGGCATTGCTAGGACAGTTCTTTGAAGCAAATGTTGGTTTAACCTTTCAGTATACCAAACCACACATTCTTGACTGCAGAAATCATGTGTAAGGAGACAAAATTGTTTGCCCTAAACTGCACTAAATTCATTTTGTAGGCCTTCTTAAACCTAGAATTTTCTTGAGAAATTCCAAACTTTAGAAAAGCTGGAGAACACACAAGGGATAGCATGGGGTTCCAAGAGTTCCAAGACTAGAATATTGTAATCAGGATATGCCACCTTACATTTTTCTGATATTGGCAGAGATGCTGAGCTGTGATAATCTAGTAGTATTTCTATAGCAGCATTTCTTAAGAGCTAAGATGGTTTTCTGCTACAAAGATGACTAATATACTGGAATTGTATTGGTGAAGTGGAGGAAGAGGAGGCTTAAGAAGACTGTGTTTTAGTTCTATGTTCTCAATTTTTATACAGGATTGATGTTTTTTTGCACATTGTTGTCAGGTATGAATCATACTCTGCAAACATCACTGACAGCTGCTCTTGCTTTGGATGTTGATATCATTGGAAACTTGCTAGACAGGTATGAGAACTACTTTGTTCTATTTTGCACATTTTTGGGAGGTGCAATTCCAATCATATTCAGGGAGTGCCAAGGTTTTGGAGCCACATCAAGAGTACAAGCATATGGAGTCAGTAGCTCTGCACTGCCGCAGGTGAGGTTGAATGTGAAATCAGATGTATGTGCTTGTTGTGCAGCTTCCTATATGCCCAACTACCTGATATCTATCTACATTGTGGAAGAATGCAAGTGTCTAAAGCTTGTTGGCCAATTCATTGTCTTTGTAGTCCCCACTTTTTAGCATTGCTTCTAGCATTTTTTGCAAGTATAAATTGGCTGATAAAGGTTACAAAGAGCAACACAGAGATGCCTAATCTTTGAGAACAAAGATTTGCACATGTTTATAAAGTATTCTATAAATAAACTAGTGTTGGTATTGGGGAACCTTGACCATGTGAATCCATATAAATTCCCCATTTTTAAGAAAAAAACATACAAATGGCCCTACATTTCTTTCCCTTCTATTAAGCTGCAAGAGAAGCCATGTCTGATGTGAGATCTGGGAAGATGCAACAAAAAGTAGGAACATGATCCACATAGGAGGATGGTTTTCAAGCAAGAACCTGAAAATCCTGATTTCAAATCAAATACATGAATGAAAAGGGGAGTGGATAGATCAAGCAACCACATGTTGCAGATTGCTGGTATAAGTTAATTTAAGCAAAATGAATGAACCTCTCTATTGCTGCTTGAGAATCAATCAACAGGGGAGGAAAGAAAAGCAAATACATAATATTCTATATTAAAGGTCAAGAAATTTGCTGAATTCATATAATAGATCTATGCAACTGGTGATTTATGAAGTAAAAGAATACAATGTGATAACAATAATATTCTGAACACAAGCTAAAAAGTGTTTGAACTGCAATTACAGGCACACACACTAAGTCGTGCTGAATGCTGCCAGCTCCAAAGAACGAAATTTTCTGGTCAGATCATTAATGCAACTCTGGCAATCTGTTTGCACAAAACCCACACAACTTCCTAACACAATGATAGAATTCAGAAAATTAGAGCAGAGATTAATGGATCCTCTCCAGGGAACGAAAGAGCGAGATCTAGATTTGATGAGACAGGGGAACTCAGCAAACTCAGACTGTGATCGTTGCTGCAGCAGATTTGAGGAGTTGGTCCTGGCCGGTTCCTGGACTAGGGGGCACTTCAAACTCCCCGGACAATTCCTCCAGGGATCTGCAGGCCGTCTCCGGTAGCAGGAACGTGAAGAAGAAACCCGCAGCATTGACACAAGCCAATACGAGAAGCGCGTCTTTGACTCCAATTCCTGTGTTGTATCCTGGGTCAGGTTCTCCGGCGTGTCTGCCTTGAGCTGCGTACAGAAATCCGAAGGCACCCACAATTGCTCCTGCTTTGCCTGTTGCCGCTGAGATGCCGTGGCAAGTGGTCCTTAACCTGGCAGGGAAGAGCTCAGCTGGAATGATGAAGGTGGTTGCGTTGGGGCCGAAGTTGGCAAAGAAGAAGGTCAACGCATATAGCACAACAAAAGCAATATGGTTTCCTCCGCAATACTTGCTCGTGTCGTAAGAGCAAGGTTGACCACGCAAGTTGTAGTAATCTAGCGAGAGAATCAACATAAACAGGGTCATAAAGAAGAACCCTCCTAGCTGAATTATCCATCGCCCAAGAATGTCAATGAACGCCACCGTGAACCAGTATCCTGGCACAGTGGAGCACAGCGCGATCAGGGCTTGGGCACGGCTGATCTTGAATACTTCCTGCAGGCCGCTCATGGTCTTCGCCGCTGGAAGCCACCCTATTGCCGTGAACACGTCCTTCTGGAACAGATTTTGGCTATAAAATGCGATGTCAAGCAGGAACCATGTGGTGGTGGTTCCCAGAAGCTGCAACCCGTGCCTCCTTGCGAATTCGCGAGAAAACAATCCATATTCGTAGTCTGTACCAAATGCAAGATTGACGTCATGGTCAGTAGGTGCTGGTGTAAGTACTAAGAGTCTCTTTCCATGAGGCTGCTGGGATCACAGGTATACACATTGTGCTCCTATCGATCACAACAACATAATGCAAAGCCAGTGACACAGGGCGTTGTTTCTTCACGCAGGGACAGTAGCTTTCAATTGGAGAGCTGCAAGTGTGGTGGAAATATGTAATCAATCATGTTAGGAACTTCAGGAACATATGTTCTCACAAAAGAAGACAGATGTCACTGTATAGTGGTGAGTCTCAGTTTGACTCAAAGCTGTCATAGCGCCCTCAATTGACCAATGCTTGATCGGTAGAGCTCTGACATGACTCTGAACATAGCTATTTGACAAACCGTAAAGGAAAGCTCTGTGATCACATCAGCCTAATGGAAAGATGTCCTACACATTTCAGAAAACCAACATGTTTCATGTTCATAAAGGGCGAAGTCCAAGCAAGAAACTGAATCAGATCGTAGATGATCCAAGTCTATAAGAAGCTGGCAGGATTCGAAAGTTCACTGACGAGTTTTGCCTGCGGTGACAGCGGAAGATTCAAAGACATCGGAAAAGTCAAGCTGCAACACTTTGCCCACATCCTGAGCAGCCTGCTTGTTGTTCTTGGCGACCAAGACTGTGTACCGAGCCGTCTCCGGCATCTGCATGCGGAAGTAGAAAGTTGCAGCAGCTGGAAGAGCACCGAACATAAAAATGATACGCCATACGTAGTCGGCTTGTGGGGGCGTGGAACCGACGTGATCCGCTTGGTACAAGTGCGCGGGATAAGCTGCTTTGAACGACGCGGACACCACGATCGACACAATGGCTCCAGTCAATATTCCAAAACCCTAGTGTTCAGAAATCAAAGGACACCCATTAAAGAAGGAAAGAATATATCATCAGATCTCAAACGCATGTCGAGCAGGATCTCATGAGAATCTATGAGATGCACCAAGATCTTTGGAGACTTTGGGTAATCAATAGCCTAATTCCATGGCGACACCATCGCATTATCCGGTCAAGTATATTCTGATTGAACTTCGAAGTCTCTAGCTCTCACCTGCATTGCAAACACAGCTGCGATGAAAGCTCCGCGCGTACTCTGGTTGGCGTACTCTGACATGATTGTGGCAGACAGTGGGTAATCACCGCCGATACCGAACCCAAGCCAGAATCTGCAGTGGAAAAACTCAGCGATTGTATGTTGTATGTTTACCAGATTTTTTAGAGGTACTGGTCACCATACTACTCAGATACAAGTCTGCATCTAAAGAAAATCGTCAACAACAACAAAAAGTCCAGCATCAGCAGCTAATCCGTAATTTCTCGCCTGAAAAAGCAAAGGGTGCTCATGACTCCTTTTGCTGAATGACCAAAGGAGAGTCCGGAAGCAATGGACGTGACGATCATTAGCAGCAAAGTCCAGCCATACACTCTCTTTCGCCCGACCTTGTCTCCCAGCCATCCAAAGAAGAGCTGTCCGCACAGCGTCCCACACAATGCCACACCGTTGACTGCGGCGGACACGTTGGGTGGCAGTACGCCGGGCTTGGCAGAGTTCGGGTCGAAGTAGTAGAGGCGACCCAACAGCTTCGTGACGGTGGAAATGCAGAAAAGGTCGTAAGCATCTGTGAAAACATAACAGAGGAACAAGAATCAGGTCAATATGTACAAACTCTTTTCTGCACTCATGATCCATCGGATTCCATCCGAAGAAGAGCTGGCCGCATCAGAGGGTCGCGCACAACGCAGCGGATGTATGGTACGTTTACCTGTGAAGAAGCCCATCCCCGCGATGATGATGGTAGTAAAGTGGTACCATTGCGTCTTGGCCCTGTCAAGCGCCCCCAGCACCTCAAACGCCCCACTAGTGCCGATAGCCATGTCTCTCAGCTTGAACGTCCCTTCTCTCTGAAATCACACAAAATCCGCTCTCTCAAGAATATTGTTACATCTCGAAAACCCGCACTCCCAAACTCCCAAACTCCCTTCTTCACAACAAAAATGCAAAGGCCTTTTTGTTTCTTCGAACCAAAATTCTTGCAAGCTTTCTGTACCGGCTCACGACGATGCGCTAGCTGTACGTACTTTCTCGTCTTATGTTACAGCTTAGTGAATTCGCCTTGCTACCCCCACATTGCACATGAATAGATGGCTTGAAGCCATAGAATGAGGATAAATTCAAAGAACAAAGAATTCAATCCTGGAGGCTCGTTCGGACACACACAAAACTAGAAATTATATTGACAAATCGCACTTGCACAAGATAAAAGTTTTTCTGGCTTCTTTTCTTAGCTCCTGCGGCTCTCGATCATACATGATTGTTTCAAATGAAACAACAATAGAATTCAATACAAGTTACAGACACAATCTCGAAGAGAGTGAGAATGGCGCAAGTCCCGGATCCAGACCTACTCCTACTACTACTACTACTACTACTAACTACTACACCCACATTAATCTCCATGTCATGATATTCATGAAACAATGCAAGTCGAAACAATGCCAGTCAATAATCCCTAAAATTTCCCACAAGAAAACACCATGATGCGATCATCTCAAATGGGTTTTGATTCAGAAGTTATGGGATCCTCAATAAACTGATCATCATCGTCGATGCAACATAGATCGCGGGGTTGTACACGCATTGTGCTTAAGGAGGGGGGAAAAAAAAAGCTTACCTTAAGGCTCTATGAACCTTACACGTCGAAACTCGAAACCTCAGAGCCACAAAAATTTGTACGTTCGTTAGCCAGCGTCTGTACCATGCAAAACGCTGACAAAGATGAAAGAGAGAGAAAGAGAAAAGAGAGAGAAGAAAGGCAATTGTGGAATTGGCGGCTACGGAAGCAGCAAACCCACACCAACAGCCGAGTCCGTGGCACCTCCCTGCGCCGTGCGACTGGGGCATTGTCCGACAAGAATATGCCGCGGGATGTCTGGGTTGTGCATTGTGCAGTGGCCTACCAGGTGTTCTTATTTCAGACTGTTTTATTTTGAGTGGAGGAGGGGGGTGTGTGTTTAGGGTTTAAGGTTTCAAGGAAGGTTTTCAAGTTCAAGTTCAGAACTTCAATTTGTCACTGTAAATTGGTATAAAGGGCTAGGTACTTGTTTGGCTCATTTGAACCAAGGTGAGTAGCTGTTTGTTGGTTTCAACCAAAATTACAAACAACCATGTAATCATCTGGTTTTGAGTTTAGGGTTAGTTTAAAATCCTTTGTATGAGTTGCTCTGGATAATTTTTTTGGTCACAAGTGGTGAAAATTCTCCCCACAAAAAAAGGCTGCTGGCATGAACTAAGCAATCATAAAAAAATTTGCTTGTCATGAAACTCAAAAAGTGCTTGTTACAAAAGCAATTCAATATTTAAAGACCACTCATCAACATGATTTCACCTGGAGCTTGAAAGCCATAAGTTAGTATCCCAACAACCCATTTTGGGATCCTTAGCTGTGCACTAGTACCAGGCTCCAGTATCTCCTATGCCCCTTATCTTCTTCCTTATGCTCTCTATTTGGTTTCTTATTTTAGGCTCTTGCAAGTTTAGTGAGTTTGTCAACCATGTCTCTACAAGGTAGAGTCCTCCAAAGAATTGAACTCTATTATTAGGTGGTTCTTTCCTGAATCATGATAATTGTGTCAGAGGAACAATATGTAAGATGAAGCTCCAAGGGGGAAAAGGAATAAGGGTAAGATCCCTTATAGGTGTAAGATCCTTCCAATTCTGAAGGAGGAGGTGTAATATCCGAGAGAGATTCACAGATATAAGGTGCTTCCAAATACACTTAGGAAATTTCTCCAATTGATATGCTGGAATTTTACTAAAGTAGATCCTTCATGTCACATTGATAGAAAATACTTCTCCTTCCGTCAAGTATGTAATTTGTGAAAGAGGGATTCACCAAGAGCCATATCTGGCCTTGGCTCATGTAGGTGTTTTGATGTGGATTTTGTGGTAGGTAAGGCCCAAGGACGAGGGCATTACGAGAATGAAGAGTCTGCCCAAGGCAGAGCCTAGGGTGGATTCCAAATCCTAGTTATGCATGTGTCTGAGGGCCTTAATGTGGGTGAAGAACTGAAATGTAAGAACTCTGCTAAAAACTTGAGATGCCTGCATTGCAGCAGAGGTAATCTTACCATTTTAAGCTGCCCTCCAACTACACTAAGAAATTTTTGCCAGTTCTTTATGTTATGTGGAATAGAAGTTGTAATAGGGATTGAAGGCTTTTTATTTGACATTGGCATTGAATTGCAGAATTCTTGAACTGGATGAAATTTAGGTATAAAATTGGTCATTTCCTTGTGAAATGCCAAGAAATTTTGATCTATCAAATGAAAGATAAGACCCATTAACATAAATGATCAGTAGTGCCCTTCCAAAAGCACCAATCCTCACATTGCACCTCTCGTATTGATCTTGGGCTGTATTGTTGCCATTTGCTCCTCCTCTAAAGTAGCAAAGCAATCACAAATAATGAAACATCTAAAGTATGTGTTCTCCTCTTCCTGTAATGCTGGACAGATGTACCTACTGCCAAATTCAATTTTGCTTGAACTTAGAAAAGTCTATAAATATAAGTCCCACTACCATAGGTGACATGGTGACAACTAGCTTCTCCATGAAAAATTATGCTAAACAAATCTCAACAGTGGAAAGCCAAGAACCTATAATAGGTTAGTTGTTCATTCCTCTCACACGCAGGAGAATTCCCACTCATATATCTAAGCCATATAGTCCAAAAGAGCATCAATTTGATGAATAAGAGCATTTGTTTAAAGCTTTGATTTTCAAATGGGTCCTGGGTTTGAAGCAAAGTTTCAGTGCATTTCTTATAGACCTTCGATTATAGAGCATACCTTGCACCTCACATGGATGTGACCATCATGGCTGATGACTTACACTGCCCAAGGGAATTTACAAACCCAACTCTCTAACAATGCACCAGTGTTCTCATTAGAAATGTTATGTCTCTTGAAGGTAGCTTCCACTTCAACTGTTACACTGTTAGTTTCATCAGCATGGGTTGGAAGATGAGATGAAGCTTTTGTATTAGAAGTTCCCAATAAGTCCAGTGACTCCAGCATAAAAGTGACAAGAAGATTTCATATTTGAACTTAGTAGATGGCTCAGTGGAGCCTCCATGGTTACAGAAGCCCAAATCTGACATCAAAACCCAGGATTCAAACTTCTCTAACCTCCCTTATCAGCTTGGGCAATTCAAGTTGACAGAAAACACAACTTTCTTGTAAGCCAGATTTGAAAAATTCTGAACAACATGACCAAATTCTCATGGCTTTGCTGAGGGTGAAAACTGGCATTTTTTGTGTGTGCTTTCTAGGAGTACTTGAGAGATTTAACCATTACAGAAGTGTAAAGACCTTCTATTGGCCATTTAACAATGATGACGATGGTGAATTATGCAGTTTTTTTGTGTTTTGTTCTACATACATTAGCCTCTTCATTCTAGTTTAGAACCAAAACAATTGGGCAAAAAAGCATGAAACTTTAGGGTGTAGGGAAATGAATTTTACATCTTGGAATTCCAGGTGAGGGAAATACATAAGGATTCATCATTTTGAATTGTTTAACAAGTTCACTTAAGAACCCCTGTATTCTCTCTTTTTTTCATAAATCTACATTATATACTTAGTGAATGGAATAATCACCAAAATTCTCTTTCAATGCTTGTCTCCCTAACCCTATTCCCAAGACCCAATGTAAACTTCAGTCTAACTTCAAGTGTGGACAAATGTCAATACTTGACCTAAACAAATTTCAAACATTCAGAAGGTAGATTAGCTAGTTTAGAGTCCTAAAAGGTTGAAGCACCAACAGTAAATGAACAAGTCAAAAACCAAATGATTTTCATTGTGAAGAATTTCATTGCAGCATAATACAAAAAACCCACCATCCAAAGCCACTTGGAACTGCATTCCAACTATACTGAAAGTCTAGAAACCTCACACCATGAAAATGAACTCAAAATCCATTTGAAGATTACATACCTCAGTAAACATAGAGCATCTGGCATGCTTCAATTTAGTGGTCTGATGGTCCACTAAACTTCATGATCCCCATCTTCAAGCATTTATCCTAGTCATTGATGCCCTTGCCTGATTTCTATCCCAGAACAATTACAGCATGAAGGTTTTTGGAACAGCACAATGTGAGGAACATGGAAACTCGGAGATAGCTGGTTTTCCGCAAAATCTATTGAGGTAGAGCGTATAATGTTTATGGCCTGAGGTAGAGCACTCAATGGGCTAGGGTGGCCCAAAGCTTGACCAACCCCAAGGAAACTCCGAATACTGGCCATGATTTTGTACAGA